>Ga0070741_10004441_pt1 | contig 32739 bp, 16 predicted proteins | sample Coa_R1_4_FD_66440 | JGI IMG/M metagenome (GOLD analysis project Ga0070741, IMG submission 66440) | Surface soil microbial communities from Centralia Pennsylvania, which are recovering from an underground coalmine fire - Coalmine... | ecosystem: Environmental > Terrestrial > Soil > Unclassified ... | reverse complement strand
CCCGCCAGGATGCGTTCGATAGCATTGCGAGGAGCGACGAAAGCGCCGGCTTGATCCTGCCGCGCTCCGTCCGGCGCCGGCAGCGCCCTCCGGTCCACCTTCCCATTCGCGTTCAGCGGCAGCTTCTCCATTACCACCATCGCCTGCGGCACCATGTACTCCGGCAGCCGCTCCTGCAAGTACCGCCGCAACTGCCCTACGACTCCCTCCCCCTCCCCCTCCACTACCACGTACCCCACCAGCCGCTTGCTCCCCGGCACATCCTCCCGCGCCACCACCGCCGCTTCCCGCACCCGCTCGTGCTGCACCAGCACCGCCTCGATCTCTCCCACCTCGATCCGAAACCCTCGGATCTTCACCTGCTCATCCGCTCGTCCTACAAACTCGATCTCCCCCTCCCGCCGCCATCGCACCAGGTCTCCCGTACGGTACAGCCGCGCTCCTTGCTTCCCACTGAACCCGTCCGGCACAAACCGCTCCGCCGTCAGCTCCGGCCGCCGCCAGTATTCCCGCGCCAGCCCTTCCCCACCCAGGTACAACTCCCCGGTCACCCCTACCGGCACCGGCTCCCCCCACCGGTCCAGCACATACACACTCGTGTTCGACAGCCCGCGCCCGATCGGAATCGTGCTCGCCTCTACAGCCACCTTCTCCACCCAATGCCAGGTCGCAAATGTCGTGCTCTCCGTCGGCCCATAGACGTGCAGCAGACGCTCCGGCCCCCCCGCCTCCAGCACCCGCCGCACCGATTGCGGATCCACCGCCTCACCCCCGAACAGCACCTGCCGCATCCCCGCAAACCCCTCCGGCACGACCGCCGCCAGCCGGTTGAACAGCGCCGTCGTCAAAAACAGCGTCGTGATCCGGTCCGCCCGCAACTGCGCCGCGAACTCCTCCGGCGCCAGCGCCACCTCCTTGCTGATCCCCACCAGACACGCTCCGCTCAGCAGCGCGCCCCAGATCTCGAACGTCGCCGCATCGAAACACACGTTCGATGTCTGCCCCATGCGGTCCTGCTCGTTCAACTGCACGTAGTTGCTGTTCACGATCAGCCGCACGATCGCCCGCTGCGGAATGGCGATGCCCTTGGGCGTGCCCGTCGACCCCGACGTGTACATGATGTAGGCCAGCTCCGCCGCTGTGCTCCGCGCCGGCAGATCGGAACCGTCCAGAGCGGCAATCTGCTCGGACTCGCGATCCACATACAGCCGCGGCACGCTGCTGTCCAGTTCCATCCCCAGCGTGCTGCGGGTGAGCAGCAGCCTGGCTCCGCTGTCGGCCAGCATGAACGCCAGCCGCTGCGAAGGGTAAGCTGGATCCAGCGGCAGGTACGGAGCCCCGGCTTTCACAATCGCCAGCAGCGCCACGATCAGCTCGCAGGAGCGCTCCAAAGCCACGGCCACCGGACTGTCGGAACCCACGCCAAGCTGCAGCAGCCGCTGCGCCAGTTGATTGGCACGGCGATTGAGCTCGCTGAAGGTCAGCGATTCGCTGCCGTAGCGCACGGCGATACGGTCAGGGGTGCGCGTAGCCTGCGCCTGAGCCAGTTCCGCCAGCGAAGCATGAACTGGAAAGTCGGTTGCCGTGCGATTCCACTCTTCCACTACCAGGCGCCGCTCAGCCGCCGACAGCAGCGCCACTTCGCCCACCCGCTGCTCCGCATTCCCCACTATCGCTTCCAACACCGCCACGAAATGAGCCATCATCTGCTCCGCGGTCGCGGCGTCGAACAGATCGCTGTTGTATTCCAGCCAGCCTTCCAGGCCCGAACCCGTGGCCGTCAGTTCGAGCGTCAAATCCAGCTTCGCTGTCCCCGTATCGATCTCCTCGAAAGCCAGGTCCAGTCCGGGCATGCGCACCGCGCCGAGCGGATTGTCTTCCAGCCCAAACATCACCTGAAACACCGGCGAATGGCTGGCCTTCCGCTCCACCCGCAGCGCCTCGACGACTTTTTCAAACGGCAGCTCCTGATGTGCGTAAGCACCCAACGCGGTCTGGCGGACGCGGCGGAGCAGTTCGCGAAAACTCGGGTTGCCTGAAAGATCGACGCGCAATGCGAGCGTGTTCACAAAGCACCCGATGAGTTGCTGCACCTGGGCCTGATCGCGTCCCGCGATCGGAGATCCGATGACAAGATCTTCCTGCCGCGAGTAGCGCGACAGCACCGTGGCGAATCCGGCGAGCAGGGTCATGAACAGCGTTGCGCCCTCGCTGCGGCCCAGGTCGCGCAGCGCCTGTGTGAGCGCTGCAGGAATGCGCACGGCGTGGCGGCCGCCCCGGTATGTCTGCGACTGGCCTCGCGGCCGATCCGTAGGCAGATCGAGCACCGCCGGCGCATTTGCAAGCTGCTGCTTCCAATACCCGGCTAAATTATCGAGCACACTGCCTTCGAGGCGTTCCCGCTGCCACAGAGCGAAATCGGAATACTGAAACTCGAGTTCCGGAAGCATAGTCTGCCTGCCGGCGAGAAAAGCCGGATAGAGCGTTCCCAGTTCGCGGAAGAAAACCTTCGTCGACCAGCCGTCGGAGATAATGTGGTGCATCGTGAGCAGCACCCGATACTCCGCCTCATCCAGCCGCAGCAGCAGAGAGCGCACCAGCGGTCCGCGTTCCAGATCGAACGGCCTTGCCGCTTCCTGCGACATCACGCGCTCGACCTCTTCGCGGGAGCTCCTCCGCATATCGAGCACCGCGGGGCGCACGTGAAGCGAAGACGAAACGACTGCGATGGGCCGCCCGTGCGCCACAGCAAACGTCGTACGCAGGATTTCGTGCCGGCGCACCACTTCGTTCAGAGCCCGTTCCCACGCGGCTTCGTCCACACTGCCGCGAACGTGCGCCGCCCCTGACATGTTGTACACCGCGAGTCCCGGCGTCATCTGCTCCAGCGTCCACAGGCGCTCCTGCGCGAACGAGAGCGTCCGGTGAGCCGAGCGGCGCGGCACAGAAACGATTCGATGGCGAGGCGCGGGAGCTGTGCGCTGCGCCAGCTTGCGCGCAAACAGCTCCCGCTTTGCGGGAGAGAGCTCTACGATACGGCTGGCAAGATTGGTCATGATTTTCGGTTCCCCAGGTCACTCGTTCGCGCCAAGCATGGTTCGCGCATTGTCTTCGGATAACTGCTCGATTTCGGCGAGCATGTCCTGGATCAAGTGGTCCTCCGTTGTTGCGATGAGCTGCTCGAGTTCTTCGGCGGAGAGCTTTTCCCCCGAGCCGCGCTGCGCATCGATCTGCGGAACCAGTTTCGCCGCGAGCTCCGCGATTGTCAGGCCCTGCAGGAGATCCACTACTGAGAGCGCCACGTTGAGCTTGGCTTCGATGCGATTCTTCAGTTCCGATGCCATCATCGAATCCATGCCGAGCGTGTTCAGCGGCTGCTGCGAATCGAGCTTCGAGCGGTCGAGACGCAGGACCTTGGCCGTGAGTTCCTGGAGGTAGTCTTCGACGAGCGCCTGCCGTTCGGGAGCATCGGCTGCGCGAAGCCGCTCGAACAATGATGCGCCGCTTTCCGCTGCTTCCTGACCGGAAGCGGCCTGCTCCTCGTCGTCGCCGAGATGCAGAATCATCGCGGGTACGACCGGCTGGTGTTCGAACACGAGCGGCCACTCCGCCGAAAGCGCCGCAAGCTGAGCATGATTCTGGCCAAAGATCCGGTCCAGCATTTGCACCCCCTGAGCAGGAGTGATGGGCTCCATGCCGCGCTGCGCGTAATGCGCGATCAAGTCAAGCTCTCGCACCATACCCACAGCCCACGGTCCCCAGTTCACGCTCATTGCCGGAAGCCCCCTCGCGCGGCGATGGTGCGCCACCGCATCGAGAAACGCGTTGCCCGCGGCGTAGTTCGCCTGACCGGCCGAAGCAACCACAGAACCGACCGACGAGAACAGCAGGAAGAAATCCAGCGGCTCATTTTGCAGCAGCTTGTGCAGCAGCAGCGCGCCTGCGACTTTCGGCGCGAGCACGCGCCGGAAGCCATCGGCCGTCATCTGCGCCAGCAATTGGTCGGCGACGACACCCGCGGAATGCACTACTCCGCGGATGGCGGGCCAGCCCTCCTGGCGATAGCGATTCAAGAAGGCGGTGAGCTGATCTTCGTCGGCCACATCAACCGCTGCCACCGTGATGCTTGCGCCCATGGCTTCCAACTCGCGAATCTCGGCCACGCGGTCGCTGGCGGGTGAGCCCGGCTGCGCTTCCGCCCAGGCCGCGCGGGCCGGCAGAGAAGAGCGGCCCATCAAAATCAGCCGCCGCGCTCCATGGCGCACCATCCAGCGCGCGGTCAAAAGGCCAAGAGCGCCAAGTCCGCCCGTAATGAGATAAGCGCCATCCGGACGGAAGTGCGGCGGGACGGCGCGCGCAAGCCCTTCGGCGCGCACCAGCCGCGAAATATAGCGCTGGCCGTTGCGGAAGGCCACCTCCTCACCCGCAGGGTTGAGAATCTCCTCGATGACGCGATCCGTTTCGTCGCCGCCCGCCGGATCAAGGTCGATCAAACCGCCCCAGAGGCCCACGTGCTCCTGGTTACCGATCACGCGGCCCATGCCCCAGAGCATCGCTTGCGCAGCGGCAATCTTGGGCTCCCGGCTCACAGCTTGCGCGCCCCGGGTCACAATCCACAATCGCGGCGGCCGAGCCAGCCCCACCATCTTCTGCACCACGTTCATCACGGCAATGCAGCCGACGTTCTGTGCCTCCACGAGCGCGGCTGCATTCGCTTCGTCGATCTCCGCGGCATCGAGTCCCCAGAGATGCACCACGGCTCGCGGCGCCGGCCCGCTCTCGCGCGACATCTCAGCCGCGAGGCGATCGGGATCGAACTCCTGCGCCAAGACAAGCACAGGTGTGCCGCCGCGCTGCTGAACCGACCGGGCGAGGGCCGCCCCCGTCCCGCCTTTATCCGCCAGGATCAGCCACAAGCCTTCAGCGCCGCTTTCGCGCGCTTCGGCCTGCACCTCGCAAAGTTGCCACGCCGGTTCGTAAAAGCATCGCTCCAGCTTTTCCGGAGAAAGGCCGCTCTCGGCCGCCTCCAGCGATTGCACTTTGAAGCCTTCGATCTCGGCTGCCACCCGGCCGTCCGCATCGAACAGCGTGATGTCGCCCTTCAGCACTTGCGCATTGCGCTCCACAAGCCGCGCATGGCTCCACATCTTGCCCTGCGGCCGCGCGAAGACGCGTACCCGCTCGATGCCGACCGGCATGAACGCTTCTCCCACACCGCGCAGGCCAAACGGGTCGGTGGCAATCAGCGCTTGGAAACACGCGTCCAGCACCGCTGGATGCATCGAGTATGCCGGGTCTGTGTCTGAGCAGTCGATCTCGGCGCAGGCCTCCTGAAAGCCGCGCCACAGCCGGGTAATGCGCTGGAAGGCCGGCCCATATTGAAAACCCTTGTCGCGGAAACCGCTGTAGCAGTCCTCCTGCGAGAGCTCCGTGCGGCAGCGGGAGCGAACCGTCTGGATGTCCACGCATCGATCGCCGTCTTCCTGCCGCAGCCGCACCTTGCCGGTGGCGTGAAGGTTCCAGGCACCATTGACTTCGGCCTGGCTGTGGACTTCGAACGATGCGCACTCCGGGCTCAGCAGCACGTGTGCCTTCGGGCTCGCCCCTTGAGGAAGGAACAGAGCTTTGCGGAACGTGATCTCCTCGAGACAATAATGTCCCTCGCCATAGTGTTGCCGCGCCGCTGCCAGTCCCATTTCCACATAACCGGCGCCGGGAAAAACCACCGCGCCCTGCACACTGTGGTCGCTGAGGTAGCCGAGCACATGCCGGCTGATCTCGCATTCCCACGCGGGTTCCGGCAGACGCAGCCGGCGTCCGAGCAGCGGGTGATCCTGCCGGCCCAGCCGCACGTCTCGTGATTCCTCGGACTCCAGCCAATGGCGCTCGCGCTGCCACGGATATGCGGGCAGGCGAACAAATCCGCCGCCTTGCGCATACATTCGCGTCCAATCGATGGCGCACCCGAGTGCATAGAGCGTTCCGAGAGCCGCCGTGAAAGTCGCGCGCTCCGGTTCGGCGCGCCGCAGCGAATGTACTGTGTGCCCCTTCTCGCCGCGGTTCGAAAGACACTCGGCGATTGAAGAGGCCAGCACGGGATGCGGGCCTACTTCGAGGAAAACCGAGCAGCCGTCATCGACAAGCCGGTCGGCAGCGTCGCGGAAGCGGACCGCCTGGCGCACGTTCGCCCACCAGTAGCTCCCGTCAAACTCCGAGCCCGTGATCCGGCCGCCGGTCACCGTCGAGTACACGGGCAGCGCCGCCGGACGCGGCGCAAGCCCGCGCAGTGATTCCATCAGCTCGCTTTCGAGCGGATCCATCTGGCAACTGTGATAGGCGACGTTGACTTTGAGGAATCGATGGAACACACGGCGCTCCGCCAGTGCTTGCGCGACTTGTTCGAGCGCCGCTCGCTCGCCCGAAAGAGTAGTCGATGTCGGGCTGTTGACGGCAGCGATCGAGATGCGGTTTTCGAGACCCGCGATCGCCGCTTCGGCGTCCTCGACCGGCAGACCGGTGGCCAGCATCGTCCCCAGACCATCCGTCTTTTGCTGGAGGCGGCTGCGATGAAAGCTCACGCGCACCGCATCCTCCAGGCTCAAACTGCCTGATACATACGCCGCCGCGACCTCGCCGACGCTGTGGCCCACAATGGCATCCGGCGTCACACCGCGAGCGCGCCACAGTTCCGCCAGCGCCATCTGGATCGCGAAATTGGCGGTTTGAGCTACTTGCGGCTGTGCCATGCGGGAGCTTGCCTCGTCGGCCAGCATCTCAGCTAAAACCGGCCAGCCCGTTTCGCGGCGAAATGCTTCGTCGCAATGCTCTAGTGCTTCCCGGAATGCCGGCTCTTCGGCGTAAAGCTCGCGGCCCATAGCCCACCACTGCGGGCCCATGCCGGTGAAGACGAAAGCGAGCTTGGGGCGTCCGCTTGCCGGCCGGCGTCCGGATACGATTCCCACTCGCGCCTCGCCGGCAAGGAATGCTTCAAGCTGTCCGGCCAGCTCATCATGCGACCGGCCGCTTACAGCCAGCCGGTAGTCGTGATGGCTGCGCTTGGCGCTCGCGCTGTAGCAAATGTCCCGAAGCGGCGTGTCCGTATTCTGTTTCAGGAAGTCCCGATAACCGCGGGCGAAGTCTTCGAGAGCCTGCACACTTCGTGCAGAAACCGGAAGCAGGTGGACCTGGCCATCTTCCTGGATCTCCGTGATCGCCCTCCCCGGCGCGGGAGCCGCCTCGATCACAGCGTGCGCATTGGTTCCTCCAAAGCCGAACGAGTTTACGGAGGCGAGCAGCGGCCCTGCGATGCGAGGCCAGGGCTCGAAAGCGGTGGGCACACGTAGTCGTAGCCGGTCGAAGGATATTTGCGGATTGGGAGACGTGAAATGCAAATTCGGCGGAATCGCGCGATTCTTCAGGCACAGGCTGGCTTTGATTAAGCCCGCGATGCCCGCGGCTGCTTCCAGATGGCCGATGTTGGTTTTCACTGAGCCGACGATGCATTCACTGCCTTCCGCACGGCCCTCGGAAAGCACGGTGCCGAGCGCGTTAGCCTCGATAGGATCGCCCACGGGGGTTCCTGTGCCGTGCGCTTCCACATACTGGATGTCGCCGCCGCGAACACCCGCACGCCGGAATGCTTCGCGGATTAACGCCTCCTGTGCTTCGCGGCGCGGAACAGTAATGCCGTTGGAGCGGCCGTCCTGGTTTACGGCCGTCGCGCGGATCACAGCGTAGACGGGATCGCCGTCCCGCAGCGCGTCGGCCAGCGGCTTCAGAATCACAACGCCCGCGCCTTCGCCGCGGACATACCCATTTGCGCGCGCGTCGAACGCTTTTGAGCGGCCGTCAGGTGAAAGAAAGCCTCCCTTCGATTCCGCGATGGTGTACTCCGGCGTTGTCATCACGTTCACTCCACCCGCAAGCGCCACGCGGCAGTCACCATTGCGCAGGCTCTGGCATGCCAGGTGGACTGCTACGAGCGAAGACGAGCAGGCCGTGTCTACCGAAGCGCTCGGTCCACGAAAATCGAAGGCATACGAAATCCGATTCGAGAGCATGGTCATCATGCTCCCGGTTGCTGTATGGGCTTCGATCAGCTCGCGATTTCGAGCGCCGAGTTGCAGGATCTTATAGTCCAGCGTGAATCCGCCGATAAACACACCTATGGCCTGCCCCGCGAGTTGTTCGGGAATCAGCCCTGCGTCCTCCATCGCTTCCCAGGACACTTCGAGCAGCAGCCGCTGCTGAGGATCCATGCAGGCGGCTTCGCGCGGCGAGATGCCGAAGAATGCCGCATCGAAGCGGTCTACTTCAGGCAGAAAGCCGCCACAGCGCGTTACAAGCTTGCCGTGCTTCCCTGTATCGGGATCGTAAAAAGCGCGAAGGCTCCAGCGGTCGGCCGGCACTTCAGAGACCGCGTCTACGCCGTCTTTCAGCATTTGCCAGAATGCCGCCGGGTCTTCCGCTCCGGGAAACCGGCAGCCCATACCGATGATCGCGATGCGGTCCAGACCGCTTGTCAGTTGGGATTCCGTGTGTTCGTTCATTTGCGTGTGTGGCGCCCGATCGTACAATGCACTCGGCGTGCCGCTATGCGGTTACCGAAATATCGGGATTTATCGCCTGGGCGCTATCAAAGCGGATAAATCCAAATCTGTTCCGATAGAAGCTTTCAGAAGTGATACCGGAAACCGAAATCCGACGACCTGCGGATTTGTACGTTGCCGAATTCCGTGTGCGGCGAGCCGATGAACTCTGTTTGAATCCAATATAGCAGCCAGTTCGGGCGAACTTTCCAATAGATTCCCGGCCGGATCGCAGTCGAGCCATCCCGCAGATTGGAAATCACAATCGTTTCAAACTCGAGCTTATTCAAACGAATCGGCCAGGCGTAGCGTTGAAACAGATAATCCCGGCCCATGTTCATCAGATCGAACTGCCTGTTGGCATTCGTGAGCGTCGCCGGATTGCCAATGGCAAGATCACTTGCGCCTAACTGTGCATAGCGCTCAAAATTCAACCATTGACTGGAGCTCAACCCGCCGCCATTGTGATAGTACTCGAGCGTCACATTCACAAAATGCGGGAACGTGTACTGCCCGCCGACCAGCACCTCGGCATGGTTCCGCCGCTCAAGTTCGAACGAATTGCTCGCGGGCACGTAGCGGATCGTGTTCTGGAACATTGCCGCTTCGGCGTGCAGTTCAAGCGCTTTGCCGAACACGCGCGAAACACTGAGACCCTGGCTGTTCGGAAGGCCGCTGCCGCCGCTCGCCGTCAGTGAGAGGTCGACGCCTTTGATCAATCGGTAGGCCCGCGCCGCCCAGCCCGTGCCCAGCAGCCGGCGGTCGCCTTGCCCGGACCATCGAATCACCGGCACCCCGTGCAGCGACACATTCCAGTTTTTGAGAAACAGGTCCACTCCGATCTCGTCCACGCCGCGGTAAGTATCACGGCGATCGTTCGGGTCGCGAGGATCTTTGGGCGGGTTCACCACTCCGGTGGGATTCCACCCATAACCGGTTCCCCATTTTTCAATTTTGCGGCCGGCGAAGAAATCGAGCCAAGGCGTGATCGAGATATTCCAGTACGCTTCGTTCACCGACCCGCGGGCCGTCGAATCGCTGTTCAGCTCGCTTGAACCGCGCAGCTTGAAATGAAACTTCCACCGTTTGGTTTCCGAATGGATGTCGCCGAAAAGCGTGAAGTCGGATGAATTCGTGAGCGTCCGGATGCCGAGCACGCCGCCGGGATTCAGCGGCGACTCGGGGTTGTTGGGTGTCAGGTGCGCCTCGTTGCCCAGCGAACCGTAGAAGCGCAGGCGTGAGTCCTCCGTCACCTGCGCGCGCAAACCCGCTGCCACAAACAGGCACAGCAGTGCGGTTCGCATCACCACTTACCCAGGTAATTGCGGCTGAACATCTTTTCCGGATAGCGCTTGGATTGCAGGTTGGCATACCGCATGATTGTGCTGTGCTGCGGCCGTAGCGCGTCCTGGATTTCGATCGTCGTAACCACAGGCTTGCCGAGCATGGTCCCAAACTCCCGGAAAAAAGCGCGCTTCATCAGCTTGCCTGACATTGCGTAGAATTCGGCCTGAATGGGTTCGTATGATTTCTTTACCACCCACATCTTCACCCGGCTATAGGACATATCCGTGTCCTTGCCCTTGAGTTCGAGGACCAGCGCCTCGCGGCCATCCACTTTGTCTTCGCCCGCCACTTCGGCGTTGTAATCCACGCTATAGCTCGTTCGGGCGACGTCCCCGTTCGAAGCTTCGCCCGCCAGCCGCTGCAGAGGCGAGATGCGGAGCGGGCGGCTGGTGTTCGGCAGATAGATCCACATATCGTCGCGCAGCATCAGGTAGTATTTGCCCTTGTCAGCCGCAGGCGCGCGGAATTCAAGGAGGCTTGTGTCACTGCCGTTGCCGTATACCCGAAAATCCCACGTGCGGCTTTCCTCCCGGTGAAGCGTCGTCAGCTCCACGTCCACCGAGTAATACTCGATCGGGTTGCGATACGCGTCCACCTTCTTCAAAATTTCGTTTCCATCAGGTGCGGCGGCCAGCGCCGGCAGCGCGAGCAGTGGTACCGCCCATCTTGTGAATAGCGTCAGTCTCATCGATCTCTCCTAAAAGGCGCTTGCTACGCGCGCGGCTTAGAAAATCGCCAGGAAGTGTGTCATGGTCTCCTAGACATGGCCCAGGGCCCGCACGATGTTCAGCCGAGAAGCCTTGACGGCGGGCAGCACCGACGATAGCGTCGCCGTCACGATGGACAGGACCAACGTGGTGACCAGCACCGACGGCGTCAACATGATGCGCAGAAGGTAGCCCATCGTGTAGCCCGGCGGCGGCGGCAGTTGGATGCTTGCGTGATTGATCAGCGTGGCAAGTCCGGATCCGACGCCAAGCCCAAGCGCGCCGCCCAACACTCCCACCATCACGCCTTCCGTCAAGAACATCAGCCAAACCCGGCGCCGCAGAGTCCCCATGGCCAGCAGGGTCCCAATTTCGCGCGTGCGCTCTAGAATGCTCATCATCACCGTGTTCGAAACGCTCAAAATTACGATGACGAAAACTACCAGGCCAAGGAATCCGAAGATGCCGTTGTAGAGCGCGACCACCTGGTGATAAAAAGTTGCGAGCTCAAACCAGTCCCGCATCTCCACGTCCAGGCCCTCGCGCGCGACCATTTTCCGCAGATCGGCTTTCACCGCCTGCGTGTCTTCGGTATGCTTCAGCAGGACCAGCAGTTTTTCGATCTTTTCGGTGTGCATCAGCCGCTGCGCAGCCACTAGCGGCATTTTGATGGCCCGTTCGTCGTATTCCTTCACGCCCGTTGTGAACGTGCCCAACACCTTGACATCCATTCCATTGAGCGACCGATGAACGGACGTAGTCATCAGCGTCAGATAGTCGCCCGGCTTGACCTTCATTGATTTCGCCAGCAGCTCGCCCACGATCACTCCGTCCTCTTCCTTGTCGGACAGAAATTCGCCAGACTTGATGATCTGCGCCGCCATGTTGCGGTCTTTGGATGGCTCGACCGCCGTCGCCAAAAAGGTTTCCGATTTATCTCCGTTGGTGACCAGGCCCATCAACGTGATCTGCGCTGCCGTCATTTCCACGCGCGGGTCACGCTCGATGGCCTTCCGAAGCCTGTCGTATTTCTCGAGCCCGTATTCGAGCGGCCTTTGAGACTCCGAACCGAGAAAGCCGCGCTTATAGATCTGGAGGTGTCCCAGGCTGTTGCGGATGGTATTCTCGCGCACGCCGTGAAAGCTGATTTCCTTGTAGCCGCCGAACATAATCAGGGCCGTTCCGCCGAAGGTCAGCACCAACAGCGTGAGCAGCGAGCGGCGGCGATTGCGAAAAATATTGCGAAGCGCCAGTTTGATCAGCATCGTGCAAGACTCCTTTCGAGCGCCGCGGCGGGCTCTTCGCGCTCGATCTCTCCATCGCGCAGCGCGATGCGCCTCCGGGCCCGCTCCATTACTTTCGGGTCGTGTGTGGCGAACAGGAATGTGGCGCCGGTCTCGCGATTGATCTGCGCGAGCAGGTCCAGGATTTCGCCGCCGGTATGTGAATCGAGGCTCGCGGTCGGCTCATCGGCCAGCACCAGGGCAGGCTGGGTCACCATCGCGCGCGCGATCGCTACGCGCTGGCGCTGGCCGCCGGAAAGCTGATCCGGCTTGTGCCCGAAGTGCTTGCCCAGCCCGACCGCCAGCAGCCACCGGGTGGTCCGCGCGTGGCGCTCGGCACGGCTCAGCCCCGAAAACATCAATGGGTACTCCACGTTCTCAAATGCCGTGAGCACCGGCAGAAGATTGAAATTTTGAAAAATGAACCCGAGCCTGCCTGCGCGTATGCGCGCAAGCCGGTGAAGTGGCGCGAGCGTTACGTCTTCGCCATCGATCACAATGCGGCCCTCGGTAGGTTTGTCGATACATCCGATCAGATTAAGCAGCGTCGTCTTGCCGCTGCCGGAAGGACCGGTGAGCGCTGTGAATTCTCCGCTTGCGATCTCCAGGTTGACGTTCCGCAGGGCCGGCATCCGAACTTTGCCGAGTTCGTAGGATTTCTGGATTTCAGTCAGGCGGACGAGCGGCTCCTTGTCGTTCGCGAATACAGTTTCGGTGAACACGGCGCTAGGGAGAGCAATTGTTCCGCCAGAAAATGGCGTGGCTGCGCGCGCTACGTTAAGACTCTATTGCGCAGTAGTATGCCGCACCCGCGATGGGTCGCTGCGAGGCCGGCGGCTATCGAGGCCGATTCGCCGGGCTATCAGTTTCGATAGGGTGTGCCGCCAGTAGCGACGCAAGCAGCGCACCGAATCCCACGATCTGAATGACCGCCCGAACGGAGTGCGCATACTCCCACCGCTTGCGGTAATGCTCCCAGTCTGCGGGCATCGTATCCGGCGTCCAGTGCTCCATGACGGCGTTGACAGGCGCGACGTAGATCCACCAGAGAGTGTGGGCGAGCACGAAGCACCCGGCTCCAAAGACGGCCCAACGGAACGTGGCTGCGCCGCGGCCGCGCACGAGCACGGCGAGAACCACCGGCGCGATGGTCGCACCGATGTCGATCCATGCCCCGATCGGCGGCCCGTAAAGGTAATAGATGCTCTGGCTCATGCGCCATAAACGTGAGTCATAGGTCATGCGTGGGGGCATCTGCAGCAAGTGGCTGAAAGCCAGGCCCATATCAAGCGCGGTCAACAGGAGCGTGAGAAATTGCCACCGTTTGAGCGCCATGCTTTATTATCGTCACGCGCTCACCCCGGATGGCTTTTTGCGCTAAAACGACTGGGAAGACAATACCGGCACAAGCTTGAGTCCTCAGGCCGTCTTTTCGCATCTCTAGCCAGTAGCACCGAATCCGGAAAAGCTGACCACGCGGGTTATGTGTCATTGCTGAACGGAATTCCGGTCAGCGGGTGAGATTCTTCCGGAACACCTCAAGGAGTTGCTATGTGGATTGTGAGACTTGCTCTAGACCGGCCGTATACGTTCATCGTTGCAGCCGTATTGATCCTACTGCTGGGGGTGTTCGCTATCCGCACCACACCGACCGATATTTTTCCTCAAATCGATATACCGGTCGTGAGTATCATCTGGACCTATACGGGTTTGCCAACCCCGGAGATGGAAAAGCGGATCACCACGTTCAGCGAATTTGTTCTTGCCACCGTGAACGACATCCGGTCCATTGAGTCGCAGACGCTGAATGGGGTCGCAACCATCAAGGTCTACTTTCACCCGCAAGTGCGGATAGACGCGGCCGTGGCCCAGATCAACTCCGCCGTAAACGGAATCCGCTTTCGAATGCCTCCAGGCATCAATCCGCCCTGGATCCTGCGATTTGGCGCGGACACGGTTCCGATTATCCAGCTCGCGTTAAGCAGCGACAGCCTCTCTGAAGCGCAACTTTACGATTACGGAATTTTTCGAGTCCGCCAGCAGCTCTCTACCGTTGCCGGCACTCTCTTGCCGGCGCCATACGGCGGGAAGTCACGCCAGATCATGGTCGATCTGGACCAGGATGCATTGATCGGGAAGGGCCTCAGCCCTATCGATGTCAGCAACGCGATCAACGCGCAGAATGTAACCTTCCCCTCGGGCTCCCTCAAGGTGGGTAATCGCGAATACACGGTCAGCACCAATAGCAGCCCTCTGAGCGCTATCGACTTAAACGACGTGCCGGTGAAAGCCGTGAATGGAGCGATCGTCTATATCCGGGATATCGGCCAGGTCCGGGACGGATCTGCGGTGCAGCAGAATGCGGTTCGTGCAGACGGCCAGCCATCGGTGTTGCTGACCATCATGAAAACCGGTTCGGTTTCTACGCTGGAGATTGTCGATGAGATCAAGCAGCGAATTCTGCCGACAACCCGCGCGGCAGCGCCGCCCGGGATGAAAATTCGCGAACTGTTCGATCAGTCCGTGTTTGTGCGAGCTTCGATTGCCGGAGTTTTGCGGGAAGCTGTGATCGCGGCTGCGCTGACCGGCATGATGATTCTCCTCTTTCTTGGCTCGTGGAGGTCCACGGTAATCATTGCTATTTCGATTCCGCTCTCGATTTTGAGCTCGCTTGCGATGCTCAGTTTTCTGGGCCACACGATGAACGTCATGACGCTCGGCGGGCTGGCCCTGGCGATTGGGATCCTTGTCGACGACGCGACGGTCACGATCGAAAATATTCACCGCCACATGGGCCGCAAGCCGCTGCGGGAGGCCGTGCTGGATGGCGCGGCGCAGATCGCCACGCCGACGTTCGTCGCTACGCTGACGATTTGCATCGTATTTGTTTCCGTCGTCTTCCTGACGGGGCCCGCGAAATACCTGTTCACCCCCATGGCAATGGCCGTGGTGTTCGCAATGAGCGCGAGTTACCTGCTATCGCGAACGCTGGTGCCTGTGCTCGCGGCATATCTGCTTCATGGCGAGCAGCACGAGGTCAACCCCGACACCGGGCTCTCCGAAAGCCGGGTAGCACAAGGCTGGTTTGGCCAACTGAACTCACGGTTCAACGACGGTTACATCGCGGTTCGCACGCGCTACACCGCGCTTCTACAAAGCTTTCTCGATGAACGAAAGAGAGCCTTCCTTCTGTCTGCTCTTGCAGTTGGTACGGCGTTCCTGGTTCTTCCGTTTGTGGGACGCGACTTCTTCCCGCAGGTCGATGCCGGGCAATTTCGGCTTCATGTGCGCGCGGCCCCTGGAACACGTCTGGAAACTACGAAGATCATCTTCAGCCGGGTCGAAGCGGAGTTGCGCAAGATCATTCCGGAAAGGGAAATCGAGCTGATCCTCGATAATGTCGGGCGCCCGGCTGAGTCGTTCAATTTCGCCTTCGGCGACGGCGCCACGATCGGAACATTCGATGGCGAGATCCTCGTTGCGCTGAAAGAGGGCCAGCATGGGCCTACTCAGGAATATATTCGCCAATTGCGAAAGGAGCTGCCCAGTCGCTTCCCGGACCTGACTTTCTATTTCCAGCCGGCAGACATCGTGAGTCAAATCCTGAACTTTGGCCTCCCCGCACCCATCGATGTGCAGGTGGCGGGTTATGATCCGGCAAATTATGACATCGCACGTAAGGTCCGACAGGCCATCGCCGGGGTGCCGGGAGTGGTAGACGCTCACGTGCACCAGGTGATGGAAGGACCGGACATTCATCTGGAAATAGACCGCAGCCGGGCAGCCGAATTCGGCCTGACGCAGCTCGATATTTCAAACAGTCTGTTCGTCTCGCTGTCGTCCAGCGCGCAAGTTCAGCCGAACTTCTGGCTCGATCCAAAAATGGGCATCACATACGCAGTCGCTGCGCAAACGCCGCAATACAAGCTGGATTCGGTGGCGATGTTGGCGAACACGCCCGTCGCGGTCAGAACCGGAGGGCAGCCGCAACTGCTCAGCAACCTGGCGTCCATCAGCCACAGCGTCCAGCCGGTGGTCGCCAATCATCGCAATGTCCAGCCCGTTTTCGATGTCTACGCCAACGTTCAGCATAGCGACCTGGGTTCAGTGGCCGCCAAAATCGATGAGATCGTGGGTGGGTTTCGGAAACAATTGGCGCCTGGAAGCGAAATCGTGGTCCGGGGTCAGGTGGAAAGCATGCGCGAAGCGTTCACGCGGCTCGGCATTGGCCTGACCTTCGCGGCTGTCCTCGTCTATTTGCTCATGGTGGTGAATTTTCAAAGCTGGACGGATCCTTTCATCATCATTACGGCGCTTCCGGGGGCTTTCACCGGCATTGTCTGGATGCTGTTTTTGACCCAAACGACTTTTAATGTGCCGTCGCTGATGGGAGCCATTATGAGCATCGGAGTCGCCACGGCTAACTCCATCCTGCTGGTGACATTTGCAAACGAACGAATGGAACTGGGGCGGACCGCCACGCAGGCCGCAGTTGACGCAGGCTGTACGCGTCTACGTCCCATTTGCATGACCGCGCTGGCGATGATCATTGGAATGCTCCCAATGGCTTTGGGCTTTGGCGAGGGAGGTGAGCAGAATGCGCCTCTCGCTCGGGCTGTGATCGGCGGATTGACCGTGGCGACATTTGCGACGCTGTTTTTCGTTCCGTTGATGTTTAGCGTCATCCACACCCGAAGAGATTCGACGACGGAGGAGACGATTTCATGACACCTGTACTGCGTCCGGAGTCTGCCATCGGCCGGGACAAGCGCCGGCGCACCATTCGGTTGGCGGCTGCTGCATTCGCAGTAGCGGTTTTTGCTTTTGCCGGAATCTGGCCCCGTCTGGGACGATACCGCGAGGCCGTCGCGATCGCCCGGGCTGCCGAAGTCTCTATGCCGTCACTCGTGACGGCAAGGGCCAAAACTGCTCCAGGCAATGCGGAACTGCTTCTACCCGGGAACACGGAGGCCATCAACGTAGCTTCTATTTATGCCCGGGCGAACGGATACATCGGGCAGCGGCTGGTGGATATCGGTTCGGTGGTGAAAGCCGGCCAGACGCTGGCGGTAATCGAAACTCCTGAAGTCGACCAGGAATTGGAGCAGTCCCGCGCCGCGCTGCAACAGGCAAAGGCCGCGCTGGAACAGGCAAACGCCAATCTCGAGCAGGCAAGAGCCGGTGTGAATCAGGCTCGCGCCAATGTTGAGCAGGCTAAAGCCAATGAAGAAATCGCGGCAACGACCGACCAGCGTTGGACGCGCCTTGTGGAAAGAGGCGTGATTCCCAAACAATCCGGCGACGAGCGGCGCAGCGCTTATCTTGCCAGGCAAGCCGAGTCCGAGGCCACGCGAGCCGCCTTGCGCACCGCCGAAGCTAACGTGATTTCGAGGACGGCTGACGTCAGCGCTGCCCGCGCCAACATCGAGGCACAATTGGCAAACGTGCGCCGCCTGGAACGTATGCAGAGTTTTCAACGTGTGCTCGCGCCTTTCGATGGAGTGGTCACCGAACGAAAGGTGGAGCGCGGGGATCTGGTAACGGCAGGGAGCGGCAGTGAGCGCAATCTTTTCACGGTTGCGCAGGCGCGGACATTGCGGATCCGGGTGAGTGTTCCACAAGCGTATTCTGTGGATCTGCGCCCCGGGCAAACTGCGGAGGTACTAGTGACCGAGCGGCCCGGCCAGAAGTTTGTGGGCACCATCGCGCGGACGGCGCAGGCGCTCGATCCCGCGTCGCGCACCCTTCTGACGGAAGTCCAGGTTGATAACTCAGCGGGCCAATTATTCCCGGGCATGTATGCTCAAGTGAAATTTTCCATACCCCGGAGTCGTGCCGTGGTAGTCATCCCGGCCGATGCGCTGATTGCGAATGCACTGGGCACACGCGTCGCATTAATCGATGGCGCAAAACGCGTGCATTTTCGCAAAGTCGACGTGGGCCGCGACATGGGCGCCCAAGTTGAGGTGCTGTCGGGTTTGAGCGATGGAGAACTTGTGGCATTGAATCCTCCGGACATCCTGGTCGATGGCCAGGAGGTGATCGTGCAAAATCCCGGCGGGCGTGGAGAAAAGCCATGAAATGGCTATGCACTCTGTTGCTAGTTGTTGGCGCGGCGGCTCAGCAGGTCGAGCTTCCGCGACCATCGGCCGGGTCGGCGGCTGCCTGGCAAGTGTCCTCTGACGGAGGCTTGACCAGCATCTATCGTACGCCGGTTGTGCCTCCGGTCTATTTACATAACAGCACACGGCTCGACTCTCTCTTTCGGGACGGCCAGATTACGCTGTCATTGCAGGACGCGATTGCCCTGGCGCTTGAGAATAACCTGGATCTGGAACTTGTGCGTTATGCTCCCCGGATCGCAGACACCGATCTCCTTCGCGCCGAAGCGGGCAGCGCGCTGCGCGGCATCCCGCTCTCGGTACGAGAGGCACCGGCCGGACTGGGCAACCCTGCGCCCGGTCCCAACGGCACTCTCGGCGGCGGAAACACACCGGCCCTAAATGCGCTGATTGGCCCTGGAGTACAAACCGATCTTTCCATCATTGGATCGCTGCCCCTGTCCACCGGCCCGGCTGTTCCCAGCTTCGATCCGGCGATCGTCGGAACCGTGGGCTGGAATCATACTTCGGATCCGCAGAACAGCGCGTTTCTCATGAATCTGCGATCGCTGAACACGAGCACCGCCATTGCGAACCTCGGTCTTCAACAAGGCTTCGCAACCGGTGGATCTTTACAACTCGGATGGAACAATGCCCGCCAGCGCGTAAATAATCCGTTGCTGAGTTTTAGTCCGGCGACCAGCACCAGCCTCGGGCTGACATTTACGCAGCCTCTGCTGAGAGGATTCGGGCTGGCGGTGAATCGGCGCTATATCAAAATCGCGAAAAACAATCAGCAGGTTGCCGACTATGTTTTCAAACAGCAGGTGATCGCCACGGTATCAGGCGTGGTCCGCCTCTACTGGGACCTGGCGAGCCTCAATGAGGATGTTCGAGTGCGGCAGGAAGCCGTGGCCAGCGCAGAGCAGTTCCTTTCGGATACCAGGCACCAAATCGAACTGGGCACGGCGGCATCGGTCGATGTAACGCGGGCGGAAGCCGAACTGTCGCGGCGCCGCCGGGATCTGGCGGTTGCGAAGAGCCTGGTCCGCCAACAGGAGACTGTCCTGAAAGACTATCTGACTCGAGCGAACGTCGACGCGGCGCTTGCCGAGGCGCCGATCATGCTATCGGACCATATGGAGGTTCCCTCACAAGAGCCGATACAGCCTTTAAACGACCTCGTCGCTAAGGCGCTGCATCTCCGTCCGGATATTGCGCAGGCGCGGCTACAGATCACCAATTCCGAAATCAGCCTCCAGGGAAGCAAAAGCGTTTTGCGCCCGGCGCTCGACCTGATAGCCAGTGCGCAGAACAACGGTTTGGTCGGCCGCCCGAATCCTATGACGCTGAATCCCGGAAGCCTGGGCGCCGGCTCATTCACTGGCACCGCCGGCGATGGTTTCCTGATCGGCGGCTACGGGAGCGCTCTATCACAGATCTTCTCACGCAACTTTCCGGATTACGGCGTCGAGCTCCAGTTGACCATTCCATTACGGAACCGCACGGCGCGCGCTGATGTGGTGCGCGACCAGTTGTCTGTCCGTCAACAGCAGATCCGGTTACAGCAATTGGAGAAGCAGGTGCGGCTGGAGATCACCAATGCTTTGATCGCCGTGGAGGAAGCCCGCCACAGCTTCGAAGCTACTCGCAGCGAGCGAATTCTTCAGGAGCAAACGCTGGCGGCGGAGCGCGAAAAGCTGGAGGTCGGGGCTTCGACAAGTTTTTACGTCATTCAGTATCAGCGGGATCTCGCCGCTGCTAAATCGGCCGAGGTGTCTGCACTGGCGAGTTATCAAAAGGCAAAAGCAGCGCTGCAGCGCTCCATCGGTACTATATTGGAGGACTATTCGGTAATGATGGACGAAGCGGTGCGCGGCGCCGTCGACCGAAAGAGCAAGGACTAAGTATGTGGTGCTCTGCCCACCTTGTACCTCTGCCGGAGTTAGTGCGAGAGATAGTTCGATTATTGCCGGAGTATCTGCCCGGCGTCTCGACCGGAAGCGCTGCCATAACAGAAGGCCGTAGTTGCTGGATCCAAGCCTGGAAAGGGCTGCTCACGGCATTCGGGCGGCAATACGCGATGGAAATTTCTTTGCACGAAGAAGGCGACTCCGGCATTGCCCGGCAATTGACACTCTACTGGAAGCGTGGCGACGGTCTCATGGCCGCATTTCTTTCCGGCTGGGGTGACCGCCAGGAGTTGGAGCGCCGCTTTCAGAGACTCGAGACCATCAAGGCGCCGCAGAAAGTCATCATCTACTCCTGCGTCAAATGGCAGGAGGCGGTTCTGGAGCAGCTTCAGGCGGCGCTGCTGCGCTATCCGCACCACATAACAGGAGAGCAGTATCTGGCTTTGAATGTGTTGGGAACCGAAAAAAGATTGGCGGCCCACTGCATCACCATTCCGCGCGATGGCATTTTGAATCAAAGCGACCTCGGGCTGATGCGGCCACTTGCCGGATCGCCGTTCAAATGGGGAGCGATCATGAATGCGACGCAGTCGGTTGCCGATTCCGACGGGGCATGACTCTCCGCGGCCGCATCGCTACCGATCAGCCCGCCCGCTTGGCGGCGCGGTCTGAGCAAAATCCGGGGCGCCCGGCGGATTATAATCGGGGCATCGGTGGTAAAAGGAGACCCAAGCAATGAGACGATTCGGTTTCATGCTCTGTGCCGCGTTCCTGCTTCCGGCCCTGGCGCCGGCGGAGACCTGGAGTGGAACTTTGGTGGACGTCATGTGCAAGGACCGCGATCTTGCCGGTCATACGAAGAAATGTGCCCTGGACTGCGCCAAGACCGGGTTCGGCGTCGTGACTGCCGACGGCAAATTCATCAAGTTTGACGAGACGGGCAATGCCAAGGCGCTTGCCGCGTTGAAGGCCACAAACAAAGAAACTGACCTCAAGGTGAAGGTGAACGGTACGCTCGACGGGGACGTCGCTAAAGTCGAATCGCTCGAGATCCAATAGCGATTGCGAGCCGGCTGACACCGTATTTCCGGCCGCGGCTATCTAGCTCCGCCGTGAAACTTCGTGGAGGCTCCCGGCTCGAAAAGGCTGAACACGTAGAGCGTGCCGCCACTCCGATAATCCTTCATCCACGGAGCTCCGGCGCCGGTATATCCGCCCACTGCGCCGCCCATTCCGGACGCGATCGCGATGTATTGCTTCCCGTCGAGGCGGTAGGCAATGGGTGCGGCGCGAATGCCCGAGCCTGTCTGATACGACCACAGCAGAGCGCCTGAGCGCGCATCATAAGCCGTAAAATTGCCCTCCGCGTCGCCCGTGAAAACCAGTCCCCCGCCCGTCGCCAGCATGCCGCCTCCCATCGGCGTGCGGGTCTTCACCTCCCAGACTTTTTCTCCGGTATCCGGCTGAATGGCGATCACCTTTCCATAGGCCTTGTTGGCATGATAGAAAAACCCGCTGGGTCCGGGCGGCAATTTCCGCGCTTGCTCCTGTAGACCATAGTTGAAGAATGTCGCGCAATTTTCGATCACTGGAAGATAGACCAGGTGCTCCACCGGGCTGTAAGACATCGGCATCCACTCCTTGCCGCCCGCCGCTCCGGGGCAGACATTCACGCCCTCGTAGGTCGGAATGGCGGCGGGGTCAATGATCGGCCTTCCGTTGCTATCGAAGCCCTTCGCCCAGGTCACGCGAACAAATGGCTTGGCATATAGGAACTTTCCGTTGGTGCGGTCGAGTGCATAAAAGTGACCGTTGCGGTCGGCGTGCACTAAGGCCTTCACGTTGCGACCTTGCCAGTTCAGGTCGATCAATACCAGCTCATTCACGCCGTCCCAGTCCCACACGTCGTGCGGCGTGAACTGGTAATGCCATTTCAGCTTGCCTGTATCGGCGTCGAGAGCGACAACCGAGTCGGTGTATAGGTTGTCCCCCTTGCGCGCTGCGGTATCGAAGTCCGGATACGGATTTCCGACACCCCAATAGATCAAATTGAGCTCCGGATCATACGAACCCCCAAGCCATGTGGCACCGCCGCCAATTTTGTACGATTCGCCGCTCCATGTTTCGAAACCTTTTTCGCCCTCCGTAGGTATCGTATGGAAGCGCCATAGCCGTTTTCCGGTTTCGGCGTGATACGCATCGATGAAGCCGCGCGTTGGCGAATCACCGCCTGCAATTCCCACGATGACCTTCTCGCCGATGATCAAGGGCGGATGTTTGGCATTCTGGTTTTCTTCGACGCTGCCGATCGCGACGTCCCACCGCACGCGCCCGGTCCGCGCGTCTAGCGCGACCAAGTGGGCATCGAGCGTCGTCATGTAGACCGTCTGGTTGACAATCGCCACACCACGGTTGAGCGGACCACAGCAGAAGCTCAGTTTCTCGGGGAGCCGCCGCTTGTGATGCCACAGCTCTGTTCCCGTGCGCGCATCGATCGCAAAGACATGATTCCATGCCGTGGTCAGATAGATCACGCCATCGACGAATAGCGGCGTGCCTCCAAGACCGTCGGGAACGCCGGTCTGGAAACTCCACACAGGAACCAGATTTTTCACATTGCTCCGATCGATCTGATTCAGCGGGCTGAAGCTGTGGCTCGCATAATTGCGGCCCCACATCAGAAACGTATCACTCTCCTGGCCGGCATTCCGGAGTCTTGCCGGATCCACCTGAATGTTCGGAGCCTGCATACGAGCCGTGGGCCGGATAGCATTTCGCCCAAGAGAGCGGATGTGCCGGATCAGGGCCTGGCGAGCATCTGCGTCGAGCACAGCGCCGAATGCCGGCATCGCCGTGCCTCGTACGCCCTCGCGGATCACGCGCTCCAGTCTCTCGTCAGTGATTTCGGCCTGCCAGCCAGGATTCGTCAAGTCAGGCGCGGAACCCCCATCGCCCAGCGCGCCGTGGCAGACGGCGCAGCGCTGCGTAAATATGGTCTGCCCGGGATTGGGCCGCTGTTGTGATGCAGCCGGCCAGAGCGCGAGTACCAACCCGGAAATATAGACACAGGTCCTCGCTCGAAAACAGGTGGGTGCTGCCGCAGTCGTTCTCAATCCACCTATTATTCAGCAGCACCCCGCCTTCAGTGAAGCTGTTTCTTGTAGTAGAAATTAATACTGAGAATGCCGTTCTCGTCGCGTGTGGCCGCGGCAGACCATCGCTGGTTGAACGCCCACTCAGCCCGAATGATCTGCGTATTGGGATCGTCGAGCGCCGTCACATAAGTAAAGGTAACGTTGCTTGAGATCTGCTGCTGCAGAGTCAAGCGCGCCTGCGGCAGCTCAGAGCCACTGGTGAAGGTCGGATCGATCTTTAACTGGGAAACACCGAAGACACGCTTGAGCTGGCTTGCCACCGGCTCGGCTATCGCTTTGCTCACCAGAGCTGACTCGCCCATCTGCTGGAAACTCTGCTGTGGCTGCGACGGCTGGTTTGCCAGAATCGTCGGGTCAGAAGTCGGCGTCTTCCCGCTCGCAAGCAAGCTCACGATCTCTTGAAACTGCAGCGGCGGGTCGGAAGTGTAGCTCAAGTTCATGTTATCAATCGGCCCGGTTACCGTTAACACCACCTCGACACCCTTGGCCTGCGTTTCCAGGCTCACGTTAAGCACAGGCTCGATGCGTACGGGATTGAAAAACGAAATGGTACCGGAGTTGACCGTGTAAGTGGAGCCGAAGAAGACCAGTTGCCCTTCCGTAATCGACACGCGGCCAAGCAAGCTGGGGCGTGATGCAGTTCCTTGCACGCGCAGGTCGGCATCAGCCTGGAGGTTTTGGGCCACCGCGGCCTGAATCTCCACTGAAGAAGAGGTCCGCACGCGGATATCGAGTTTCATATTGTCGAGCAGCGGGGAAGGAGCCTCAGCGGATTTCACCGGCGGACCAGCGCCGGAAAGTATCGATCCGAAATCGGTCTGGGGCGCATAATTGATCTGCTGAATTTCTATATTCCCGGAAACCAGGCTGGATTGCGCCGTCCCCGTGAGAGACATATTCGCTCCGGCGACGACACTAACGCCGGAATTAGGCCGAATACGGACGCTTTCCACATTCGTCCGCACGGCAAAGCGCAGAACCTCGCCGAAACCGACAAAACCGCTAACACGAACGGTGCCGCCGCCGGACTCGGCTGTCAGATTGCGGATAGATGCGCTGTTGCCGTTGAACATAATCAGACCGTTCGCCTTGGAGATGCCGGCGGGAATATCAGTGTAGCTGAACGTGCCATTCTGCAGCTCCAGGCGCCCATTGATCAGCGGCTTGTCCATCGTGCCCCGGACCGTTGTCGCCAGCACAAGCGCTCCGCCAGAATAGATGTCCCGATTGAAATCCCGCAGCAGGCCGAGATTAGTATTGGCTTTCAGCGAGAGATCCAGGCTGCGGGTGGTCAGCGAAGCTGTTCCGCCGGCCTGAATGTCGGCATCCGGCCCAACAAGATGCAGGTTTTGGAGGCGCACGGCGCCCCGATTCAGCGTAGCTACGATCGGCCCCTGGTTTTCAATCGTCACCGGCTTGCCGGCAGGTGTCGTGGGAATCGTATTGAAGTGCAGTCGTGTGACTTGCAATTGACCTTGCAAATTGGCGCTCTTGGTAACAGGGCCATTTAGCGTAGCACGCCCGTCAACGACCGCTTCGAAGTCTGACGGCCGGGCAGTCTCCCGGCCGATCAGGCCTTGAAGTCGTGTCCATGCGACATCCTGGAATGTGAGCTCGGCATTGAGGGGATAGTCGCCGCTCAGCCCGGCATCGCCCTTGCCGTGGATCGATGCCTTGGCGAGATTGGAATCGAGATTGAAATTGAGCCGCCCGCCGGAGGTCTTCGCAATCAGCTTCAAATCGCCAAAGTTCCTGCCTTCCACCGCGATTTCGGTCGCCGCGATATTCGCGGAGAGATTGCTCAGCAGGATTCGTGGCTGCCCTTGGCGAACCGCTGCGGAAGCGTCCGCGTTGATTTGCAGGGCTCCGCCGAGACCGGGCCTGGCCTTCTGCACGTTGCGGATGCGGCCCAGATCTATAGGGCTGCTGACAACCTGAAGCTGAAGCCGGCCGCTCTGAAGATTTCCCGCGGGATGCTCATACCGGCCGCGGAGACCGATGCGCGAGGGACCGGATGCGATTTCCAGTTGCGACAGCTCTAGACTTTGGGAGCGATAAGCGGCCCGGGCATGAATGTGATCGATGGGCTCATCGTACACTACGGCGCTTGCCAGATCGAGACTGAGTTCTCCTTCCGGACGCTCCATTGTTCCAGTAAAGCGGGCGCGAGCGGAAAGTCTCCCGCGAGCGGGCACTTCGGACCGCGCTAACATCAGCACACGCTCGATCGGAAGCCCATCAATATTGGCCTGAGCATCCGTTGGGTAGCCGGCGAGCAGCCGCGTGCTCCCCTCCACGCGAATACCGGAGCCGGCGAAATTCGATTTCACATTGTAGCTCACGGCATCGCCTCTGGTGCGGGCGGTGGCCGTAAGATCGCCGTATTGCTGGCCGTCGAAGCGCAAGCCGCGCGCCGAAGCATCCAGCGAAATTCCGGTAAGCAAAAATTCGCTGGTCGTTTTTCCTCCATTTTTTTTCCCAGCCAGGCTGGCGGTCGCGTCCGCATTAATCTGGAGCACGCCCGCCGTGTCCGGCCGCTGCTGTCGCAGCGTCCGAAGGCGGGCCAGATCGATTGGAGTGCTTTGCAGCCGAGCATGAAGCCGTCCAGCGTCAAAACTGTTTTTGGGATGCTCGAATTCAGCGGCGAGATTGACGCGCTCACTCTCCGAGGCGATATAGGCCGCCGGAATCGCGATACGTTGATCGGTCATCTGCACGTCCGCGCGAATTTCATCAAACGGCTCTTCGCGAATGGTTCCTTTGCCTACGTTCAGGCTAACGGTTCCGGAAGGATTACCCAGCGTACCCCCAACATGCGCGTCGGCGGTTACCGCTCCTGAGTAGCCTTCGCCTGGCTGACCGGCCAGCACCATAAAATCGGCCAGATCGCCGTTGCGAACGGAGGCCTCGGCGGACACGCGCTGCCTGGGACTGGTCTTCCAATTCCTCAAGCCGACCGAGGCGGCAAATCGAGTTTGCATCGTGCCCCGGGTGAGGCTGCCATTCGAGACCGATGCTCCGGAAGCAGCGGCGGCGAAATCAGTTCGAATCTCATCAAATTGCCGTCCTTGCACGCTCAGGCGATTTGCCGTCAGATTACCGGTCACGCGAGGCGAGCTCAAATCTCCTATGACCGTTGCGGCGAGCGTGGCTCGCCCGCCATTCAGTGCAACCGGAATCGTGGCAGGGCTGGCCGCCGCCGCGAGGTCATGCAAGTCGGTCGTGGCCAGCGCAACGTTCAAAGTATGTCCGAGAGAGCCGGCGAGAGTAAGCCGTGAATGCGGCATGGCGATAAAGGAGTCAGTGATAAGGATGTCCTTCGTCGACCCGTTATAATCGCCATGCAAGCGGCCGGACAGGGGAATGCCGCGGCTGCCTGGAGCGATTGCCAGGCGCGCGCGCGCGGTTATCGAGCTGGCGCCCGGCGCTTTGAGGTTCCCTTCCGCCTCGATCGGACCCGAGATCACGCCGCTGTAAGGAAAATTCTGCTGACCAAATGTGACCGCGGCAGTCCGAAGGTCAAAGTGTCGGAGTTCGGATTTGACCCGATACCGCGAAAATTGCTCGAGCGTTGCCTCGGCGGCCAACTCGCCGCCGAACGCATCAAGCCGAAACCCGCGTATGGTCAGACGATTGGGATCGAGATGCACCGCTGAAACCAAGGCTATATCGCGGATGCGCCGGCTGCCTTGCTGAAACGAGACATTCTTCGTTTGGAGTTTGCCGGAGACGTCGTATTGGTTGCTGGAATCGAGCTTCGCCGTTCCGCTCAAGAGGGCAACTCCTTCCGGCCGTGCCTCGGACCCCGCCAACCTGCCGAGTTCATCCAGCGCAAGCTCCACCTGATAACGAAGCGCACCTCGACCGTTCGGATCTCGCAGCGGCCCGAATGCGGTTATGACAGAACGCCCGGCTGCGATCCGGAATGAGCCGATTTCGATGCTTTGCTTGCTCGAAGTAGCATTCACTGCGACTTCGACAGCAGCGGGTACGTTGGGCGCGTCGAGCCGGAGCGGCAGACTGCCGGCGTTCCGCAGATCGGCGAGCGCCACGCGCCCCTGTACGCGCGCGGCAACTTTCGGGTCGCGCAGGTCGGCTACTGATGCGTCGATCAGCAGCTTCGAAGCAGCCGTCGCAATCTGGGCGTTTTGCAAAACGATCTGGTTGCGATCAAGCGAGACGGGTAAGGTGATTGCGAAGCGCACCGGTGTGTTGCGCCCGTTCACGATATACAGAGGCTCCAGGGAAACCTGGCCGGAGTACCGCTCCCGAGTCGCATCGAAGCGAAGCTGAGCAAGAAGATTCTCGCCGCGAACATCAAGTGGCTGCTGCGCGGAGTTGAAGCGCAGCAATCCCCTCGTGAGTTCGAAACGGTCCACAGCAAGATCCACGACCGTGTCGAGCGAATTGCTGTTAGAAGTAGACTTACGCTTCGGCTGGGGCACATTATTGCGGCCGTCCGGGAATATCATGACATTGACTTCAGGCCGCTCTAGGCCGAGATACTGCAAGGCATAAATTTTATTGAGCTTTGGAAAGAGCCGCACATCCACCTGGATGCGGCCGAGCCGGACAAAGGGTGGAGCATTGGCGGGCTCCGAGCCGTGAATCACGAAGTCCGTCACGACGGCGCGCAACGGAACCCATTGGATAGCCAAAGAGCCGATATCCACTTTGCCGCCTGTCGCCTCCTCCGTAGCGCTGATAATCTTCTCTTTGAGGAAATTTCGAAACCATTCCGTCCGCAACGTGACGACCGTCGCGCCAACCACGAGGACCAGAAATGCGGCCAGCCCAATCCCAACGTTCCTGAGGATTCGCATACGGCGACTCATTGGAATGCTCCCTGATGGTATTTGATCTGAACCCGGCTTCGTGCGCCTTCGAGCCACTGGACAAAGCTCTGATTGATGCGTTCCCCTGTGAGCAACTCCCGTATTTTTGGCTCGAGCGCGGCAAAGCTGCTGTCGCGCGGATACTGGCGCTTCAGCTCTGCAAGGTGCTGGTCGTAGTAGCTGCGGACGTCCTCATCAGTCACCAGCACACCCGGGCGAAAGCGCTGGTCGATGAATCGCAGTACGGTGAGCTGCCATAGTAACCGCTCGCGAAGCGTTTCTTCCGTGAGCTGGTAACGCGAAAGGGCTTCCTTCATGCGGCTCTCGGAACCACCAAAGCGCGATTGCCGGATCTGCCGCAATAATGCGTCGGCATCTGAATCATTGGCTCTCCGATAGCCGCCGCTCATAATTTCACGCCGGATGACAGCCTGGTCAATGAGGCGCTCGGCTGCCTTTCGTTTCGCCTCGACGCTGAAATCGAGCCGCTCCCGGTTGAGAAATTGAGTGACTCTGAGATCGCGGTCGATATCGCTGGTTTTGATGACTTCCTTGCCGACCACAACGGCGATTCGGTCGATCACCATGCTGTGCTGTGAAAAACCGGCAATGCTGAACAGAAGTGCGCCGAGACATAACATCAGAAGGTTTGCCCTATGGAAAAGAAGAACTGAAAATGACTGACGTTTTGTGTCGTAGGCGTGCAGAATGCCGGGGGGTTGGGAGCGTTCGGATTGCACTGCAGCAGTTCGGCTGGAGTGCCTTTAAAGCCCTGGAATGAGGGCGGATTCAGGCTATAGGCCAGGTCCACACGAATCGGTCCGATTGGCGTTCGATACCGGATGCCAAAACCGACTGCATGAGCCATATAGTCGAAATCCTGCAGATCGCGCTGATGAAAGCGGAACGAGATTCGACCGACGGTCGCGAATACGTTTCCCATGTCATGGAACAGCACACCTTGAATGTTTTCGCCCAAAAACGGAAAGCGCAGTTCAACGTTATTGAAGAAGAGAGCGTTCCCACCGAGAGGAAACCCGGTGGCTTGAGACGATGGTCCGCCGGGAACCAAGGGCGCGCCGACGTCCCGCGGCCCCGCCTGATTATAGGGAAAAGCCCGCAGCGAGTCCGCGCCGCCGCCGAAAAAGCGCTCGGGCAGCGGTATGGATTGCTGCTGGGTCAGCCCTCGCGGGGCGGAAAACGGGATGATTACGCCGAATTGGGTTTGGCGCGCCAGTACAGTTGAGCTCGTTAGTCGATGGTACGTGGCATTGCGAAGCAGAGCGCGCGTAAAGCCGCGCTGCGAACCGAAGAACCGTCCGGCAACACCGATGTCGGCCGTATTATAAATTCCGCGATGCGGATCCCCGGCATCATCGCGGCGGTCCTGTGCAATGTTTGCCGATAGCATCCCAATACGAACCGGCTGCAGGAGTTGAGGAATCAGCAGCACAGGTATGATCACGCTGCCTACGCTCACCCGCCGGTATGAGAACCGGAATAAGCCGGTCAGCGATTTCGAAAACTGCTGCGATAACTGCACTGATCCTTCAACCCGCTGCGAAGCGAACGTGCGAACATTGAGGGATTTATCGTACTGAAGAGTAACTGTGATATTGCGGCCTTCTACATTGCGAAATCGCGGAGCGAAGTAACTGAGCGATCCACGCTTTTCGAGCGACGAATAAACGCCGCGCGCCGTGACGGTGTGGCCGAGCCCCAGAAAATTCAGACGGCTCACATTGAGAGAAATTAGTGGGCTGAAACCCGTGCTGCCCGCCGGAGATGAAAGGCTGCTCGAACTAGGCGTTCCGAAGCGGGCTACCTGCGCGCCGACCCCGGCGGCGATGTTGTACCGGTTCGCTTCTTCGAAATTGTACAGGACGTATTTGCGCTCCGTGTCGCCGTCCGGATTCTGGATCGCCGTATCGACTCTCGCAAAAATGCCAAGGTCATAGAACCGCTTCTGGATTTCGTTCTGTTCTATCGGTGACAACGGATCTCCCGGCGCCATCGTTATATGCTTATCTACGAGTTTCTGCCGGGTAGTGCTCAGTCCAGTGGTTATGACATCTCTCACGTACTTGCGATCCCTCTCATTGATGCTGTATTGGACCTTGACATGGTGCGGTGGACCGGCCGGAGCCCAACTTGCCTGAAGAGTAGCATCCGGAAAACCTTGGGTGAAGTAGTAAGTTAGGATCTCATTGCGATCAGCCGCAAGATTCACCTCTGCGAACGGCTGGCCTGCGACGGACGTTAGATGCGCTGTAACTTCCGGCTCTTTGAGCTGCTTAATACCCTGCACGGTAAGAGAATCGACGATCCACTGAGGGCCTTCGGTAATCTGCACCGTGACACTAACGTGCCTTTCTTTCCCCCGATAATCGCGTTCTACTATCGAGCGGACTTGGACGTCTCGAAATCCGTTCGCGCGGTAGAGATTGGCGATGTTCTCTTCATCTTTGCGGCGAAACGCTTCGCTGTACCTGCCATGGCGTAGGTTGAATGAGGAAGGCCGCATAAACATCCGCTCGCGAAGATCACTCGTGCGAAAATAGCGGTTTCCAACAATCGAGACATTCACCAGTTTTTGACGCGCTCCCTTCGAAATGGCGTATTCGATGATCTCGACGTCTTTTTCCGGAGGCAGGCGCCGAAAGTCGATGTCGACGTCATAGTAACCCTTGCTCTGGAAGTAATCCCGAAGGTTACGCCTCCCTTCGACAAGCAGATCGTTGTCAACCGACCGCTCCTGAAAGACGGGGACATATCTTCTTAGAACCCGCTTCGACACCTTTGCCTCAATGGCCTTAATCTTCACCTTAGGCCCCGGCGTGATGCTCAGATGAGGATGAACGCGGCGCCGACTGGGTTCATAGTCGAGCTTGTCCAGCCTGACGCGGGCGGTCAGACGATCCTGCTTTTGATACTTCGTGAGCACGCCCTGCACTCCCTTTCGCGTACGCGCATCCGTAACCTGGCGCCACCAGTGGATGATTGGGATGCGCCATCCGGTGGCGCGCAGGATTGTGCCGTCGGACAGTCCGGTTTCGCCGCTGATCACCGGCATTCCGTATCGGGCGCGCTTGTGCTCTTTAATTTTGAGGGTGACGAAGACCTGCTGCGCCTCGTTATCGCGCTCCAGCTCTGGCTCTACTTCGGCCTGGTAGAAGCCGTTAGACGTCAGCAGCGCTCGAATTGACTGAACACTGCGCTTCAAGTCTTCCTCGCGAAACGGTGCTCCGAGGTTCAGTTGCGCTGTGCTGGTTATCTGCCCGCGATTCGGAGGAGCCCCAACATCGCCCTCCACCGTAATACCGCCGATAAACCACGCTGCCTCCGTCACAAAACGTACAATCACTCCGCTTCCGGAGAGTTCCGCCTCGACCACAATGTCTTCGAAACGGCCCGTCGCGAATAGGCCATCGATCGCCCGGGCCACGTCCTCGGCGCGCAGCGGTTCTCCTGTTTTGAGTGGCAGGGCCTCTGCCAAATCATGGGGATCAAGCGTCTGCGCCGGAGAGAACTGGATGCCAACAATTCGTTTCGTTTCGAATTCCGAAACTTGTGCGGCCCCCGTTGCGCACAAAAGTACGAGCGCGCACAATGCTTGCGGCAGCATTTGTACCCTGTAGGTCCACATCTCTGTTCCCACGCCTCGCTCTAACCATGGCTATTGATATCCTGACTTAGTTGTCATCAGCGGGTGGTAAGTTGTTCTCAGTGCCACCACCCGCTTTTACCTACCGATTGATATCAGTCATTCGCCAAAACTAGTACTTACTGGCATGAACGGACTTACAGCACATCGATAACCGTCGGTTGAGGCCGTTCTAGGCAGGACCTGACATCCTAATTCGAAGCCCTATGTGAGATTCCACACAATGAGCTCGCGGCGCTTGCTTAATCGATGTCTTCTGGCCCTCTCTTTTTGGGATCGGGCAAATCAGATCTGCATTTGCGTTTTAGGGTCGAAAAGGCGGCGAGGAGCCCGGCCTTGAAACCGCTCACTTCTCGGATGGGCCGCATTACTGTCTTCTTGAGAACGTGGCCCGTGTGCTCAAATTCGTGAATTTTGTGTTCCAGCGATTCATCGGCCTGTTCCAGGCGCGCATGGACGCGCTCACTGGTATCACGCACAAGATCGCCCACCATCTCCACCTGCTGCCGGCCGGATTTGGCGATTTCCACTGCCTCTGCAGACAGCTCGGAAACATGCGGACGGAGATCATTCATCAACTGAATGGTCGTGCTTAGCGTGCGGTCCGCTTTATCGAAAACAGGCGCAGCACGTTCCATAAACAGCAACAGCTTTTGGCGTGTAATACGATAGAAAGCGACCAGAATCGCAAGGCAACTCAGAACAGCGATCGTGGCCAAGATCACCGTACCCGCTACGATTAATCGAAATGTTTCATCGGACATTCGAAAACAGCAAGGGGTCCGCGTCCGCACCTCGGGCATTCCGCGACAAACCCAGTCAACGCGCCAGCATCTGTAGGCCCAAGGTGATGGGATACCCGATCCAAGATATCCGCCGGAGCTGTCCTTGCCGTCACAACCCTCTTGATTTACTCAGGCATTCATGACATAGTTCAGTGAAAGAAAATCAGGCTCGCGCACTTGAGACGTGAAGGGAGGTCCCGCAGTGAGATTAGAAACGGTGCTTGTGTCTATCATCGCGGCCATTATGGCACCGTCTGTGTTCGGTCAGGTGACCGGGTCCATTCTTGGAACCGTTCGCGATCAAAGCTCGGCTGTTATTGCTGGCGTCCGGGTGGTCGCCACTAATGTCAATACAAACCTG
>Ga0070741_10004440_pt1 | contig 32745 bp, 32 predicted proteins | sample Coa_R1_4_FD_66440 | JGI IMG/M metagenome (GOLD analysis project Ga0070741, IMG submission 66440) | Surface soil microbial communities from Centralia Pennsylvania, which are recovering from an underground coalmine fire - Coalmine... | ecosystem: Environmental > Terrestrial > Soil > Unclassified ... | reverse complement strand
GAGGCGCGCAGGAGCGCGACTCCGAGTGCGGCACGCTGTGGCTCGGGAAGCGCGGCAAAGGCCTCTTCATCGACGCCCGACAGGAGATCGGTCACGGCCGCAAAGGAGAACTTCGCCTCAGCCGCCGAGGGGCGACAGCGAAGGACCAGCGCGCCGCGGTCCTCGGCGCGCCTGCGCGCCTCTCGCCAGAGAGTCGTCTTGCCGATGCCCGCTTCCCCCTCGAGGACCAGCGCCGCAAATCCCTGATCGGCGGCGTCCAGGAACCGCTCAATCTCAGCGAGCTCTGATTCACGACCGACTACCCCCAAGCTCACGGGGACCAAAAATATTCGCGGGTAAGCGAGTTAGGCGAGCGACCTAACTATTGGCCGCGCTCGGCACGGGGACCGGCCGGTACGATCTCGGCGTGCCACGAACGGCCATACGGCGGTGGGGCAGACTGCTTCTGACCGCGGTGCTGGTCGCCCTGGGCATGGCGTTCTGGGGAGGTTCCGCGGGGGCCGCGGGGCCGCCTGGACAGCTGCGCGTGGGACGGCTCACGCTGCACAGGTGCGGTGAGTCGCCGCTGACTTACTGCGGCGGCCTGGTGGTTTCGCTCGACTACTCGCGCAGGACGAGCCCTCGCATTCACATCGGATTCCGCTGGCTGCCGGCAACTGCCACGAAGCGTGCTCGTGGGACCGTGCTGGCAGTCGAGGGCGGCCCCGGTTTCGCCACGACGGGAACCGAGGGCGCATATCGGGCCATGATGGGACCGCTTCGGCGTAGCCGCAACCTCCTGCTGGTCAACCTTCGGGGTACGGGCAACTCGACCGTTATCGACTGTCGGGGCCTCGAGCACTTCTCGCGAACGCAGCATCAGTACGGAACGGCCTTCAACCGCCTGGTGACGCAATGCGGCGAGCAGCTCAACCACACCTGGCGCTACCGGCACGGCGGCTGGGTGCACGCCTCGGACCTTTTCAACACCGCGTATTCGGCCCGCGATGTAGCCGAGGTCGTGCGGGCTCTGCGCCTCGGCCGCCTGGACCTCTACGGAGACTCCTACGGCAGCTGGTTCTCGCAGGTTTTCGCCTCGCGCTATCCGAAGCTACTGCGCTCAGTCACTCTCGATTCGACCTACCAGGTGCTGCGGCTTGACCCTTGGTACACGACGACGGTCGTGACGGCGCGGCGGGCGTTCGCCCAAGCCTGCTCGGAGTCGGTGGCCTGCTCGGCGGCAGCCAAAGGCAGCCAGGCGTGGTCGCGGATTGGCGCTCTGAGGGCCAGGCTCGCCTCCGCGCCGGTCACCGGAACTACCGTGACCCCCAGAGGGACAAGGACCAGGTTGACGGTTGGCGTCGGGACGCTCGTGAACCTGGTCAACAACGCGGGCTTTGATCCGCTCGTCTACCGGGACCTGGATGCCGCCGGCCGCGCGCTCATCCAGCACCACGACGCCGCCCCGCTGCTGCGGCTGGCAGAGCTCTCGCTGGGCTTCGACAACACGAATTACCCTCTGCCTGAGTTCAGCGACGGGCTCTACTTCGCGGTCGCCTGCACCGATTACGTCCAGCTGTTCAGCCGTTCTGCGCCACCGGCGGTCCGCGCCCGCCAATATCGCGCAGCGCTGCGCAAGCAGTCGGCGCACGTCTTCGCGCCGTTCAGCCTCAAGCAGTGGACGACGATGGACCAGTACACCGAGGCCTACAGCGCCTGTCTCGGTTGGCCCACTCCCACGCACCTGGTCGCACCCATCACGCGCCGGCCGCCGCTCGTGCCGAAGAGCCTGCGCGTTCTCATTCTTTCCGGGACCCTCGACTCCCTTACGCCCTGGCTCCACGGCGCGACATTGGTCGCGCGGCAAATGGGCCCGTCGGCGCGAGTGATCCGGGTGGCCAACCTGACCCATGTGACGCTGCAGGACTCAAACGACTCCTGCCCGGCTTCGATCTACCAACGGTTTGTGCGCAATCCGGCCGACCTGGCAACGATGAACGCTTCGTGCGCCCGGCGCGTCACCCCCATCCACACGGTCGGCAGCTATCCGCGGCGGCTTAACCAAGCGGTCCCAGCGACGCCGAGCCGCGGCAACCAGGTTCGTACCCGAGGCCTTCAGGCGGCTTCGGTCGCGTTGGCTGCCGTCGGGGACGAAACCAGCCGATTTCCACTACTCAGCGGCCGTCGCGACCTCGGCCTGCGCGGCGGGACGATCACGTTCATCCGTGGACATCCGCGCAAGATCACCCTTCGGGGCGTCCGCCTGGTGGTCGACGCGACGATCAGTGGCACGGCGCAGTGGAGCAGGACGCCGGACATGGTGAGCGCTCACCTGACCGTACGGGTGCGCGGGATGCCACCGGTTCGGCTTGTGGCGCGGTGGCGGCCGTTCGGCGCCCAGGATCAGCGCGCGATCATCTCCGGTTCGGAGGGGACGCGGCGCTTGGCCGCCACGGCGCCGGCGCCGTGACCGCGGCAGTTCGCATGCGCCGTCATCGAACGCTAACCAAAGCGCTACCGCTCGCCTACTCCGTTTTCAGCGGATCTTTCATGAGCGCGGACACCATCGCGCGGTGTCCGCGGGCCGGATAGCAAGACGCCAAGGGCAGTCTCCATGGACAAGGGCCCGTCGGCCGGGATTCGCCGTCGCGCTCCTCGGGGCGGCCGCGCTGATCAGCGCGTGCGGGGTGCGCGCGCCGGACCCGCTGACATCACCGGCACGGACACACCTCGCCCACCACTGGGTGGCGCGCCGGTCGCCGTCGGAAAAGGGCATTCACAAGATCCGGCACGTCGTGATCATCATGCAGGAGAACCGCTCGCTTGACTCGTACTTCGGCACCTTCCCAGGGGCGGACGGGATCCCGGGGCTAGCGGGCAACCCGGGGCACGTGCCCTGCGTACCGGATCCAGGGATAAGGGGGAGCTGCTTGAGGCCGTTCCATGACCGCCGGGATCTAAACCACGGTGGTCCACATGCCACGCGCAACGCGATCGCCGCCATCAACGGCGGGTTGATGAACGGTTTCGTCGCCCAGGCACGTCGGGGGCTGCGGGCGTGCGAGGCGACGTTTGACCCGGCGTGCGGTCAAGCCATGGGAAGAAGGCCCGACGTGATGGGCTACCACACCGGCGCCGACATCCCCAACTACTGGAAGTACGCGCATGACTTCGTGCTCCAGGACCACATGTTCCAGCCAGACCTCTCCTGGAGCCTGCCTGCGCACCTGTCCCTCGTCTCGGAGTGGTCGGCGCGATGCGCCAACGGCAACCCGATGAGCTGCCGCAACGCGATCGACCATCCTCAGAACCCGCCGGATTACGGCAAAGGCCGCCACCGCTTGAGCATCCCCTACGCCTGGACCGATCTGACCTATCTGCTGCACAAGCATCATGTCCCGTGGCGCTATTACGTGTTCAAAGGCCCCGAGCCCGACTGTGCAAACGCTGCGGCGATGATCTGCGTGCCCGGTAGGCAGAGTCCGAAGACACCGGGGATCTGGAACCCGCTGCCGTACTTCGAGGACGTCCATCAGGACGCCCAGCTTGGGAATATCCAGTCACTCTCCCGCTTCTTCGCGGCGGCGCACAAGGGGAACCTTCCGGCCGTCTCCTGGATCGCGCCCAACGGCCGCGTCTCCGAGCACCCGCCGGCCCTGGTGAGTAGAGGCGAGACCTATGTGACGACGCTGATCAACTCGATCATGAAGAGCCCCGATTGGAAGTCGACCGCGATCTTTCTCACCTGGGATGACTGGGGCGGCTTCTTCGACCAGGTGGTGCCTCCACGCGTCGACGAGAACGGCTACGGGCTACGCGTCCCTGGGCTGGTGATCAGCCCTTACGCGAAAAGGGGCTTCATCGACCACCAGGTCCTCAGCTTCGATGCCTACGCCAAGTTCATCGAGGATGATTTCCTCGGCGGGCAGCGCCTGAACCCACTCACCGACGGCCGGCCCGACCCCCGCCCTGACGTGCGCGAGGACGCTCCGCAACTGGGGAATCTCGTCAACGACTTCAACTTCAGCCAGAAGCCACGGAGCCCGGTGATCCTTCCGCCGCACCCCAGGACCGACCTGATCGAGCCGAGATCCAGCGGCTCCTAGGGAACGCCGCGGGTCAGCTCACGTGAGCGCCGACCTCGAGGCGCTCGACCTCGACCTCGTCCACGAGGCGCCCGATACGCCCCGGGTCGACCACGCCGGCGCCGAAGTGCTGCGTTGACTCGGCTCCGCAGGCGACTCCGTAGCGCAACGCCTCCACCGGCTCCTTGCCCAGGTAGCGGTAGGCGAGGTAGCCCGCGAGGAAGGCGTCACCGGAGCCGATCGGCGAGCGAGCCTCCTGTTCGGGCACGCGTACCCGCACGACGGTCGACTCACCGTTCTCGTGGAGCTTCGCGAAGCAGCCGTCGTCGACCGTCATGATCGCCTCTCGCGCGCCGAGCTTGGTCATCTCGACCACGGCTTCGGCGCGGTCCCCGTCGTCATTGAACTCGTGTCCGACGAGTTGCTCGGCCTCGAGCTCGTTGGGGGAGACCAGGCTCGGCTCCGCGCGCACTCCAAGCCGCAGCGGCTCGCCCTCGGTGTCCAGCACGGCGGTCACGCCCATCTTGTGGAGCTCCCGGGTCAGCTCGCCGTATAGGGCGGGTTCCACGCCGCGGGGCAGGCTCCCGGCAAAGACGCACATGCCGGCGCCCTTGGCGAGGTAGAGCAGCTTCTCGCGGAAGACGTCGATCTCCTGAACGGACACCTCAGGTCCGCGCTCGTTGATCTCGGTATGGATTCCCGTTGTCGGATCGACCACCGCGGTGTCGGTGCGCGACTCCTCGCGGATGCGCACGAAAGAGTTGACGATCGACTCGTTCGTAAGGGCTTCCACGATGCGAGTACCGGTAGGACCGCCCGCCAACCCGGTGGCGACAACAGGCTGGCCGAGTCTCCTCAGCGTCCGGGCGATATTGACCCCTTTGCCGCCCGGCATCGTGGTCTGCTCGACCGTGCGAAGCCGCCTACCCGGGGTGAAGTTGGGCACCTCGAGGGTTTTGTCCAGCGCCGCGTTGAGCGTGACGGTAATGATCATGCGGTCCATGATCTGGCTCGTCGCCGCACCCTCCCGCGGAGAGTGAGCCCGGCCAGGGCAGCCAATACCACAATCAACACGACAAGCGTAATGGGCTCGGTGATGAACCTGCCCGCGGCCGTGAATATGCCGACGCCCGGCAGCGCACGCGCGAGCACCAGCCCCACGCGACCGACCGGGTGGGCGCCGTCCAGCACGGTCGCGGTGCCGACGTGCGCGCCACGTTGGAGCGGACCGCTTATGTCATCCGGCAGGTTCAGCCTTACGCGCAGACCGCTCCCTCGAGGCACCACCCAGGAGAAGTTGCGCGCCGCGATCACCGATGCGTGCCGGTCTGAGTAGCCGTTCGCGGTGGGCCTGGCGACAACCGCGCCGGCGGTCAGAGGGGTCGCCATCCGGAAATTCGCATAACCCCAGTCGAGGAGGGCGAGCGTGCTCGAGTCGCGGGCGGCCTCGCTGGGCGTCCCGAGCACGGCGCTCAAGAGCGTCATGCCGTCGCGGCGCCCCTCGGCCACAAGCACGTAGCCGGCCTTGCGGGTGTGGCCCGTCTTCACACCGCGGATCCAGGGGAAGCGGGCGACGAGGTCGTTGCGATTGACCACGTAGCGGGGATGGTCGCCGGTCTTGAGCACTGCGCTGGGCAGAGCCACGGTCTGAGCGAAGAACGGATAGTGCTCGAGCAGGTAACCGGCCAGCTTGACCAGATCGGATGCGCTCGAGTAGTTGCCCCGAGTATCGAGACCGATCGGCGTCGAGTAGTGGGTGTGGGTGAGGCCGAGCTTGCGCGCACCGTGGTTCATCATCGCGACGAAGCGGCTGACCGAGCCGCCGCCGACGTTGTAGGCAAGGTCCTTGGCCGCGTCGTCCGCGCTCGGCAGGAGCATCGCGACCATCAGGTCGTGGACGCTCATGCGCTCCCCGGGGGTCAGGTAAATCTGCGAGTCATCGGGCGCGAAGTGGAAGTTCGGCTCGGTGAAGGTCTGCTGCAGTGAGGCGTGCTCGAAGGTCTGCAGCGCGGTCATCAGCTTGGTGGTGCTGGCGATCGCGAGCTCCTGCTCGGCGTTTAGCCCATACAGCCGCTGCCCGGTGTTGAGCACCGTGACAATCGCCGCTCTGGCTGGGAGCTTGGGCGGTGGGGCCGGCGTCGCCGCGCCCGCCTGCGCCGGCAGGGCGAGCGCCAGAAACGCCGCGGCCACTGCCAGCGGGCGAGGTACCGCGCCGTTGCCCATCGCGGGTCGATGGTAGTGGGGGACGGGGCGGCTGGACCTCGGCGCTGATTTGTCGCGCGCCGCGTCGGTCGGTTGGGGCGACCCTTTGGGATATAACCCGGACATAGTCCGGGTGATACCCCACCGGACCGTCGTGCTCGGGGTCAATCGGTCACTTCGGCCGCGCGCCCACGGCGCTCCCGCCCCACTCGCTGCGGCGCGACCTCAGCGCCCCAGGTTCCAGGCGAGCTCTTGTAGCTTCGCCGCCTCCCGGCGGGCAGCCCCAGCGGGGTCGCCACCCTTACCGTCGTCGGCGCCGACGATTCCCCGCGAAGCGGAAATCAGGACCGAGGCCCTGTGCTCGCCCAGCGCGGGCGCGAGCGCCTCGACGCGGCCGCCCTGCGCGCCGACCCCGGGGAGCAGAAAGATGGTTTGAGGCATGAGCTCGCGCAGCCGCGCGAGCCGGTCAGGCACCGTCGCGCCCACGACCGCGCCGATGTCCGAGAGCCCGGAGCCTCCGACGCCGTCGCGGCCAAGCTCGCACACGATCTCCGCCAGGCGATCGCTCACAGTCCCTCCGTGCTCGAGGGGACGGTCCTGGACGTCAGCAGCGCCCCTGTTCGACGTTCGCACCAGTGCGAATACGCCCGCTCCGCGGTCGCGGGCCGCGTGAATCAGCGGCTGCAGCGAATCGATTCCCAGCAGCGGATTGACCGTGAGCCCGTCGGCGGCGATGCCCGGGACCTCGCCGAAGGGGGTCGGCGTCGTACCGAAGTAGGTCTGCGCGTAAGCGGCGGCAGTCACGTCGATGTCGCCACGTTTGGCGTCAGCGAGCACGATCAGGCCGCGGTCGCGGGCCCGCTGCACAGTCTGGGCCAGCGCCGCCCACCCCGGCGCCCCCAGCCGCTCAAAGCACGCGACCTGCAGCTTGACGGCCACGGCGTGGTCGGCGATCGCCTCGATCACCAGCACGCAGTGGACAGCCACCGCGAATGCCGCCTGCGCCGCCGAAGATGCGCGCGCCTTGGCCGGCCCTTGGCTATCGGCAAGCTCGTAGGCGCGCGGCCAGAGCCTCATCGGATCGGGATCAAGCCCCACGACCAACTGCGAGGCACGATCGTCGACGCGGCCCGCAAGCCGGTCGCCAAATACCTCCGGGCTCATCCCCCGGTAACTCGGTCACGGCAAGGCCGTGACCGAGCTCCTATTTCCCGCGGTCTTACTTGACCGCCTTCTTCAGACCGGCGCCGGCGGTGAACTTCGGCACGCGCGAGGCGGCGATCTGGATCCTTTCGCCAGTTGCAGGGTTGCGTCCCTCGCGTGCGCTGCGATGGCTCACGCTGAACTTCCCGAATCCTGAGAAGACGACCTCGCTGCCGCGGCTCAGCGTGCTCTCGATCGTCTCCAGAACGGCATCCACGGCCTCGCCGGCGTCTCTCTTGCTCAGCCCGGCCCGGTCCGCAACCTGGTCGACAAACTCGGATTTCGTCACTTGTTTTCCTCCTTGGAGGTCGAGGGCTGGTCGAAGCTAACAGGGTTACCGGACGGAGTACGGCGAAGGAACCTGGATCCGCCGCGCCATCGCCCGGCGCTACCGGCTTTGATCATTGTCTTCTCAACTCGCGGTGCCAAGCCGGTATGGGATGCAATTCCCGCATTTTGCGAAGATCTGCGTGGGTGACTGCGAGCATCTCAGCGGCTGCCGCGGCGCTTCGCGCGAGTGGGGTGGAGAGAATAGCCCGGTGAATTTAGGTCGCATCGCCTGGCTGGCGGCCGTCATGGCATGCCTGATCACGGTCTTGATCCTCGTGCTCGAGGGGTACTACGGCTACGCCATCGTGACCTTCGCCGTCGCCGTTGCTGCCGGAATCAACCTGTTCTGAGGTGGGTCTAGGCGCATTTAGGTCCGGAAGCCGCCGCATCGCATCTAGCTCCGGGCGCGGCGCTAGATCCGTTCGCCGGGGCGGACGCGGTCCTCGGGCTCCAGATGGATGAGTACGTCCGCCCGCGGCAGGCGGTCGGCGATCTCCTCCTGCACTTCGTGGGCCGTGCGGTGGGCATCTTCCAACGACGTACCGGCCTGGAACTGAAGGTGGAGGTCGACGTAGCGGCGGTTTCCCGCGCTCCGCGTCCGCAGCTCGTGATAGCCGACAACGCGTCTGGGCGCGAATGCCTCGACCACGCGTCGGATCTCGTCGACCTCATTTCGCGGCAGAGAGGTATCGACGAGGACCTGTGAGGCACCTGTGAGGACCCTGACGCCCGTGATCAGGATGACGCTGTCCACCGCCAGCGCAACCGCAGAGTCAACCCACTGCGCGCCCGTCGCTTTGACGAGCACGAGCCCGATGAGCACGGCGCCCGAGGTCAATGCGTCCGTCCGCAGGTGTGCCGCGTCAGCCGCGAGTGCGGGCGATCCGGTGGCTCTTGCCCTCCGGCCGATCACCGTCGAGACGGCCACGTTGGCGACGAGGGAGACGCCCATCACGGCTATCCCAAGTGGGAGCGACTGAAGGCGCCCACCGACGATGAGGCGCCGGATCGCCTCGAAGGCGATCACCGCCGACCCGACAAGGATCAGGATTCCTTCGATCGCCGCGGAGAGGTTCTCGATTTTCTCGTGGCCGTAACGATGGGTCTCGTCGGCGGGTTCGCCGGCCTTCCTGACCGAGGCGAACGCGACGATCGAAGCGACCAAGTCGACGCTCGAATGCACGGCCTCGGTGAGGATCGAGACCGAGCCTGTCACCGACGCAGCGACTACCTTGAGCAGGATCAGCGCCGAGTTGGATATGACCGAGAGGGCCGCCGCCCTCAGCTTGCTGCCGTCAGCGCTCACGATCCGCGGGACCGAATCCATTCCGCGAGCGCCCGGGCGGCGTGGCCGCGGTGGCTGATCGCGTCCTTCTCCTCGTCCGAGAGCTCGGCCATCGTCCGCTTGTGGGCTTCCCCTTCGGGCACGAACGCTGGGTCATATCCAAAGCCGCGTGACCCGGTGGCGGTGGCCGCCAGGTGTCCTCGACACTCACCGTGGAAGAGACGCTCCTCCCCACTGCGAGGGTCGACGTACGCGATCACACATACGTAGCGAAGCCCGCTTCCCGCGGGCGCCTCGCGCATCAGCTTGTCGAGGTTGGCCTGGTCGGTCGGGGACGTGCCGGCGTAGCGCGCCGAGCGAACGCCCGGAGCACCTCCAATCGCCTCGGCCTCGATGCCCGAGTCGTCGGCGATCGCGACCCGTCCAGTCTCGACGGCCGCGGTACGGGCCTTCGGGAGGGCGTTCTCCGCGAAGGTCGAGCCGTCCTCTGGTGGCAGCTCGATCCGTTCGGGCAATGGGCTGACCGTGATGCCGGCCGGGGCGAGTAGCCGCGCGAATTCCCGCAGCTTGTGCGCATTGCGAGTCGCGAGCAGAAGATCGCGGACGTCCGACACGGCGAAGCGCGAGTCAGCCTGCTGCGGCCGCCACCGCCTCGTCCTGGAGGACGCGCAGTCGCACGATGCCGGTGGCCGCAAGGGACAACAGCTCGTCCAGATGGGCGCGCGAGAGCGGCGTTCGCTCGGCTGTCGCCTGGACCTCCACGAGCCCCCCGTCGCCGGTCATGACCACGTTCGCGTCGACCTCGGCGGTGGAGTCCTCGGAGTAATCGAGGTCGAGCAGGGCTGTCGCGCCCACGATCCCGCACGAGACCGCCGCCACCGTGCCAGTCAGCGGTGTCCGCTCGAGCAGCTCGAGCTCGATCAGCCGCGCGCAGGCCAGGCGCAGCGCGACCAGCCCGCCCGTGATCGAGGCGCACCGTGTCCCTCCGTCGGCCTGAAGGACATCGCAGTCGACATAGATGGTGCGCTCGCCGAGTGCCGCGAAGTCGATAACCCCGCGAAGGGCCCGGCCGATGAGGCGCTGGATCTCCACCGTACGGCCGTCCGGACGGCCACGATTGACGTCGCGCTGTTTGCGCTCTCCGGTCGAGGCAGGCAACATTCCGTACTCGGCGGTGACCCATCCTCGGCCGCTGCCCGAAAGCCAGCGCGGCACGCTCTCCTGCGCCGAGGCCGTGCAGATCACTCGCGTCTCTCCCATCGAGATCAGCGCCGAGCCGGTGGCGGTGCGCACGAAGCCGGGCTCGATCGTGGTCGGCCTGAGATCCTCGGCTGCGCGGGCATAGCTTCTGGTGGTGACGGTCATGCGGCCATCCGCTCCTCTAGCTCTACGTGTACTACCTCCTTGAGCGGCATCTGCAAAAAGCGAGTCCCAAGCGTCTTGAAGGAGTCTGCATCGGCAGTGCACTCAAAACGGTAGGCCCCCTCATTTGTTTGCGGATTGAGCAGGCCCCGCGCCGCGAGGGCACGCTCGGTCCCCCGGGTGACACCCGCTCCCGCCGAGACCAGCGTCACGCGGGGGCCGAGGATCCGCCGGAGCATGGGTGCGATGAGCGGATAGTGGGTGCAGCCGAGGATTACGGTGTCGACTTGCGCCGCTCTCAACGGGGCGCAGTATCCGCGGACTGTCTCGACCACCCGGTCGTCGAACTGAAACCCGCGCTCGATGATGGTCGCCAAGTCAGGGCAGGGCACGCTTTCCAGGTGGACGTGGGGATCGGCGGCGCGCACCACGGTCTCATAGGCCCTGCTGGCGACCGTGGCCGGCGTCGCCAGGAGCCCGATGCGCCCGGTGTGGCTGCCGGCCACCGCAAGTTGCGTGGCAGGCGCGACAACGCCGATGACGTCGATATCGCGGTCGGTCGCGGCGAGGTGGTCTTCCAGTGCAACGAGTGCGGCCGCGCTGGCGGAGTTGCACGCGACGACGAGCAACTTCGCCTCCTCCTCGAGCAAATGCTCGGCGATCTCGATCGAGAATGACCGGAGCTCCTGCGGCGTGCGATCGCCGTAAGGGAAGCGGGCCGTGTCCCCTAGGTAGAGGTAGTCCTCGGTCGGCAGCGAGACGAGCAGCTCGTGGAGAACTGTCAGCCCGCCGACACCTGAATCGAACACGGCGACCGGGTGGTCGGCCAGCGGAGCCATTGCAGTCAATGGTGCCAGAGGGGACGGCCAGCAGGGCTCGGCTGCGATCTTTGTCCATTTCGGTCCGGCCCTCGAACCGAAAGGGACGAGGACGGCGGCTAGCCTCACCTCCCCCATGCGCGCGCTGATCGTCACCAACATGTACCCAAGCCGCGAGCGCCCCGCCCATGGCAGCTTCGTCCGCGATCAGGTCGAGGCCCTCCGGCGGCTTGACGATGCGGAAGTCGAGCTTTTCACGTTCGCTCCAGGTAGCGCCGGTGCGTACGGCCGCGCAGCGCAAGAGCTTCACCGTGCCTATCGCGGTCAGCGCTTCGACGTCGTCCACGCACACTTCGGACTGACCGCGTGGCCGGCGCTGTTCGCTTCAGGTCGCCGCAGAGCGTTGACGCTCCACGGCACCGACCTTGCCCATCCCCGCTCACGGGCGATCTCCCTCGCCGCGTTGCGGTCCTATGACCTGGTCGCGACAGTCTCGGCTGCGCTGGCGCAGGGAATCCCCGGCTGGGCGTGGCCCCGCGAGGTTGCCGTGCTGCCGTGCGGCGTGGACCTCCAACGCTTCCGGCCGATCCCCCGCCCCGAGGCGCGGGCGGCGCTCGGGCTGGAGACCGAGGGGCCCTACCTGCTGTTCGCGGCAGACCCGGCCCGTCCGGAGAAACGCTTCGACCGCGCGGCGCAGCTCGCGGGCCAGGTGCGACTGTTGGCGCTCAAGGACGTCGACCCGCAGCAGGTGCCGCTGTGGGTAAATGCCGCCAACGCGGTGCTGGTGCCGTCGGAGCGAGAGGGGTTCGGGCTCGGCGTGGTGGAGGCGCTGGCATGCGATGTGCCGGTGCTGGCGACCCCGGTGGGGATCGCGCCGGAGGTGCTGCCCGCAATCGAAGGAACCCACTGCGGGCCGTTCGACCTCGCCGCGTGGGGTGATGCTCTCGGCCCCCACCTCGCGGCGAGGGATCCGCGAGTGTCAGGACGCGCGCGGGCAGAGGAGTTCTCGGCCGACCGGATGGCAACACGCGTCTTGAACGCCTGGCGCGCTCTGGGTTAGCCCGGCGCCGGGTCAGCCCCGCTCCCGGTCATCCCGAGGAAAGCGCCGGCCACCACTGCGACAGACGCGTGCGCGCCTCGGCGGCCAGCGGCACAAGAGGCACTCGCTCTGCATGAGCAAGCCGGCGGTCGGCCAGAACCTGCATCGTTCCCGCGACCCCGCGAGCGAGCGGCTCGAGCGCGTAGCCGCCCTCCAGCACACAGCCGACCGGCGCGTCGAGTTCGGCCGCCACGGTCGTGGTAGCCGCGGCCATCGCCCGAAACCCTTCGTCGGTCACCAGGCAGTTGGCAAGCGGATCTTCTCGATGGGCGTCATACCCGGCCGAGATGAGTATGAGTTGGGGTTCAAACGAGCGAGCTAACGGGACCACCACGTGGTCGACCAGCGAGCGGAAGTCCTCATCGCCGGCCCCGGGTGCCACCGGGAGATTGACCGTGAATCCCGTGCCTTCCCCCGTGCCGATGTCGCCGGCCGGCCCCGTGCCGGGATACAGCGGCGACTGGTGGATCGAGACGTAGACCACTTGTCTGCTGGAGTGAAAGATGTCGTTGGTCCCGTTTCCGTGGTGGACGTCCCAGTCGAAGATCAGAACGCGGTCGAGGCCACCGCGATCGAGCGCATGGCGAGCCGCGACCGCGACGTTGTTAAACAGGCAGAACCCCATCGCCCGAGTGGCCTCTGCATGGTGGCCAGGCGGCCGATGGACACTGAAGCCGCTGGGAGCGGAGCCCTCCAGCAGCAGCTCCACGAGCCGGACGGCACCTCCGGCACCGTGCAGGGCCGCCTCGAAGGAACCTGGTCCCGCCATGGTGTCGGGATCGAGGTACGTCGGGCTCGACGAGCTTTCGTGAACCCAGTCGATGTACCGGACGGGATGGATCGCCTCCAGGACATCGCGCGCGACTGCCGGTGACTCGATCCGATCAAAGCCCAGCCACCCGCATCCGTCGAGCTCGGCCTCGATCGCGGAGATGCGAGCAGCCCGCTCCGGATGCGCTCCCGTGTCGTGCGCGAGCGAGGAGGGATGGGAGATATAGACGGGGACCCCCGGCATGTGCGGGCTACCGTACCTCTCGTGAGGACATCGGAAACCGATGTGTGCGTTGTGGGTGCGGGCGCCGCAGGTCTTTACACGGCGCTGTGCGCGAGCCGAGAGGGCGTGCGCGTGACGCTCGTCTCGGCCACCACACTGGCCGAATCATCGAGTTACTGGGCCCAGGGAGGACTGGCTGCGGCTCTCTCGGATGACGACAGCCAGGAGCTGCACCTGGCCGACACGGTCACCGCTGGTCGGGGGATGGTCCGACGCTCGGCTGCCCGTGTGCTTTGCGACGAGGCGGTGCAGGCGGTCGACGACCTCGCCTCGCTGGGAGTGCGGTTCGACCGTGATCCGCAGGGTCACTTGGCACTGGCATTGGAGGGCGGACACTCGACCCGACGCATAGTCCACGCGGACGGCGCAGCCACAGGCCGCCGGCTCCTCGGGACGCTCTCAACCCTGGTGGCTCGCGACCAGGCCATCGAGGTACTCGAGGGTCGCCGTGCCGTGACGCTGCTGACCATCGACGAACGCTGCGTGGGGGTGCGACTCGACGATGACCGCACGATTCTCGCCGCCGCGGTCGTCATGGCGACCGGCGGCGCCGCCGCCATGTGGGCCCGAACCACGAATCCGCCGGGTGCGACGGGCAACGGATTGCTGCTCGCGCATGCCGCGGGCGCCGCACTGGCAGACCTCGAGATGATGCAGTTTCACCCCACCGCCGTCGTCGCCGCGAACGGCAGGGACGGATTCCTCGTCAGCGAAGCGGTCCGCGGCGAAGGCGCCCGGCTGCTCGACGCGGCAGGTAGCCGGTTCGTCGATGAGCTGGCTCCGCGCGACGAGGTGGCCCGCGCCATCCAACGCCAGATGGTCGCGACACGCGCCGCCTCAGCGTATCTGGACATGCGCTCGGTGGATCCCGCCCGTTTTCCGAATGTGGTCGGCGCGCTCCGCGACTGTGGCATCGACCCGGCTCGGGATCTTGTCCCGGTCGCGCCCGCGGCGCACTACATGATGGGAGGCATCGCGACCGGTCTCGACGGGCGCGCCACGGTGGCCGGTCTCTACGCCGTAGGCGAGTGCGCCTGTACCGGGTTGCACGGAGCGAACAGGCTGGCCTCGAACTCGTTGAGCGAGTGCTTTGTGTTCGGGGCGCGCGCGGCGCGCGCCGCGGCCGGTGAACCGCAGCCCGGGCGAACAATCACCAGCGCCGCGGCCCGGGAGTCGCCAGCAACGCCCCTGCCGCCGGTCCAGCAAGACAGCAGAACGGCGCTGTGGCGCGCTGCTGGACTGGAGCGCGAGGAGTCCGGCCTGCGCGTGCTGGCGACCGACCCGCACCCGCTGGTGCGTCTGATCGCGGCCTGCGCGCTGACCAGAAGGGAGAGCCGAGGCGCCCACCGCAGAATTGACTTCCCGTCTCGCGATCCAGGGCTCGATGATCAGCACGTGACGATTCGGCGGGAGTCACGGCCCGCGTGGGAAACCTGGCGTTAGGAGCGGCTCGCGATCGAGTTTTTGGGCCCGCTCGACAGCTTTTGTTTACGCGCCGACGATCATGGGGACTTCCGGGTACCCGCCCCGGTAGTGCGCCTGATGGACCGGAAATCGGCTTAACGTCTAGTTAATAACCGCCGCCTCCTTCACTTCATATGCCGAGGGCATACTCGCGCCCGCTTGCGGGAAAGACGTTTGCGGGAGAGCCGAAAGGAGTGACGCTGCATGTACCGGTTTAGTCGAGCTATCTACAGAGAGCTCGCTGGCGAGATCATTGAGGATCCGAACCCCCGGGGACCCCAAACCCACCACGAGGAAGTGCTGCGCGCGTGCGAGTCAGCGGTCGAGCGTCTCGCGACCGACCGCCACTACTTTGCCCACCCGGCGCGGACGCTGTTCAAAGACATTCGGATCTACTTTCCGTTGCATGTACAGGCGCGGGTGTTGCGCATAATCGAGCGCTATCTCGACTACGCCGACGAGTTCCTGCGCAATCAGCCAAACAACGGCTACGACGTGTACGGCAACCCGCTCAGGTGCCGCGCCAGCACGCGCAAGGGCACACCCTGTCAGCGGATGCCGCTCCCGCACAACGGGTATTGCCCGTCGCATCAGCACCTGGCCGAGACCGAAGAGCTCGTGCCGGCGCTGGCGGCATAGTCCAGGCGACGTTTAGCCAGCCGACTCTGGCACCCGCCAAGTAACGTCGGGTCATGCTTCTGGGTGTTGACGTCGGCGGCACGTTCACCGACGCCGTGCTCGCCGTAGACGGCTGCCTCGTCACCGCCAAACGCCCGACCACGCCGGCCGATCAATCCGAGGGGGTGATGGCGGCGGTCGAGGCCGTGCTCGCGAAGGCAGGCGCCGATGCGGAGTCGGTGAGCAGCTTTGCGCACGGGATGACGGTCGCGACGAACGCTCTGCTTGAGGGTCGCGTGGCTCGTACTGCTCTGGTCACCACGGAGGGGTTTACCGACGTCGTCGCCCTGGGCCGCCAGCACCGTCCACAGCTTTACCGGTTGTGCGCCGACTGGCCGCCGCCGCTCGTCCCAGACGAGCTTCGATTCGGCGTCCGCGAGCGGATGACTCCCGATGGGCCGCTGCAATCACTGGAGCCGGATACGGCAGAGAGGCTGGCTGCCGAGGTCGCGGCGGCCGACCCGGAGTCGGTTGCCGTTGTGCTGTTGCACTCCTATCGTCACCCCGAGCATGAGCGAGACATAGGGCGAGAGCTCGCCGCGGCGCTGCCGAGCGCCCACATATCGCTCTCGCACGAGGTGGTTGGCACCTTTCGCGAATTCGAGCGTGCGGCAACTACCGAGGTGGACGCCGCGCTCTCTCCTCTGCTGGGCTCGTACATCCGCCGCCTGGTGGAGCGAGCGCGCTCCGGGGGCCTGCCGGAGCCGGCGATCATGCAATCCAACGGCGGCCTGATCGACGCCGGAACGGCCGCGAGCCACGCATCGTGGACCGTCCTCTCCGGCCCTGCCGGAGGCACGTCCGGCGCGGCCTTCGTCGCCGATCAGGCGGGAAGGCAGGACGCCCTCTGCTTCGACATGGGCGGGACCTCGTGCGACATCTGCGTTGTCGAGGGGGGCGCGGTTCACGAACGCGGCGCCAGCTCGATCGCGGGACGCCCACTGGCGCTGCCGACCGTGGCGGTCCACACGGTCGGCGCCGGAGGAGGATCCGTCGCGTGGCGCGACCCCGGTGGCGCGCTGCGAGTGGGGCCGCGCTCGTCCGGCGCGGAGCCCGGGCCGGCGTGTTACGGCCGCGGAGGCACCGAACCCACGGTCACGGACGCCAACCTGATGCTGGGCTACCTGCCCTCTGACGTGGCGCTCGGCGCGGACGTGCACCTTGACGCTCGCCTGGCCGCGGATGCGGTCGGGGAGCTGGCGCGGTCGCTCGACCTCGAACCGGCGGCGTGCGCGGAGGGCATCGTCAGGGTGGCCAACGCGGAGATGGTCCGCGCCCTGCGCGTCGTGACGGTGGAGCGCGGCGTCGACCCGCGTCGCTACGCGCTGCTCGCGTTCGGTGGGGCCGGCCCCCTACACGCGCCGGCTATCGCCGAGGAGCTCGGCATCACTGAAATCCTCTGCCCGGCAACCTCCGGGGTGCTCGCCGCGCTCGGGCTCGTCGTCTCGCCGCGCCGGCGCGACGCACAGCGCACGGTGCTGCTGAGCGGCGAGGAGTTCGGGCGCGGACAGATTTCAGAGGCGGTGGAGGAACTCGCCCGGGCGGGCCGGGAGGCCCTACGCGATGACCACGCCGAGCTCGCCGCGACATACGAGCTGCGCTATCGCGGTCAGGCGTTCGAGCTGCCGGTCGAGGCGGGGCTGGAATGCGGTCCCGAGGAGCTGCGCGAGGCGTTCGAGGCAACACACGAGGAGCGCTACGGGTACCGCGACCCAGACCAGGACGTTGAGCTGGTCACGGTCCGTGTCAGCGCCACCGTCCCCGGCGCGAGGGTGGAGCTGGCAGGCTCTGATTCGGAAGCGGGTTCGGTGCAACGGGGCCGGCGAGAAGCGGTCTTCAATGGCAAGCGCCTTGAGCTGGAGACTTTCCGGGGGCCGCCCGCGCCCGGAACCACGATCTCATCCCCGGCGGTGGTCGAGCTGTCCGAGTCGACGCTGCTCGTCGCGCCTGGCTGGAGGGGCGAGGTCGACCGCACGGGCACGATCCGGCTGGTGCGCGAAGAGCAGGAGCATCGCGGATGATCGATCCCGTCGAGCTTCAGGTGCTGACGGGTGCGCTGCGCGCGGTCTGCGAGGAGATGGGAGCGATCCTGATCCGCTCGGCTCACTCGGCCAACATCAAGGAGCGTCGCGACGCCTCGACCGCTTTGTTCGACCCTGCCGGTCAGATGGTCATGCAGGCGGAGCACATCCCAGTGCACCTCGGCGCGATGCCCAGCGCGGTCGCCGCGGTGCTTGAACAGGACCAGGAAGCCGGGCGCTCCTGGATCCTCAACGATCCATACCGCGGCGGCACCCACCTTCCAGACATCACGGTGATCACGCCCGTCTACGTCGGCGAGGAACTCGTCGCCTTCGCGGCCAACCGCGCCCATCACGCAGATGTGGGCGGCCCCACCCCGGGATCGATGCCGGCCGACAGCCGTACTCTCGACGAGGAGGGCGTGGTGATCCCGCCGCGCGTGCTAGACGATCAGGCGATTGCCGAGCTGACCGCCCAGATGCGCCGGCCAGAGCAGCGTCGCGCCGATCTCCGAGCACAGTTGGCCGCCAACCGCGTCGCGGTTCAGCGGCTCGAGGAGCTGGTGCAGCGGGTCGGGCTGGAGACCCTCAGGGCCGCCTTCACCGAGGTTCTCGACTACGCCGAGCGGCGCACCCGCGCCTGCCTGCGCGAACTCGATGACGGCACGCGCCGCGGCCGCGACACGCTCGAGGCCGCGGACGGCGACCTGGAGATCGTGCTCGAGGCGACGGTGGAGCGCGACCGGATCGTTTTCGACTTCACCGGCACCGCCGCGCAGCACCCCGGGAACTTGAACTGCCCAGTGGCGGTCACGCTGTCGGCTTGCTACTTCGCGTTGCGCGTATTGACCGATCCGGACATTCCTCCGAGCGCCGGCGCGTATCGCCCGGTCGAGGTCATCGCACCGGAGGGATCGCTGCTCAACGCGCAGTCGCCGGCTGCCGTTGTGGGCGGCAACGTAGAGACGTCCTCGCGGGTGGCAGACGTGATCTTCAAGGCCTTCGGGCACGCCCTTGGCCAGGGGACGATGAACAACGTCACGCTCGGGTCCGACGAGTTCGTGTACTACGAGACGATCGGGGGCGGCCAGGGCGCTTGCGCTGACGCCGATGGCCCGAGCGGAAGGCACGTCGCCATGAGCAACACGCTCAACACCCCGATCGAGGCGCTGGAGCTCGAGTTTCCGCTGCGAATGATTGAATACGGGCTGCGCCGTGGCTCCGGGGGCCAGGGACAGCACCGTGGCGGCGACGGCGTCGTGCGAGAGCTCGAGGCAACCGCGCCATTGAGTTACTCGATCATCTCGGAGCGCCGACGCCACGCCCCGTCGGGAGCCGAAGGTGGCGAGCCGGGCGCGCGCGGGCGCAACCTGCTCGACGATGAGGAGCTGCCCCCGAAGTCGATCGGCCGGTTGGCCGCCGGGCAGCGACTTCGGATCGAAACGCCCGGCGGTGGTGGCTGGGGATCGCGTTCCTAGCCGCTCTGCGCTCGAATATGGGACGTGTGCTCGCAGCGGGTCAGAGCGCGGCGCGGCGCGTAACGGAGTACAACGCTGCTCAATGCTGCAGTGCCGACGCGCCCTGCATGCATGCCCAGTTCACACCACTTTAGGATTAGCTTAACCGCGAAATACCCGTTTCTGGGTTATCAATGCCAAGTATGGGTTTTGAGCGCGAAGATCGCCGAGGCCGTTCGGAGCGGGGAGCTGTGGGGCTGCTCGAGCGAGAAACGATGCTCGAAGCGCTTGCGCTAATGCTCGATCAGGCGCGAGAAGGCCGCGGGCAGGCGCTGCTGATCGAGGGGCACGCCGGGATCGGCAAGACCAGGCTGTATGAGGCAGCCTTGGACAGCGCGAGGAAGCGTCGGTTCCGAGTCCTGCGCGCGGCCGGCGCCGAGCTGGAAAGACACGTCGCGTTCGGCATCGCCGCCCAGCTGCTGAGCGCACAACTCGAGGAGCTCTCCGCCAAGCGGCGAAGCGCAATGCTTGCGGAGCTCCCGGCGCGGGTGCGCACTTTGATACGTCCGGAACCCGAGATCGCCGACAGCACCGAGGGGAGCGACCCGGGACTCGTGCACGGGATCTTCTCGGTCCTGGCGACCATCGACGAGACGAGACCCGCGCTGGTGGCGATCGACGACCTGCATTGGTGCGACAGCGCCTCGCTGGAGCTCGTGCTGTATCTGCTGCACCGCCTCGACGAGTTGCCGATGGCCGTCGTGATGACCGGCAGGATCGGGATGGGCCAGGAGATCGCGGACGTACTCGACAGGATTGCCAGCCATTCGCGCGTCCAGGTCGAGATACCTTCCCCGCTCGGTCGCGAAGCCGTGGGCAAGCTCGCCTGGAGAGAGCTCGGCAAGCGCTCTGACGACACCATCGTTGCCGCCTGCGTCCAGGCGACCGGCGGCAATCCGTTCTACCTGCGCGAGCTGCTGCGCGCGCTGCGCAACGAGGGCGAGCTCCCCAGTGCCGCGCTGGCGCGGCGGGCGGCCACTCTCGTGCCCGATGCCGTAATCCGGACGCTGCGCGTACGTGTCGGCCGCATGGGCCAAACGGCGCGCGCTCTGGCCCGGGCCGTCGTGGTCATGGGCGACGACGTGCCGCTTCGGCATGCGGCCGCACTGGCTGGTCTCGACGTCGATGCGGGAGCCCTGGCGGCCGACGCGCTGGCACAGGTGGAGATCCTGTTGGCCCGCGATCCCCTTCGCTTCGTTCACCCACTGGTGCGCCAGGCGCTGGAGCAGGACATTCCCGCAGCCGAGCTCGCGACCCGTCACTTCCAGGCCGCACAGCTGCTCGATTCCGAGGGCGCGCTTCCCGAACGCGTCGCCGCTCATCTCCTCCTGAGCCATCGACGTGGAGATCCGTGGGTGGTACAGCGCCTTCGCGCGGCCGCCCGCGAAGCGCGGGCGCGGGCAGTGCCCCAATCCGCCGTGCAGTATCTGAGGCGCGCGCTCGAAGAGCCGCCGGGCGACCCCGTGCGCGTTGACCTACTCACCGAACTGGGCGTGGCGGAGGCGGCCGCGGGTCTCCCAGAAGCGGCCGATCGCTTTGCCCAAGCGATGGCCGCCACCGACGAGCCACTACGTCGCGCGCTGCTTGCGCTTGAGCGGGGACGCTGTCTCGATAGCCAGGGCCATCACGAACAGGCTGCCAACGCCTATGACGCCGGGCTGGCAGAACTCGCGGCCGAGCCAGACAATCCCGAGGAGCTCGAGTTGCGCGACCAGCTCGAGGCGGACTTCGTCGCCACAGCTACGGTGGTCCCCTCACTTCAGGCCCAGGCGCTGGTTCGCTCGGTGGACCTGCTGGGGAGAGCTGCGACGGGACCACTGACGCAGGGTCAACGGCTCCGCCTCGCACAGACCGCGTTGTACGAGGCTTTCCGCGGAGAGCGCTCGGACAGGCTCGTTGAGCTCGCCGAGCGGGCCTGGGACGGTGGTCGTCTGCTGGAGCACGGCACGCCACAGGGAATCGGTTGGCGTCTGGTCTCCCACGTCTTCTTCCTCGCAGGGGCGCTGGAGCGAGCGGCCGAGATTGCGAACGCTTCGCTCGAGGACGCGCGCCGGCGCGGCTGGCCGTTCGCGCTTGCGACGGCGGCCTACATGCGCGCCCTGCCGCTTTTGTGGCAGGCGCAGGTCGACGATGCGCTATCCGAACTCGAGGTGGCCCGGGAGGCACGTCGCCTCGGATGGCGCCAGTTCGCGCGGGCCTCCGCAGCCCATCACGCGCTTGCGCTACTCGAGAAAGGTCTTCTCGACGAGGCTGAAGGCATGCTTCTCGAAGACGTCCCGGTGGGCGGGGCGCAGAACCTGGGCGAAAGCCCTACCGGAGATTGGGGCGAGCTCGGGCAGTCGCCGGCCGCCGCGTCCAACAATCTCGAGGACGCGATGCGCCTGTACTCCCTGGCCAGGGTCCGGCTCGCGCAGGGCCGTGCTCGAGACGCGCTTGACGCGGCGCTCGCGACGGGGAGCGTCGTCGAGGGCACGGTGGAGTTCTTCGGCTACTGCCCTTGGCGCGCAACGGCGGCAGAGGCGGCGCTCGCCCTCGGCGACAAGCAGGTCGCCGAGGAGCTGGCGTGGACGGCAGCCGCACGAGCGGACCGGACACAGGCTCTCACGGAACGGCTGCGCACCCAGCGGGTGCTCGGACTTTGTCAGAGCCCGAAGGAAGGACTCGCCACCCTGAAGGCGGCCGCCCAGCTGGCCGAGGGCGCTCCGCCGCGGCTTGAGACGATCCGTTTGCTCGTCGACCTAGGGGGAGGACTGCGCCGCGCCAACCAGCGGGTGGCGGCCCGGGAACCGCTCCAGCGCGCGGCCGACATGGCTTGGGCGGGCGGCGCTACCGCGCTTCACGAGCGCGCTCGGACCGAGCTTGCGGCGACCGGAGCTCGGCCTCGCCGCGTGATGCTGCTGAGCGGCCCGGACTCGCTGACACCAAGCGAGCGTCGCATCGCCGAGCTGGCGGCCGTAGGGCATAGCAACAGGGAGATCGCCCAGACGCTGTTCGTGACGCCAAAAACGGTCGAGTACCACCTGCGCAACACCTACCGAAAGCTGGATATCGACGGACGCGACAGCCTCTCGGCCGTCCTCGTGGCCTAGCTGGCGGCGAGGTGTGACCCCGGCGCGCCCCGAACGGCGCCGGCGCTTAGCGAGCCGCGGCTGCGCCCCCGTACAGCGGCGCTCAGCGAGCCGCGGCTCCACTCAACCCAGCCCGACCAAAACTGGCCAAGCTCCGCCGCCCCGGCGCGGCTGCGGTCAATTTTGGGCGCCAGCCGCAACCAAGCGACCGCACCGCATTCGAGCCGGACAGTTTGGTCCGTTTTGGCCGCGCGCAGCTGGAAGCCTGGCGGCCAGCCGTGGCCCCTCGCGGCCGGCCGTGGCCCTCCAAAGGGCTCGGAAGTTGTCGCCTTTGACCGATTTGATTTACAGGACATTTGCAATTTCGGCACGCTCCCCTAAAATCTCCGCTCCCCGCCCTAGTCGTTGCAGCCGCTGCGCGCGCGGGGCCCATACGTAAAAATCCGTCCCCTTTTTTCTTTATGCCGATTGCTTTTAAAGAATGGGCCGTCACCGTGCGTGCTCTTGCGGAAGGTGAGCAGCTGCTCACTCTGCGCAAGGGCGGTATCCGCGAGCCCGAGAAGCACTTCAAGCTTGACCACGATCGCTTCTTCCTCTATCCGACCTTCGACCATCAGTGCTCAGAGCTCGTGCGAGCTTCTCACCAGCCTGAGCTCGAGCGCGCGCTCGAGGAGGGCGTCTGGAGCGATGGAGAGCCGCCCCCGCACGCACTCCGCACGGATCTTCCGATCCCCCAGCCCGACCGTGTCCGAATCCGCGCCTGGGCCGAGGTCGCCGCACACTTCACGGTCAGCGACCGCCGCACCGTCGACTCGCTTTCGCCGTTTTACGTCTGGACGACCGACTACGCGGAGAAGCGGCTCGCGTGGAAACGGCGTCACCCGCTGCACGTGATCCTGCTGCGCACCTACCGCATCCCGCGGCCGGTGACCGTCAAGGTCCGCGATGAGTACGGCGGCTGCCGCTCCTGGCTCGAACTGACACGCGAGCTCCCGTTTGAGGGCACACCCGTGCTCTCCGACGACGAGTTCGAGCGAGCGTCCGAGGAGATCGCATCAATCGCCTCGGATCGCCAGCCCGTCCTCGTTTAGCGGCTGTCGCATAACCGAAGAACGCGAACGCAACCTGGAGGCCTGCCTTGATATGGGTCGAGTCCGTCTCGCCGTCGTTCCGCGCCCGACACGACATCAGAGAAGCCGACGGTGCTGACCGGCTTCTGCACGGGTTGGAGCGTACGCGCGCACGCCTCGAGCGCACATTCAGCCGCGTGCCCAGGGACATCACCGTCGTGCTACACGGCAGCCGCCTCGGCCTGGTCTTCACCAACCCCCTCCTGCCGCTTGCGTGGGCGCTGACTGAGCCGGCCGGCCGGCGGTACGTGGCCGGCTGGGTGAGCGCGAGCGAATTGCACGTGCTCGGGCCATCCGCGCTCGAGTCGCGCGCCTCGCCTGTGACTGGATCGCGCGAGATGCTCGCGCTGGCTCCAGCGGCGCTGTACGCACGGCGCGTGATCGCGGCCAACCACCCGGCCCTGCGCGCGGCCAGGCCACACCGGCGAGTTGGCATCGAGCTGAGCCGGGCATGGCTGATCGAGGGCGGCGCGAGGTGGCTCGCGGGCCAAGTCGACCACGTGCGGCCCGCGATCGCACGCCGGTTGCGCGAAGAAACGCCCCTCAAGTTTCCGCCCGGCGTGCGTGACGCCGCACTCCTGGGCCAGACGGTGATCGACCTCCTGGCGCGCGCTCGCGGGGCGCAGAGAGCCGCCGACTTTGTTTGCGACTTCGCGCCCGCGCACCCGACGGCGTCCCTGCTGCAGGCGTTTGAAGTCCACTCGCTCAGACAACTCGAGCGGGCCTGGCGTAACCACCTCTGCGGGCTGGCAGCAGCGTCATAGGCCGCTCGCACACTCGCGCGATCTTCTAGCCGCGCGGTCGGCCCTCGGTCAGGATTTGTCGCGCGAGATTCGCAGCGGCCGCAGGGACGAGGACATCCCGCGGCCCAGCTGCGAGGAAGTCCGGGACGTCGAACCCGGGGCTCCTGCGAAGCATGCTTGGGATCCCCTCCTCGCGTAGTAGAGCCTGGATGAATTCGGCCTCGGCCTGATTCCGGGCGTTTGCGACCTTGACCGGCTCGCCGGCGGGCTCTTCACGCCGTCCACGGCGCAAACGAGGTCTCATTCGAGCTCGAGCTGCGCGCCACCCACCTGGCCCTCGCGGATCGTGAATGCGCGCACCTCGGGTTCCTCGCTGGCCAGACCAACGATCAGGTAAAGGGCATCGGGATAGAAGGCCAGGTTGATGTCCGTCTGCGACGGGTACGGCTCAGTCCGGGTGTGAGAGTGATAGATGGCGCCGAGGTCCAGGCCGGAGTCCTCGATCTGCATCTGGATGTGGTACTGCTCCGCACCGTCGATTTCGTAGCGCAGCGGGCTGGCGGCGGCGTTCGTCGCCCGATAGACCTTGACCGCCTCGCCGTCGCGCGAGGCAACCATTCCGCAGCACTCGTTCGGTGCCTCGGAGCGGGCGTGGGCGACGATCTCTTCGTAGATCTCGCGGGGTATGCGCATGGCCTCACGCACGCTAGCTGGGGTTCGTCGCAAAGGGGGCAAACTCGCTGGGCACGGCGAGCACCGGATTACCGTCGTGTAGGACGGAGCTCAGACCCGTCCAATGCTGGGCCTCGCAGCCGAGGATTCGGGCCGCGAGTTCGGGCAGGGGGCCTGTCAGCTTCTCGATTGCGAGGTGGTAGATGGTTTCGGCCACTGTCTCGATCCCGATCAGCAGGTGCATGGCGGTCAGCTCATGGTGGGCCTCGTCGAGTCGCCTGGCGACGAGCAACGCGGCAAGTTTTGCGTCGGCCTCTGACACGGTTGATGGCGGCGGCGGGACGGCGACGCCGCGTTTGGTCAGGAGTGCCGAAAGCACCGCGGCATGAGTGTGCTCCTGCGCGAGGAAGTGCGACACGGTGGCCCTGGCCTCGCCGGAAAGTACGGCCGTTCGCTCAACGTGTTCGTAGGCGAATATTTCAAGCTGCTCGAACTCCATCAGCCGGAGTAGCACCTGTCCGTCGGTATTGGCTCCTTGCAGCGGTGCGATCGGACCCGCAAGCGCCGTCCCATCGCCGATCGCGAGTCCTAGGCCCGCGGCGGCGCCGCCGGCAAGCGCGCTACGAATGAGGTCCCTGCGGGTGGCGCTCATGCGTTTCCGGTAAGCAGCGCCGAAGGTACGGGCTCGAGCCCCTGCGCCCGACGGAGGATCGAGACGTGCTGAGCCTCGGTGGCCAGGATGGCGGACGCGACCGCGCGAAGCTGTCCGTTCGACAGCTTCGCGACCGCCTCCAGGTAGGCACGGGTCGCCTCCGTCTCAAGCCGGTGCAACAGCGCCACGACCTCGCTTGCATTCCCTGGATTGCCTAAATGCGGGGACCCCGCGGAGGTGTTCGGCTTGACGCCCCCGCTTTTGAGCAGCGTTGAAACCGCGCCAATATGACCGAGCTCCTGGCGCAGGAACCAGCGCGCCGCTTGGAGCCCATATCCGTTCAGACGGGGAATGCTGGCCGTGTACGCGTAGGCGAGGGTGTACTCGAGGCGGAGGAGCCCCTCCAAGATCGGGACGTCAGGCCGGTCGACTGTGAGCGCGATCTTTTGGAGCGTCGAAACCTTCGCCGGCAGGACACCGCACCCGGCGGCGAGCGCCGCGGCGCCAGCCGCTCCCGAGACGCCCAACAGCCGGCGTCTCGACAGACCTGCGGCCGCGTTCACCACCAAACGGTGGCGTCGAGATCCGTCAGCTCCTCGAGTGGCCGGGTGTAGATGCCCGACGAGAAGTACTTCCATCCGTCGTCAGCTACAACGAAGACCACGTTGCCCTCGTCGAGCTCCCCGGCGATTCTCACCGCCACACGCGCGATCGCCCCGGAGGACACGCCCGCAAACAGCCCCTCCTCGTCGAGCAGCCTGCGCGTGAAGACGATTGCGTCCTGGTTGGTCACGAAGATCTTGCGGTCCAGCAGCGACAGGTCGATGATCGGAGGGATGAACCCGTCCTCGAGCGACCGCAGGCCCTGGACGGGCTCGCCCTGCATCGGCTCGGCGGCGACGATCTTGACGTCGTTCCCGAGCTCCTCCTTGAGACGTCGACCATTGCCCATCAAGGTCCCGCCCGTGCCCAGGCCGGCGACAAAGGCCGCCACCTCGTCGAGCTCCTCGAGGATTTCGAGCGCGGTGCCGTTGTAATGGGCCTGCGGGTTGGCCTGGTTGCCGTACTGGTAAGGCATGTAGTAGGAGGCATCGTGTTGAGCCATCTCGAGGGCGAGCTCCACCGACCCGTTGGAGCCCTTTGACGCCTCGGAGTAGACGATCTCGGCGTCGTACATCCGCAGCATCTCGGTGCGTTCGCGGGTCACGTTTTCTGGCATCACCACCTTGAGCGGATAGCCCTTGCGCGAGCAGATCATCGCGAGCGAGATGCCCGTGTTACCGGAGGTCGGCTCGAGGATGGTCTGGCCAGGCCGGATCAAGCCCTTCTCCTCGGCATCCTCGATCATGGCGCGCGCAACACGGTCCTTGACCGACCCGGTCGGATTGCGGGATTCGAGCTTGGCCCAGATGCGCACCCCCGGCTTGGGTGTCAGGCGCTTTAGCTCGATCAGCGGCGTATGCCCGATCGAGGAGATGAGATCGCCGTAACGGCCCCCGCACGGCTTGTTCTGGAGGGGCTCCAGGGCCATTGCTTCACGAAGAATAGCGATGGCGTCAGGCCGGGGCAGACGAAGCGCTAGCGCCTACCGGCCGCCCGCCATCGCGGGCAGAATAACCAGCGTGTCGCCGTCTGAAACGTTGGTCTCGAGACCCTCCAGCACACGGACATCCTCGTCGTTGAGGTAGACGTTGACGTAGCGGTTCAGTTCACCGTCGGACGCGAAGAGCTGCGACTCCGTCTGGGGATGGCGAGCCGCGAGGTCGTGGAGGATCTCCCCAACCGATGATCCCTCGGCGGTCAACTCCTTCTCGCCGCCGACCGACGACCGCAGGACCGGAGGAATGCGAATGGTCGCCATACCGAAACCCTAGTGCGCGCCGGCGCAGAACGCCTCGTAGTCGGGGAATACCCCCAGCTCATCGTCGGTGATCGACTCGGGGTCGCGCGAGCAGATCGGGCAGTTGGCGTCGCGCCGCACGCGCACCTCGGTGAAGCGAGCGGCGAGCGCGTCGTACATCAGCAGACGACCGATGAGCGGCTCGCCCTCGCCGAGGATCAGCTTGATGACCTCGGTGGCCTGGAGCAAGCCCATCGTGCCGGGCAGGACGCCGAGCACGCCGTTGGCGCCGCAGGACGGCGCGAGCTCCGCGGGCGGCGGAACCGGGAAGAGGCACCTGTAACAGGGGCCGTCGTACGGCTTGAACACGGACAGCTGGCCCTCGAAGCCGAGAATCGCCGCCGAGACGACGGGCACCTTCAACCTGACGGAGGCATCATTCAGGAGGTAGCGAGTCGGGAAGTTGTCCAGCCCGTCGACCACGATGTCGTAGTCGGGCAGGATCTCCATGATGTTGTCCGCTCCCAGCCGCATCTGGTGCTTGACCACGTTGACGTCCGGGTTGAGCGCGCTGATCGTTTGCTCGGCCGAGTCGACCTTGGACACGCCGATCCGCTCACTGGAGTGGATTACCTGGCGCTGGAGGTTCGAGAGGTCGACTTCGTCGGAGTCGACGATGCCGAGGGTGCCTACTCCGGCGGCGGCCAGATAGAGAGCGGCAGGCGAACCGAGTCCACCTGCGCCCAGAAGCAGGACCTTCGCGTCGAGTAGTTTCTGCTGGCCCTCCAGCCCGACCTCGGGAAGCAGCAGATGGCGGGAGTAGCGCTCGCGCTGTTCGGCGGTCAACGTCCGAGGGACCTCGACCTCGTAGCCGCGGTCCTTCCACAACGTGATCCCGCCGCGCATCGACTCCACGTGCTCGTAACCCAGGTCCTCGGTGAGGGTCCGGGCGGCGTACGCGGAGCGGTTGCCCGAGGCGCAGTAGAGGATCAGGTGCCTAGAGTGATCGGGCACGGCGCCTTCGATGCGTGACTCCAGATAGCCACGCGGGACGTGCTTGGCGCCGGGGATGTGCCCGGCCGCGAATTCCTCTGTCTCGCGCACATCCACGAGCACGGCGCCGTTGGACGCCAGCTCACGCGCCTGCGCGGGGTCCACTTCATCAATGCGGTCTTTGATCTGGCGGAGAAGCTCCGCTCCTGAAGTGCTCATCGCACAAAACTCCTCAAATGCACCCGGCTTTCAATACTTCAGTGAGTATAGCGGGGGTTCGAGCTCGGACGCGGGTAGCAGGTCCGAAGCTGCTCTCGGCGAATATTGGTCTGCCACCATTGGGGGTAAGTACCCACGGAAGGAGGCGAATCGCAATGATCGCACTAATCGTCCTATTGCTGCTGCTGCTGATCTTCGGCGGCCTCGGGTTTGCGATCCACGTTCTGTGGTTCGTGCTGATCGGCCTGGTGATCCTGTGGGTCATCGGCTGGTTCGTGGGAGCCGGAAGCTCGGCTTTCTCGCACGGCCGCAGACGCTGGTACCGCTGGTGACCTAAATCGAATTGGTTCGGGTGCGCGCATGCGCGCACCCGCCGCGCGGAACATGTTCCGCGCGGGGCCGGGGCGCATGCGCCCCGGCCAAAAGCCGGCTAGAAGTGAAGAATCGCCTCGCCCTCGCTGATGGTGGGCGGGTCGACGGCCACGTCAATGTTCGCGTTGACCCACTCGGCCGCGCGGCGGGTTGACTCGTCGGTGCCGTCCTTGTTTTCAAAGATCGTGACCACCGAGCCGCCGCTGGCGCTTCGCATTGCCAAAAAGCTGACGAAACCTGGAATGGTTGCGACGACCTGCTTGGCGTCGTCCTCCCGGTGCACAAGCTCGTCGAAGAGTTCGGACGCGCCCTGGCCGGAATAGCTTCGAATTACCGCGTACATCACGCTCTCCTCTCGAATCTCTTAGGGAGCCGCGAACCTACAGCCTTGGCGGGTCGGCGTGCGCGCTGGCCAAGTGAACCCGCCGACGGGGTCTACGATCGGCTGGTTGCGCGCGCCCGTCGATCACATCGCCGCTCCGTCCTTCCCGCCGGGCCTCGAGTGGATCAACTCCAAGCCGCTTCACATGCAGCGCCTGCGCGGCGGCCCAGTCCTGATCGAGTTCTGGGACTTCTGCCGCGCCAACTCGGTCCGCACGCTCCCGTACATCAAGGCGTGGCACGAGCGCTACGGACCCGCCGGCCTGACAGTGATTGGGGTGCACAGCCCGGGATTTCCCCCCTCGAACGACCCCATGGCGGTGCGGGCGGCGGTCGGACGTCTCCAGATCACCCACCCGGTGGTCATGGATCCCGAGCTTGAGATCTGGCGCCTCTACGGAAACCTCGGCTGGCCTGCGCGCTACCTGTGGGACGCCGACGGAATGCTCGTCCACTACCACTACGGGGAAGGCGGCTACGAGGAAACTGAGGGCGAGATCCAAACCCTATGTGGCGTGGAAGGGCCGCCGGTTCCGCCACAGCGGCCCGAAGATCGCCCGGGCGCGATCCTCAAGCCACAGTCCGAGGACCGCGAAGGACCTTATTCGGGGTCATATGAGGCGGGCGGAGTTTGGGCCGTGCTCGACGGAGAGGGGACGGTCACCGTCAACGGGCGCGAGCTGCGCATAGACGGCCCGGGTTGCTATGAGCTCATCTCGCATCGCCGCAGCAAGGCCGGCCGGCTCGAGTTGTCCTGCTCAGCGGCAGTGCGCTGTCACGCCGTCTGCTTTACCCCGGGTCTCGCGTAGCAGGGACACGGCCTCGTCAAGGTCGATGCCGTCAAGCAGGTTCATCACCTCGGGTGGCCCCGTCGCCGATACGAGCACGCAAAACCCTGGCCGGTAAGGGCTCGCCCCGGGCTCCCAGCCGAGGAAGGAGCGCTCGAGCAGCCAGCTCCCGTCGTTGTAGAGCAGGCTCCCCGAGGACGTCTTCCAGTCCTCGACTCGATCGCCGGGGAGCGGTCCCGCCCTGTGCGTGTGGCCGAAGATCACATGCGAGGCCGGGATCTCGAGCCGACGGACCACCTCTTGCATTCCGTACAGGCCGCCCGTCCGCAGAGCATGACCGGAGAGGTCCGCGCGTAGCGGTCCGAGCCCGAACCGGTTGAGCCCGGCGACCGCCAGCGAGAAGCCGCCCTGCAATGCCGCCCGGCGCACCGGGAAGCGACCGTTAGTGGTACTCAGCGCTCGCCACGCACGCACCTGGAAGGTCTCCCCACCCGGGTCGAGCTTTGGAGGGCGACGGCGGACCACGCCATCGATGAATGCGTACATCGGCGCCAGCGCCCCTTCGTAGTCGTCCACGGCCGCCGGTCCGCCGCGAGGCTCGCCGACGATGCGCGCCACCAGGCCGGCGCCGAGCCGCTCCAGGAGGGGCACGGTGCTGTGTCGATCCGAATAGTGGCCGTGGGTCGCGTAGACGTCGTCGCGCAGCCACACGCCGGGGTAGGCCGCGCGCACGTCGGCGGGCTCCAGCGCGACCGCGATCGCGCTCAGCAGCTCGCCTTCGCGCCAGTCGACGGCGGACTCGAGCTCCAGCGGCGAGCCCGAGACGGATGCCCGCCGCTCGAGCCAGGGCGCGATGAGCTGGTGGTCGTGATTTCCTGCCACGATCACTACCTGCCGAGGCGGACGTAGCGCCGCGGCGATCTCCCGGAGCGCCGGGCGGGCGGCTTCCAGCGCCCGGTGGGCAGGACCATGGCGCAGCTCGATCACGTCGCCAAGCAACACCAGCCGCTCGCAGTCGTGTAGCGCATCAACCAGGGACGTCCGCATCGCAGGGTGGCGCACGACGTCGTTCCCCGGCGCGGCGCCGAGGTGCAGGTCGGAGACGACCAGCGTCCGCAGCAGGCCTGAGCCCTCTGGTCCTAAGCCGACGCGGCCGCCAGCGCCTGGCGGATCGACTTGGGCAGCATGAAGCGGACGTCTTCGCGGATCACGTCAAGCTCCTCCACCGCGGTGGTCCCGCGACGGCGGAAGAAGTCCACGAGTCCCTGGACCAGCTCCTCCGGCGCGCTCGCCCCGGAGGTGATCCCGATCTTCTGCTTACCCGAGAGCCATTCTTCCTGGACCTGGCGCTCGTTGTCGATGAGATGCGACTCGGCGCCGCATTCGCGCGCCACTTCCACCAGCCGGTTGGAGTTAGACGAGTTGCGCGAACCGATCACCAGCACGAGATCGCACACGCGCGCCAGCTGCTTTACCGCCGCCTGGCGGTTGGTGGTCGCATAACAGATGTCATCGGTGCGAGGGCCGACGATGTCCGGGAAGCGCTGGCGCAGACGGTTGATGATGGCCCGAGTTTCGTCCACCGATAGGGTGGTCTGCGAAATGTAGGCAATCCTGCTCGGATCCTCGATCTGGAGTCGGTCGACGTCCTCTTCGCTTTGCACAAGCACGATGTTGTCGGGCGCCTCGCCCAGCGTCCCCTCGACCTCCTCGTGTCCGTCGTGACCGATGAGAACGATCGTGTAGTCCTCGGCGGCGAACTTCCGCGCCTCCACGTGGACCTTGGTCACCAGCGGGCAGGTGGCGTCGATGGTACGAAGGCGTCGCCGCTGCGCGTTGACCTGCACCGTCGGCGCCACGCCGTGAGCGGAGAAGACGACGGTGGCGTCCTCGGGCACCTCGGTCTCGGATTCGACGAAGATCGCTCCCCGCTCCCGGAGCTGATTGACCACGTGCTTGTTGTGGACAATCTCCTTGCGTACGTAGACAGGGGCCCCGTACAACTCGAGAGCCGCCTCGACCGCTTGCACGGCGCGCTCGACGCCGGCACAGTAACCCCGCGGCGCAGCCAGCACGAGCTTGGGGGCGTGCGTCGCCGGTACGGTGTTCTCGGTCGCCGCGTTCACGCGCGGGAGGGGTCGAGGAACGTCAGCTCCATTTCCATTCACAGTGTAGGCGGGGGTCGCCTAAGGTCCAGTTAGTCTTCGCCTAACGCTCGTCGAGGTCTACGGATCTTCAATACCTACGGAATTCGCGAATGGCTCAACAGCATCTCGACCGCCTGACTCCCGTCGATGCCTCGTTCTTGCACCAGGAGGGACCCTCATCGCACATGCACATTGGCGCCGTTCTGCTGTTCGAGGGCCCCGCGCCCGCGTTCGCGGACTATCTCAGGCACGTGCGCGGCCGGCTTCATCTGGTTCCCCGTTATCGCCAGAAGCTCGCTACGCCGCCGCTACAGACGGGCCGTCCGCTGTGGGTCGACGACCCTGACTTCAATCTCGAGTACCACGTCCGCCACACGGCGCTCCCTTCTCCTGGAACGGAGGAGCAACTTCTCCTGTTGGCGGGGCGGATCGCCTCCCAGCGCCTTGACCGGTCAAGACCGCTGTGGGAGAACTGGCTCATAGAGGGGCTCGACTCGGACGGCTTCGCGCTCATCTTCAAGACGCACCATTCGATGGTCGACGGGATCTCCGGGGTCGACCTCGCGACGGTGCTCCTCGACCTCGAGCGCACGCCGCCTCCCCCACCACAGGACCTCGAGCCGTGGCGGCCTCATTCCGAGCC
>Ga0070741_10004439_pt1 | contig 32748 bp, 27 predicted proteins | sample Coa_R1_4_FD_66440 | JGI IMG/M metagenome (GOLD analysis project Ga0070741, IMG submission 66440) | Surface soil microbial communities from Centralia Pennsylvania, which are recovering from an underground coalmine fire - Coalmine... | ecosystem: Environmental > Terrestrial > Soil > Unclassified ... | reverse complement strand
GCAGAGGCCGTGCTGCTCGTCGCCGAGAAGTTCGGCGTCTCGTCGTACTCCTCGTTCGTGCCGACCACGATGTCGGGCGTGCCGTCGTGGTCGATGTCGCCGATGCCGGGCGAGTCGACGATCTTGCTGCCGCGGAACGGGCTGACCCCCGGGCGCGGCGCGAGCTTGTCGTGAACGGCGTCGACCAGCGCCATCTGCGTCTGATCGACGACCAGCACCGGGAAGCCGGGGAGCAGCGCGCCCGTGTGATTCCACACGTACACGTGGCGATCGCCGCCGGCGACGATGACGTCGAGCCGCCCGTCGCCGTCCATGTCGGCGAGCGCGGGTGAGCCGATGGTCGCAGCGTGGACCGTGTTGTAGGCGTCGCGCGCCTCGTGGCTCGAGTACGCGGGATTCACGCTCACCGGGAAGCCGGGCTTCCGGACGCCGTGCGAATCCCACGCGTAGACCTTGCCCTCGAAGTCGGCCGCGACGACGTCGAGGAGCCCGTCGCCGTCGAGGTCACCGATCGCGACCGAGGCGAGGATCGCGCCGTGACGCGGCGTCGTGATCGCCCCGGTCGTGTACGCCGTCGACCCGGCGTGGAGCGGCAGCGGGTCGCTCGCGACCGGCCAGCCGGCGAGGTTCGTACCGTCGCCGTGCTTCGCGTACACGAAACCGTCGCTCGTCCCGAAGACGATGTCGCCGCGCCCGTCGCCGTCGAGGTCGGCGATCGCCGGCGACGACGCGCCGTCGCCGCCGAGCGGCAGCGGGAAGCCCGCCTTGAGATCCGGATCGTCGTGGACGAAAACCGTCCGCCGATCCTCGCCGAGCTGACTTCCGGGCTGATCCAGCACCTGGACGCGGATCGTGTAGGTGAACTGGTCGTAGTCGGACGTGACGTCCGGCAGCTCCGCCTGCCGCCGCGCGATCTGCGCCGCCGTCGGCGCGGGGACGTCGGCCGGCGTGATCGTCGCGAGCACGCCGTCGATCGGCGCGTGCTGGGTCGCACCGTAGGGGACGACGTCGATCCACTCGGACTCCTGCGGCTGGACGCCGTAGGCGATCTGGACGCGGTAGGTGTACCCGGTGGCGCGATCGGCGGCGACGCGTCCGCGCACGACGATCGCCCCATCCCGTGCCGGGTCGAGCGGCTGGAACCAGACCGGCGACGTGATGTCTGCCTCCGGTGGGATTTGTCCCGCGAGGACCCGCGACACCGCGCGGAAGGCGTTCGCACGACCGTAGCCCGTGAACTGGTCCCAGCCCGCCTGCGACGCGTACCGGATCGTGTCCGGGAAGCCGACCGTGCGCTGCGTCTCGAAATTGATGTCGTCGGCCGATTGCGTGAAGATCTGCTTCACCTCGTTGGAGGTGAGCGGGTGCGCGAGCGTGCTCGCTGCCACCGCGTCGCGCCCCGCCGCGACGATGAGGCCGGCGATGCCGGAGCTCTTTCCGGTCGCCTCGGACGAGCACGACGTCGACGAGATGGTGACCGCGATGTTCCCGCCGAAGTTCGTGCAGCCGTCGATGTAGAGCCAGGACTGCGGCTCGACCGGGTTGACGCAGAGGCCGCCCGGGCAGTCCTGGTTCCCGTCGCACCCCTTCCCGTTCCGCGAGCCGCCGGCGCACGTCCGGAGGCCGAAGTCGCGGATCGAGTTGACGACGATCGTGTGCCCGTACGTCGACGGGTAGTTGTGGTGCCACGCGTCCTCGTCGGCCGCCGACGCCATGACCGGCACGCCGTGCGCATAGGCGTAGTCGACGGCCGCCTGGCCGAAGCTCGAGTTGTTGTAGGTGCCGAGCGCTTCCTGGATGACCGACGCGCCGGTGTCGACCGAGAAGACGACGCCCTGCGCGAAGCGGTTCACGTCGGCGACGAAGCTGTCGCCGACGCGGACCGGCATGACGCGGCAATTGGGACACGTGCCGAGGTCGCCGCCATTGTTCGCCTCGGCGGTCGAGTCGCGCGCCTCGCCCGTGCCGTGGCCGTAGTCGACCTCGTCGAACGGATCGTTGTCGCCCTCGAAGAAGTCCCAGCCCGCGATGTCGTCGACGTAGCCGTCGTGGTCGTCGTCGACGCCGTCGGAAAAGATCATGATGAGGTCTTCGGGATCGACGACGCCGTTGCCGTTCATGTCGCCGACGTTCGGGTCGGCGTCGTAGTCGGGCGCGTTGAAGACGCCGTCGCCGTTGCAGTCGCGCGGGTCGGGCCCCGACGGCGGCATCGCGCAGACGGGCGCCGGCAGCTCGCCGCGGTTCAGGTAGAACTTCTTCCGGAGGTCGCTCATCGCGCTCGGGTCGAGCCAGCGGATCCCGGAGTCGTGGACGGCGATCACGATGTCGGGTCGTCCCGTCTCCTTGCGCCACGCGATTTCGACGCTCATCCCGCTCACGCCGAACAGCTCGTTCGGGCTCGCAGTGACGAGCGGGTCGCTCGTGCAGAAGCTCGTGCTCGCGTCCTTCCACTTGTCGCCGTTGCAGCCGCCGGCGGGACCGCTCATCTCGTTCGGCAGCGGGATGCACCCGGGCGGCATGCCCGACGCGTCGCAGCGATTCGCGTTTGCGGCGAACGGAAACTCCGCCCGCGCCGCGCGTCCGCCGGGCACGACCAGCGCGAGCCCCAGAACCGGCCCGAGGACCGGCCCGAAGACCGTCAGTCGAAAAACGCGCATGCAGCATCCTCCATGGCGGCGGCGTACTTTCGGTGCCGGAAGGCCGGATGATCAACTGACAAAGGGCGGCATTTCGGCACCGGACATGCGGGAAAGATCGCTCGCAGATCCCTGGAGCGAGCCACGGGTCAGACGGGATGCCGGCACCGGCGCCGTCGAACCGGGTCCGACCGGCCCGGCGGCGGGACCTGCGCGCGGAGCGAGAGCCCGTAGTCGCCCGCGCGCCGAAGGAGCAACGTGGACGCCCGCTCCGCGAGCGCCGCGATCGTGAGCGAGGGATTCACGCAGAGCGACGTCGGGACCGCGGCGCCGTCCGTGACGAACAAGCCCGGATGCCCGCGGAGCTCGTGGCCGTCGTCGCACGCCGAGGTCGCGGGGTCGTCGCCGATCCGGCACGACGACAGCGGGTGGGCGCTATACGCGTTGCCGCCGCCCTTCCAGAGGAGGTGGCGCGCGAGCCCGTCCTTCTCGACGATCGCCCGGACCGCGTCGTCCGACTCGTCCCAGCCGCGCTGCGTCTCCGGCGCCGTCGGATAGGAGAGCTGACCCAGGCCGGCGGCGACGGAGGCGCGGATGAAGTTGCCGGTCGGCGGCGGCGGCCCGAAGACGCCCTCGTTCGCGTCCTCGGTCATGGCGAGCACGGTGAGCCACGACGGGAACCTCGTCCCGAGCGTGCGCTTGTCGACGCCGAACCAGACCGGCGGCCCGTCCACCCCGTCCTCGGCGAGGATGTTTACGATCGGCGGGAAGTAGATCTGCTCGAGCGAGAAGCGGGAGAACTCGGGGAGTCCCGGATCGAGGTAGTCGTAGCTCGCCGTCGTGATCGGCCGGCCGATGGCGTAGGCGCCGTACGGCGTCCCCGGCGCGCGCTCGAGCCCGAGGAGGTCACGAACCTTCGCCTCGTCGAACACCCCGAGCGTCACATGGTCGCCGTTCGGCGAGAAGTACCGACCGACCGCCGCGGGCATCGCCCCGAGGAATGCCGCCGAGCGCTGGAGGATCACGGGCGTCCCCATCGCGCCCGCGGCGAGCACGACGATCTTCGCCTCGATCGAGCCGGTCCCGGTCGGGATCCGGTAGTCGCTGGCCGACAGCTGGTTGTACTCGACGGCGTAGCGGTAGCCGGTCGTCGTCGCCGGCGCGATCGCCTGCACCTCGTGAAGCGGCCGGATCTCCGTCGCGCAGGTCTCCGCGGCGGGAAGGTAGTTGAGCAGCATCGACCGCTTCGCGCCGAAGACACAGCCGTTCAGCATCCAGTTGCAGCTCGTGCACTGCCGGAGGTCGACGGCGACGGGCAGCGGGTTGCACGTATGTCCCGCGCGCGCGCACGCGGCGGCCCAGAGCCCGCCGGCATACGAGACGTCGTCCCATGCCTGCTGCGCGACCGGGAGCACGCGCTCGACCCGGGTGTAGTATTTGTCGAGGCTCCGCCGTGTGATCGCCGCAGGCCAGAGACGTCGCCCGAGCGTCCCGCGGCGCTCGAACACGAAGCTCGGCGCGCGCAGCGACGCCGCGAAGTAGACGACGCTCCCACCGCCGACGCAGTTCCCGGCGACGACGCTGACGCCCGAGCACTGGATCAGGTCGACGATGCGCGTGTAGGTGTCGAGGCGGAGGTCCTGCGTGAAGTCCTCGGTGGCGAACCGCGGTCCGCGCTCGAGCATCACGACCCGCGCGCCGGCAGCGGAGAGGTAATAGGCCGGGATCGCGCCACCGAAGCCCGTGCCGATCACGACGACGTCGGCGGTCTCGACGGCGGCCATCAGCGCGGACTGCCCCGGCGGGTGGTCGCCGGATGGGTCGCGGCGAGCGCGCGGCGATAGGAGAAGTCGGGGAAGCGCCACTTCCCGTCCGACTGCGGCAGCGGGAAGCCGATCGCGACGAGCCCCGGGTGTCCCGCCGCGAGTGCGTCGGTCGTGTGGAGATGCCCCGCCGTGTGGTACGCGACGAACACGATCCCGGCGAGCGCGAAGTACGCGAGCTGATCGGGGTCGGTGCCGTCGAGGATCTCGACCAGGAGCGTCGTGCGCTCCTCGAAGTCGAGCGAGACGAGCGGGGGGACGGTCGGGTCGAGCACGATCGCGTGCGCGGCGGCGAACCCGGTCGCGCGCGCGTTCAAGGCGGCGGCGAGCGCCGGCAGGACGGGCCCGGTCCCGGCCGCCGGAAAATTCATCAGCGCGAGCGCGCCTGCCTGGACGGCGCCCGGTCCGCTCGCCGCGCCGGCGATCGCCCGGTCGACGGGCGAACGCTTCTCGCCGGGGATCAGCGTGTCGGCGAACGCCTCGAGCGTCGGAACGATCGCCGGGTCGCCGGGGAGCGTGTCGGCGAACGCGCGCGGCGGCCGGACGAGCCACGGCGCCGCGCGCCACGCGACGGCGCCCGCCGCCGCCGCGCGCAGGAGCTGACGACGCGTGACGGTCAGGAGCAGCCCTCGACCGAGCGCGGGTCGCAGCAGCTCCAGCCGCCGCCGACCGACGCGGCGCCGCCCGCGGGCGCGCGGCATGCGCCCGCATCGCGCCGGATGGCGCAGCGCGTGCGCCCGCCGGCGCTCGTCCGGAAGCAGACGACCGCGCCGGCGCGCCCGCAGACGGACCGTTTGGCGCAGTCGACGACGAGTCCGCGACACGCGGCCGGGAGCCGGCCCGCCGCGACCTCCTCGCCCGCGACCGCGGCGACGCAGCGGACGTGGTCCTGGTGAAAGCGCGCGCCGGCGCAGTCGCAGCGCGCGGCGGCAGCGGCGCGCGCCCGGGAGAGCGCGAGGTCGTCGTAGCAGGCGTTGCCGGCCGGCGGCGCGGGACAGGTCGGATCGCTGACGCCGAGATCGAAGCTCGACCCGCCGCCGCCCCCGTCGCCCTCGCCGTAGGTCCGGATGACGGCGGCGAGGTCCGGATCGACGGGCGCGATCAGGTCGGCGACTTGTCCCGGCCCGCCCGCCTGTCCGCCGATCGTGAAGTCCCGGAGCCGCGCCGCGCCCGTCGCGGTCGCCTTGTCGAACCAGTAGCTGCCGTCCCACTGGAGGATCGTCGGATCGCCGGGCGCGAGCTGGATCCGCCAGTGGTCCTGCTGCCAGTAGCGGCACTTGGGCACGGCGACGGCGAAGCGCGCGGGTTCCGCGGCGAGGAAGCGGATCGCGCCACCGTTCGACGCCGTGATGTCCCGCTTCTCGTACTCGACGCAGAAGGGGTCGTCGGGGCAGCCGTCGAGCGGCGGCGCCTCGGCCTCACCGAAATGGTGGACGACGCACTGGCTCGTGAACGGCGGATCGACGTACGGCGAGATCGGCTGCGCGGAGGCGGTCGCGACGAGGACCGCGAAGACGGAAAGGGAGGAAGCGACCCGATTCATCGCGCGAGACACCTTCCCTTCCGGCCGGGAGGCGTCAAGCACGATCACGGCCGAAAGTCGCGATTTCCCGCGGCGAACTTCGGGTAGGAAGCGCGAATTCGGGGGGGACCGCCCACCGCGGGGCGGCGTTGACCGGCCGCGATTCCCGTCCCCAAAATGTGCGGACCAAGGGGGACGACGTATGGCCCAGGGCGCATCGATCACCGAACCGTCCGCGCGCGACACGATCCGGGTGACGAGCCCCGCGACCGGCGCGGCGGTCGCCGAGCATCCGGTCGCCGACCGGGCCGTCGTCGCGGCCGCCGTCGCCCGCGCCCGCGACGCACAGCGCGCGTGGGCCGCCCTCGGCTTCGCCGAGCGCGCCCGCATCCTCCGGCGCGTCCGCGACCGCTTCGTCGACGAGAAGGACCGCATCTGCGACGTGGTGTCCGCGGAGACCGGCAAGCCGCGGCACGACGTCATCACGAACGAGCTCCTCTTCCTCTGCGACGCGATCGGCTTCTGGACGAAGCGCGCGGCGCGCTACCTCGCCGACGAGCGCGCCCGGCCGCACCTGCTCCGGAACAAGCGGGTGTACGTCAGCTACCACCCGTATCCGGTCGTCGGGATCATCGGGCCGTGGAACTTCCCGTTCAACATGACGATCGGCGAGGCAATCCCGGCGCTGATGGCCGGGTGTGCCGTCGTCATCAAGCCGTCGGAGGTGACACCGGGGAGCGCCGCCCTCGGCTGCGACCTCGCCGAGACCGCGGGCCTCCCGCCGGGACTCCTCCAGTGCGTCACTGGATACGGTGAAACGGGGCAGCATCTCACCGACCTCGCCGACATGATCGGCTTCACCGGGAGCGTCGCGACGGGGCGGAAGGTCGCCGAGCGCTGCGCGCAGCTCTTGAAGCCCGTGTCGCTCGAGCTCGGCGGCAAGGACCCCATGATCGTGCTGCGCGACGCCGACCTCGAGCGGGCGTCGAGCGCGTGCGTCTACGGCGGCCTCGTGAACGCCGGCCAGGTCTGCATCTCGGTCGAGCGCGTCTACGTCGAGGCGCCGGTCTACGACGCGTTCGTCGCGAAGGTCGTCGACAAGGTGCAGCAGGTCCGCCAGGGGCCGCCGGACGCGGGCGTGGTCGAGATGGGATCGATGACCTTCCCGCCGCAGATCGACAAGGTCGAGCGCCACGTGCGCGACGCCGTGTCGCGCGGCGCGCGCGTCCTCGCCGGCGGGAAGCGCCGCACGGACCTCCCCGGCCTCTTCTTCGAGCCGACCGTGCTCGTCGACGTCACGCACGACATGGACGTCATGCGCGACGAGACCTTCGGGCCCGTCATCCCGATCATGCGCGTCCGCGACGAGGACGAGGCGGTCCGTCTCGCCAACGACTCCCGCTACGGGCTCGACGCGAGCGTATGGACGAAGGACCTCGCCCGCGGCGCCCGGGTCGCACGCCGCGTGCAGTCGGGCGCGGTCTGCGTCAACGACGTCATGGTGAACTTCGCCGTGACCGAGGTGCCGATGGGCGGCTGGAAGGAGAGCGGCCTCGGCCACCGGCACGGGCCGGGCGGGATCCGGAAGTTCTGCGCGCAGCAGACGGTCGTGATCGACCGCTTCGGCACGAAGTCGGAGATGAACTGGTGGCCGATGACGGCGGGGAAGGTGAAGCTCTTCCGGCGGATCGTGAACCTGTTCGGCTCCGGCTGGCGGCGGAAGCTGCTCAGCGCGTAAGCGGCTTCGGCCGGTACCGATTTCGGCCCGCGCCGCCGTCCGGCGGCCGGGATCCGAGCCGCTCGTCTCGCCACCTACACGCCCCGAACCCCGCGGCGCCGCCCGGGCACTCCTCTCGCCGTGCGGGGGCACACGGCGCATGCACCATCGCCGCGCATGGTGTGTGCGCTAGCTAGTTAATTTAACTTGACGTTCGCCGTCCGCTCGCGTTCTAGTCCCTTCCCGGGGCGAAGACCCCGATCACGAAGGAGACCGACGAATGTCAGATCGACGAGCAGCACGGGGGATCCGGGGCGCATGGACGCACATACTGCTGATGGCGATGACCCTCGGGGGTATCTGGTCGGGCGGCGGCACGGGGTGGGCGGGCGGGACGCAGGTGACGTGCCCCGACGGCATGTGCATCAACGACGAGTACTGCGGCACGTGCGCGCTCGATTGCGGCTTATGCCCCGACGCGACGTTTCTCTGCTACGACACGGCGACGTCCAAGGGCGCCAAGAAATTCAAGGCGGTCTCCGGCGTCCACATCGTCGACCTCTACGAGGACCTGCTCTTCACGGTCAGCGAGTTGCGCGAGGTGTGCAACCCCGCCTCGGCGGACGAGTTCGTCCAGGAGGTTCCGACCCAGGGGAGCGAGACGCACCTCACCCGCTACCAGCTGAAGGCCGCGAAGAAGTCAAAGCGCAGCATGCCGAAGGGCGTGGTCGTGGAGAACCAGTTCGGCACGCTCACGCTCGACGCCGTAATCGGCGACAAGCTGCTCGTGCCTGCCGCCAAGCGCATCGGCGCGCCACCGATCCCGCTCGCCTTTCCCCCCGACGTCGATCACTTCAAGTGCTACGACGTCGTGGTGCACAAAGGGACGCCGAAGCTGCCGAAGGGCATCCAGGTGACGCTCTCCGACCAGTTCACCGGCGCGCCGAAGACGTTCAACGTCGTGGCGCCAGCCCACCTCTGTCCGGTCGCGAAGAAGAACGACGAGCCGGTGCTCGATCCGTGCGCCGCGCTCGTCTGCTACGACGTCGCGGACGCAGCCCACGAGCGCAAGTTCTCCCCGGTGCGGAACGTCTACACCGACGACCAGTTCGGCTTGCTCAAGAGCGACGCGATCGACGAGGACGAGGTGTGCGTGCCCTCGACGATCAAGAAGGACGCCTTCACGCCGGCCTGTCTCGAGGCCACGACCACGTCGAGCACCACGACGACCTCGAGCACCACGACGACGACCACCGGCACGGCGGCGACGACGACCACCGCTACGGTGGCGACAACGACGTCGACCACCGAGACCACGAGCACGACGACCAGCACGTCGACGAGCACCTCGACCTCGACGACGCTCGCGCCGAGCTGCGCTCCAGCCCTCTGCGAGTTCGACAGCGACTGCACGAGCGGCGTCTGCACCCCGGTGGTGGCGATCTTCGGCGTGTGCTCGCCCGTCTGCGCGGGTCCATCGACGACGTGCGTCTGCGGGAGCGACTGCACGAGCGGCTTCTGCGACGACAGTGGCGGTTCCCCGGGATTCTGCGCGCCCGTCTGTGCCGGCCCCACGACGACATGCGTCTGCGGTGGGGACTGCACGAGCGGCTTCTGCGACGGCGGCACCTGCCAGCCGGTCTCCGCGGGGGGGTCCTGCGTGTGCGGCGGCGACTGCACCAGCCAGAACTGCCAAGGCGGAACGTGCCAATCGAATTGCGCCGGCGGCGCGTGCGTCTACGGCGGCGACTGCACGAGCGGCTTCTGCGACGCGGGGACGTGCCAGCCGGTCGCCGCGGGCGGCGCGTGCACGTGCGGCGGCGACTGCACGAGCCAGAACTGCCAGGGCGGCATCTGTCAGCCGAACTGCGCGGGGGGCGCCTGCGTCTACGGTGGCGACTGCACGAGCGGCTTCTGCGACACCGGCACGTGCCAGCAGGTGTACGACGGCGGCTCTTGCGTCTGTGGCGGCGACTGCGTGAGCGGCTTCTGCGACGACAGCAGCGGTCCGGGGGTATGCGTCGGGCCGTAGCCCGCGGAACGTCATCGCGATTCCGCCGTGTGCGGAATCGTCGACCGACCTGACTTGCGGCGCCGCACGGCGTTCCCTCCCGCCGCGCGGCGCCGCGGAGCCGCTTCCGCGAGCGGGTTTCGAGAGGGGCGCGGGCGACCATTGCGTCGGAACTTGCTCGCGGCCGATCCGCACGATAGGGCCGTCCTGATGCGGTCGGCCGGGGCGGGGCGTCGGGCGGTGATCGGGGCGGTGTGGTTGGCGGCCGCATCGGGCGCGTACCGTCCCGCGAGTGCCGTCGCGCACGGGCTCGCCGTCCTCGGGACGAGCCGTCCGGAGGCCGCCGCCGCGGAGCTCGGCGCGATCTTCGGGCCGCACACCGCGTTCTCCGCCAGCGCCCGCGTCACCGAGAAGGACCAGATCAATGCCGTCGTGCGCGTGAAGGAGATGTCCTACGCGTTCCTCGACGGAAAGCTCCGCATCGAGACGGACGCCGCGAAGGACTCCGAGCTATCGCCCGATGCGGTCCGCGACAAGCAGGCGCGGGGTACCGACCGCACCGTGCGGATCAGCGAGGCCGGCAAACAGACGGCGTTGATCCTCTACCCCGCGCTCAACGCCTACCGCGAGGTCAGCCAGCCGCGACGCGCCGCCCCGCCACCGATCATCGACAAGGTGAAGGTCGGCGAGGAGACGGTCGACGGCCACCCGTGCGTGAAGCAGCAGATCGCGATCACCGACGACGCGCGCCGGGTCGACGTCTTCACGTGGGAGGCGACCGATCTGCAGGCCTTCCCGGTTCGCGTCGTGATCGTCCACGGCGACACGACGTACACGATCAAGTTCCTGAGCCTGAAGCTCGCGAGACCGGCCGAGACGCTCTTCGAGCCGCCACCGCACGCGCGCAAGTACGACACGCTGGATCAGCTGATCGAAGGCGGCGGCGACCGGCGACGCGACTAGGAGGCTGACCGCTACCAGGCGACCTTCGCGTCGACGAGGCGCGAGATTTCCTCCTCCGGCATCCCGAGCAGCTCGCGGAGGACGAGCGCCGTGTGCTCGCCGAGCGCCGGCGCGCCCCAGCGGAGCTTCCCCGGCGTGGCGTCGAGACGGAGCGCGTGCCCGTCGTAGGGCGCGGGCGGCCGCGCGGGATGGTCGAGCCACTGGAAGAAGCCCCAGCCCCCGAGCACCGGATCGGTGTGCAGGTCGAGCGCGCTCTCGACGACGCCGGCCGCGATGCCGGCGGCCTGGAGCCGCGCGGCGAGCGCGCTCGCGTCCTGGTCGCGGGTCGCGTCGGCGACGAGTAGATCCAGGTCGTCGGCGGCGGCGACGCGCCCCGCGTGCGTCGCGAAGCGCGCGTCCCGAACCCAGTCGTCGCGACCGAGGACGCCGCAGAGCGCCCGCCACTCGTCGTCGCCGCGGACGCTGAGCGCGATCCAGCGATCGTCGCCGGCGCACGGATAGGCGCCGTGCGGCGCAGCATGATCGGTCCGGTTCCCCGTGCGCGTCGCGACGTGGCCGGTGAGCGCGTGATCGATCAGCGCCGGGGCGATGAAGTGGAGCGCGGCCTCGAACTGCGACACGTCGAGATACTGCCCGTCGCCCGTGCGCCGCTGGTGATCGATCGCCGCGAGCAGCGCCGCGGCGGCGAGCCGCGGGACGACGAAGTCGGTGTACGCGCCGTACGGCGGCGCCGGCGCGCGGTCGGGCCATCCCGACACCTCGTAGAATCCCGATAGCGCCGCCATCAGCTGACCGAAGCCCGGGTAGTCGGCGTGCGGTCCCGTCTGTCCCTGGAGGCACGTGCTCATCATGACCACGCGGGGATTCACGCGACGGAGGGCGTCGTAGTCGAGTCCCCAGCCGCGCATCACGTGCGGCGTGAAGCTCTCGACGACGACGTCCGCCCACGTCGCGAGCCGCCGCGCGATGTCCCGCGCCTCCGGCTTCGTCAGATCGAGTGCCAGGCCGTACTTCGACGTGTTGTAGCTCGCGTAGAACTGGCTCCGCTCGATGCCGGGCTCCGCGTCGTGCCACGGCGGGCCGAGGCGGACGACGTCGAGCCGCGCGTGCGACTCGACGCGGACGACCGTCGCGCCGTGGTCGGCGAGGTACTTGACCGTGATCGGTCCGACGCCGACCCACGAGAAGTCGAGGATCTTCACGTCGGCGAGCGGGAGACGCGGGTCTCTCGGCAGCGGCATTCAGATCGCGCCGTCGCGGCGGAGCGCGTCCACCTCGCGCTCCGTGAAGCCGCAGAGGCCGACATACACCGCGTCGTTGTGCTCGCCCGGCTCGGGCGGGCGGCGGGGCGCGGCGAGCGGGGTCGCCGACAGGCGGGCGAACGCGCCGGGCAGTCGGACCGTCCGACCGAGCACGGGATCCTCGATCGACGCGAAGTAGCCGCGCGCGGCGAGCTGCCGGTCGGCCGCGATGTCGGCGACGGTCGCGACGGGGGCCACCAGGATGTGGCGCCGGATGCCCTCGCGATACACCTCGGCCTTCGTCCGCGTGCGGAGGAACGCTTCGACGACCGCTTCGATCCGCATCATGTCGGCCTGGGCCTCGGGCGACGCGCCCATCGCCCATCCCGGCTCCCACTGCTCCCACGGCCACGCGCGGAGCCACTCGGGAAGCATGCCGTGCTCGTCCATCCAGCCCATGAGCGCGCGCGTCGACGGCGACCCCTGCGCGCCCATGAGGAGAAGGCTCACGAAGCCGTCGGCGCACGGATAGACCGTCCGCCGACGCACGCCGCGCGACCCGACGAAGGGACCGCTCCGGCGGAGGAAGTCGCCGTGGAAGACGGGGAACGCCTGCGCGTTCATGAGTGTCCAGACCATCGCGGCCTGCGCGCTCACGACGACACGCTGGCCGCGTCCGCTCCCGCCGCGCGCGAGGTGCGCGAGCATCGTCGCGACGGCCGCCTCGGCTCCGGCGTGGCAGAACGTCTGCCAGAACGGCAGCGCGAGCGGCGCGCGGTCCTCGTCGCCGCAGAGGTACATCGGACCGCCCATTGCGGCGATCACGATGTCGTCGGCGTTGAGGTCGCGTCCCGGCGGACGATCGCCGAACGGGGTCACGCTCGTGTGGACGAGCGTCGGCCTCGCACCGGCGAGCGCCGCGATCAGCGCCGCGTCCGCCGCGCCCGGCGCGAACGACTCGACCACGACGTCGACGCGATCGAGCAGCCGCCCGAGGACCGCCGTCGCCGATGGGTGGTCGAGTGCGAGCGTGACGCCGAGCTTTCCCGCATTTGCGGCGTACCAGTAGAGCCCGTGCTCGCGACCGTCCGCGGTCCGGTGGCGCGGCGCGAGCCCCCGACCGGGATCGCCGCCCGGCGCCTCGACCTTCACGACCTCGACGCCGAGATCGGCGAGGATGCGCCCGCAGAGGTAGCCGAGCGGGCCGGTCATATCGAGCGCGCGGAGCCCGGCGAGCGGCGGCGGCATGCGGCGGTCTAGCACAGCCGCTGGCCCGACGTCACAGACTCAGTGCATCGTGGTCGGTGTCGCGGCGCGCGAGGCGGGACGCTCGTCGTCCGCGACGGCGAGCGCGTCCGGGACGCGGATCCGGAACTCGCTCCCTTGCTGCGGCGTGCTGTTCACGGTGACGTCGCCACCGAGGAGCCGCACGCAGCGCTGGACGAGCGTCAGCCCCATGCCGAGGCCGTTGTAGCGACGGGTCGTCGAGCTGTCGCCCTGGGCGAAGAGCTCGAAGATGGCGTCGATCCGCTCGGGCGGGATGCCGATGCCCGTGTCCCGGACCGTCACGACGACCGCCCCGAACTCCTGGCCCGGATGGAAGCCGACCGTCACCTCGCCCTCGCTCGTGAACTTGAAGGCGTTCCCGAGGAGATGGAAGAGCAACCGCCGCACGAGCGCGCCGTCGACATGGAGCCGGCGCGCCTCGGGCGCGACGTCGACGCGGAATGGGACGCGGGCCTTCCCCGGGATCTCGGGCAGCTCGGCCATGACCGCATCGACGAGGTCGAGCGCCGTCACGCGCTCGCGGCGGATGAGCACCCGGTCGGCCTCGAGCTGCACGAAGAAGAGGATGTCGTCGATCAGGCAGTTGAGGCTCCGCGTGTTGCCCATCACGCGCTCGAGGAGCTGGCCCTGCTCGGCGGTCACGGCGCCCACCATGCCGTCGCGCAGGAGCGCCGTGTAGCCGAGGATCGCGTTCAGCGGCGTCCGGAGCTCGTGCGACACGGCCCCGAGGAACTCGCGCTTCACGCGGTTCGAGCGGATGAGCGCCTGCGTCAGCGTCCCGATGTTCTCCTCGTGCGACCGGAGGCTCTGCTGCTGGTCGGACAGCGCCCGGCGTGTGACGCCGAGCTCGCTCTCGAGGTCGCCGCACAGGCGGACGACCGACTCGCGCATGTGCGCGAGCGTCAGCGCCTGGCCGACGATCTCCGCGAGCAGCGTGACGGCTCGCGGGCGGCCGAAGACCTGCGCGGGCGTGACGAGCGAGTGGAGGACGAGCGCGCCGCCGGTCTCGCCCCCGATCGCGAACGGAAGGACGAGGAAGCCCTCGCCACGGAGCTCGGTCGGCGCGACCGCCTCGAAGCTGCCGTCCGGCATGCGGCGGAAGCACGTCGGACCGAAGTCGGGACGGACGAGACGCGCGAGCGCGAGCCAGCCGGGCTCGGCGAGGCCGCCCGAGGGCGACCCGAGGCGCTGCCCCTGCGTCGCGAAGCCGATCAGCGCGAGCTCGCCGTTCCGGTCGTCGTCGACGGCGACGGCGCAGGTCTCGAGCACGAGCTGCTGCACGAGCGCCTCGGCGATCTCCTGGCCACACTGCCGCGCGCCGTGCCCGCGCGCGAGGATCTCGAGCACGACCTTGATCGCGGACAGATAGACGACGGCGTCGTCGCGCTGCTCCTCGACCTGGGCGAGCGCCTCCCGGATCTGATCGGTCGCGCGTTTCTTCGCCGCCATTCACGCGTCCAGGCGGCCGAGCGCGGCGAGCTGTCCGTCCTCCCGCAAGACGACGACGGTCTCCGCCCAGATCTCCGGCGTGATCCCGCGGTCGGCCGTGCGCTCGAGGAGCGCCGTCGCCGTCGGACCGACGGTGCCCCGCGCGACGTCGGTCCCCGCGACGAGCCGGTCCGCGACCCCGAGCACTGCCGGGACGCCGGTCCGCGCATCGGCGGTGTGATGCAGGCGCACCGCGTCGACGATCGTCGCGGGCAGGCTCCACGCCTCGAGGATCCACGCCCCGACCTCGGCGTGGTCGACGCCGAAAGCGGCCGACTCGCTCGCGTCGAGCACGTCGGCCTCGCCGGCCCCACCGGCCGTCTCCCAGTAGTGCTCGCGGAAGCGCATCGCGAGTACGAGCCGGCCGACGTCGTGGAGCAGGCCGGCGGTGAACGCTTCGTCGGGATCGCCGGCGCGGAGCCGGGCCGTGAGGCTCTTCGTCGCGACGGCGACCGCGACGCCGTGAGCCCAGAGCTCCTGGAGCCGCGGCCGCGACACGCCGGCGCCGAGTGCGTCCCACACCTTGACGCCGAGGGCGAGATTCCTGACAGTCGTGAAGCCGAGCAGGACGACCGCGCGGGGGATCGTCGCGACGCGCCGGCTCTGCCCGAAGAACGCGCTGTTCGCGAGCCGGAGCATCTTCCCGGTGAGCGCCTGATCGCGCTCGATCACCGCGATCAGATCGCGCCCGTTCGAGCTCTCGCCGTCGACGAGCTGGAGGATCTTCGTGAGGACGGTCGGAAGAGTCGGGAGGTTCTTCCGCGCGATCACCTCCGCGCGGAACTGCTGTACCGCCTGCTCGTCCATCACCGCACGTTCGCCGCGGCGTCTGCCGTATCGCCCACGCTCCGACTCCCCGAGCGATATATCGGCCGCCGCCCTCGAAACTTGAGCGCTTCCGCGCCCCGTCGGCTCAGGAGGCCGGGGGGGCCGTGCGCTCGGCCGTGGTGACCGCCGCCGACGGTGCCGCGATCGCCGCGAGGCTCAGGCGGAAGATGGATCCCCGGCCGAGCGTGCTGTCGACCGTGATCGTCCCGCCCATGAGCTCGCTCAGCCGCCGCGTGATCGCGAGGCCGAGCCCCACGCCGAGCGCCGCCCGCTCGCCGGCGACCTGACGGAACGGCTCGAAGATCGCCTCGTGGTCCTCGGGCGGGATCCCGATCCCGGTGTCCCAGACGTCGATGTGGACCTCGTCGCGCTCGCGCGTCGCGCGGAGGCCGACCGTCCCTTCGTCGGTGAACTTGGCGGCGTTCGACAGGAGATTGGTGAGGACCTGTCGCAGCCGATCGGCGTCGGCGTGCACCCAGACGTCCCGACCGACGTGCTCGACGGCGACCCGCACCGGCTTGTCACGGAGCAGGTTCGTCGCAACGAACTCCATCTCCTCGAACACCGGAGCGAGCGCGACCGGCGACGATGTCACGTTGAGACCGTTCAACTCGAGCCGCGACAGGTCGAGCAGATCCTGCACGAGGACGAGCTGCTGGCGGGCGCTCGCGAGCATGCGACCGAGCGTCACCCGGAGGTCCGGCGTCGGCACGCCGAACGTGTCCTCGAGGGCGAGCTGTGCGTATCCGATGATCACGTTGAGCGGCGTCCGCAGGTCGTGCGAGACGTTCGCGAGGAACTGGTCCTTCAGCGTGCTGACGCGCCGGAGCCGCTCGTTGCTCTCGTGGAGCCGCCCAAGGAGATCGAGATTGCGTAGGACCGCGGCGGCGAGGCCGCCGAGCACGCCGGCCTCTTCGGCCATCGTCGGCCGAAAGCGGCGCGGTCGGGGATCGCCGAAGACGAGGACCCCGCTCCGGCCTTCGCTGCCGACGAGGGGGATCGCGAGGAGCGAGCGCAGGCGAGCGCCGGTGTCGCCCGGGGCGGCGCGGCCGAGATCGTTCTCGCGGACGACCTCGCCGCTGACGAACGCCTGCACGACGGGGTGCTTGGTCGCGGCGAGCGCGATCTGGCGCTCGCCCGCATCGGGGACCGCGCCGTACGTCGCGGCGAGCACGAGGCGACCGCCCGCCTGGACGTAGAGCATCCCGGCGCCGACGTCGAAGAGCTCGGAGCCGCGTGCGCAGAGCACCTGGAGGCTCTGCGCCCGGCTCGTCGTCGCGTTCAGCTCGACCGCGAGCGCCGACACGGCGGCACGGAAGCGCGCGGTCTCGCCCGTCGTGTGGAGATAGCGGGCGCGCAGGATCGCCATCGCCGCGTGGTGCGCGACGGCCTCGAGCGCCCGTAGCTCCTCGGAGGTGAGGTCGCGCGGCTCCGTGTAGCCGACGTTCAGGATGCCGCGGACCTCGCCGCCGTCGCCGCGGAGCGGCATCAGCACGAGGATGTTCGTCTCGGCCTGGTCGAGGAGGGCCAGGTCGTCCGGCGACGGGTCGCCGGCGCGGTTGATGACGACGGTCCGCCCTTCCTGGACCTCGGCCTCGTGCGGGATGTTCCCGGGGCTATAGCGGGAGCCGACGAAGCGCGCCGCGACCTCCGGCGGCGTCCCGTAGTCGGCGAGCGGCAGGGATGCCCGATGCCGGCGGCTGTGGAAGAAGACCGTCGCCCGCTGGCAGCCGAACGCCTCGACGGTCTTCTTGCAGATGACCGCCAGGACGTCGGGAAGGTCGAGGCGACGGTCGACCTCGCGCACGATGTCGAGGAGCGCCGCGCTCCGCACGGCCTCGGCGGCGTTGGCCTCGGCAGCCGCGGTCTGCTCGATCGCGATCCCGCCGACCCGGCCCATCGCGGCGACGAGCGCGACGTCCTCCGGGCGCGGAGGGCCGGATTCGAGCGCCACGATTCCGCGCAGCGCGCCGTCCGACCCGACGAACGGGACCGCGAGGTGCGGGGCGAGCGCGTCCGAGTCCGACGGCGGCGCGACGTGCAGCGGGTACGCCGCCGCGGCGAGCATCGCGCAGTACGCGCGACCGTCCGCGGTCGTGGTGATCCAGTCGGCGACGCGGCAGCGGTCCGGCTCGGTCAGACCGACCGCCGCGGTGGCTCGGCAGCGACCCCAGGACGGATCGAGGACGACGGCGACCCCCCGATGCACCCGCAGCGCCGCGCCGAGCCCGCGGAGGATGTCCCCGAGAACCTCCTCGAGGCGCGTCGGGGGCTGATGCCTCGTGTCCTCGGACATGCTGCCGCTCGTCCGATGGCAGGGAGCAAGTTACATTCCAGCGACGTCAATGGCGCAAACCGCTCATCGCACTCGCACCGGCGTCACATTTACGACGCCCGATGCGACCGCAGCGTTACGGCAACAGCGCCACCGCGCGGAGCGGTCCGCCGCTACCGCCCCGGATCTTCATCGGGAGGCCGAGGAACGTCGCGCCCCGAACGGGCAGCGCGTCGAGGCCGGCCAGATTCTCGAAGATCGGGACGTTCGCGTTCGTGAGCGCGCGGTGCGCCCGGAAGTCGTGCGACGGCCCGTGGTCGATGGAGGCCGTGTCGATGCCGATCGCGCGGAGCCGCCGCGCCGTCGTGAGCCACGCGGCCGCGTCGCCGTCGACGCCGGGGAAATGGAGGTGTGCCGTGTCGCCGGGCACCGCGCTACCGAGGTAGCGAGCGCGGTCGTCCCACCGGCGATCCCACCCGGTCCGCACGATGACGATGGCACCGTCGGGGATCCGACCGGCGCGCGCCTCGAACGCCTCGATCGCACGGCGGGTGAGCAAGGTATCCGGATCGCGCGCGGCGGCGGCGCTCAGGTCGATCACGACCGCCGGACCGACGAGCCGGTCGAGCGGGATCTCGTCGGCCGTCCAGCGGCCCGCCGCGAAATGGATCGGCGCGTCGACGTGCGTGCCGCCGTGCTCGGCGGCGCAGAAGTTGTTGGCCGCGTACCACCAGCCGCCCTCGGTCATCCCGTTCGCGACCGGCTCGAGGGTGAACGGCTTCGCCGTCGGCCAGTAGATCGTGCCGGCGTCGAACGGATGCGTCAGGTCGACCAGCCGTGTCGCATCGATGTCGCCGGCACGGGCAGGGACGGCCAGCGCGAGTGCAGCGGCGACGAACGCGACGATCATGGCGCCTGCTTGCACCTTTGGACGCGTCGTGGCAACGCTGCATCACCCCGTCATGGCGCGCGCCCCCGTCGAGGGACCCGAGCAGCTCTTCCACTTCGCGCCGCCGCGCCCGGAGGCGCCGACGCCACGTCCGCGGCGTGGCGCCGAGCCGGGCGAGAAGCTCCTCATCACGGGCATCGCGGGCGGTCAGGGTCGCCTGATCGCGCGCCGGGTCGGCGACTTCTTCAAGATCGCGGGCGTCGATCGCACGCCGTGGGAAGGCTTTCCGCCGAACGTCAACATGCACGTCGTCGACCTGCGGAAGCGGAAGTTCGAGGACGTCTTCCGGACCGAGCGACCGGACGCCGTCGTCCACATGGCGTTCGTCCGCCACTTCCGCGCCGAGCCGCGGGTGCGCCACGAGGTGAACGTCCTCGGGACGAAGCGCGTCCTCGAGTACGCGATCGCCTACGGGGTGAAGCGGATCGTCGTCCTGTCGAGCTCGTATGTCTACGGGGCGCTGCCCGACAACCCGTACTACGTCGACGAGGACTATCCGCTGAACGTGAGCCGCACGTATCCCGAGATCCGCGACCTCGCGGAGGTCGACACGCTCACCACCGCCTTCCTCTGGCGTCACCCCGAGGTCGTGACTGCGATCCTCCGTCCGGTGAACACGCTCGGCTACTACGTCCACAGCGCGATCGGCCGCTACCTCGCGCAGCCGTACGTCCCGACGATCATGGGCTTCAACCCGATGCTGCAGTTCATCCACGAGGAGGACGTCGCGGAGGCCGTCGCGCTCGCGCTGCAGACCGGCGCACACGGCGTGTTCAACGTCGCCGGCCCCGGCGCGGTCCCCCTGAAGGTCGCGATCCGGGAGACGGGTGGCAACGCGGTGCCGATCCCCGAGCCGTTCGCGCGCGCGCTCTTCAGCCGCCTCTTCCGGCTCGGCCTCTATCACACGCCGCCGGGTGCGATGGACTTCCTCAAATACCCCTGCACCGTCGACGGCAGCGCCTTCACCCGCACGACCGGCTTCGCACCGCTCTTCTCGCTCGAGGACATCTTCGCGAGCGTGCGGCACTAGTGCTCGACGCCGTCTCCAGCCTGAGTCGCGCGCTGACCGACGGGCTGCCGCGCTCGATCGCCGCGATCCAAGCCGAGATCGACGAGCGCATGCGGCGTATCCCGACGAAGCTCAACTCCTACGGCTACGACCAGTGGGGATTCCATCCCGAGACCGCGAAGCGCGCGCTCCTCGTGACCGCGCTGATGTATCATTACTGGTTCCGCGCCGAGACGCACGGCATCGAGAACGTGCCGCCGGGCCGCGTGCTGCTGATCGGCAACCACGCCGGGCAGGTCGCACTCGACGCGGCCATGATCGGCGCCGCCTGCTTCTTCGAGGCGGAGCCGCCGCGCGTCGTCCGCGGCATGGGCGAGTACTGGCTGCCGACGGTGCCGTGGGTGAACGAGATCATGGTGCGCACCGGCTCCGTCGTCGGGACGCGGAAGAACGCCGTCGAGCTGCTCCGGAACGAGGAGGCGGTCATCGCGTTCCCCGAGGGCATCCGCGGCATGAACAAGCTCGTCTGGGAGCGCTACCAGCTGCAGGAGTTCGGCCACGGCTTCATGCGCCTCGCGCTCGAGACCGACACGCCGATCGTCCCGATCGCCGTCGTCGGCTCCGAAGAGCAGGCGATCGCGATCGCGAACGTGAAACCGCTCGCGCGCCTGCTCCGCATGCCTGCCTTCCCCGTGACGCTCACGTGGCCGTGGCTCGGGGTCCTCGGCATGCTGCCGCTGCCCGTCAAGTACCGGATCTTCTTCGGCGAGCCGATGCGGTTCGAGGGGAACCCGAGCGACGAGGACGAGGTGATCGGCGAGAAGGTCGAGGAGGTGAAGGAGCGGATCGCGACCATGCTCGCCTCCGGGCTCGCGCAGCGGCGGTCGCTCTTCTGGTGACCTTCGGGCTTCTCCGCGGCGGAGGCGGCGGATCGCTTCAGCGGCTGCGGAATTCTGCGCGCATCTCGCGCAGCACTTCCTCGACGCGCTTCCCCTGCAGGTAGAGCGCCGCCTCGTCTGCCTCCATCTTTCCCATCCGGATACTCGCCACGGAGGCATCGGGAACGGAGCGTGTCCGCTCGCCGTACGGACGATGACGACCCTCACCGTCCGTCGCGTCCGAGCCGCGTGAGCAGCCCCGCCGTGCAAGCCGCGTCACGAACAGGCATAAGAGCCGCGCAATGACGGAGATGCGGACCCGATCGTGAGCCGGCTCCCGACCCGCATCCGGCCCTCGGACCCCGAGTTCGTCGCGAATGCGGCGCACATGACGTCGCTCGTGGAGCGCCTCCGTGCGACGCGCGCCCGCGCGGCGCGCGGCGGCTCCGACGACGCCCGCACGCGACACACCGCGCGCGGCAAGCTCCTCGTCCGCGACCGCATCGAGCACCTCCTCGACCCCGGCACGCCCTTCCTCGAACTGTCGCCGCTCGCCGCGCACGACTGCTACGGCGACGACGCGCCCGGCGCGGGGATCGTCACCGGCATCGGCCGCATCTCCGGCCGCGAGTGCGTCGTCGTCGCGAACGACGCCACCGTGAAGGGCGGGACGTACTATCCGCTCACCGTGAAGAAGCACCTCCGCGCGCAGGAGATCGCGCTCGAGAACCGCCTCGGCTGCGTCTATCTCGTCGACTCGGGTGGCGCCTTCCTCCCGCTCCAGGCCGACGTCTTCCCGGACCGCGAGCACTTCGGCCGCATCTTCTTCAACCAGGCACGCATGTCGGCGAGGGGCATTCCGCAAGTTGCGGTCGTCCTCGGGTCGTGCACGGCGGGCGGCGCGTACGTGCCGGCGATGTGCGACGAAACCGTGATCGTCCGGAACCAGGGAACGATCTTCCTCGGCGGCCCGCCCCTCGTCCGCGCGGCGACGGGCGAAGAGGTGACCGCCGAAGAGCTCGGCGGCGGTGAGGTCCACACCCGCATCTCCGGGGTCGCCGATCACCTCGCGGCCGACGACGCCGACGCGCTGCGGATCGCCCGCGAAGTCTTCGCCGCGCTCCCCGCGCCGGCGCGGACGCCGCTCGCGACCGCGATGCCCGAGGAGCCGGCGTACGACCCGCACGAGCTCTACGGCATCGTCTCGCGCGACCCGCGCCGTCTGACGGACGCGCGCGAGCTGATCGCCCGGCTCGTCGACGGCAGCCGCTTCCACGAGTTCAAGCCGCTCTACGGGGCGACGCTCGTCACCGGCTTCGCGCACGTCCACGGGTATCCGGTCGGGATCCTCGCCAACCACGGGGTCCTCTTCTCCGAGTCGGCGCTCAAGGCGAGTCACTTCATCGAGCTCGCGTGTGCGCGCGGTGTGCCGCTCGTCTTCCTCCAGAACATCACCGGCTTCATCGTCGGCAAGCGCTACGAGCACGGCGGCATCGCCAAGGACGGGGCGAAGATGGTAAACGCGGTCGCCAATGCGGCGGTCCCGAAGTTCACCGTGCTGGTCGGCGCGTCGCACGGCGCGGGCAACTACGGGATGTGCGGGCGCGCGTACTCGCCGCGCCTCCTCTTCTCGTGGCCGAACAGCCGCATCTCGGTGATGGGCGGCGAGCAGGCGGCGCAGACGCTGCTCACGGTGAAGGAGCAGCAGCTCGAGGCGCGCGGCGAGCGGCTGTCCGACGCCGAGCGCGACGAGCTCGCCGCGCCGATCCGCGCGAAGTACGAGACCGAGGGCGATCCGTACTATGCGACCGCACGCCTCTGGGACGACGGCATCCTCGATCCGCTCGAGACGCGCGCCGCCCTCGCGCTCGGCATCGCCGCGGCGCTGAACGCGCCGATTCTGCCGACGACGTTCGGCGTCTTCCGGATGTGACGTGCGACGCGTCCTCATCGCCAACCGCGGCGAGATCGCGGTCCGGATCGCGCGCGCCTGCCATGAGGCGGGCCTCGAGGCGGTCGCCGTCTACTCGGACGTCGACCGCGGTGCGCCGCACACGCTCGCGGCGGACCGCGCCGTCGCGATCGGCCCGGCCCCGGCGGTCCAGTCGTACCTGAAGATCGACGCGCTCCTCGCCGCGGCGAAGAGCGCGGGCGCCGATGCGGTACATCCGGGCTACGGGTTCCTCGCCGAGAGCGCCGCCTTCGCGCGCGCCGTCGAGGCCGCGGGCCTCACGTGGATCGGCCCGCCGCCGGGCGCGATCGCGACCATGGGCGACAAGCTCGCCGCGCGCGCCGCCGTCACCCGCGCCGGCGTCCCGCTCGTCCCCGGCGCGGACGTCGCCGATGCACGCGAAGCGGCGCGCCGCGCCGACGCGCTCGGCTACCCCGTGCTCGTGAAGGCCGCGGCCGGAGGCGGCGGCAAGGGCATGCGCACGGTCGCGCGCGAGGCCGACCTCCCCGACGCCCTCGCGGCCGCGCGGCGCGAGGCGGAGTCGGCCTTCGGCGACGGTCGCGTGTATCTCGAGAAGCTCCTCGTCCGCCCGCGCCACGTCGAGCTCCAGGTGCTCGGCGATCGGCACGGGACGGTCGTGCACCTCGGCGAACGGGAATGCTCGATCCAGCGACGACATCAGAAGATCGTCGAGGAGACGCCCTGCCCCGTCGTCACCGCTCGCCTCCGCGAAGAGATGGCGTCCGCGGCGCTCGCGGCCGCGCGGGCCGTCGGCTACACGAGCGCCGGCACCGTCGAGTTCCTGCTCGACGCCGACGGCCACTTCTACTTCCTCGAGATGAACACCCGCGTGCAGGTCGAGCACCCGATCACGGAACTGGTGACCGGGATCGACATCGTCGCCGCGCAGCTCCGCATCGCGGCCGGCGAGCGCCTCGGCTTCGCGCAGGACGACGTGCGCGCGCGCGGGCACGCGATCGAGGCGCGCCTGTACGCCGAGGATCCGGCCGCGAGCTTCTTCCCGAGCGCCGGGCCGATCCTCGCACTGCGCGAGCCCGGGGGCCCCGGGATCCGGGTCGACTCCGGCGTCGCCGCGGGCATGGTCGTGCCGGTCGAGTACGATCCGCTGCTCGCGAAGATCTCCGCGTGGGGCCCGGATCGCGCGACGGCGATCGCGCGGCTCTCGGCCGCGCTCGCCGACACCGCCGTCCTCGGCCCGACGACGAACCTCGGCTTCCTGCTCGACGTGCTCGCACATCCCGCGTTCCACGCCGGCGACACGCACACCGGATTCCTCCCCGAGCACTTCCCGGCGTGGCACCAGCCCGACGGCGACGCGACCATCGCGGCGATCGCCGCCGCGCTGGCGCTCTCGCGGCCATCCGGCGCCGGCGACGCACACGGCCCGGCCGCCACGCCGACGCCGTGGGAGACCCTCGGCGCCTGGCGCCTCGGGAGCTGACGTGGAGATCCCCCTCCGGCTCGGCACGCGCGCGGTCCCCGTCCAGCTCGTCACGGACGGCGACGGCTTCGCCGCGACGGTCGACGGCGGGACGCACCCGGTCGTGTGCGTCGCGACCGGACCGCGGGCGCACGCGGCGGGCGGCATGGTCGTCGAGGAGCTCGCGCTCGAGGTCGACGGTCAAGCGCGTCGCGCCGTCGTCGCGCGGCGCGCCGACCGCGTGGTCGTGGCGATCGGCGGCCGCGTGTTCGCCTTCGAGACGGGCGAGGAGGCGCGTGGCGGGCGCGAGGCGGGCGGCTCGGGACTCGTCACGGCGCCGATGCCGGGAAAGGTCGTGAACGTCCTCGTCGCGGCCGGGGATCGCGTCGAGGCAGGGCAGCCGCTCGTCGTGCTCGAAGCGATGAAGATGGAGAGCACGCTCGCCGCGGAGGTGAGGGGCTGCGTCGGAACGGTCCGTGCCGTCGCCGGGGCGACGGTCGCGGCCGGTGACGTGCTCGTCGAGATCGTTCCCGACGCCGCGTAGCCCCGTCGAGGAGTAGCGGGGCATATTCCGCTCCGATGCGCCGAGCCCGATTGGCTCGACGTCCCCAGCGACGTACGCTCGCTCGCCCGCCGCGGAGGTCGACCGATGCGCATCGCGATCCTCGACGACGACCCGCCTCGGACCGCGCTCCTGGCGGCGACGGCCGCCCGCGCGTTTCCGGCCGCGGAGGTGATGCGGATGACGGCGGACGAGGCGCGCGTCCTCGGCGACCGCCCGCCGAGCCTCGTCGTCCTCGGCCCGGGCACCGCCGACCGGTCCGACGCGCTCGAACGGTTGCGCGCCGTGCTCGCGCTCGCGCCGCCGCCGGTCGTCGTGATGGTGAGCGCGTGCGATGCCGCTGCGCCGGCGGTGGCCGCACTCCGCGCCGGCGCGGCCGACTACATCGCGCTCGGCCGGAACGGCGGCATGGACGACGTCGCGCACGCGCTCGGCCGTCTCGGTGGCGAGCGGAGCGGCCGACACCCACCGACGACCCACCGCCCCGCGGATTCGCTCGCCGGCCTCGTCGGACAGAGCGCCGCCATGGCGCGGGTCCGGGAGCTCGTCCGGATGGCGGCACGGACGGAGGCGCACGTCCTGATCGAGGGCGAGACCGGCACGGGGAAGGAGGTCGTCGCGCGCGCGATCCACGCGCTCGGTCGCCGGGCGAGCGCGCCCTTCGTCCCCGTGAACTGCGCGGCGATCCCGGAGGCGCTCGCCGAGAGCGAGTTCTTCGGCCACGCGCGCGGCGCGTTCACCGGCGCCGTGCAGGAGCGGCAGGGCGTGCTGCAGCTCGCCGATCGCGGCACGCTCTTCCTCGACGAGATCGAGGATCTGCCACCGGCGCTCCAGGCGAAGCTCCTGCGCGTCGTCCAGGACCGCGAGGTGAAGCCGGTCGGCGCGACGGCTGCGCGTCGCGTCGACATCCGGCTGGTCGCGGCGTCCAACCGCGACCTCTGGGCGATGGTCGAGGCCGGCGAGTTCCGGCGCGACCTCTACTATCGCCTGCGCGTGTTCACGATCGTCCTTCCCCCGCTGCGCCAGCGGCGCGACGACGTGCCGCTCCTCATCGAGCACTTCCTCCGGCGCTTCAACCGCACGCACGGCACGACGTTCGCCATGCCGGCGGCGGCGGCGATGCGCCCGCTCCTCGAGCACTCCTGGCCCGGGAACGTCCGAGAGCTCGAGAACGCGCTCGAGTCGCTCTTGATCCTCGCGAGCGCGAGCGGCGAAGACCTCGGTCGCGTGCTCGCCCGGCGCGATGCGCCCGGCGCGGGTTTCATCGGCGACGAGCGCGCGCGGATCCTGCGCGTCCTCGACGAGCATCGGTGGAACCGGCAGCGCGCGGCGGCGGCGCTCGGGATCTCGCGCGTCACGCTCTGGCGGCGCATGGAACGGCACGGCATCCGCGATCCGTTCGGCACCCCGGCGCGTGAAACCGCCTGATCGCCGGCGCTTCATCACCGTGTCGGCGGCGCCGTCCGAGCGCGTCGAATCGATGGCACGGCCGCTGCAGACGACGGCTGCCCGCTCCAGAGCCCCGCCCGAAGGAGTTTGCATGGGGAAGAGAGCGACCATCGTCTCGTCCGTGACGCTCGGTGCCGTCGTGCTCGCCTTGCTGGCGCGCGCGACGACGGTGCATTCGGTGAACGCCGCGCCATTGATCTACCGGGTGGTCGGCAACGTGAACGACCTCGACGGCGTCGAGGGCATCGCGCCGCCCGGGCGCCTCGTCGAGCTGTGGGTGAAGCAGCGGAACTTCCGCGAGGGCAGCGACGATCCGAACGCCGACGATCAGTTCGGGTGGTGCGGCTGGAAGAACGGCGGCGCCCCGGTACGCGTCGCGATGACGTCGGCCGACGCGAAGGGCATCTGGCGGATGAGCAACCTCCGGCAGCAGGCCGGGAACACGGTCATGATCATGCCGGCCGGGCCGGGCGGCGATAAGTGTCTCGGCGGAATCTACACCGAGCTGCTCCCGCGCGCGTGCGACGCCCCGGGCGTCAACTGCACCGCGTGGCAGGCGCCGACGCTCCACTGGCTGAACGTCCGCCACCTGACGTCGATCATCGGCGCCGTCGCGGGGTCCGTCTCCGGCGCCGAGCAGACGTCGGCCGCCGTCGCCGACGGTCCGAACGACGGGCCCGAGTGGAGCGATGTCACCGACGTCGACCAGAACGGCATCGACACGACCGTCGCCGGCTACACCCCGGGCCAGCGCGTCACGTGGCGATGCGGCACCGGGGGAACCGCGCTCTGCCCGAGCGTCACGATCCACGACTCCTCGACGGTGATCTCGCCCGATCCCGAGTACCCGTTCCTGCTCGGCACGATCCAGGGGCACCGCGCGGGCGGGTCCTTCCTCGCCTCCGCCGCGGTCGCACGCGGCACGCCGATCGGGTTCTCCGTGAACGTGAACGTGAAGCTCCGCGGCCGCCTCGACATCAACCTCGGATGCGACCAGCGGAAGTTCTTCGACTTCTCGCAGCCCCTCCAGTTCTGAGCAATCGGGCCGGCGGACCGCGCGCCGCGGCGCGCGGTCCGCGCTATTCGAGCCGCGCCCCGGGCTCGAGGCCGACGCCGCGCGCGACGTCGGCCGCCGCCGCCTTCGCGCCCCCGTTCCGCGCGCGCGCGCAGCGCACCGCGCCATCGGCCGTCGCGACCACGAGGCCGTCGGCACCGACCGCGACGACCGTCCCCGGCGCGGCGGACGCCGTCCCCGGGACCTGCCGCGGCTCGTAGAGTCGGAGCCGCGCCCCCCGCCACGTCGTGTGCGCACCCGGCTGTGGGTCGCAGCCGCGGATCAGGTCGTGAACCTCGGACGTCGGCCGCGGCCAGTCGATCGCCGCGTGCTCGTCGCGACACAGGGGATCGTACGTCGCGCGCGTCTCGTCCTGGGGTACGCGCGGCGCCTTCCCCTCGCGCACGAGCGCGACCGCGTCGAGCACCGTGCGGACACCGAGCGGGAAGAGCGTGTTGTAGTAGAGCGTACCGGTCGTATCGTCGGGACCGACGGCGGCCGCACGCTGCAGGAGAATCGGCCCGGTATCGATTCCCGCGTCGGGCCAGAAGACCGTGACGCCCGTCTCCGTCTCGCCCCGGATCAGCTGCCAGTTGATCGCGCTGCCGCCGCGGTAGCGGGGAAGGAGCGACGGATGGAAGCAGATGCTCGACAGCCGCGGGACGTGGAGGAGCGGCTCGGGCACGATCTGCGTCACGTACGCGAGGACGCCGAGGTCCGCGCGGGCGTCCTCGAACGCGCGCCGTGCGTCGGGCGCCTTCAGCGAGCGGAACTGGTGCACCGGGATGTCGCGCGCGACCGCCGCCGCCTTCAGCGGATCCGGCTTCGGCCCGGCGTCGGGCGGGCAGACGACGGCGCTCACCGTGTCGCCGGCGGCCTCGAGGCCACGGAGAACCTCCTCGGCGAACGCCGCCTGCCCGACGATGAGGATCCGCACGGGCTTACTTCTTCAGATGCGTCGCGAAGAACTTCTTGAGGCGTTCCCAGGCGTCGGCCGCGGCGTCGGGACGGTAGTCGGGACGCTGCTGGCAGAAGAAGCCGTGTCCCGCGCCGGGATAGACGACGATCTCGGCCTGCTTCCCGTGCTCGCGGAGCTTCGCCTTCAGCTGCTCGACGGAGTCGAGCGGGATGAACGCGTCCTGCTCGCCGAAGAAGGCGAGAAGCGGTGCCCTGAGCTTCGACGCCCGGTCGATCGGGATGCCGCCGCCGTAGAAGGGCGCGCATGCCGCGATCTTCTCGGGGAGCTCGCACGCGGCGAGGAAGCTCACCCGCCCGCCCATGCAGAAGCCGGTGATGCCGATCCGGTCGGCGCGAACGCTCGGTTGTTTCTCCAGGTAGGAGACCGCGCTCTTCACGTCGTCGACCACCTCCCCGTCCTTCACCGACTGCATGAGCGCGATCGCGGCAGGAAGGTCGCCGTACCCGACGCTCCGTCCCTTGCCGCCCCGCCAGTACACGTCGGGGGCGAGCGCGACGTACCCCTCGCCGGCGATCCGTCGGGCGATCTCCTTGATGTTGTCGTTCAGCCCGAACGCCTCCTGGATGACGAGGACGGCCGGGACCCGCGTCCCCCCCTCCGGGCGCGCCACGAAGGCGGGCATCGTACCGCCGGAAGCCGGCACCTCGACCATCTCGGTTTTCACATCCATTTCGCGAGAACCTCCTGGGCTGTGGTCCGGCCGTCATATCGGACCCGGTTTCGAGTTTTCAATGCCGGTGGCGTCCCGTTGACTCGTCGGGGCGGCGCGGTTTAGCCTAAAACGCCTTTTCGGGAGCGATTGTGCGGCGAGAGAAGTCGAACTACATCATTCAGTCGGTTTCCCACTCGCTCGACGTGCTGGAGCAGTTCTCCGGCGACGCCGACGAGCTCGGCGTCACCGAGCTCTCGAAGCGACTGAAGCTGCACAAGAACAACGTCTTCCGACTTCTCGCGACACTCGAGTCGCGCGGCTACATCGAGCAGAACCGCGCCACCGAGAACTACCGACTCGGCATCCGCTGTCTCCAGCTCGGTCAGTCGTACGTGCAGCACATGGGGCTCCTCCGTCAGGCGCGCCCGATCATGTCGGACCTCAGCCGTCAGGTCCGCGAGACGACGTACCTCGCCGTCCTGCGGCGCACGAGCGTCGTGCCGGTCGAGGTGATCGAGGCGGACCGCACCGTGCGGATCGTGTCCCAGCTCGGCGACGCGCTCCCGCTGCACTCGACCGCGCCCGGCAAGGCGTACCTCGCCTTCGAGACCGAGGACGATCTCCGCGCACTCCTTCCCGACGGGCTCGCGAAGTTCACCGACAAGACGATCATCGACCGGCAGGCGCTCCTCCAGCAGCTCCGCACGGTCGCGTCCGCCGGGTACGCGGTCGACGCCGGCGAGCACATCGAGGACATCCGCGCGGTCGCCGTTCCCGTGCGCGACTACGCGCGCACGGTCGTCGGCGCGCTCACCGTCTCCGCACCCGCGTTCCGTCTCACGCTCGAGCGCATCGAGAAGGAGGTCGCGCCGCTCGTGCTGAAGGCGGGGCGCGAGCTCTCGAGCCGGCTCGGGTTCGACGTCGGTCGTCGCGAAGCGCAGGGCTGATTCCGCGCCCCGCGAACGGTTTCCATTACTTGACTTGGCCATGCCGCGCTGTGTAATCGAACCGCGATTTCGATCACTCTCGAGGAGATCTGCGTGAAGATTCTCGTCACCGTGAAGCGCGTCCCCGACCCCGAAACGATCATCAAGATCGGCGCCGACGGCACCAACATCACGACCGACAACGTGAAGTGGGTGATCAATCCGTTCGACGAGATCGCGATCGAGGAAGCGCTCCGCATCAAGGAGAAGGTCGCGGGCACCGAGGTGGTGCTCGTGTCGATCGGCCAGAAAACGGCGCAGGAGCAGCTGCGGACCGGGCTCGCGATGGGTGCCGACCGCGCGATCCTCGTGCTGTCGGATCAGGTACTCGAGCCGCTCGCGGTCGCGCGCGTCGTCCAGAAGCTCGTCGAGACCGAGAAGCCCGACCTGCTCGTCATGGGCAAGCAGGCGATCGACGACGACTCGAACTGCGTCGGCCAGATGCTCGCCGAGCTGCTTGGGTGGCCGCAGGCGACGTTCGCGTCGAAAGTCGAGCTCGGCGGCGACCAGAAGTCCGCCAAGGTGACGCGCGAGGTCGACGGCGGCCTCGAGACGATCGGCGTCCCGCTGCCGGCGGTGGTCACCGCCGACCTCCGGTTGAACGAGCCGCGCTACGCGTCGCTACCCGGCATCATGAAGGCGCGGAAGAAGGAGCTGAAGGAAATTCCCGTCACCGACCTGGGGATCGACGTCGCGCCACGCGTGAAGATCCTGAAGCTCGAGACCCCGCCGAAGCGAACGGGTGGCCGCAAAGTCGGCTCCGTGCAGGACCTCGTGAAGGTTCTGCACGACGAAGCGAAGGTGATCTGAGCATGGGCAACGTTCTCGTCGTCGCCGAGCATCTGCACGGCAAGTTCCCGAAGACCACGCTCGTGAGCCTCGCTGCCGGGAAGCAGGCGGCCGGCTTCACCGGCGGCAAGTGCATCGCCGCGGTCCTCGGCCAGGGCATCGACGCGCTCGCGAACGAGCTCGCCGAGTACGGCGTCGACATCGTCGCCGTCGACGGTACGCCGTTCGCACACTACCTCGCCGACGCGTACACCGCCGCGCTCGCGGACATCGCGAAGCAGAAGGACGTCGAGGTGGTGGTCGCCGCCGCGACCGCCCTCGGGAAGGACCTGCTGCCGCGCCTCGCCGCCCGTCTCGGCGCCGGGATGGCGTCCGACGTGACAGCCATCAAGGACGCGAAGACGTTCCAGCGGCTGATGTATGCGGGCAACGCGATCGCGACGGTCGAGATCGCCGGCTCGCCGCGAGTCGTCTCCGTCCGCACGACCGCGTTCGACGCGGCCACCAAGGACTCGAAGAAGGGCAGCGTCGAGAAGGTCGCCGCCGCCGCCGGCGATGCGAAGATGCAGTTCGTCGAGTTCGCGGAGACGAAGTCGGATCGTCCCGTGCTGACCGAGGCGAGCATCGTCTGCTCGGGCGGTCGTGGGCTCAAGAACGGCGAGAACTTCACGACGTACCTGGAGCCGCTCTGCGACGCGCTCGGCGCCGCGATGGGCGCGAGCCGCGCCGCGGTCGACGCCGGCTTCGTCCCGAACGATCTGCAGGTCGGTCAGACGGGGAAGGTCGTCGCGCCGCAGCTCTATATCGCGGTCGGGATCTCCGGCGCCATCCAGCACCTCGCCGGGATGAAAGACTCGAAAGTGATCGTCGCGATCAACAAGGACGAGGAGGCGCCGATCTTCCAGATCGCCGACTACGGCCTCGTCGCCGACCTCTTCAAGGCCGTCCCCGAGCTCACCGAGGAAGTGAAGAAGCTGAAGTCGGCGTGAGGGTCAGGGGGCGGGCGCTCCCGCGCGCCTTCTACGTCGCGCCCACGCTGCGCGTCGCCCGCGCGCTCCTCGGAAAGGTCCTCGTTCACGACACGCCCGACGGCACGACCGCCGGCCGCATCGTCGAGGTCGAGGCGTATCGCGGCCCTGCCGACCGTGCCGCGCACAGCGCCGACGGACACCGCTCGCCACGCAACGAGGTCATGTACGGGCCGCCCGGCCACGCGTACGTCTACTTCATCTACGGGATCCACTTCTGCATGAACGTGGTCTGCCAGCCGCCGGACGTCCCCGAGGCGGTACTGCTGCGCGCGCTCGAGCCGCTCGCGGGTGAGACGCTCATGCGCCGGCGCCGGCGCCTCGACGACGCCGCGCCGGCGTGGCGCCTCTGTCGCGGCCCGGGCGCGCTCTGCCAGGCGATGGGCATCGCCCGCGCGCAGAACGGCGCCGAACTGGGGCGGGGTCCCCTCCGCATCCTCGACGCGCCGCCGGTGCCCGCAGTGGGCGTCGCACGGACGCCGCGGATCGGCGTCGACTATGCCGGCGACGATGCGGCGCGGCCGTGGCGGTTCCTCGTCCGCACGAGTCGCGCCGTGTCGGGACGCCGTTCAGTCGTCAGGGCGCTGCGACCGCGCACGCGACCGGCTCGCCGGCGGTGAACGTGACGCGCTCGGCGCGCCGCGCGACCTGATCCGGCGACAGCACCGGCACTCCCGGCCGCGGACGTCCCTTCGTGAGCGCGCCGTACGTACCGCGGTACCAGTCGCCGCTCACGCGCTCCTCGCTGTAGAGCTCGGCCCAGAACCGGTGCGTCTCGGGGTCCCGCGCCTTGGCGGCGTCGAACCCGCGCTGGAGCGCCTGCTGGCACGGCGTCATCCGGGCGGCGTCGCGCGCGGAGCACGCCTTCAGCGCATCGAGCTGCGGGACGAAGCCGCGGATCGCCGATAGCTCGGCGAGCTGCGCGGCAAGCACCTCGTCGACGCACGCCGGGCCGGGCTCGCTGCCGAGCGCCCGGATGCGCTCGGCGAGGAGCCGCGCATGCGTCGCCTCGCGCTCGGCGATCACGAGGTGTCCGGCGCGGAGCGCCTCGTCGTCCTCGAGCGCCGCCCAGGCGGCGTAGAGCTTCGCGCCCCAGGCTTCCAGCGCGCGGAAGACGTTCAGGCCTTCGACGATCTCGTCCATGGGTCACCCCGCGACTTTCGCGACGATCTCCATCACGTCGAGCGTCTGGACCTTGTCCTCGAGGTCCTTCGCCTTGATGCCGTCGGA
>Ga0070741_10004438_pt1 | contig 32754 bp, 29 predicted proteins | sample Coa_R1_4_FD_66440 | JGI IMG/M metagenome (GOLD analysis project Ga0070741, IMG submission 66440) | Surface soil microbial communities from Centralia Pennsylvania, which are recovering from an underground coalmine fire - Coalmine... | ecosystem: Environmental > Terrestrial > Soil > Unclassified ... | reverse complement strand
GCGTGTCGATCAACATCGTCTCGACCGAGCACGTCGATCTGCCGTTCCACAACGACGCGGCCGTGGGCGTGGTCGAGCACGTGTTCGCGGACGACGCGCTGGCGACGGTGGAAGCGTTCTGTGCGGAGCTCTACTCGGCGTCGTTCGACGCCAGGCGCCTGCATCTCGACTGAGCCGAGAAGCTCCGCGCGGAGGCGAAAGCGGCCTCCTCGGCGGACGTTGCCGGGGCCGGCACTCTCGTCAGGGATCGGCGGGATGTCCGGCGCGGCCGATAGCTGTGCGCAGACCGATGAGCGCGATGGCAGTCAACGACGGCGACGCGCTGGCGCGATTGCTACGCGACTGCCGGCTCGTCGCCGACGAGCCGAGGGAGCGTCCGTCCGCGCGGAGCCGGCTCGAGGCGATCATCGGCCGCGACCAGGCGCGTCTGCTCCTGACCGCGCTCGGGAGCCATCACGGCTTCGTCCGGCGCAGCGGCCGCCGCCGCGCGAGGTCCTCGCCGTAGAGCCTGACGAGCAGGAACACGCCCCCGCCTGCGACGGCGCCGACGATGCCGGAGACGGCGTTCGAGACGCCGACGCCGAGCATGAACGCCCACACGTACACGGCGAAGACGAGCGCCCACACGAACGCCTGCACGCCGGGAGCGAGGCTGGGAAGGCGGAGGTGGGGCACGGCCGCATCCTAACGGGCGGACCTGTCCAGGTGCCCGCCGAGCGGGCCGAGCGGTGGAGGCGTCCGAACCTTCCGGCGGTACTTGACATAACGCGCGTTCTCGTGCAGAGGCGATCCGGCGCGGGCCTTTCGCTGCGCGGATCGTGCGGGCTATGCTTAGCGCCAGTGGGCGGCCGGCGCCGACCGAGTCCGGTCGAGCCAACCGGTCGCGGGGCGGCGGGAAGGCGAGGCGACGTGACGACGAACACTGATCGGCCCGAGCCGACGGTGGACTTCGAGACCCTCTTCCAGAACGAGGAGTTCCTGCAGCTGCTCGAGGTCGCCGAGGCGAACGGCGCCATCCGCGCCGCGGAGCTGGCCGAGCTGCTCGACGTGCACGGCTTCGACGCGATCGAGACCGACCTCGTCCTGCGGGAGCTCGAGGCCCGCGGCTACGAGCTGATCGAGGACGAGCGCGAGACGCCCGCCGCTGCGCTGACCGCGCCCGTGGAGATGACCACCGACGCGCTGCAGCTGTTCCTACGCGAGGCCGGACGGCACCCGCTGCTGACCGCCGCGCAGGAGGTCGAGCTGGCGAAGCGCATCGAACGCGGCGACGAGCGTGCCAAGCAGCACATGATTCAGGCGAACCTGCGCCTGGTCGTCTCGATCGCCAAGAACTACCGCAACCAGGGGCTCCCCTTCCTCGACCTCATCCAGGAGGGAACCCTGGGCCTGATCCGGGCGGTCGAGAAGTTCGACTGGCGCCGTGGGTACAAGTTCTCCACCTACGCGACCTGGTGGATCCGGCAGGCGGTCGCCCGGGCGCTCGCCGACAAGGCGCGGACGATCAGGATGCCGGTGCACATCGTCGAGCGGCTGCAGAAGATGAACCGCGCCGAGCGGAACCTGTGGACGCAGCTCGGGCGCGAGCCGTCGCTGGAGGAGATCGCCGAGGAGGCGAGCCTTCCCCTCCAACAGGCGCGGGAGGTGCGCGCGGCAGCCCGGGCGGCGACGAGCCTCGACCAGCCGGTCGGCGACCAGGAGGAGGCGGTGCTCGGCGACTTCGTCGCCGGGGAGGGCCCGCTGCCCGACGAGCAGGTCGAGGTCTCGCTGCGCAGCCAGGCGCTCCAACAGGCGCTGCGGGCGCTGACCGAGCGCGAGCGCGAGGTGCTGGCGCTCCGCTACGGGCTGGACGACCAGGAGCCGAAGACGCTCGAGGAGATCGGGCGCCGGCTGGGGCTGACCCGGGAGCGCGTGCGCCAGATCGAGGTGGAGGCGCTGCGGCGGCTCGCGAGCCTGCGCGAGATCCAAGCGGTCCCCTACTGAGCGCACGCGGCAGGCCGGCGCATCCGGCGGCCCGCGCGAGGCCGCGACGGGCCGCTTACTCGTCGCGCAGGTAGAAGGCGAGCTCGGGGGCGAGCGTGCGCAGCTCCCTGAGCGCCCGCGTCTCGAGCTGCCGCACGCGCTCGCGCGTGATGCCGAGCTCGCGGCCGATCGCCTCGAGCGTCTGCGGCTGCCCGCCCGCGAGGCCGAACCGGCGCTGGAGGACGTCCTGCAGCCTCGGCTCGAGCCGCTCGAGCGCGGCGGCGAGCTCGGCCGCCTGCAGGCGCTCGGCGGTCGCGCTCTCCGGCTGCTCCATGCTCTCGTCCTCGATCAGGTCGGCGTACAGGCTGTCGCCGTCACCGACGGGCGTCTCCAGGCTGATCGTGTCCTCGACCAGCTCGAGAAGCTCCCTCACGCGCTGCTCGGGAAAGCCGCTCTCCGTGGCGATCTCCGCCAGCGTCGGGTCGCGGTTCAGCTTCTGCGCCAGGATCCGCCGGGCCCGGGCCACGCGCCGGACCTGGTCTGCGACGTGCACCGGGAGGCGGATCAGCCGTCCCTGGTCGGCGAGCGCGCGCGTGATCGCCTGCCGGATCCACCAGGTCGCGTAGGTGGAGAGCTTGTACCCCATGCGGTAGTCGAACTTCTCCACCGCCCGGATCAGCCCCAGGTTGCCTTCCTGGATGAGGTCGAGCAGGGGGACGCCGGCCCTCGTGTAGTGCCGCGTGATCGACATGACGAGACGGAGGTTGCACTCGATCAGCCGCCGCTTCGCCGCCTCGTCGCCCGCGTCCTTGCGGCGGGCGAGCTCCCGTTCTTCCCGCGCCGTCAGGAGCGGGCCGTCCCCGATCTGGCGGACGTACAGCTTCAACGGGTCGCCGAGCTGCGGCTCGCTCTCCTCGTCGTCCTGGTGCGCAGGCTCGGCGTCCGCCAGCGTCAGCGGCTTCTCGGGCGGATCGCCTCCAGGCCGGAGCTTCGGCAGCGGTCGTGCCATTCCGTCCTCGTATCGGCACGAGCGGGTACGAGCGTGAGCGCCCCATCCCCCGCGCCGCTGGGCGGGCGTCAAGCGCGGAGCGACCCGTCCGACGCGACGGCGACGCCCTGTTCGGCGAGGCGCTGGCGGACGAGGAACTGGAACGTCGCCCAGGCGCCGCGCCGCGCGTCGAACATGCGGTACACCTGCCATTCGCTGAGCAGCGAGGGCTCCGCCCGGCGCGCGGCCGCCCAGTCCGCGAACTTCGGCAGCCGGCCGAGGCGGCGCGCGAGCTCGATCCCCTGCTCGATCGCCCGCTCGAGCCTCTCCTCCCCCACCGGCACGTCGAAGCCCGCTTCCCGGAGCGCGTCCGTGAACGAGCCGAAGGTGTGCCAGTAGAGGGACTTCGACGGCACGAGGCCGCGGTTCGCGTCCACGTCCTTCGCGGTCGGCGTGCGCCCGAGCCGCTCGCCGAGCTCCCGGAGGCAGCGCAGGAGCTCGTCCTTCGTCGCGAAGCGCCGCGGGACGAGACCCGCCGCGCGCTTGGCCCGGTTCCAGCTGCCGAAACGCTCGATCACCGTCTGGGGATGGACGGTCGTCTCCCGGTCGGCGGCGAACTCCTTCATCGTCGGCGAGCGGCCGAGGCGGCGTGCGCAGGAGGCGAGCTGGCCGAGGATCTCCTCGTCCGAGTAGCGCTTGCGGATCCCGGCCTGGAACTCGGCCAGCGCCTTCGGGTCGACACGGGAGATCGCCCGGTACGCGCGACGCCTCGCCATGGCAATAACGATAGAGCGTATGTGCCAGGACGCAAGAGAAGGCGGTGCTCGCTGACGGACGCGGCCCCGAGGCGCGGCCCCTAGACTGGCCGTGATGCGACTCGAGCTGGAGGTGGCGCTGGCGCGAATGGTCGGCCGGCTGTCGCGCCTCGCGCGCGCCGGGGGTGGCACGACGCTGCCGGGCAAGCTGCTGGCGGCGGTCGACCCGGAGGCGATGGGCGCGCTCGCTGCTCGCCTCCCGCGCGGCTGCGCGCTCGTCTCGGCCACGAACGGCAAGACGACGACCTGCGCGCTCGCCGCCTCGATCCTCGGCCGGCGGGTACGGCTGGCGCGGAACGGCGCCGGTGCGAACCTCGTTTCGGGAATCGCCTCGACGCTGCTCGGCGCGCGCGGCGCCGAGCTCGGGCTGTTCGAGACGGACGAGGCGGCCGTGGCGGAGGTGGCGCGGCGCGTCCGGCCGCGGGCCGTCTGCCTGGCGAACCTGTTCCGCGACCAGCTCGACCGCTACGGCGAGCTCGAGCTCGTCGCCGAGCGCTGGCGCGCGATGGTGGCGGAGCTGCCGGAGGAGGCCGTCCTGCTCGTGAACGGCGACGACCCGGTCGTCGCCGACCTGGCCCGCGCGCACGCCTGCAGCGTCGTGTTCGGCGTCGACGATCCCAGGCACGCGCGCGCCGATCTCCAGCATGCCGCCGACTCGAAGTACTGCCTGCGCTGCGGCACGCCGTACGACTACGCCGCCGCCTACGTCGGCCATCTGGGCGACTACCGCTGTCGCGCCTGCGGGCACGCGCGGCCTCGGCTGGACGTGGCCGCGCGCGGCGTCGTGCTCGCAGGGACGGAGGGCGGCGCCTTCGACCTGGAGACGCCGCGGGGGACGCGGCGGGTGGCGCTGCGGCTGCCGGGGCTGTACAACGTGTACAACGCGGTCGCGGCGGCCGCGCTCGCGCTCGCCCTCGGCGCCGGGCTGGACGACGTCGTCGCAGGGCTCGAGCAGGCTTCCCCCGCCTTCGGGCGTTTCGAGCGCATCCTGCTCGGCGAGCGGAGGCTGCTCGTGCTGCTGATCAAGAATCCCGCCGGCGCGAACGAGGCGCTGCGGACGGTTGTGTCGGACGAGGGGCCGCGGCTCGCAGTGGTGGCGCTGAACGACGCGATCGCCGACGGCCGCGACGTGTCCTGGATCTGGGACGTCGACTTCGAGCTCTTGGGACAGGGCCTCGACAAGCTGATCGCGACGGGCGAGCGCGCGGCGGAGCTCGCGCTCCGCTTCAAGTACGGCGGCCTTCCCGCCTCGGCGATCGAGGTCGTGCCCGACCTGGAGGCGGCGCTCGACCGAGGTCTCGAGCTGACGCCGGCGGGCGGGGAGCTCGTCTTCCTGCCGACGTACACGGCCATGCTCGCCCTGCAGGAGATCGTCACGCGGCGCGGGCACGCGCGGCCGTACTGGGAGCGTGCGGCATGACCGCCGTCGAGCGCGTCGTCGTCGGGCACCTCTACCCCGGTTACCTGAACATCTACGCCGACCGCGGCAACATCGCCGTGCTCGCAGCGCGGGCCCGCTGGCGGGGGATCGCGCTCCAGGTCCGGGCGATCGAGCCAGGCGAGGCGACCCCGGCCGACGTCGACCTCTTCTACGTCGGCGGCGGCCAGGACCGCGAGCAGACGATGGTCGCGCACGACCTCGCTGCGCGCGGGCCTGCGCTCGTCGAGGCGGTCCGGGGCGGCACGGCCGCGCTCGCCGTCTGCGGCGGCTACCAGCTGTTCGGACGCCTCTATCGCGACCGTGCCGGAGAGCTGCTCCTGGGCGCCGGCGTCTTCCCGCTCGAGACGGTGGCGGGCGAGCGGCGGATGATCGGCGACGTGCTGCTCGAGTGCGAGCTCGAGCCCGGCCGGCGGGAGACGCTCGCCGGCTTCGAGAACCACGGCGGCCGTACCCTCCTCGACCCGGGCGCGCAGCCGCTGGGGCGCGTCCTCGCCGGCTTCGGGAACGACGGCGAGTCCGGGTATGAGGGCTGCCGCGTCGGGCGCGCGATCGGAACGTATCTGCACGGGCCGCTGCTCCCGCGGAACCCGTGGCTTGCGGACTGGCTGCTCGCTCAGGCGGTGGGGCACCGGACGGGCGAGGTACCGGCGCTCGAGCCGCTCGAGGACGAGCTGGAGGCGGCGGCGCACGCCGTCTCGGCGGGCCGAGCCCGCGCCCGGGGCGGCCGCTTGTAGGAGGCCCGGGGCGGTGGCCTCGCCGAACCGTCGAGAGCGTCGGCCTCGTGCCGGCCGAGCGGTCGCGGTCGGAGGCGGCGGCCGGCTGCGCGCCCCGGCCCGGACGGGCGAGGATCACGGCGCCCACAGGGCGCCGAGGTAGACGCTCGGGTCGCCCGGCTGCCAGCGGGCGAGGAAACGCTGGATCGGCGGGTGCAGGACGACGTCGTCCAGGTCCGCCAGGGTGAACAGCCGGTGCCCACGCACGGCGGCGTCCTGCGAGGTGACGCGCTCGAGCGACCGGCCCGACAGGTCGCCCGCGAAGATGATGTGCACGACGTGCTTGCGCGCGAACGCCCTCGCCGGCGCGATCGAGTCGACGAGCGCGACCGGGCCCTCGAAGGAGATGTGCTCGTCGATCCCCACCTCTTCGAGCAGCTCGCGCCGGAGTGCCTGCAGCAGGCTCTCGCCCGAGTGGACGCCGCCCCCGGGCAGCAGCCAGTACTCCTTGTCGCCCTTCTCGTGGCGGCAGAGGAGCACGCGGTTGCGCCAGCGGAGCACGGCCGACACGCGCAGGCGAGGCTCTCCGGTCACGTGCCCGACGACCCGAATCCGGCGCTGCCCCGGACGGCGTCCGGGAGCTCGTCCGTCTCGACGGGCTGCGCCAGCGCGATCGGCACGACCACGAGCTGCGCGATGCGCATGCCCGGCTCGACCGTGAAGCTCTGGCGGCGGTCGGTGTTGAGGAGCACGACCCGGAGCTCGCCCCGGTAGCCGGCGTCGATCAGCCCGGGCGTGTTCACCTTGCCGAGCCCGTGCCGCGCGGCGAGCCCGGAGCGCGGGACGACGAGTCCCGCGTGCCCGTCGGGAATGGCGACGGCGATGCCCGTACCGACGACGGCCCGCTCGCCCGGCCCGATCACGACGCGCTCGCACGAGACGAGGTCAAGCCCGGCGTCGCCGGGGTAGGCGCGCTCGGGGAGCACCGCGTCCTCCCGCAGGCGCCGGACGGGAAGCTCGATCACCGGGCCGCGGAGGTCGCGCCCTCGCGGGGAGCCTCGGCGACCAGAAACGGCGCGAACCGGCGCAGCTCGCTCTCGGGTAGCCGCGCGCGGATGAAGACGCCCTCCGGTCGGTCCTCGCGCAGCTCGACCGGCGGGCCGAGCGCGTACAGCTCGGCCAGTCGTGCGCCCTCGTCGTAGGGGACGAGGAGGTCGACGGTCGCGAAGCGGCCGGCGAAGCGCTCGGCGATCCGCGCGCGCAGCTGGTCGAGCCCCTCGCCCGTCGCCGCCGAGACGAGGAGGGCGCCCGGAAAGCGGTTCTCGAGCCGGCGGCGGCCGAGTGCGTCGACCAGGTCGGCCTTGTTCAGCACGAGCTCGACGGGGAGCGTGTCGGCGCCGATCTCCGACAGCACGGCGTGGACGGCGTCGATCATCTCGTGCAACCGGTCGTCGGGCGCGGAGGCGTCGGCGACGTGCAGCACGAGGTCGGCGACGAGCGTCTCCTCGAGGGTGGAGGCGAAGCCCTCCACGAGCTGGTGCGGGAGCCGCCGGATGAAGCCGACCGTGTCCGTGACGAGGTAGCGGCGTCCGTCGTGCTCGAAGGCGCGGGTGGTCGGGTCGAGCGTCTCGAACAGGCGGTCCTCGACCGGCACCGCCGCGTCCGTGAGCGCGTTCAGGAGCGTCGACTTGCCGACGTTCGTGTAGCCGGCGAGCGCGACCGTCGGCGTGTGCGAGCGGCGCCTCTGCTTGCGGCGGATGGCGCGCTGCCTGCTCAGCTCTGCCAGCCTGCGCCTGAGGATGGCGATGCGGCGGCGCGCCAGCCGGCGGTCGGTCTCGAGCTGCGTCTCCCCGGGCCCGCGCGTGCCGACGCCGCCGCCGAGCCGTTCGAGGTGCTTCCACATCCCGCGCATGCGCGGCAGGTTGTACTCGAGCTGCGCGAGCTCGACCTGGAGCTTGCCCTCGGCGGAGACGGCGTGCTGGGCGAAGATGTCGAGGATCAGCTGCGTGCGGTCGACGACGCGCGCCTCGAGCGCGTCCTCGAGCAGCCGCTGCTGGGCCGGCTCGAGCTCGTCGTCGACCAGGAGCACGTCGGCCGCATGGGCCGTGAACGCGTGCTTCAGCTGCTCGAGCTTCCCCTTGCCGACGTACGTGCGCGGATCCGGCCGCGGGCGGTGCTGGACGACGTCGGCGACGGGCTCCACCCCTGCTGTGCGCGCGAGCTCGCGGAGCTCCGCCAGCTCCTCGACCTTGCGTCCCTGTCCAAGCACGGCGACGACGAGCCCGCGCTCGGGCTCCGCGCCCGGGGCGGGGTCGGGCTGATGCGCGGTCACGGAGGGATTATGCCCCCTTGGCTGCCGCCGGCAGTCGCGGCGGCCGGGACGGGCTCGGCGAGCGGCGAGCGCTGCGGTCGCGCGTCGCCGAGCCCGTCCGGGACGGCGCGGCCGGCGGCGCCGCGAGCTCGCTCGATCGTCTAGCGTTCGCCCGTGCACGTCTCCCCCGTCCTCACCGCCCAGTCGACGTACCCGTTCGTGCGCATCGAGCAGGCAAAGCGCGAGGCGGCGGCGTCCGGGATCGAGATCTTCGACTTCGGGCAGGGCGACCCGCGCGAGCCCGCCGACCCGATCGTGCGCGAGGCGCTCGTGGCCGCGCTCGCGGAGACGCGCGGCTATCCGAAGGCGGAGGGGCTGCCCGAGTTGCGCGAGGCGATCGCGGGCTGGCTCGAGCGCCGGTTCGGGGTCGTCGTCGACCCGGCGCGGGAGGTCGTCCCGACGCTCGGCAGCAAGGAGGCGATCTTCGGCTTCGCGCAGACTGTGCTCGATCCCGGCTCAGGCAAGGATACGGTCGTCGTCACCGAGCCCGGCTATCCCGTGCCCGAGCGCGGCGCCCTGTTCGCGGGGGCGCGCGTCGTCCACGTCCCGCTCCGCGAAGAGCAGGCGTTCCTGCCCGACCTGGACGAGCTGGACGGGGAGACGCTTGCACGCACGGCCGTCGTGTGGGTGAACTACCCGAACAACCCGACCGCCGCGGTCGCACCGCTCGAGCTGTACGAGCGCCTGGCCGCGCTCGCGGCCGAGCACGACTTCCTCGTCGCCTCCGACGAGGCCTACAGCGAGCTGTGGTTCGTCGAGCCGCCGCCGTCGGCGCTCCAGGTCTCGGACCGCTCGCGCATGGTCGTCTTCAACACGCTCAGCAAGCGCTCGTCGATGACCGGGTACCGCTCGGGCTTCGTCGCCGGGCCGGCGTGGGTGATGGACGCGCTGCGGGCGTACCGGCCGACGGTCGGCACGGCGCCGCAGGAGTTCGTGCAGCGGGCGTCGGTCGCGGCGTGGAGCGACGAGCTGCACGTGCAGCGGGTGCGGGCGGTGTACCGGCGTAAGCGGGAGCTCGTGCTCGAAGCGCTCGGCGCCCGCGGCGTGCGGGTGGCGGGGAGCGCGGCGACGATGTACCTGTGGGTGGAGGCTCCAGCCGGCGAGAGCTCGGAGCAGTACGCGCAGCGGCTGCTCGAGCACGGCGTCGTCGTGGCGCCGGGGGCGTACCTCGGGGCCGCCGGCGAGGGCTACGTCCGCTTCGCGCTCGTGCCCACGGTCGAGGAGTGCGAGCGCGCGGCGGCGGTCCTGCGCGAGGTGGCGTGAGGCGTTCGGTCGACGCCGCCGCCGTCGAGGCGATGATCGCACGGCTCGACCGCGGCGAGGTGCGGGTGGCCGAACGGTCGGACGGCGCTTGGGTCGTGAACGAGGAGGCGAAGCTGGCGATCCTCGACTACTTCCGGCTCAGGCAGGTCGAGCCCGTCGAGGTGGGACCGTTCGAGTATCTGGACAAGATCCCGCTCAAGCGCGGCTACGCGGGGCTCGGAGTGCGCGTGGTGCCGCCGGCGGTCGCCCGCTACGGCTCGTTCCTGTCCGAGGGCGTGGTGATGATGCCGAGCTACGTCAACATCGGCGCCTGGGTCGGGCCGCGGACGATGATCGACACCTGGGCGACGGTCGGCTCGTGCGCGCAGATCGGTGCCGACGTGCACCTGTCCGGCGGCGTCGGCATCGGCGGCGTGCTCGAGCCGGTGCAGGCACGGCCGGTCGTCGTCGAGGACGGGGCGTTCCTCGGCTCGCGCTGTATCGTCACGGAAGGGGTCGTCATCGGCGAGCAGGCGGTCATCGCCCCGAACGTGTCGCTGACGGCGTCGGTGCCCGTGATCGACGTGACGGAGGCCGAGCCGGTCGAGCACCGCGGCTACGTGCCCCCGCGGTCGGTGGTCGTGCCCGGGACGCGGCCGCGCGAGTTCCCCTCGGGCACCTACCAGGTCGCCTGCGCGCTGATCATCGGGCGCCGCAGCGAGTCGACCGACCTGAAGCTGAGCCTGAACGAGACGCTGCGCGCGTTCGGCATCGGCACGGGCTGACCGCCCGGGGCACGTCGCGGCCGCGTGCCTGGTCGCGCCGCGCCTCCCCGACGAGCCCGCGGAGCGCTGGGAGGCGCGGTGCCGCCCGTCGGCTCCGGCGGGCGGGGCGAGCGTGCCGGCCCGCGAGCGTGCCGGTCCCGTCCCAATCCCCCACCCACCCCCGGGGAGCAGACGACGATAGCAGCGGCCTGCGCGCGAGAGCGTACCGATTGTGCGCCGAGTGCCTGTCTTCGCCCGTCAGCCGTCAGCAGACCTGCTCGACGGGTCCGGTCAGGAGAGCCCTCCCCCCGTCGAGCCTCACCGTCAGCGGCCCGCCCGGGAAGTGCACGACGACGGTGCCCTCGCCGTGGGTCGCGGCCGCCACGGCGACTGCGCTCGTGCCCGAGGACAGCGTCTCCCCGACACCGCGTTCCCACACCCGTGCCGTCACGTCGCCGGGGCCGTTGACGTGCACGACCTGCACGTTCGTGCGCTCCGGGAAGCGCGGGTGCGACTCGAGCAGCGGCCCGAGGCGCGTGATCTCGGCCGGATCACCGAGCACGACCGCGTGCGGGTTGCCGACGGAGACCGGCGTCAGCTCGACGTCGTCGAGCCGCTCCGGCGCACCGACCTCGACGGGGCCGAGATCCTGCTCGACCGTGCCGTCGGGCCGCATGCGCGCGACCACCTCGCGCGTGCCGACGCGGATCCGGACCTCGTCCGCTCCAGATCGGTCCGCGAGCCAGCGCGCGGCGATGCGCGTGCCGTTGCCGGACAGCTCCGCCTGCGAGCCGTCCGGGTTCCAGATCAGGATCTCCGCCTCGTTCCGGCTCGAGCTGACGACCTCGAGGATGCCGTCGGAGCCGGCGGCAGCGCGGCGCACCTCCTCCGCGGACAGCGCGTGCCCGAGAGCGGCGCGCTCAGCGAGCAGGTACTGGTTCCCGGCTGCGCGCCAGGTCGAGAATCTCGGTGGCGATGTCACACGGAGGCCGGTCGGCACGGACGCTAGCAAGGTCGGGGATCCTGCGCATCCACTTCCGCTGGTAGGCGGCGTACCGGCGCGTGCGCCGGACGATCGCCTCGAGCGCCTGCTCGGCCGGTAGCTCGGCCGCCTCGCGCAGGCCGATCAGCTTGGCCGCAGTCGAGGAGATCGGCCCGGCGAGCGCGCGGCGGGCCTCCTCCGCAGCTCCCTGCGCCAGCATCCGCCGCGTGCGCTCCTCGATGCGCCGCTCGAGCTCGGCGGGCGTCAGCTCGAGGCCCACGATCAGCGTCGGGTGGCGCGTCTGCTGCGACCAGAGGCGGTCGCGGTCGGGCCGGAGGGAGGCTCCCTCCTCGGCCAGCTCGAGGGCACGCACGACGCGCCGGCGGTCGTTCGGGTGCACCATCGCCGCCGCCGCCGGGTCGCGCTCCGCGAGCAGGGCGTGCGCAGCCGCCGGACCGACGCGGTCGTACAGCCGCTCCCAGCGCCGACGGGCGCCCGCTGCCGGCGCGGGCGGCAGCCGCAGCTCCGCCAGCGCCGCTCGGAAGTACAGCCCCGTTCCCCCCGTGACGACGGGCGTCCGCCCGCGGGCGAGGGCGGCGTCGATCGCCGCGTGCGCGAGCGCCGCGTACTCGGCCACGGAGCCCTCGTGACCGAGCTCCCAGATCGCCACCAGCTGCGTCGCCGCCGCCGGCTGGTTCGTCAGCACGGGCACGCCCCGGTAGACCTGCATCGAGTCGGCGGAGACGATCTCCGCCGGAATGCGCGCCGTCAGCGCCTCGGCGACGGCCGATTTGCCCGAGCCGGTGGGGCCGAAGATCCCGAGGACGAGGCCGGCAGGCAGCATCCGCGCGCTGCGCGCTTTCAGGCTGCGACGAGCGCTTCCTGCACGCCGCCGAGCGTCGTCGACGTGGCCGAGGTGATGCGCACCGGGACGAGCTCGCCGGGATGGGCAGTTCCCTGGAAGTTGACGGTCGTGTTCCGCCGCGTCCGCCCGCGGAGCAGCGTTCCGTCACCGCGGCTCGGCCCCTCCACGAGCACCTCCTCGACGCGCCCGATGCGGGCGGCGTTCGCGCGCGCGGCGAGCTGCTGGACGAGGTCGACGAGCCGCTCGATGCGGTCGTGCTTCACCTCGTCCGGCACCTGGTCGGGCAGCGACGCCGCCTCGGTACCGCTGCGCGGCGAGAAGACGAAGGTGAAGGCGCCGTCGAAGCCGACCTCGGACACGAGGGCGAGCGTCTCCTGGAAGTCCGCCTCCGTCTCGCCCGGGAAGCCCACGATCAGGTCGGTCGTTAGCGCCAGGTCGAAGACGGCGTCGCGCAGGTCACGCACGACGCGCAGGTAGCGCTCGCGATCGTACGCGCGCCGCATGCGCTTGAGGATGCGGCTCGAGCCCGACTGGAGCGGCAGGTGCGCGTGCTCGCAGACGGCGGCGCACTCGGCCATCGCCTCGATCACGCTCGGGCGGAAGTCCTTGGGGTGTGGGCTGGTGAAGCGGATGCGCTCGATGCCGTCCACGGCGTCGACGGCGCGCAGGAGCGCGCCGAAGTCGGCGCCGGCGGCTGCGCCCAGGTCGCGGCCGTACGAGTTGACGTTTTGCCCGAGGAGCGTCACCTCGCGGACGCCGTCGCGCGCGAGGGCCGCCACCTCGGCGACGATCTCGCCGGGCGGGCGGCTGATCTCGCGGCCGCGCACGGCCGGGACGATGCAGTAGGCGCAGGCGGAGTTGCAGCCCATCGACACCTGCACCCACGCTTGGACGCGCCGCTCGCGCCGCGCCGGCAGCACGGCGGAGAAGCGCCGCTCCTCCGCCGTGCCGAACGCGAAGCGCGGGACGTCGAGCCCGCCGGCATGGAGCCACTCGGCGAGATGGTGAATCGTGCCGGGGCCGAAGGCGACGTCGACGAACGGGTACAGCTCGAACAGCCGCTCCCGCTGCGCCTCGGCGTAGCAGCCACCCACCGCGACGATCGTCTCCGGGCGGCGGCGCTTGAGCGCGGCGGCGTTCCCGAGATGCGCCGCGAGCCGCTGGTCCGGCTTCTCGCGGATGGTGCAGGTGTTGAAGACGAGCACGTCCGCCGACTCCTGTGCCGGGGCCTCCCCCAGCCCGAGCTCCTCGAGCAGGCCTCTGATCCGCTCCGAGTCGTGGGCGTTCATCTGGCATCCGAACGTGGTGATGTGGTACGAGGCGGGCATCGGGAGCATCCGGCGGCTGGCGCGTCCGTGTAAGAGGATGCTAGCGCTCGCACGAGGGCGGCCTGCCCGGGCGGCGCGTGACGCGTCCCCCTCCCGGAGTGCCTCGGGCGGCTGATAGCGTCGGCCGTCGTGCACGCCGAGGGGGCGCGAACGAGGTCGACGTGGGCGCTTCCGGCGCTCGCGCTGGGCGGCGTCACCTACGCGCTCCTGCAGTCGCTCGTCGTTCCGGCGCTTCCCGCGCTCGAGCGCGCCCTGCACACGTCGACGACCGGCGTGACCTGGATCTTCACCGTCTTCCTGCTGGCGACGTCGGTGGCGACGCCGATCGCCGGGCGTTTCGGCGACATGTTCGGCAAGAAGCGGATGCTGCTTGTGGCGCTCGGGGCGGTGCTCGTCGGCAGCCTGCTCGCTGCGGTCGCCCGCTCGCTGCCGCTCATGCTGTTCGCCCGCGCGGTGCAGGGCCTCGGCGGGGCTGTCGTCCCGCTCTCGTTCGGCATCGTCCGCGATCAGTTCCCGCGCGAGCGGATCGCGGGCGCCATCGCGGTCGTGTCCGGGCTCCTCGGCGTCGGCGGCGGCCTCGGCATCGTGCTCGCCGGTCCGATCCTCGACCACCTCTCCTTCCACTGGCTGTTCTGGATCCCGCTCGCCTCGGCCGCCGCCTCGTTCGCCGTCTCGGCGGCCATCATCCCGGAGTCGCCGCAGCGCGCGCCCGGCGATGTCCACTGGCTGGGCGCAGCGCTCCTCTCGGGCTGGCTGATCTCGTTCCTGCTCGCGGTGAGCGAGGGGCCCTCCTGGGGCTGGACGGCGGCCCGGACGGTGGGGCTCGTCGCGGCGGCGCTCGCGCTTGCCGCTGCGTGGGTGGTGGCGGAGGTGCGGGCGGCCCATCCGCTCGTCGACATGCGCATGATGCGCCTGCGCGTCGTGTGGACGACGAACACGGCCGCGTTCCTGCTCGGCTTCGGGATGTACGGCGCCTTCCTGCTCATCCCGCAGTTCGTCCAGACGCCGGTCTCGGCGGGCTTCGGCTTCGGTGCCTCCGTGACCGAGGCGGGGTTGTTCCTGATCCCGATGCCCGTCGCCGTCCTCGCCTTCAGCCTGCTCGGCGGCCGCCTCTCGGGCAGGGTCGGCTCCAAGGTGCCGCTCGTCCTCGGCTCGGCGATCGCAGCCTTCGCGTTCGTGCTGCTGACCCTCGCCCACACGCGGCACTGGCACGTGTACGTCGGGTCGGCGCTGATGGGCGTCGGCATCGGCTTCGCCTTCGCGGCGATGGCCCATCTCATCGTCGACGCGGTGCGGCGCGACCAGACCGGCGTCGCGACCGGCATGAACACGATCGTCCGGACGATCGGCGGCGCGATCGGGGCGCAGATCGCCGCCAGCGTGATCGCGAGCCATGCCGCGCACGGACAGCCGCAGGAGGTCGGCTACACGATCACCTTCGCCATCTGCGCGGCCGTGCTCGTCGTCGGGCTCGCGGCCGCTCTCGCCGTGCCGAACCTCCAGCGGCGGCCGGTGCTGGTGCTCGTCGGCTCGGAGGCCGACTGACGGCGGTTGAGGCCGACTGACGGCGGGCGTCAGGGCTCGATCGTGACGAGCGTGCCGACCGGCGTGTAGGGCCACACCCGTGCGGCCTGCGCGGGCGGCAGCTCGACACAGCCGAGGCTCTGCGCCGTGCCGTACGACGCACGGTTGAAGCCGTGGATCGCGTCTCCGCCGTTGAAGTAGCTCACCCAGGGAACGCCGGGGTCGCGGTAGTGGCTGCCGTCGGGGTTCGTGCCGGACATCGTCGTCGACACGAGGTGGGAGTAGACCGGGAACGTCCCGAGCGCGGTCGGCGCAACCGGGATGCCCGTGTTCGCCGGCGACGTCAGGACCACCTGGCCGTCGTGCCAGAGCGTGAGCGACTGCGGCACGGTGCGGTGGACGATGACGTAGCTGTAGCCGCTGCGCGCCCGTGCGCCGTTCACGGCGGCGTCGATGAGCGTCCGCCACACCTGTGGGCCGGCGTAGCCGTCCGCGGTCAGGCCATGGTCGCGCTGGAAGGCCATCACCGCTCCGCGGGTGACGACGTTGCCGCGGCCGGGCACCCACAGCCGCTGCAGCGAGCCGGGGATGTTCGCGTAGCGCCAAAAGAAGCGGCCGGGCGGTGGCCGGAGCGCGGCGTTCACCTCCGACCGCAGCGTCCGCGGCGGGTCGGCGCCCGCCGGCGACCAGCTGAGCGGCAGGTAGCCGAGCTCCGCCAGCAGCTGTTGCAGCCGGAGCGGCGAGGCAGTCGGCGTCCGCCAGGCGAGCGTTCGCGCAGGCGCGAGACGGTCGCCGGAGATCGCGCTCACGGTGACCGGCAGCTTCACGTGAATGTGGGCGTCGAGCCCGAAGCCGTACCCGGACGGACGGAAGACGAGCGTGTGCGCGTCGGTCGCCACCCAGCGGCCGGGAACCCGGGGCTCGAGGGTCGGGCGCTTGCCGTGCAGGGCGGTGGCGAGCGGTTTCGAGAAGCGAAGCCTGATCGGCGTATCCAGGCCGAGCTTCGATCCGGGCCGGGGGCTGATCAGCACGCGGGCCGAGCGCCCGGGCGGAAACCAGGTGACGACGTCCGGCGCCGGAAGCCGCTCCCATCGTCTGGCGACCGCGCGTACGGCGACGGAGCCGGCGACGCCGAGCTTGCCCAGGCTGACGGTCGAGCGCGGATGCGCGAGCTGCCGCAGGCGGAGGATCCGCCCCCGGCGGACGGCCAGCTCGCTGACGGCTCGGTCGAAGCGCAGCCGCACCGGCTGACCGCGGCGAACGAGCAGCCAGCGCGTGGTCAGATGGGAGACAGGCGCCGTCAGCTCGAGGTGGAGACGCTGCTCGCCGCCGGCGAGCCAGCTCACCCACCCGGGCCGCCGGAAGACGACCTCCACGGAGAGCCGCTCCCCGGCTGGGACGCGCACGGCAGGCCAAACGCTGCCATCACGGTGAAGCGAGACAGGCACGGCACGACCGCGCTCGGTCTGCGCCCGGATGCGGATGCCCGATGTGCCGAACGCCGGCCGGTGGACGCGTACGAGCGCCTCGGGGTCGAGCGACGCTCCGCCCCGCGGCCAGGCGAAGACGGCGTAGGCGAGCGCCGCCGCGACCGCGAGCAAACCGCCGGCGGCCGCGACCCAGGGCCAGCGCCGGGTGCGGCGTGGCGCCCGGCGAGCCGTCGCCAGCGGGCGCAGCATCGTGATCGTCTCGGTGGGTTTCCGCCGGGACTTCGTCAGCATGCGTCCTCCTAGTGTTGCAGGCCTGGGGTGGGTGTTCCTGCGTCGGCTCGGGCTCGAGTCGCCCGCCGAAGCCGGACGGCGCGCAGCGGCGCAGCCGCCGGCCGCGGCGGCCGCGACTCCGGCGATTCCGCACCGACCGATGGTCGGTGCGGAATCGGCACGCCTGCGTCTCACATGCGTACGGAGTTCCTCGCTATGCTCGCAGCGGGTGGTGGGCTGGGGTGCCCCGCTCGCCGGGGACGTGCTGCGAGGGGCGCGGCCCGGGCCGCGATCAGCGCGCGTACTCGACGGCGCGGGACTCGCGGATCACGGTCACCTTGATTTGCCCCGGGTAGTCGAGCTGCTGCTCGATGTCCCGTGCGATCTCCTGCGAGAGCAGGATCGCCTCGTTGTCGCCGATCTCGTCCGGCTTGACGATCACCCGGATCTCCCGCCCGGCCTGGAGTGCGTACACGCGCTCGACGCCCGGCTTGTGCCCTGCGAGCTCCTCGAGCGACTCGAGCCGCTTGATGTACGACTCGAGGCTCTCGCCGCGCGCGCCCGGCCTGGACGCGGAGATCGCGTCGGCTGTGATCACGAGGACCGCCTCCACCGTCTGCGGCTGCACCTCGTAGTGGTGCGCCTCGATTGCGTGGACGACACCGTCCGGTTCTCCGTACCGCTTTGCCCAGCGAGCCGAGATGAGGGCATGGGAGCCCTCCTCCTCGTGCGTGAGCGCCTTCCCCAGGTCGTGAAGGAGCGCTGCCCGCTTTGCCGTCTTCACGCTTGCGCCGAGTTCGCTGGCCATGATGCCCGCGAGATGCACGACCTCCAGCGTGTGCTTGAGCACGTTCTGACCGTAGCTCGTGCGGAACTTGAGCCTGCCGAGCACCTTCACCAGCTCCTCGTGGAACTCGCCGCAATGCGACTCGAAGACCGCCTGCTCGCCCGCCCGCCGGACGAGGTCGTCCACCTCGGCCTTCGACTGGTAGTACATCTCCTCGATCCGGGCGGGGTGGATTCGCCCGTCCTCGAGCAGTCGCTGCAGCGTCAGCTTCGCCACCTCGCGCCGGATGCCGTCGAACGACGACAGGACGACCGCCTGAGGCGTGTCGTCGATGATGAAGTCGACGCCCGTCAGGTGCTCGAGCGCGCGGATGTTCCTGCCCTCGCGGCCGATGATCCGGCCTTTCATGTCGTCGGAGGGAAGCTCGACGATCGAGACGGTCGTCTCGGCCGCGTGGCTCGCGGCCACCCGCTGCAGCGAGTCGGCAACGAGGTTCCGCGCACGCCGCCGGGCCTCGAGCTGGGCCTCCTCTTCGAGCTGGCGCACGCGCCGTGCGAGCTCGTGCCGGACGAGCTCCTCCGACCGGGCCAGCACCTCTGCCTTCGCCTCGTTCACGGTGAGGCCGGAGATCCGCTCGAGCTCCGCGAGCTGTCGATCCTTGGCGAGCTTGAACTCCTCCTGGAGCTGCTTGACGTGCGTCTCGCGGTCGGCGATGCCCTGCTCGCGCCGCTCGAGCTCGACGATGCGCCGCGCGAGTTCCTGCTCGCGCCCCCGGAGCCGCTCCTCGTCGCGGAGCGTTTGCGCGCGGCGATCCTGCAGCTCGCGCTCGACGTCGGCGCGCAGCCGCACCGCGGCCTCCTTCGCCTCGAGCTCCGACTCGCGCCGGATCGCCTCGGCTTCGGTGCGAGCCTGGGACAGCAGGATGTGCCGGGTTCGGCGGGCGGCAGCCAGCTTGGAGCCGGTGAGCCAGGCCAGCGCTGCCCACGCTGCCGCAGCACCTGCGACGAGGCCAATCAGGATTCCGACGACGTATGCCACGAGAGCCCCTCCGGTCGATTCCGCGTTCGGGAAGAACACGGGCTCGACCCGGCAGCAAGCCCGCACGGCCGGTCTTTGCGAATCGGGACAGGCGGCGCTCGGTCGCCGCCGGCGGAGGCCTACGTCACCCTGACTCTCGCCTCCTCGTCGCTCCTTTCTCGTCGCTGTCGCTGCATTCCGGGTGGGTCAGGAAGTCCGATTCGAAAGTGCTCGTGTGCAGACAAAGTGTCGAGTCGTGCAGGCAAATCCTAGCGGGGCTCAGAGCGGCTCCGCAACGGCCCGGCCGAGCGCGCGCTCGACCGTCTCCGGCGAGAACCCGCGCCTCGCGAGCGCGCGGGCAGCGCGGGCGCCGCCGCCGACCTTCCCGGCGAGCACGAGCCGATCCGCGCGAGCTTGCTCGTCGCCCGTTGCGGCGAGCGCCGCCTCGACGAGCTCTGCGGGAGTGCCGCGTCGTTCGAGATCCGCGCGGATGGCGGCGTCCGAGAGGCACCGGTCGGCGAGACGCCGGGCGCGCTCGAGGGCGACCCGCTCGTCGTCGAGGTAGCCAGCGCGGCGGGCGCGCTCCAGCGCGTCGGCCCGTGCCTCGTCGGCGTAGCCGGCGCGAGCGAGCCGCTGGTCGAGCTCGCTGGCGGTCAGATCCCTCCGCTCGAGCGCGGCAACGACGGCGGCGAAGGCATCCTGCTGCCGCGCCACGACGATCAGGCCGCGGCGGGCTCCTTCGCGCCGGCGGCTCCCTCCTCCGCGGGCTCGACCGGCTCGACATCGGCAGCCGGCGTGGTCGTCGGGAGCAGGCGAGCCGAGACGATCTGCTCGGGATCGGCGAGGCTCTGAATCCGGGCAAGGAGCTGCTGGCAGACGTCCGGGTGCTCGCGCAGGAACGCCGTCGCGTTCTGGCGCCCCTGGCCGAGGCGCTCGTCGTCGAAGCTGAAGTACGAGCCCGACTTGTGGACGATCTTGCGCTCGAGCGCCGCGTCGAGCACGGTCCCTTCCCAGGAGATGCCGGACCCGTAGATGATGTCGAACTCCGCCTGCTTGAAGGGGGGTGCGACCTTGTTCTTGACCACCTTGACGCGCACCCGGTTGCCGATCGCCTCGACGCCCTCCTTCAGCGTCTCGATCCGGCGGATGTCGAGGCGCACCGAAGCGTAGAACTTGAGCGCCCGGCCGCCCGGCGTCGTCTCCGGGTTGCCGAACATCACGCCGATCTTCTCGCGGAGCTGGTTGGTGAAGATGCAGATCGTGTCGGTCCGGTTGAGAGTGCCTGCGAGCTTGCGCAGTGCCTGGCTCATCAGGCGCGCCTGGAGGCCGACGTGGCTGTCGCCCATCTCGCCCTCGATCTCCGCCTTCGGCACGAGCGCGGCGACCGAGTCGATCGCGACCACGTCGAGCGCGCCCGAGCGGACGAGGAGCTCCGCGATCTCGAGCGCCTGCTCGCCGGTGTCCGGCTGGGAGACGAGCAGCTCGTCGATGTTCACCCCGATCCGGCGAGCGTACTGAGGGTCGATGGCGTGCTCCGCGTCGATGAAGGCGCAGATCCCGCCCCGGCGCTGCGCCTCGGCGATGACGTGGTAGACGAGGGTGGTCTTCCCCGACGACTCCGGGCCGAAGATCTCGATGATGCGGCCCCGGGGGAGGCCGCCGATGCCGAGCGCGAGGTCGAGCGCGAGCGAGCCCGTCGAGATCGCCCCCACCGACACCTGGGCGCGATCGCTCATCTTCATGACCGACCCCTTGCCGAACTGGCGCTCGATCTGGCCGAGCGCGGTGTCGAGTGCCTCTGCGCGATCCAACGTGATCAGCCTCCTAGCGCAAACGATTGGAGAACCTCGTACCTCGCCCCGCCGGGGCGAAGCAGGGAATGGTAGACAGCCACTCCGGACGGACTGAACTCGCCCAGGTCGGGCAGCGCAGGGCAAAGCCGGGGTGGCCGGCGGAAGCGCAGGACGGTGACGTGCGGGAGCCACGGCCGCCGCTCGCGCTGGTACACGCGGAGCCGCTCGAGCCGCTCGTGCACGTCTGTTGCCAGGCGCGAAGCGCGCGCGCCGTCGTCGTCGAGGACGAGCATGCCGACGCTGCGCGTCTCCCGGTACGAGCGGGAGCGGAGCCGGATCGCCTCGCGCGTGGCGGCCGCCGCCGCGCCCAGCTCGGCGGCGACGCGACCGGCGTCGGCGGCGGGGCGGCTGCCGAGGAAGGCGAGCGTGACGTGGAGGTTCTCGCGCCGGACGATCCGCCCGCCGCGGAGCTCGCGCTCCTGCCACTCGGCGAGCAGGTCGAGCACGTGGCCGGGGAGCGTGAGGCCGCAGAAGAGTCTGAGACGGTCACCGCCGCCGACGGTAGCGGGCGAGGCCGTACCGAGGTGTTGCGTCTCCGTCACGGATGTCGCGTCTCCGTCAGGGAAGCGTGCCGGGAAAGCAGGCGAGGCTCTCCGGCCGACCCGCTCAGGTCTCGGCGCGCACCTCGGCCGCCTGCAGCAACCTGCGGAGGAGATGGAGCGCGGCCACCGTCGCGCGCGCGCGGATCGTCTCGCGGTCGCCGGGCAGGTCGAGCTCGGCGCCGCGGCTCGCCAGCGGCGTCTCGGCGTGGAGGTAGACGAGGCCGACCGGCTTCTCGGGCGTCCCCCCCGCCGGGCCGGCGACGCCGGTGACCGAGACGGCCACGTCCGCGTCCAGCCGGGCCCTCGCTCCGGCGGCCATCGCCTCGGCCGCCTGTGGCGAGACGGCGCCGTGCTCTGCCAGCATGCTGGGAGGCACCGCGAGCACGTCTCGCTTGAGCTCGTTCGCGTAGGCGACGACACCGCCGCGGAAGACGTCGCTCGCCCCCGGAACGGACGTGAGCCGGGCCGAGACGAGCCCGCCGGTGCACGACTCGGCCGTCGCCAAGGTCCAGCCTCGCGCGCGGCAGAGGCTGAGCACGATCTCCTCCACCCCGCGCTCGTCGGCGGCGAACAGGTGCTCCCGGATGGGCGCGACGAGCTTCTCCGCCAGCTCGTCGGCACGCGCCTCCGCGCCCGGCTCGACGAGCAGGTCGACGTGGATCTCGAAGTCGCGCGCGCAGATCGTCGCCTCCACCCCGTCTCCGTCGCCGCCGGCGTCGGCGAGCGCCCGTGCGACGGCCGACTCGCTCGCCCCGTAGAAGCGGAGCACGCGCCGGCCGGGCGACCGCGCCCGCTCGAGGAGCCTGCGGAGGGGCGGTAGCTCGAGGGCGCGCGGCCACAGCTGCCTGAGCTCGGAGGGCGGCCCAGGCAGGACGACGGCGACGCTGCCGTCGACCACCACGACGAGCCCGGGTGCGGTGCCGACGAGGCCGATCGGGATGGAGCCCTCAGGCCGGGTCGCCTGCTTCGTGACACCTGCTGCGAAGTCTGCGTACGGCCGCCCGAGACGCTGGGCGACCGCGCGCGAGCGGGCTTCGATCTCACGTTCCAGCTCCGGGTCGACGACGAGGTCGAGCCCTGCCGCCGCGGCGAGCAGCTCGACCGTGCGGTCGTCGTGCGTCGGGCCGAGCCCCCCGGAGACGACGCACAGCTCGGCCTGGAGCCCCTCCCCCAGCGCGGCGGCCAGCTCGCCCGGCGTGTCGCCGACGATGGAGATGCGCGCCGGCTCGACGCCGAGCGACAGGAGCTCGCGGGCGATGAACGGGCCGTTGAGATCCGTGCGCTCGCCGCGGACGAGCTCGCTCCCCGTGACGACGATCGCAGCCCGCGGCCGCGATCCGGCGGCGGCGCCCACCTAGCAGCTGGGTGTCGTCGTGATCTCCCGCGGCGTGGCGACGACCGCTCGCGGGCAGCCGGCGTGCAGCGAGAGGGGCCCGGCGCCGTTCAGGCGGAGAAGCACGTGCGCGGGGGAGCCGATCGTGAGCGCGAGCCTCGGTGCGACGAACGTCTGCGTCTCGCCGCGCTCCAGGGTGCCGTGGAAGAGCAGCCTCCCGAGCCCGCCGCTCGCGGTCTGGGCGTGGACGTCGACGAGCGAGCTCCCGGTGGCGGCCCGTACGACGAGGTGGGCAAGCCGTTGCCTCGGCGCGTGGACGCGCGGGACGCCGGCCGACGGTTTCTTCGCGGCCCCGGCTCCGGCGCCGCCGAACTTCCAGGCCGCGATCACGAGCGCCGTCACGCCGGCGATCGCCACCAGGGTGAGCACGATCATGTTCAGCTCGATGCGGCCGTGCTGGCGGCGGCGGACACGCACCTTGCGTGGCGCCCGCGGGTCGCCGTCCTCGTTCACCCAGAAGCGCGAGCTGTACTCGTCGACGTACAGCTGGCCGTCGAGGCCGAGGAAGTCCGCGTAGCTGCGCAGGAAGCCCCGGACATAGGTCTGCCCGGGGAGCACGTCGAAGTGCTCCTCCTCGAGCGCCTGCAGGTGGCGGACGCGGATCTTCGTCGCCTCCGAGGCGGCCGCCAGGTCGAGGCCCTTGCGCCGCCGCGCCTCCTTGAGGCTGGAGCCGATCTCGAACATCCGCAGCCGATTCTACGACAGACGCTCGCGGACGTCCCGAGCCGGTTGCGGATGGCGCGGACTCAGTGCGCGAACACGTTGAGCAGACCGTAGAAGCCGACGGCCAGCCCCGTCGTCAGCGCGACGCAGATTCCGGTCACGCCAAGGATCTTCCCAGCGCGCGCGACCCTCTCGCGGCGGGCGCGCCCGAGCGTCAGCTGCACCGTCTCCCGGCCCCGTCTCGCCATCACGATCGCGTAGACGCCGAACAGGAGCGCGACCCCTGCCGAGCTCGACGACTGGACGAGCGTGATCGCGGACGAGTACCAGGAGAGCGCGACGCCGGCCGGCACGGCGAGCACGGCGATCGTGCCGGAGACGAGCGCCGCCCAGGCGCGCGGATTGGGAGCGGGCGGGCGCGTCGTTGCGCCGCGCTGGCCGCCGCGCCGGCTACTGCTTCCTGTAGGGGCGGCCATCGGCGGCGGGTGGAATCGAGCGGCCGATCACTCCGGCGACTGCGATCAGCGTGAGCAGGTACGGGAGGGCGGCGAACAGCGTGCTGTAGTTCGCCCACGCGTCGACGTTTTCGAGCTGCGGCGAGAGCGCGCTGGAGAAGCCGAATAGGAGGGTCGCCCACAGCGCGCCGAACGGGCGCCAGTTGCCGAAGATCATCGCGGCGAGGGCGATGAACCCGCGCCCGGCGGTCATGTTCTCGGTGAAGGAGTGCGAGAAGCCGATGGACAGGAACACCCCGCCGAGCGCGGCCAGCATGCCGGAGAGCGTGACCGCCGCGTAGCGGATGGCGTAGACGTTGATGCCCACCGTGTCGGCGGCGCGCGGGTGCTCGCCGCAGGCCCGGATGCGCAGGCCGATCGCCGTCTTGAACAGCACGATCCAGGAGAGGACGACGAGCGCGAGCGCGAGCAGGGTCATCAGGCTGATGCCGCTGAGCGAGTCCTGGAGGAAGTGGCCGAGCGTGCGGGGAGGAACGGCGGCCAGGAAGTCCAGGTTCACGTTCGGCATCGCCGGCAGGTCGCCCGGGGTGCCCTTCTCGCCGTAGATGTCGTTGTACAGGTAGCCCGTGATGCCGAGCGCGAGGAAGTTGATCGCCGTGCCGCTGACGATCTGGTCGGAGCGCAGGTGGATCGAGAAGTACGCGTGGACGAGCGCGAGCAGCGCCCCGGAGAGGACGCCGACAACGACCCCGAGCACCCACGAGTTCGTGCGGTCGGCGCCCCAGACGCCGAAGAAGGCGCCCATCAGCATCATCCCCTCGAGCCCGATGTTCACGACGCCGCTCCGCTCCGAGAACATGCCCCCGAGCGCGGCGAAGAGCAGCGGCGTCATGTACACGAGCGTCAGCGAGACGAGCGTCGACCAGGTGATCACGTCCGAGAGGTGGGCGGCGCTCGCGCGGGTGACGAAGACGCCGCCGAGCATTCCGATCAGGCCGCTCGCGACCGCACCCCAGCCGATGCGGCGTCCCCCCCGGCGGATCGCCCAGCCGCCGGCGGCGGCGCCGGCGGCGCCGACGACGAGGGGCACGGCGATCGTCCGGCTCGTCACGGGCGGCAGGACGAGCCACAGGGCGACGGCGCCGAGCGCGATGCCGAGCGTGGCGACGCCGCCGGGGGTGAGCAGCCGCGAGGAGGCCAGGCGGCCCGGTGCGGTCGCGGTGGGCGCGGTCAGGCGGGGCTCCTCTTGCGCTGCGGCAGCCTGAGCTTTCGACGCACGTTCCACAGGGAGAGGATGAGCACGTCGGCGCCGACGAACAGCACGACGAGGCCCTGGATCAGCTGCGTCAGGTTGTTCGCCAGCTCCGGCTTGAACACGGTCGGGTCGAGGTTCCGCGTCGACGTCCCCGTCTTCAGCGCCCCGAACAGCAGGGCGGCGAAGAAGACGCCGACGGCGGTGTTCCGCCCGAGCAGGGCGACGGCGATGCCGATGAACGCGATCTGCGAGTACGTCTGCACCGAGGTCAAGTCGAGCCGGTACTGCCAGCCGAGGATGTCCAGCGACCCCGCCAGACCTGCGAACGCACCGGAGATCGCCATCGCCAGGAAGTAGCTGCGTGAGACGCTGATGCCGCCGTAGCGGGCCGCCTCGGCGTTGAACCCGACTGCCCGCACCTCGTAACCGAGAGTCGTCCGGCCGAGGACGATCCAGTAGACGACGAGAGCGGCGAGCGCGACGAAGAGGCCGACGTGCAGGCCCTGCAGCAGCTGGCTCCCCCACACGACGGGCAACTTCGCGCTCGACGCGATCTCCTTCGTCACGGGGACGGGACCGGCCGCCGGGTCCTGCATGGGGCCGCCGAAGCCGATCAGGTAGCTCGCCACCCACAGGGCGATCCAGTTGAGCATGATCGTCGAGATCACCTCGTGCGCGCCGACGGTCGCCTTGAGGATGCCCGCGATGCCAGCCCACAGGGCACCGGCGAGGGTGGCGGCGGCGGCGGCGAGCAGGACGTGCACCGCCGTCGGAAGCGACGAGAAGGAGACGCCGATCTGCACCGCCACCACCGTGCCGACGATGTACTGCCCCTGCCCGCCGATGTTGAACAGGCCGCAGCGGAAGGCGAACGCGACCGCCAGCCCGGTGAGGACGAGGGCGGTGAACTGGATCAGCGTCTGCTGCAGGTTGCCGGAGGACGTGCACGGATACGAGCAGTAGGAGCCGAACCAGTTGATGCCGGAGCCGGTGAAGATCTCCCTGTAGGTGTTGAGCGGGTTCTTGCCGCTGATGACGAGCACGACGAGGCCGCCCATGAAGAAGGCGAAGATGGTGGTCAGCAGCGGCGTGACGACGCCGCCCGCGCGCTGCCAGAGCTCGAGCCGCGCCGCCAGGCCGAGCGGGAGCTCCGGCTCGGGCCTGCCCTCGGTCGGCGGCAGTCGCTCGCTCATGCGGCTGCAGCCTTGCCGGACAGCGTGCCGCCGGTCATGGCGATGCCGAGCGTCTCCTCGCTCACGTCCGGCCCGTACTCGCCGACGATGCGGCCTTCGTACATGACGAGGATGCGGTCGGACAGGGAGAGGATCTCGTCCAGCTCGAGCGAGACGAGCAGGATCGCGCGCCCCTCGTCGCGCTCCTCGACCAGGCGCCGGTGGACGAACTCGATCGCGCCCACGTCGAGGCCGCGGGTCGGCTGAGCGGCGAGCAGGACGCGCGGGTCACGGCCGATCTCGCGCGCAAGCACGAGCTTCTGCTGGTTGCCGCCGGACAGCGCCGAGGCGCGCGTAGCCGGACCGCCGCCGCGCACGTCGAACTGCCGCAGGAGCTCGCGCGCCCGCTGCACGATCCGCCGCGGAAAGACCCACCCGCGCGCCGCGAAGGGCGCCTTGCCGTAGTCGTGCAGGACGAGGTTCTCGGCCAGGGTGAAGTCGAGCACGAGCCCGTGCCGGTGGCGGTCCTCCGGGATGTGCCCGAGGCCTGCGTCGAGCGCGTCCCGCGGCGAGGCGTGCGGCGACAGCGTCCTCCCGGCGACCGCGATCGTGCCGCTCGCACGGTGGCGGAGGGCGGTGAGGCACTCGATCAGCTCGGTCTGGCCGTTGCCGTCGACGCCGGCGATGCCGACGATCTCGCCGGCGTGGACGTCGAAGGAGACGCCGCGGACCTTCTCGACCCCACGGTCGTCGAAGGCGTGGAGGTCGCGAACCTCGAGCAGCGTCTCGGCGGGGTGCGGCGGACCCTTGTCGACCTGGAGGACGACGTCGCGACCGACCATCATCCGCGCCAGCGCGGCCTCGGTGGCACCTGCGCGCGGTACCGTCCCGACCTTCCTGCCGCGGCGGAGCACGGTGATCCGGTCTGCGATCTCGAGCGCCTCGTTCAGCTTGTGGCTGATGAAGACGATCGACATGCCCTCCGCCTTCAGCGAGCGCAGGATCTCGAACAGCTCTCTCGCCTCCTGGGGCGTGAGCACGGCGGTCGGCTCGTCGAGGATGAGGATGTCGGCGCGGCGGTAGAGTGCCTTGACGATCTCGACCCGCTGCTGCTGGCCGACGGTCATGTTCTGGACGAGCATGTCCGGCTCGATGTGGAAGCCGAACGTGCGGGAGATCTCGCTCACCCGCTCGCGCGCGCGGCGGTAGTCGAGCAGCACGCGCCCGTCCATCGGCTCGCTGCCGAGGACGATGTTCTCGGCGGCGGTCATGACCGGGATGAGCATGAAGTGCTGGTGCACCATGCCGATCCCCGCCCGGATGGCGTCCTTGGCGGAGCCGAAGGACACGCGCCGGCCGTTGACGATCGTCTCGCCCTCGTCGGCCTTGTACAGCCCGTAGAGGATGTTCATCAGCGTCGACTTGCCGGCGCCGTTCTCGCCGAGGAGCGCGTGCACCTCGCCGCGTCGCAGGTCGAAGTCCACCCGGTCGTTGGCGACGACGCCCGGGAAACGCTTCGTGATCGCCCGCAGCTCGAGGACGAGGCTGTCGTCAGGCACGGAGGAATCCTAGGGGGGCGGAGCGGACTCCGCCCCCCTAGGATCGACGAGCTACTGCGCCGGAGGAGTGACCTTGCCCTGGATGATCAGGCGCGCGAGCGCGTTCGTACTCTTGCCGAACGCAGCCCGGACGGACGCCGGCAGCTTGGGGCTGAGCTTGCCGAAGCCGACGCCCTGGTTCTTCAGGTCGTACGTCTTGTCGATGCCGCCCTTGAACCCCTTCGGGTCGGCCATGTACTCCTTGATCGTGTCGAAGACCGCCTGGTCCACCCGCTTCCGCGCGCTCGTCAGGATGTGCGGGCCGAGGAAGGACTGGTCGGCGTCCACGCCGATGCCCCACACGCCCTTGCTCTTCGCCGCGTCGAGAGCGCCGAGCCCGCACTGGCCGGCCACCTGGAAGACGACGTGCGAGCCGCGGGCAATCTGCGACAGCGCCGTCGCCCGGCACTTCGCCTGGTCGGCGAAGGTCGGGTCGTTCGCGTAGTTGACGAGCACCCGGATGTTCTTGCTCACCCGCTGCGCGCAGTACTTGTAGCCGGCGATGTAGCGGACGATCGCCGGCACCTTGTTCGCCCCGACCGCCGAGATGGTGTTCCGCTTCTCGCGCAGCATCTCGAGCGCGGCGATGTTGCCGACCAGGCAGCCTGCCTCCTGCTCTTTGAACTGGATGCCGCGGACGTTCGGGATCGGCGTCGTGCCCATGTCCGACTGGGCGACGTCGATGCCCGCGAACATCGTGTTGGGGAACGCCTTCGCCACGGTCGGCAGCGGCCCGAAGGCGAACAGGACGCCGACCCCGAAGACGAGGTCGTAGCCCTGCTGCGCGGCGGCCACCAGGTTCGGCTGCCGGTCGGCGGCCGTCTGCGTGATGAAGATGCGGCCGTCGACGCCGAGCTTGTTCTCGGCGCGCTGCAGGCCCACGGCGGACAGGGCGTTGAAGCCCTTGTCGTTCAGGCTGCCGATGTCCGTGACGACGGCGACCCTGATCGCCGCCCGCTGCGCGGCCTTGCCGCTCGTCGCCAGCGCGCCCGTAACGGCGGCAGCGACGACGAGCGCCGCGGAGACGGCGGCGATGAATCGAGTGCGTGTGTTCACGTGTTCCTCCCTGAGAGGATTCCCCGGAACTTCCGACGCCCGATGCTACTCGGAAGTCCGCGGGCGGGCGAGCGGAAAACCCCGGACTCTGGCGGGAAATCCCGCAACACCGGCTCGGGCCGCTCAGCGCTCGCCGACGGGCAGACGGTCGAGGTCCGCCTCGCCGACGAGGACGCGCCTCGGCTTCGAGCCCTCGTAGCCCGAGATGATGCCGCGGCGCTCGAGCATGTCGATCAGCCGGCCCGCCCGCGTGTAGCCCACGCGAAGCCGGCGCTGGATGAGCGACACGGAGGCCGTCTGCGTCTGTACGACGACCTCGATCGCCTTGTCCAGCAGCGGGTCCTCGTCGGGGTCGAACTCGTCGTCCGGCTCCTCCTCGCCGGACTCGCGCTCCGGCGGGACGAGCAGGGACTCGTCGAGCTCCTGCGGGCGCTGCGCCCGGCACTGCTCGACGACCAGGGCGATCTCCTCCTCGCTCACGAACGCGCCCTGCAGGCGCTGCAGCCGCGAGGTCCCGAGCGGCTTGAAGAGCATGTCGCCCTGGCCGAGCAGCGATTCGGCGCCGTTGTGGTCGAGGATGACGCGCGAGTCGGTCTGGCTGGAGACGGCGAAGGCGATCCGGCTGGGGACGTTGGCCTTGATCATCCCGGTGATGACGTCGACCGACGGCCGCTGCGTGGCGAGGACGAGGTGGATGCCGACCGCGCGCGACTTCTGTGCGAGCCGGATGATCGCGTCCTCGACCTCCTGCGGCGAGATCATCATCAGGTCGGCGAGCTCGTCGATGACCACGAGCAGGTAGGGCCACTCCTCCTCCCCGCGCGCGCGCAGCGACCGGTTCAGCTCGGGGAGGCTGCGGGCGCGCAGGAGGCTCATGCGCTCGTAGCGGCGCTCCATCTCGCCGACCACGTTCGTGAGGGCGGCCGCCGCCTGCTTCGGGCTGGAGACGACGGGCGTCAGAAGATGCGGGATCGACTCGTAGTAGCCGAGCTCGATCCGCTTCGGGTCGATGAGGATCATCCGCACCTCGTCCGGGGTCGCTCGCAGCAGGATCGAGGTCAGCATCGTGTTCAGGCAGCCCGACTTGCCGGAGCCGGTCGTCCCTGCGATCAGCAGGTGCGGCATGCGGGCGAGGTCGGTCCAGACGGCGTTGCCGGCGATGTCCTTGCCGAGCCAGACGGCGAGCGGGCTCGCGGCGGCCGGGAGGTCGTCGAAGATGTCGCCGAGCGTCACGAGGTTCGGGCTCGCGTTCGGGACCTCGACCCCGACCGCCTGCTTTCCGGGGATCGGAGCGAGGATGCGGATGTCCGTCGTCGCGAGCGCGTACGAGAGGTCGTCCTTGAGGCTCGCCACCTTCGCCACCTTCGTGCCCGCCGCGAGCTGCAGCTCGTAGCGCGTGACGCGCGGCCCGGAGATCTCGCCCACCACCGTCGCCTCGACGCCGAAGTGGGAGAGCGTGCGCACGAGGAGCTCCGCCGTTCGGCCGCTTCGCTCGGCCGAGGCTCCCTGCGCCCCCTTCGAGCGGCGCAGGAGCGCACGGTCGGGGAGCCGGTAGTCGGCGGCCTGCGCGAGCACGCCGAAGAGCGAGCCCTGCGTGTCCTCGGCCGCGTCCGCAGCCAGAGCCGCCTCCTCCGTCCCTTGCAACAGACTGTCACTTGTGTTCGGACACGCCCCGACGAGATCCGGGAAGTCGTGCTCGGCGTCGACGAGCGCCGGCGGAAGCCCGCTCGCCGGCTCGGGAGGCGCGGCAGGCGCCAACCCGTACACGCTTTGGAACAGACTGTCACTTGGCAGGGAGCTGCTGCGCGGGCGGAGGCGAGGCGGGCGCTCGAGCATCAGCCTGGCCGTCCGCCCCGCCGACCTGCCGACGAGGCGCACGGCGTGGTGCGAGCGGTGGAGGAGCGCCCCGGCGGAGGCGCCCGTCACGAGCAGGGCGGCGGCGAGGAGCGTGAAGACGCCGAGGATCGTCACGCCGGTCGACCCGATCGGCCCGCCGAGCGCGGCATCGAGGCCCTTGCCGAGGTACCCCCCGTGCGCCCGGCCGAGGACGAGGCCGAGGCCGAGGGCAAGCGCGCCGAGGCCGATGCGGAACGGGCGGAAGTCGACGAGGCGGCTGCGGCCGAGCACGAGCGCCCCGACCGCGACGAGCGCGACGGGCGCGGCGTATCCGGCTTCCCCGACCAGGTCGTGCAGGCCGGCGGCAAGGCCGCGTCCGAGCGAGCCGCCGTCCCAGCCCGCGTAGAGAACGGTGCCGACGAAGACGCCGAGCGCGAGCAGGGCGAGCCCGACCAGCTCTGACCGGTGGTGGCTGTGCAGGCCTCGGCGAGGCTGAGCCCGCTTGCGCCTGCGGATGCGCGCAGGCTGACGCGGGCGCAGCCTCGTCGAGCGCTTTCTCCGCGCCATGGGCCAGCGTTCGCGGCGGGACGGCCGCCTCCTTCCTCGCCGCCGGAGAGTTCCGGCTTTGCGGCTACAGGCCGGCGATGCGGTCGACGAGGAGGTCGAGGAACGCCTCGGCGTCGACGTCGACCGCCACCTCCGCCGTCGGCGCGAGCCCGGTGCGGCCGAGGAGGTCGCAGACGGTGCGGCCGCGGCAGAGCTCGGACTCGGTCTCGACTGCCACGTGGCAGCGCCGCGTCTCGAGCAGCGTCGGGTCGGCGACGAACGCGAGCGCGAGCGCGTCGTGGACCGGCGGTCCCGGCCACCCGTACGTCTCGCGGTGGTAGTGCGCGTAGAAGTCGACCAGCTCGGCGGCGACGCGTGCGACGCCGCCGCCCCGCCTCAGCGCCTCGGACCGGTCGGGCGTGAACAGCGCCTTGTGCGTCACGTCGAGGCCGATCATGGTCACGTCGAGGCCGCTCGAGAAGACCCGCGCGGCCGCCTCCGGATCGGCCCAGACGTTGAACTCGGCGGCCGGCGTGACGTTGCCGAGGCCGATCGCTCCGCCCATGAGCACGATCCGCTCGGGCCGTACCTCCGGATGCCGCTCGAGCAGGAGGGCGACGTTCGTCAGCGGGCCGGTCGCGACGAGCACGACTCCGGGCCCGAGCCGCTCGGCGAGGACGTCGGCGGCGTGGCCGGGCGCCGGACGCGCGCGCGGCGGGGGCAGCGCAGGCCCGTCGAGGCCGCTCTCGCCGTGCACGTACTCGGCCGAGCGGGGCTCGCGCACGAGGGGCCGCTCCGCCCCTGCGGCCACGGGCACGTCGCCGCGGCCGGCCAGCTCGAGCACCCGGATCGCGTTCGCGGTCGTCTTGTCGAGCGTCGTGTTGCCGTGCACCGTCGTCACGGCGAGGAGCTCCACCTCCGGGCTGGCGAGCGCGAGCAGGAGCCCGATCGCGTCGTCGTGGCCGGGGTCGCAGTCGACGACGATGCGGGTCGGCATCGCCGCGAGCCTACCGGGACGCGTGCGCGGCGACGAGCTCGTCCACCTCGGACGCGGTCGGGAGCGACGGTTGTGCTCCCGGCCGCGACGCGGCCAGAGCGCCGGCGGCGCAGGCTCGGCGCAGGGCCTGCTGTCGCGGGCGCCTCTCGAGCAGGGAGACGACGAGGCAGGCCGTGAAGGCGTCGCCGGCGGCGGTGCCGTCGACCGCGCGCACGGGCGGCGGAGCCGCATGCGCCACCTCCTCTCCCTCCTCGAGCAGGAGCGCGCCCTCGGCGCCGAGCGTCACGGCCACGAGCCGGCCGCGGTCCCCGACCGTCTCGCGCTCGAACCGGTTGACGACGAGCAGGTCGGGCTCGACGGCGACCCGCCGGGCGGGGGCGGCGTTCAGGCAGAAGAACGGCGCCTGCGCGGCCGCTGCGCGCACGGCTCCGTCCGGGACCTCGAGCTGGCAGAGCACGGCGTCGACCTCGCCCACCGTCACGTCGGCCGGCGCCAGGCGTGCGTTGGCGCCCGGCGCGACGGCGATCGCGTTCTCGCCGTGCGCGTCGACGAGGACGAGCGCGACGCCGGTGTGCAGCCCTGTCCCGGTCAGGCGGCGGACGCCGCTCGTGTCCACTCCCGCCTGGACGAGGCCGGCGAGCGCCTCGTCCGCGAGCTCGTCGTCGGCGACGGCCGCGACCAGGCGGACGTCGGCTCCGAGCCGGGCGGCGGCGACGGCCTGGTTCGCTCCTTTGCCACCAGGGATCCGCTCGAACGACGCGCCGCCGACCGTCTCGCCCGGACGCGGCAGGCGCTCGCAGCGTGCGACGAGGTCGACGTTGACGCTGCCGACGACCGCGATCCGCGGTCGCCGGCTGGGCGCGCTCATGCCCGGGAGGCGACGGCGGGC
>Ga0070741_10004437_pt1 | contig 32762 bp, 34 predicted proteins | sample Coa_R1_4_FD_66440 | JGI IMG/M metagenome (GOLD analysis project Ga0070741, IMG submission 66440) | Surface soil microbial communities from Centralia Pennsylvania, which are recovering from an underground coalmine fire - Coalmine... | ecosystem: Environmental > Terrestrial > Soil > Unclassified ... | reverse complement strand
GCGTGGACAACGAAGGTTGTTCATAGCAGCGTCTCCTTGTGATTGGGTTGGTGACGCTTTCCATTACACGGAGTCGCTGCTTTTTCTTCAACCTCTCAGCATTACTTTTTCATGACTACCCGTGATCCGATCTTTGGGCGTCTCATCGGGATCGCCCTCGACGACCGGCAGCGCCGCGACCTTCCGCTCGCCGGCCTTCTGCGATTGCGCCGTTGCGAGTAAAACCATCATCAGCGCAACCGCCAGCGCAAAGTAAAAAGAACCGTATTTCATTCAGCCTCCGTGAACTGTCTGGGGCCTGTTCTTTGATAAGTATTCCTATCTCGCCACCCGCGCGCCGCCGCCTTTCATCACCTTTTCTACTTCCGCCAGCGTCGCCATTGTCGTATCGCCCGGCGTCGTCATCGCCAGCGCGCCGTGGGCCGCGCCGCATTCGACCGCGCGCTGCGGCCCCTGATCGGTCAGGAAGCCGTAAATCAACCCCGAGGCGAATGAATCGCCGCCGCCGACGCGGTCAAAGATTTCCAGATTCTCGCGCAACGGCGCCTGGTGAAGTTTCCCTTCGTGCCAGCAGACCGCGCCCCAGTCGTTGATCGTCGCAGTTTTCGCGTTGCGCAGCGTGGTGGCGACGACTTTGAAATTCGGGTACTCCCCGACGGCGGCTTCGATCATCTTCCCGAAGTTCGTCACGTCGAGTTTCGAGTGATGCTCATCGAGCCCTTCGACCTCGAAGCCGAGCGCGGTGGTGAAGTCTTCTTCATTGCCGATCATCACGTCAATCATCGGGGCCAGACCGCGATTGACTTCCTGCGCGCGCTGCTGCCCGCCGATTGACCGCCACAATGAGTCGCGGTAATTCAGGTCGTAAGAGATGATTGTCCCGTGTTTCCGGGCGGCTTCCATCGCCTCCCGCGCCACGAGCGGCGTCGTTTCTGAAAGTGCGCAGAAGATGCCGCCGCAATGGAACCAGCGCGCACCTTCGCGGCCGAATATTTTTTCCCAGTCAACGTCTCCGGGCTTGAGCTGGGAGACCGCCGTGTGCCCGCGATCAGAACAGCCGAGTGCGGCGCGCAAGCCGAAACCGCGCTCGGTGAAATTCAGGCCGTTGCGCACGGCGCGCCCGACGCCGTCGTATTTCACCCAGCGCAAATGCGACTGATCCACGCCGCCCTGGTAAATCAGATCCTGCACCAGCCGGCCGACCGGATTGTCCGCGAGGGCAGTAACGACGGCCGCCTCCATGCCGAAGCAACGCCGGAGCCCGCGCGCCACGTTGTATTCGCCGCCGCCTTCCCAGGCGTGGAAAGTACGCGTAGTCGAAATTCGTCCCTCGCCGGGATCAAGGCGCAGCATCACTTCACCGAGCGCGACCAGATCCCATCTGCATTGATCCTTGGGTTTGATCTTCAAGCTTGCCATCTCGCGTGTCAGTTGAAAGAAAATCCAGTGGTCACGACTGCCGCAGTTCACGCACTCTGGTGACGGCCTCACTCGCCAGTTGTCTGATCTTCCCGAATTCACCCGCGGTCATCAGCTCCGGCTTCACCATCCAGCTCCCGCCGCACGCCACTACCTGCGGCAGGGCGAGATATGGGCCGATGTTTGCCGAATCAATCCCGCCGGTCGGAATGAAGCGCACCTGTTTGTAAGGCGCACAAATCGCCTTCAGAAAGTTCACGCCGCCCATTGATTCAGCCGGGAAGAATTTGAGGACGCTTGTGCCTCTGGATAATGCCATCTCGATTTCGGTAGGCGTGCAGACGCCGGGAAAGATCGTGACGCCCTGCGACTGGCAGTAATCAACGACTGTCGAATTCGTGCCCGGCGAGACGATAAACTCTGCCCCGGCATTCAGCGCCGTCTGCGCCTGCTCGACCGACAACACGGTGCCCGCGCCGAGCAGGAGTTCGGGGAAGCGCTGCCGAATCCGGCTGATGGAGTCTGCGGCGGCAGCCGTGCGGAACGTCACTTCGGCACAGGGCAGGCCGCCCTCGAGCAATGCCTCTGCGAGCGGCAGGGCGTGTTCAGTTTGCGGAATGCTGACGACGGGAACGATGCCGATTTGCTGAACGCGGTCAATGAGGCTCATCCAGACTGGTCTCCTGATTCTGCTGCAAAGTCAAAAACGTGAGCATCGTATTGAAGCGACTGGCGGGATGCAAGCAAAACCAGGCAGACCGGGGCGAGAGATCAACCCTGCTTCATTCGAACCTGATTTCCGGTGAGGTCTCGGTGATCACCATTCCTTCGGTGACTTTGGTGCAGCAGGTCAGGCACTGGCGGTCGCGCTCGTCGCCGAGGTGGTAGCGAACTTCACAGGTTCGGCACGTCCCGTTCCAGCAGAATCCGCCATACGAGATCGGCTCGAAGGCGACGTACTGGAAGCAGCGCAGGAGCGAATTCTTTTCCGGCACGCTGTATTTCTGGCCGAGGACTTCGATCTGCACCAGGCGCTCGAACGGGTCGAAGAGTTCGAGGTTGAGATCGGGATGGAGTTGCTGTCCGGCTTCGTCTGTGGTTTCCGGTGCAACATCGGGAATGACGGCGCTGACAGACATGGTGTTTCTCCGACGTTTCGGCGGGGCTCATCTTCCTGACACTTCAATTGACTCGGTCGCAGGGTTATTTGATGATTGCGGAGCGAAGCCGAAAAAGTGCGCAGAATCGGTCAGAATGACTGATGGCCTGAGTTATTTTCTTATCCGTCCGGGTGCTGAGGTGAGTTTCGAATAAACGCGGGCCACAAATGCTTCGGGGCTGTGGGTGGCGCGCTCGTGAGGCCGGCGTGAGATTAGCTCAAAAGCACGACGGCTTCAATCACCTCATTTATGATTTTTTTATGACAGACCAGCGGTACAGCTCTCCTTCATTAACTATCAAGCCGCCTTCGCTGCGCGAAGGCGATACCGTTGCCGTCGTCGCCCCCGGCAGCAACCTGAAAAGCGATTACCTGGAACGCGGCGTCGCGGAACTCGCGAAGCTCGGGTTCCGGGCAAAGTACGAGCCGGAAATTTTATCCAAAGCGCGCTACACCGCCGGGTCGGACGAGCGCCGCGCCGCGGAGCTGATGCGCGCTTTCACTGATCCTGAAATTAAAGCCGTGTGGGCGGCGCGCGGCGGTTACGGCTCGATGCGCCTATTCGGCCTGCTCGACGACGAAGCGCTCAAACGGCACCCCAAAATTCTCATCGGCTACAGCGACATCACGGCGTTGCACTTGTATTTCTACCGCCGCTTCGGCTGGGTGACTTTTCATGGGCCGATGGTGGCGTACGACCTGCAGGGGGGTGAAGAGCATTACGAACGCGCCGGATTGCTGGCGGCAATCACGCGGCCCGCGCCGATGGGTGAGATCACAGGAACCGGGACTGAGATGCTGCACCGCGCATCAGGCGGGCGGGTGCGCGGGCGATTGCTGGGAGGCTGCCTGTCGCTCGTCATCGCGCTGATGGGAACGCCGGATGAACTCGATACGCGCGGATCAATTCTCTTTCTGGAAGACACTGGGGTAAAACCGTTCGCCCTGGATCGGATGCTGCGCCAGTTGCACTTGGCGGGTAAATTCGATGACGTGCGCGGGATCGTTTTTGGCGAAATGACCGATTGCGTGCAGCACGCGCAGCAGGGTTACCGGATTCAGGATGTACTGGCCGAATGCACTGCCGGCATCAATGTGCCAGTGATGTTCGGTTTGCGCAGTGGCCACAGCCCGGCGGGCAATCTGACTCTCCCCTTAGGCGTCGAAGCCACACTCGATGCGGATCGTGGCGCGCTGATTATTGAAGAAGCGGCAGTCAGCGAAAACTGAAACGGGCGGGCAATTGATTATTTATTACGGGGGCAGAGACAAGTCAGAGATCCAAGGAAAGAGGTACTACCAATATGGCTTTTCGTGAACAACTTACTTCATGCCCACGCTGCCACCTGCTGATCACTATTGAATCGGTCATGGTTGACGAAAAAGCGACCGTGCGCATTATCGGCAAATGCACCAACACCCACTGCCAGACCAACAGCATCTGCCGCGATATTGACCCGCTCCAGATCGCAGCTTATGAGGCATCAATCGTCCAGGCGGCTCCCGCCCCCCAGCCGGTTTACAGAAGCCTCGGACACTAAAAATCTGCCAGAATAAAAAGTGCTGAGCAGAAGGCGACTCCTGCTCAGCACTCGGTATTTGTGAGGCCGGCTCACTGCCTTCCGTAACGAATTCGCACGCTGAAAGTCCCGCTGTTATCGCCGGTATAATCGTCATTGATTCCCAGCCACAGTCTGCCGTACTCGCCCTGCTCCACATTCAGTCTGTTACTCGTCCCGACCGGAACGACGGCGGAATCGCCGCCCTGCCGGTAGCGAATCTTTGCCAGGAGCGCCCCGGCCGGCGCATTCTGGAGCGGCAGCGATGAAGAGCCACGCTGCGAATTGTCGCCATCCGCCCCAACGCGACGGTTGTTGCCGATGCTGATTGTCCCGCTGGCCGTGACTTCAATAATCATGCCCGGCTCGACGTCAATGCCCGTGTCAGTCCATTGACGGCTGGCGCTGACGGTGAGGCTTCTCTCGCCCCGGTTCTGATCAGGATTTGAGGGTGTGCCGCCGGCGTTGCTGCCGCGGCGTTCGACTGAGACGCGCACCTGATAAGCGCCGCGCGCGTCAGTCGTGTTCCAGTGGTTGGCGGTGAAATACAGCACGCCGTCGAGTTGCGCGACGAATTCACGGCTGCGCCCGATGAGAATCGGCGGCGAGTTCGGCTCAGCGCCAATCGCCGTAATCAGCGCGCCGTCATTTTCATTCGGCATCGGCGCATCAGGGCCACGGCGGTTGATCCCGTCCGGCGAAGACGGCGTGCGCCCGTCCAGATAGATCTGTCCGCTTGCTTCCACGCGCACGCGCTGGCCGCGCATGACCTCAACTTCCGACCTCACCCACTGATCGAGCAGGCGGACTTCAAACTGCGGGAAAGATTCAAAGCCCCCGCGCGGCGGCGGTGTCGGGTTGAGGTCGCCGGGACGGTTATCCGGCACGTTCGCGGTGTTACGATCAATCACCAGGCGTTTGACCCGGCGCGCCTCAAACCTGAGCGGCCTGGCATTTTCATCGCCGCTGCTGATCTGAAAGAGGAAATAACCATTCTCATAACCGACGAAAGTCCCCTGCAGCACGCTGCCGTCAGTCAGGTACAACGTGTCAGCAAGCGACACGCCGGATAGCAGCGTTAGCAGAACAACCGGTAGAATGAATGAGCTGATGGTTGATAATATCTTTCGCATGCCTTTCTCGCCTGATTGAAGATTCCTTCCTTAACCTGCCCGGACAGCACGGCCCTCAACTGAAGCTGCGGCTGATGACCGATTACATGGTTTGTTGAGAATGACAGGGGGGACGAACCGGGGCCCGAGTATAGCGACAAGCCGTATTAGCCCGCAACCGGCGCGGACAGGTAAAGTGAATCAGAGCAAAGACGGGAACAGAATCAGAACTCCTCCTGCGACATGCTGTCGAAGCGATGCTCTTCGTCATACTCACGGAGCAGGTCGAGGATCAGTGAGGTATTACTGGAAGCCTGAATCTCCTGGGCAAAGCCGATCTGCGACTTGTCGAAGCTGAAATACCCGTTGCTGGCATCCTGCACGAGCAGCTTAAAGGCGGCCATTCCTGAATTTTCTCCGAGCGAGGCGTTCACTATCAGCCCTTCGGTGAAATAGATCCGGCCTTTGTTCTCTTCCTTTTCGACCGCGAGGATGCCGGTCAGCCGGTTATTTTCCAGCAACTGCACCACGTCAAAGATGCTGAAGTCTGAGAGGCTGCCGGCCAGCGCGGCCCGCTGGCCGGATTCCGCACTGGCCGGCGCGTGGTTTCGATTGCGCACCGTTTCGAGGCGTCTTACTTCCTGAAGGTGCGCCGTCACTCCGGCCTTCGGATTCAGCTCGCGCGCTTCGAGCAGGCAGCGATTGGCCTGCTCCAGATCGCCCGTTTTAATGTGGAGGCTCGCCATCGCCATGCACTGATTGGCCGCATGCTCAGACAGGTTGCGCTCCCGGTACAGGAGGCACAGCTTTTCACGAAGGCGAATACTTTCCGGCTTCTGTTCGACAGCCTGCTCCAGCGCGGAAATCCCGCGTTCCGGCATGTTGTACTTGACCAGCAATTCGGCGTCGAGGATGACGCTCTCGATGTCCAGTTCTTCGGCTTCTTTCATGATCACTTTCCGGTCAGCCTGTGGAAGCCCTCCAGCCCGGAGCTTTCGGGTCAGATATAATTTCGGATTGATAGCCTCGGTCAAAACGGGGTCAGGAGTGACAGGAGAGGGGCCGGGGAAAATCTGTCTCCCGAGGTGGGCAGAGTCTAGCATTTTCGCCAACCGCGAACAACGAGAAATCCTGCCCGGGGTCTCCGTAACTCTACTTCTTTTTCATCAGGCGTTCGATTTCGTTCGGGTCGCTGGGAATGGCGGAGGAAAGTTTACGCACGCCGTCCGCCGTCACCAGGTAATCATCCTCGATCCGCACGCCCAGACGTTCGCCTGAAATATAAATGCCCGGCTCGATGGTGAAGACGTCGCCGGGTCGCAGCGGGCGGTCATAATCGCCCACGTCGTGAACATCCATGCCAAGGTAATGGCCGGTCGCGTGGATGAAAAAGTAATCCATCGCGCGCTCATTCCCCTTTTCGTCCTTCGCCCGCAGTTTGCTGTCACGGAAAATCCGGGCGGTCTCCTGCGTCAATGCGCCGAGGTAAGTTTTCCCCGGCTTCACCGATTCGGCCACGCGGCGTTGCGCCTCAAGCACCAGGTCGTAAATCTCGCGCTGGCGCGGCGTGAAGCGACCGGAGGCAGGCCACGTGCGCGTGATGTCGGCCGCGTAATAGCTGTATTCCGCCCCGATGTCCACGACGACCAGATCACCGTCTTCAATCTGTTTGCGGTTACGGTCGTAATGCAGCACGGTCGAATAGATCCCCGACCCGATGATCGAGGGGAAGCTCGGGCGTTCGGCGCCGTTGCGCAGGAAGGCGGCCAGAATGTCGCCTTCGAGTTCGTATTCATAAACGCCGGGCCGCAGCGCGCGCGCCACGCCGGCCTGCGCGGCCCCGGTCGCGTCAATCGCCTTTTGCAGCATCGCCACTTCGGATTCCGACTTCGTCATCCGCTGGCGATTGATCTGATAAGCCACCTGCTTCAACTCCGCGTTGCCGACGAGCGCGCGCAGCCGTTCCGCAAACAACAGTTCGCGCGGCTGCGTCGTGTCTTCCCGGCGCGGAGTGATGCCGTAAAAGACCTGCCCGCCGGTCACCAGGTTTTTGATCACCCGGTCAAATTCGGTACTCGGCAGCGCGCGCTCGAAACCGAATGCGGCTTCGGCCTCCGCGCCCGGCCCGATCTGCGGCCCCGTCCACCTTTCATTCGCCGGGTTGCGCGGCGGGATGAATAAAATCTCGCGCGCGCCGCCGTAATCCGGCAGCCCTTTCGGGACGAGGAGCAGATAAGCCGCCGGAGTCTCAACGCCCGTCAGGTACTGAAAGTAATTGCTCTGTCGAAAGCGCCCGGCATCACCGAAATCATCTTCGTGCGCGCCGGCGAGGACAATGACGCCATTTTTGACCTGCTCCATCAGGCGCTGGCGACGGGCTTTGTATTCGCTGAGTGGCTGATTGGCGAGCAGCGGTTCGGGAGCGGCGGTGGAATAGATGGCAGGAAAACCACTGATAAAAAGCAGAGCGGCGAGCGGGATGGCCGCGGCAATAAACACTTTCTTCATACGTTGTCTCTTCGGGGCAATACAAAGGCGTCAGAAAGCAAAGAGCGGAAATCTCTTCATCACTCTGACGCCTGAATTATAACTCTCAGTTTCGCCGCAACGTCTGGATCAGCTTTCTGACCCTGCCCTGCAGGAGCGACATCAAGCCCATATAGCCGAAGCCCAGCAGGAAGATCAGCAGGAACGGGATCGTGCCGTAAATCTCGCTGTGGATCGCGTACCAGACCGCGGCGACGAAATATAAAGCCAGAGTCAGTTCAAGGATCGGCAGCAACCCATGTTTGCGCCCGTAGAGCCGCGCCTGTTGCAGCCAGTTATGTTTCGTGTCCTGCACCGCGTATTTCGGCGTGCGCACAAAGCTCGACTTGATCCGCAGCAAAGCCTCAATCACCGCGCGTGAGTTTGAAAACACGAGCCCGATGCCCATACCCATCGCCAGCGGGATCAGCAGTAGTCGCCGCTTCCTGTCCGGGTGCAGATATAGAATCGCCGTGCCGTAAAAGGCGACGACTGACAGCGTCGAGAAGAGCATGAGCGGCACGTCAAGCAGCAGCATGTGAAAGAGGCCCTGATTGAACCGCGCCATCAGCACCGGGACGTGCAACAGACTCAGCATGATCATCAGCGGCGCCGCGAAGTTCCCGTTCAACCGGAAGAACAGTTCCAGCTTCTGCTGCCACGAAAGCTGCGGGTGCCGCCAGACGCGCGGCAGCAGCTTCAGCCCGACCTGCACGAGTCCCTTCGCCCAGCGGCGCTGCTGCGCCTTGAAGGCATTCATCTCCACCGGCAGTTCGGCGGGCACGTCGTAATCCACCAGGTAAATGAACCGCCAGCCCATCAACTGCGCGCGGAAGCTGAGGTCAGTATCCTCGGTCAACGTGTCGTGCTGCCAGCCGCCTGACCACTCAATCGCCTGCCGCCGCCACATCCCGGCGGTGCCGTTGAAATTGAAGAAGGCGCCGGTGCGGTTGCGCGAAGTCTGCTCGACGACGAAGTGGCCGTCGAGCAGCACTTCCTGAATCTTCGTCAGCAGCGAGTAATCGCGATTGATGTGGCTCCAGCGCGTCTGCACCATGCCGATGCGCTCATCAGTGAAGTAATCCACCATCCGCCGCAGACAGTCGGGGCGCGGGGTGAAGTCGGCATCAAAGACCGCGATCAAATCACCTTTCGCCGTCTTCATCCCGTTTTCCAGCGCGCCGGCCTTGAACCCGGTGCGATCCTGGCGATGAATGTAAGCGATGTCGTGACCGAGCTGCCGGTACTTCTCGACGACGGCTGAAGCGATCCGCACCGTCTCATCGGTCGAATCATCCAGCACCTGAATGTCGAGCAGGTGGCGCGGGTAATCGAGCCCGGCGACTGATTCGACCAGCCGCTCGACCACATACATTTCATTGAAGAGCGGGAGTTGCACCGTAATGCGCGGCAGTTCGCTTTCGGCGAAGTGGCGCCGCGGCTCGGGCCTGACGTTGCGGTACCGCCAGAAGTAATAGACCATCCGCAGGCGATAACCGCCCAGCACCGCCAGCAGGAACAGGATCGTGAAGTAAAGAATGATGACCGACCAGTCGAACGTATCGAGCGTGTAGAGGTAACTGATGTTGTCGCGCCCGTGTTTCAAAATCGGATCCATCGAGCGGCGCACTTCGTCCAGAGTGGGGGCTTGCTGTAACAGGAACAGAGCAGGGTTCATAAGTTGATCGTTGCCTGGCCGACAGAGTGATGAAACAAGCTCAACATGGTAAGGATTTGTGCCGGGCTGTCAATGCGATGAGAGGCGGCCAGGGAAGAGGTTTTCAAACGTATCCGTTCTCCTCAAACCAGCGGACGGCCCTCTCGAGCGCTCCCTCAATCGGGCTCTGCGGCAGCCCGAGTTCGCACACGGCCTTCGCCGAGTCGTAATACATCGCGTGCTGCGACATCCGCACGGAATAAAAGGAGACCTGCGGCGTCTTGCCGAAATAACGCGCCAGAATCATTTCATCCGCATAAGCGACGGCGAGCGGCAGGAAGTGAGGGACGGCCATGCGCGGCGCGGGCTTGCCGGTGATCGCCGCGAGCATCCCGAGCATCTCTTTCAGCGTAAGGTTGCGGTGGCCCAGGATGTAACGCTCGCCCGTGCGGCCTTTCCGCCAGGCGAGGATGTGGCCGCGGGCCACGTCGGCGACATCAATCAGGTTGAGGCCGGTGTGGACGTAAGCCGGCATGCGATTCTGCAAAAACCGGAGAACGATTTCACCCGTCGGCGTCGGCTTGAGGTCATAAGGGCCGACCGGGGTCGAAGGGTTGACGATCACGACATCCAAGCCCTCCCTGATCGCGGCCCGGGCGGACTGTTCGGCGAGGAATTTGGATTTCTTGTAATCGCTGACTAGTTCTGCGAGGGTTGTTTGTGTCTCTTCAGTGCCGAGTGTGCTTTCAGGAGGCACGCCAATCGCCGCGACCGAGCTGGTGTGGACGAAGCGGCGCACGCCGGCCGCGCGCGCGGCCTCGAGCAGATACTCTGTCCCCCTGACGTTGACCCGATAAATCGAATCGCGATCACGCGCCCATAAAGAGTAATGGGCCGCGACGTGGAAGACCACTTCGCAGCCCGCGATCTGTTCGGCCAGTTGTGCCGGGTCGTCAAGACTGCCTTCGACGGTCGTGACGGGCAATCCGGTCAGGTTACGCAGGTCACTCCCTGCCCTCACCAGGACACGTACTTCGCAGCCATCGGTCAGCAACTCCCGCACCAGATTACCGCCGATGAAGCCAGTCGCCCCCGTAACGAACGCGCGCATAAAAACCGCAAGGCAGAAGGTGGAAGGCAGTAAGCCGTGAAATCGAAATGACGACTGGCCGGGCCGCCTACGGCCTTCCTGTCCGCTGTTTTTCAGATTCCCATGACCTGGAGGTGAACTTTACGGCTGTTCGGTCCGTCGAACTCGGCGAGGATGATGTTCTGCCAGGTCCCCAGTTTGAGCCGGCCATCAACGACGGGGACGGAAATATTCAGTCCGGTGAGTACGGCACGAAGATGAGCGTCCGCGTTCTTGCGATCACAATCAGACAACAGGGGATCGTTGTGCTTGTAGTAAACGCTTCGGGGGACGATCTGCTCATACAGCGAAGCGATGTCCTGAAGCAGCGCTCCCTGTGTCTCATTCAGCAGGATAGAGGCGGTCGTGTGCAAGGATGAAACCTGAACCAAACCATCACGAACTCCGGCCTGCTCGACGAAAGCGGCGACATCCTTCGTGATACTCTGCAATTCAAGACGCTCACTGGTGCCGAAGACGAGCGTCGTTGAAACAACCTTGTAAGTACCTTCCTTAGTGCTGATCTGGAGTGGCTCTTTCTCTAAAGAGAGTGCCGTGTCACTCATTTGCTGTTCTCCTTAAATTGATTTGCTTTTTATTGGAGAGTATTCGGTGTCACAACGGCGGCAGGCGTTGGTGCGCCGGGGCCGCGCTTTATCAATACTGCTCAGGGAAACCGCGATGTTAAAAATTCAATGCGACACTCTAGCGACCCTCCGATGCCTTGTCAACCGTCTGGAGCCATTGAACCTGGCCGGCTTTTGACAGGCCTTTGGTCAAGCCAATCCGCCTGCTGCCCCGTTGAAGACAAGCGAGGCAACCTGCCTGAGCGCCGACAAGACGCGACTGAAATTGAAAAGAAATCTGGCCGCCGCAACTGGCCGCGCAATCATTACCAGAGAGGCTTTCAGATTCGAGATTTTCCCTTCACTATTCAATGCCCGATTGAAATCCGGCAGGTCCTCGTCCGCCTCATCGCTGATCAGGCGCACGGCCGTCGCGGGCAGGCCGAAACGCTCGCAGACGGCCAGAACCTGGTAAGTTTCCATATCCGCTGCCGCCGCCCCGTAACGCCTGCCCAGAGCGCGTTTGTCAGCCGCATCAATGATGACCCGATCAACCGTCAATCCGGTCACGCGCCGGCAGGCGACCTCGGCGGTCTTCAAAGTTTCAAATATCTGATTTGAAAGCTCAGCATCACAGGCGAGGCTTGCGATTTCTTCACGGGCAGATCGTTTTTCTCTGGCAAATGACTCTGCTGAAATATTTACGGCGGAAAAGTCCGCCCGGATTCTCGCGCGAATGCAGGAATCATAAACGACCGCGTCGCCCGTTTTGAGCCCCGGGTCAAGCCCCCCGGCCAGGCCGATCACGATCAGACCGTCATATTCAGTCGCCGCCAGGTGAGTCGCCAGCCCTTCGGCAAAGCCTGACGCGCCGATTTCCGAAATCAATAAAGTGACTTCAAGCCGACCGACCCGGCCCCGGCACAGCCTCAGCGCCCCGCTGCGCTCGTCAGTCGCCGGTCCGAGCAATCCGGCGACGGCCCGAAATTCAACGTCTGCCGCAGTCACCACGCAAAGGCGGGAGAGACGTTTCGGCTGAATCGTGACTGTGTCTGTAGTGGTACTCGCGGCTCCGCCGATCAGGGAATTCATCGCGCTATCTGAGGTTTGAAATGCCCGGTCTCGCGTTCGCGACGGGCAGGCCTCGCTGCGTCGCCCATTCGAGCAACCTGCCGCCGATCACGGCCTGCTTCGGCGTCAGGTCTTCAAGCCGCGCGCAGCCGCAGAGCATGACTGCGGCGCGCAACTCTGCACGGAAGGCCCGGAGAAATGTCTCGACGCCGTCGGCCCCGGCCTCGACGTAAGCGCGCAGCACGGGCAGCGCCACGCCAACCAGTCGCGCCCCGAGAGCGAGCGCTTTTGCCGCCTCCATCCCCGTGCGCATTCCGCCCGAGGCGATCAGTTCCAGATTGAGGTCGCGCAGTTCGCAGACGCTCGCCGCCGTCGGAATGCCCCAGTCCCAGAAAGCTTCGCCGAGGTGACGCAGCGCGCGGTGGCGCAGCGTCTCGACCCCGACCCAGGAAGTCCCGCCGGCGCCCGACACGTCAATCCACTTCACCCCGACTTCGGCCAGCCGCCTCCCCGTTTCGCGGGCAAAACCGCACCCCGTCTCCTTAATGATGACTTTCGATGAACCCAGTTCATCCACGATACCGGCAATGGCTTTGAGCGAACCGCGAAAATCGTGATCGCCTTTCTCCTGAATGATCTCCATCGGCGTATTCAGATGGACGCAGAGGGCATCCGCCTGAATATCCTCGATGAGCCCCCGCAGCTCGCGGCTGCCGAGCGTGCGCGCCTGGGCGATGCCGATGTTGCCAAGCAGCAGCACATTCGGCGCGACCCCGCGCACCTGAAAAGTCTCTTTGACTTCCGGCCTGGTGAGCATCACCCGCTGCGATCCGACGCCGAAGCCGATGCCCATCCGGTCGGCCACGGCGGCAATGTCGCGGTTGAAGCGGCCCGTTTCTTCAGTCCCGCCCGACATCCCGGTGATGACGACCGGGAAGCTGAGCTGTTTGCCCATTACCCTGACGCCAAGGTCAATGCCGTCGAGCGCGGTTTCCGTGAGCGGCTGATGCACCAGTTCGACGTCTTCAAAGAGCGTGGTCTTGCGGCGAAACTCCACATCCTGGTGCGCGCACAGGTCGAAGTGGCTGCGCTTGCGATCAACAATGGCGGCGGCGGATTCCGACAACACTTCTGGATTGCTGGACATCGGCTTATTTCCGGTGATCCGGTTCAGGTGTGGGGACTAATTTTGCGGTAGCGAACCTGACACTCTCTTCGAATCGCACATTGCAGAGATCGTCAGCCAGAGTCTATTATGCTTTGCGTTTTACGGCAAGACACAGCCCGGGGCCCGCGCAAGCCGCTAATTGCGCCATACGACAAAGCATAGTCATTCGCATGCACAATCGTCTCCCTATCGCTCTGCTCCTCGCCTTCACCGCAATTATTTTCGTCAGCTCATGTTTCCAGCCCTCATTACTTGATGACGCCGACTCGACCCACGCCGAGGCGGCGAAAGAGATGATCGAGCGCAACGACTGGGTGACGCTGCACGTCAACGGCGTCCGTTATCTGGAAAAGGCGCCGATGCTCTACTGGCTGGTGGCGATTTCATACCGCATCTTCGGCGTCAACCAGTTCGCGGTGCGCCTGCCGCTCGCGCTCGCGGTCGTGCTGCTCGTCTGGATGATTTACGTCTTCGGGCGCTGGGCTTACTCGGAAAAGGCCGCGCTCTACGCCGCCGCGATCAGCGCCTCGTGCGTCGGGGTATTTCTGTTCACGCGCTTTATGATCCCCGAAGCGCTGCTGACGCTCCTGCTCACCGCCGGGCATTACTGCTTCCTGCGGGCCTTCTTCGGCGCGGGCAGGGAGAAGAATTTTTATTACGGCTTTTACGCCGCCATGGCGCTGGCCGTGCTGACCAAAGGTCTGATCGGCGCGGTCTTCCTGGCCGGGCCCGTGTTCTGGTTTCTGCTGCTGACCAGAAATTTCACCGAGCTGAAAAATATGCGCGTGCTGACGGGCACGCTGCTTTTTTTCGCCATCGCCACGCCCTGGCACCTGCTGGCCGGTTACCGCAATGACCGCTTCCTGTGGTTTTATTTCATCAACGAACACGTCAGGCGCTTCCTCGGCACGCGCGAGCCGAAGGATTACAACAAAGTCCCGTTCTGGAGCTACTGGCTGCTGCATCTGGTCTGGCTGTTCCCCTGGGTCATCGGCTTGCCGCTCGCTCTGCCGAAGCAGTTCACCCCTTTCTGGAAAATGCTGGATCGGCGGACGATGATCAATCTTTATCTGCTGATTCAGGCATTCTGCATTCTGATCTTTTTCAGCATCTCGACGAGCCAGGAGTATTACACCTTCCCGGCTTACGCGCCGCTCGCGCTGCTGCTCGGGGCGGCTTTTCATTCAGCCGAGGAGCGGGCGCTCGGCAGAAAGTATCTGACGATTGCGAGCGGCGTGCTGGCCGCCATCGGGATACTCATCGCCGCCTGCCTGCTGACGCTCGTCTGGAAAGCCCGCAACGTGCCCGTGACGGGCGATCTTTCCAGACTGCTCGACGTGGTGGCTTCGGATTCGGATCAGTACACGCTGGCGCTCGGCCACCTTTTCGATCTGACGACCGAAGCCTTCGCGGAATTGCGCGGCCCGGCGGTCGGCGCGGCGGTGGCTTTGAGCGCGGGCTTTTTTCTGGCGTGGTTTTTCCGCTGGCGCGGGCAGCACGGGCGCTCGATTGCCGCGATGATGGTCGCGATGGGAGTGCTGTTCGTCTCGGCCAATCGCGCCCAGATCAGATTCGACCCGGTGCTGTCATCACGCGGTCTGGCCGATGAGATTCAAAAGAGGTGGGCGCCGGGCGCAAGGATTGTTTTCAACGGCGAATACGAGACGGGGTCATCAATCGCTTTTTACACGGATCAGGAGATCCTGCTGCTCAACGGCAAAGTCACCGGGATGGCTTTCGGCTCGACTTACCCTGACGCTCCGCCGGTGTTTCTGGACTACGAAGACATGCGCCGTCTGTGGAACGGCCCGAACCGGATTTTTCTGTTCACCGAAAATATCAAGAAAGACAAGCTGCTCCGGAATCTGAACGCGCCGACTTTCGTGGTGGCGGACAAGGGAGGGAAGAGCGTGCTGACGAATCGGCCCGACGGCTGATTTAACTCGCCGCGCCTTTGCGGCTTTCTTCCTGGCTGCCCGGCAACTCCGTGCGGTAAACCCGGGCGACGTTGTAAATGCTCCGCTGCTCGGGCGCGTAATAGAGCCGCGCGAACAGGTCCCCGAGCAGCCCGAGCCCAAGGAACTGCACGCCGCCGAGGAATGCCACGGCGCAGAAGAGCAGCATCGGCCCGTTCTGAATGAAGATGTTTTCGCCCCACCAGACCTTCTTGAGCAGCAGCCAGCCCGCCAGCCCGAGCGCGACCGCAATCATGCTGACCCCGATGCCGCCGAAGAAATGCAGCGGGCGCGAGGAGTACCGCACCAGCAGCCGGATCGTCAGGATGTCGAACATCACGCGGAAAGTGCGCGACAACCCGTAATGCGATTTGCCGCTGGCGCGCGGCACGTCTTCAATCGGCACCTCGGTAATCAGCGCGCCCTCGATGCTCGCCATCGCCGGGATGAAGCGGTGCATCTGGCCGTAGATCGGAATGCTCTTGAGGACTTCGCCGCGGTAGGCCTTGAAAGTCGTCCCGAAGTCATGCAGCGGCACGCCCGAAGCCTTCGCCATCAGCTTGTTCGCGACCTTCGACGGCAGCGTCCGGCGGAGTCCGTCGCTGCGATTCTGCCGCCAGCCGCTGACCACGTCGTAGCCCTGCCCGATCTTTTCGATAAAGCGCGGGATGTCTTCAGGCTGGTGCTGCTGATCGCCGTCCATCGCGATGATGATCTCGCCGGTGGCGAGGTCAAAGCCTGCCGAGAGCGCCGCCGTCTGCCCGAAATTCCGCCGCAACCTGATCCCCACAACTCGCGGGTCAAGCCGCGAGATCTGTTTCAGAGTCACCTGCGTCTCGTCGGTGCTGCCATCATCCACAAACACCAGCTCGTACTCTTCGCCGAGCGATTCCATCACCGCAGTCAGGCGGCGATAGAGCGGCTCGATATTCCCCTCCTCGTTATGAAACGGGATGACGATTGAAAAGCGCATCAGGTAGTCTCCGGGCAACAAATCTGAAACTCGTGGTTTCGGCTCAAAGGCGGTCAGCGTACCACAGAGTTCAGCCGGTGAAAAACACTCCCGAGGGGAGATACTTGCGAAACTCACTTCGGGTTGCTAGTTTGTTGGCTATGCAAAAACACATTCTCCTGACCCTGACCCTGTGCCTGCTGGCCGCGCCCGCACTGGCGCAGCACAAGACGTCGAAAGCCGCACCGACGCCGGCCAGGCAGAATACCACGCCGGCGACGGCGCCCAGCCCGGCGGCACCGAACCCAATTCGTGATGCCGACCGGCTCTTTTCGCACGGCGAAGACGCCGCGCGTGACCGCCAGTCGCTCGAAATTGTCGAGAAAGCGATGACGGCGGACGCGAACAACTACCAGCTGCTCTGGCGGCTGGCGCGGAGTTGTTATTACGTCGGCGATGAGGCAGGGTCGGCAGATAAACTGAGGTATTTCGAGCGCGGCATCGAGGCCGGACAGAAAGCCGTCGCGCTCCAGCCCAACAGCGTCGAAGGCCATTTCTGGCTGGGCGTCTGTTACGGCGGTTACAGCGAGGTCAAGGGCGCGCTCAAAGCCCTCGCGACCGTCAAAAAGATCCGCGCCGAAATGGAGACGGTGCTGCGCCTGAATGCGGGCTATGAAGAGGGCAACGCCTACCTCGCGCTCGGCGAAATGGATCGCGAACTGCCGCGGCTGTTCGGCGGTAACACGAGCCGCGCCATCTCTTATCTGGAAAAAGGCCTGAGCGTTGCGCCGAAGAGCATGAACATCAGGCTTTCGCTCTCCCAGGCGTATCTCGACACGGGCCGCCGCGATGAAGCGAACCGGCTGCTGCAGGAGGTCATCCAGATGCAGATCAACCCGGCGCGCGCCAAAGAGCAGCGCTCAATCCAGGAAAAAGCGCGGAAGCTGCTCAATAAATAAATGGATACCTCAGTCGAGCGCAGTCTGATCATGGAAGTTCAGGAGACAGGTAATGAGACCCCCTGGCTGAAGCAATGCCGCTGCGGCTTCAACCGTCATCATTATCTGGTCGAGCCGGTCTGCCGTTACAACTTCTGGGGCATGGTGCGGCTGGTGATGGGCGTGACGGCGTGGCCGATTGCTGTCAGCTACCAGTGCCTGCAATGCGGCGAAATCATCGAAACCACTTCTGACCCGGATGTCCTGCGGGAGCAGGTCTGAACGCTGACGGCTCTGGCTGATGAAAGCACTCCGCTTTGAAGACAATCGGCTTCACTTGACTGGCGCCGCCGCGATCCCGCATCGCGCGGGCGAAGCGCTGGTGCGCGTGACGATGGCGGGCATCTGCAATACCGACCTCGAAATCGTGCGCGGCTATGCGGGATTCCATGGGACGCTTGGCCACGAGTTCGTCGGCGTGGTGGAAGATTCGCCCGACCCCGAACAGATCGGGCTGCGCGTGGTTGGTGAGATCAATGCCGGTTGTGGCGAGTGCGAATTGTGCCAGCAGGGCGACCCGCGTCATTGCCTGAACCGCACAGTGCTGGGCATTCACGGGCGCGATGGCGCGTTCGCCGATTACCTGAGCCTCCCGCCGGAAAACCTGCTCGTGGTGCCCGACGCGGTCAGTGACCGGCAGGCAGTTTTCACCGAACCGCTGGCCGCGGCGTGCGAAATCCTCGATCAGGCGGAGATCGGACAGCGGCATCGCGTCGCGGTGATCGGTGACGGCAAGCTCGGCCAGTTGATCGCCCGCGTGATGGCCACCACCGAATGCGACCTGGCGCTCATCGGCAAACACCTCGACAAGCTGCAACTCGCGGCTGACATCGGGATCAAGACTGTCGAATTGCAGTGGCTTCGGGTCGCTCCGGCTGACCGTTTTGATTTTGTGATTGAGGCGAGCGGCGCGCCCGCCGGCTTGAAACTCGCGCTCGATCTGGTCAGACCCCGCGGCGCAATTATTCTCAAATCCACTTTCAACGATGCGGTCAGTCTGAACACATGGCGGATCGTGGTGGATGAAATCAGCGTGATCGGTTCGCGCTGCGGGCGGTTCGAGAAAGCGCTCGGACTGCTCGAAGCGGGCGCGGTGGATGTCGAAGGCCTGATCGCCGACGAATTCCCGCTCGCTGCCGGCGTCGAGGCGATGCGGCAGGCACAGACGCCCGGAACACTGAAAGTGATCCTGACAACCTGAAACCAATGTATCCCAAAGGCAACTTGCTGATCCCCGCCCCTCACGGCCAGCTTGAAGCGATCTACCGCGCGCAGGCTGATACGGCCGAACGGGTCGCGCTCGTGCTGCACCCGCACCCGCAATTCGGCGGGACGATGCACAACAAGGTTGTCTACCGCGCCGCGCAGGCTTTGCAGGAATCGGGCTTCGCCACGCTGCGGATCAACTTTCGCGGCACCGGGCAAAGCACCGGCGTTTACGACGAAGGTGTCGGCGAGGTGGATGACGCGCGGGTCGCGCTCGATTACCTGCTCGAACAGCAGCCGCAGGCGCGCGAAGTCATCGTCGCGGGATTTTCCTTCGGCTCGGCGGTCGGCCTGCGTCTGGGCTGCGCCGACGACAGGGTTCACCGGCTGATCGCGATTGGCGCCCCGGCGCGTTACTTCAATCTCGATTTCCTCGCCGGCTGCACCAAACCGAAGCTCTTCATCCACGGCGAGGCGGATGACATTGCGCCGCTCGCGCCGCTCCTCGAATTGCTCGACCAGCTTCCGCACGACAATAACTGCCGGCTGGTGAGGATTGCGGGCGCGGGCCATTTTTTCGACAACCACCTTGACGAACTGATGCAGGCGATTGCGGATTACCTAGCGTCCTGACGTGTTCCCCTCATCTCTGCTATTATCACGGCCATGCAGTTTCGCGAATTCCAGCTTGCGCGTCTTTCCGGCGTCCCACTGATCATTGATTACAGCTGGCCGCTGGTGGCGCTGGCGCATGTGGCGCTGCTGGTGTTCATTTATCTGCCGTTCCGATTCAGCCGTATCTCACCGCTGCCATTGTGGCAAACGGTCCTGTGCGCGCTCGTCATGACCTCGCTGCTGTTTGCTTCGATCATCGCCCACGAGTTGGCGCATGCCGGGGCGGCGAAGCTGGAGGGCATCGAGACGATTGAGATCCGGCTCCACTTTTTCGGCGGCTGGGCGAAGCTCGCCAGCGAACCGAAAACCCCGATGGCCGAATTCCGCATCTCTATCGTGGGGCCGGTCAGCTCTTTTCTGCTGGCCCTGATCTTCGGGGCAGGCGAACAGATTACGCTGGAACTAAGCAACAGAAATCATTCGCTTGTTTCTGAAACCTTCAGCTATCTGTTCTTCGGCAACCTGCTGCTGGCGATGTTCAATCTCTTTCCGGGGCTGCCACTCGACGGCGGGCGCGCGTTTCGCGCATGGCTGTGGTACCGCAAGAAAGATATTCTGGCCGCTACCCGGACGGCGACGCGGATGGGTGTCGCGCTGGCTTATATGCTGATCTCTTACGGCATCTATCGCGCCGTCTGGTATCGCGACCTTTTCTCGGCCGTCGGGCTGGTCGCAATCGGCCTTTTCCTGAAAAACTCCGCCGAGAATGATTACCGCTACCGCAAACAGCAGCGCGAATACGAGCAGGCGATGGAGCAATCCAGCGAGCGAGTCCGCGAGCAGTGGAACGTCACCGGCACGGTCGGCGCGGTGATGACTTCGCCGCCGGTCATCGTCGCCCCGGGTCTGCGCATCGCCGAGTTCGTGGATCAGGTCTTATCAAAACACCGGCATACCAGCTTCCCTGTTGCCCGTGACGGGCGGCTGCACGGCATCCTTTCACTCGAACGCCTGCGCGAAGTGCCCGAGGAGAAGTGGGAGGAAACTTCCATCGGCGAAGTGATGCAGCCCGTGGATGATTCCCTCTTCATCACCGTCCGGTCTTCCGTCGAATACGCGGCGCGCAAACTCCGCACCAGCCCGGTCAATCACCTCGCCGTACTCGACGGCGAGGGCCTGCTGGTGGGTTATCTCAGCCCCGCAGACCTGGGGAAATAATGCGACCCGCGCGCCCGCTTTCATCAAAACTTCTCATCGCCCCGATAATTCCCCATCATCGCTGGAACCGGATATGTTATGCTTACGGCTCCCAAACATAAGCCTGTTTCGGGTTCCTGACGGGCGGTCAGCGGTGAGACAATAACAGCCTGTTGCCGGGCGACCCGGGTCACACGCAGTTGAAGTTATGCACGAGGTCTGGACACAAAGCCTGTGGTTTCTGCGCTCGCTGCTGGAGTGGCAGAGCCTGTTCGACATCCTGATTGTAGCCTTCCTGATTTATGAAGTCCTCAGGCTGTTGCGCGGGACGCGCGCTGTCCAGATGGCCGTCGGGCTGGGGCTGATCGCGCTGCTCTATGAAGTTTCGATCTGGCTGGGGCTGAGTACGCTGCAATGGGTGCTGCGCAACGTGGTCTTCTATCTGGGCTTCGGCATCATCGTGTTGTTTCAACGGGAAATCCGCGCGGCGCTGCTCCATTTCGGCCGGAACCTGCGCATGCCGCTCTGGCACGCGATGCGGCGCGCCACCGCGCACGAACACCACTGGTATGACGATGTCGTGCTGGCCGCGACGAGTCTGGCGTCGGAAAAGATCGGCGCGCTCCTGATTTTTGAGCGCGACACGGGGCTCAAAACTTACATCGAAAGCGGCATCCGGCTCGACGCGCGGCTGACCTACGACCTGCTGGTGACGATCTTCAACCCGAACACGCCGCTGCACGACGGCGCGGCGATCATCAGCGACAATCGCGTGGCCGCGGCCTCCTGCTTCCTGCCGCTGACGCAGAACCCGCGCATTTCGCGCGACCTCGGCACGCGGCACCGCGCCGCCATCGGGATCACGGAAGACAGCGACGCCTTCGCGGTGATCGTTTCCGAGGAGACCGGCGTCGTCTCCTTCGCGATTGGCGGCGGAGTCATCCGCAACCTCGACGGCCCGAAGCTGCGCGCGCTGATCCTCAAGGCGATGGAGCCGTGGCACAGTCAGGAGGAACACGCCGCGCACGAGGAGGACGAACGCCGCCACGTGCAGGAACTCGACGAGATCCTCGCCGGCAACCGCGCCGAACCGGCCGCGCCCCACGTGCCGACGGAAAGCCTGCGTGAAAGCTCAACCCTCTGACGCCGCACTTTCTGCCGATGAAGAAGAAGCCGCAGACATCCAGCCGCTATTTGCAGTTCAGGAATTCGCTGCACCTCCGTTTACCGACCTTCTCTCAAATCACCCACGCGCTGCGCAATTTCGTGACGGAAAACACGGGCCTCAAGTTGCTCTCGCTGCTGCTGGCGGTCGCGTTCTTCACCATCTCGCGTCAGCCCCTGAGCGAAGTCACGCTGGTCAGCGTGCCGCTCGAATTTCACGGCCCGCGCGCGGGGCTGGAAATCAGCGGCGACGTCCCGCAGACCGTCAGCGTGCGGCTGCGCGGCCCGCAGGACGTCATCCGTAACACCACGGCCAGCCAGATCGGCGTCGTCGCCGACCTCAACAACAAAGAACCCGGTGAGCGGGTCGTGCAACTCAAGCGCACAGACGTTTCCCGCCCCGACAATCTTGAAGTGCTGCGGATCGAGCCCGCCAGCATCAGGCTGCATATCGAACAGACCGTACAGAAACAGGTTCCGGTCGAGCCGCAATATGTCGGCGAGGTCGCCGCCGGCTACGAACGACGCGGCTTCATCGCCCAGCCTCCCACCATCGAAATCTCCGGCCCGCTCTCTCACCTCGGCAATATCACCCGCGCCCTGACCGAGAGCATCCAGCTCGACGGAAGGAAGGAAAGCTTCAAAACCAGAGTTGACGTGGACCTGAAAGACCCCACCATTCGCGTCAACACGCCCGGCCCGATTACCGTCATGGTCGAGATCGGTGAGAAAAAATCTTCTCAACACTGATTGCCTGCGCGTTTATTCGTCCCCGCGCGCGGCCCGAATTTCCGCATGAACTTTTCGCACTGATCGTTTATCATTCGCCATTCTTCAGTTCAGGCCCTTACCAGTCAGCCCCCAATCTCAGGAGTAATCACAGGTAAACTATGGGCGAGTTTTTTGGCACAGACGGAATCCGCGGCGTGGCCGGGCAGTTCCCGCTCGATGAACCCACCATCGAGCGCATCGGCTGGTCGCTGGCAAAGGAACTGGCGGAGCGCGCTGCCGCAACGCCGCTGATCATCATCGGGCGCGACACCCGCGAATCGGGCGAATGGATCGAAGCCGCCATCGCGCGCGGCATCACGACGGCCGGCGGACGCTTCCGCAGCGCGGGCGTCATCACCACGCCCGGCGTCGCATACCTCACGCGCGCGCTCAAAGCCGACGCCGGCGTAGTCATTTCCGCTTCGCATAATCCATATCAGGACAACGGCATCAAAGTCTTCGCGCCTTCGGGTCAGAAGCTCGATGACGCGACCGAACAACTGATCGAGCGCGACCTCAAAGCCGACCCTTCGACCTTCCCGCCAATCGTCGCCGCATCGGCCAAAGCTGAACCGGAGCTGCAGGAAAAGTACCTCGGCTTTTTGCGCGACGAACTCGTAATGGGGCTCGATCTGAAGCGGCTGCGCATCGTGGTGGATTGTGCCAACGGCGCATCTTACGCGCTCGCACCACGCCTGCTTACCGGACTCGGCGCGACCGTCATCGCGATCAACGCCGACCCCAACGGCCGCAACATCAATCTCGATTGCGGCTCGCTGCACCCCGAAAGGCTGCAACAGGCCGTCGCCGATAACAAAGCCGACCTCGGCATCGCTTTCGACGGCGACGCCGACCGTTCATTATTCACAGACGAGCGCGGCAATCTGGTGGACGGTGATCAGGTGCTGTTTGTCATGGCGACCTGGCTCGCCGAGCATCACCAGCTGGCCGGGCACCGCGTCGTCGCCACGGTGATGAGCAACCTCGGGCTCGAACTCGCATTAAAGGAGCGCGGCATCGCGCTCGCGCGCACGAGCGTCGGCGACAAGTACGTGCTGGAAGAACTGCTGAAAAACGGCGGCAGCATCGGCGGCGAGCAGTCAGGCCACATCATCTTCCCCGGCATCAGCCTCGCCGGTGACGGAATGATCACGGCGCTCGAAGTGCTGCGCGCCATGACCGACACGGGCAAAAGCCTGAACGCGCTGACACGCGGATTCACCCGCTACCCGCAGGTCACGATCAACGTCAAAGTTGCCCGCAAACCGCCGCTCGCGAGCGTCGCGCCGATCAAAGCCGCGATGGACAAGCTGGAAACGGAACTGGCGGGCAGAGGCCGCCTGCTCGTGCGATATTCAGGCACTGAGAATCTCGCCCGCGTGATGATTGAAGGACAGGATGAGGCTGTCGTCAGGCAACAGGCTGAAGAGATGGCGCAGGTGCTGAAAGAGAATCTCGGGTAGTACACTTCACTCGAACTCTCCCGGCCTGCTGGTAGCGGCTCATCAGGTGACGCTGAGTTCAGCCACCAGTCTTCGAAAACTTTCAAAGGCAGGCTTCGGACTGTAATCGTCACGCAGCAACCCGAACTGGTGAAAAATGTCGGGATTGGAGCTGTTCAGATCGCGCAGGTCGAAAAATTCATAGTGCGTGATGTTGAATCCCGCCCGGTGTGCGTGGATCGTTCGGATAATAGTTTCGATCACCGCGGCCTGACTCTCTTCCGTGCGATCCGGGCTTGTAGGCCAGCCATTCTCGGTAATATGAATCGGGACCGAAGCCGGGATTTTACCGCCCGGCAGGTTCTCCTCGCGAAATTGCCTGAGGACGTATTCGACGGCGCGGCGTAGCGTGTCGAGTGAATCGTCCGGCAGCGGGCGAAAGACATCCGGAAAGAAATCCAGCCCGACGTAATCGAGCGCTTCGAAAAAAGACGGCGTCACCAGCGCGGCAATCGCGGGCCAGAAATCATCTTCCGGATTGAAAATGACCGTCGCATTGAACCCAACCTTGATTGTCAGGTTCAGTCGTTTCGCTTCGTCTTTAGCTGCAACCACTCCCTCCACAATCGCCCGGCGCACGTTGGGCGAGCCTCCGTCGCCGCCCGTCCGCGCGTCAGGGTTGTTCGGTTCCTCGGCGATCTGAATTTTTGCGAGCGACGATCCGTAATGCCGGATGGTGGAGCGGATGAAACGGCTCCAGTCATCAAGGTCGCCGTCCGGCGTGCGGTAGCTCAGTGCCAGATCAAGCTGCCTCCCGTTTCGCAGATATCGAGTGACATCTGCCGGCGTGTCGTTCTCGCTCGTGCCCGAACCTACATACTGCAAATATCCGCGAACCAGAAACGGCGCGCTTGCGGGCTGTAGCAGGTCCAATGCCGCGCTGATTTGTTCCGGGTCATCGCCCGGCCCCTCTGCTCCGGGGATCGTTCCACTCCCCGGATAAATTCCAAAAATCAATTTCGATCCGGCAATCTCTGTCATTGGATTCTCCTTTGCCGATCAGGAATGTCGAGATTCACGGCAGCCCCGATTCTGACTGAGAGCGCCGCGATATGGATTGTAAAAAATTGACCTCAGTCGGCGAGTGAGTTGTGACCGGTCGTCAAACGGCGGGATGCCAGCCACGAGGAGGGAGTCAGGCCGGAGAAGGTGCGGAATTCGTGGATGAAATGGGCTTGGTCGAAATAACCGCAGTCCAGGGCGAGGTCGGCCCAGTCAACCCGCTGCCGTGCCCCGGCCGCCTGCAACGCACGCTGGAAACGCTGAATGCGGAGAAACAGCTTCGGCGTCAGTCCGACATGGTTACGAAAAAGCTGGATGAAGTGTCGCTGACTCAAGCCGACCTGCCCGGCGATTTCGGCAACGGAAAATCCGGGAGTGGCACGCCGGAACTGTCGTAACGCCCTCGCGACCGCCGGGTGTATCTGCGGCGAAGAAGCAGCCTGCGCAAGCAGGAACCGTTCGAGCAGGTGGAATTTTGCTTCGACTGTCCGCGCCGCGAGCAGACGTTCGCGCAACTCCGCTGCCCTCGCTTCCCACAGTTCATCGAGCGGCACATGGAGGTTATGCAACTCACCGGCGGGAAGGTTGAAAAACGGGAACGCGCCGCCCGGCTTGAAATTCACGCCGATCAAAGACAACTGCTGCGCGGTCTCAATCGCAAAAGGCCTTGAGAAAGGCCCGCAGGTGATCGCCCCGCAAAAATTCCGGGGGATGTCGTGGTTGAGACTGATGACCAGTTCCGCCGTCCCTGTCGGCAGATGACTTTCTCTCCGATCCGGCAGGTCAAAACCGTCGTGGTACCAGAACAGGTCAACGAATTCCGACAACGGCTGGCTGGGAATGTATGTGCAATGGAACACCGTCACATCATGCCACACGCTGACACAACTGTTGAGTCAGATCATTCATGGCCAGGGTCAATTCACACTTCCGGTGACGCACTCGCGAGCGCACGCCCGCGAGCGTGCCTGGATCCGACCAACGATTATATTCACCGGGCCGCGCGGCGAACACCAGAAATCTTCAACCAACCTTTTCGCGCGGCTCCGGTGCAATCGGTTACAGGCGGCGCCGTCTTCACCTCAGATAAGTTTGATGTAGATGTCGGTCACAAGCCTGGATGGATCATCGTCCCAGTCACCATACTCCTCCCAGGAAAACGCATCCCGATTGAGTGATTCTCTGATGCACCATTTGTTCAATTCCGAATACGCCGCGGACAGGCCGCTGTACGGGCCTGTGTGTTTCGTATGGGCTGCGGTTACAGCCCCCAGTTCCAGGCAACGTACAGGACCGCCGTTGTCGAAAGGTTCTGAAACGGGGAACCCGACTCTCATGCGCATGCCATCAGTCCCGAATTGATCGTATATCGCATAGTTGTTTCCAACCTGCTTTGCAGAGGATTCACGCAACCAGGCATAGACAATATCGAACATCCCGATTATCCGTGCTGGGATATCGGCTTGCTTGATGAAGGACTCGCAAACCGCAAGAGTCACAGGCTGCAGCTCGACTATATCAAATTCATAACTCATGATTCCTCCTGGTTCAGTAGAATCTCTAGTGCCGCCTGACAGGCTTTGACCGGAACGAAGTATGCTCGCAAGTGTGCGCTCGCGAGTGCGTACCGGAAGCATGAATTGATCCCGACTCCTGGCAATTTCAGGACAATAACCGGACGCCGGTTGATCAGGCATCAGCCCCACGCGCGACCGGTTCCATTGCCGGGGCCAGCCGCAGGCTGCGGACGGCCAGTGCCGCGCCGACGGCCACCAGCACAGAGCTGACAATGAAGGCCGCCCCCGGCACCTTCACCGGCGCGGCCCGCGACGTGAAATAGCCAAACAGACCGGTGGCCATCAGCGGCCCCAGGATCGCCGCGATGCTCTGGATGCTGGCGAGCGCGCCCTGAACGGCTCCCTGCTCGGTGGCGGGAGTCGCTTTGCTGATGAGCGCCTGCAGGGCGGGCGTGGCAATGCCGCCCACACTCCCCACTACAATCATCGCGTAGAGCATCCACCCTCGCGAAGCCAGACCGTACATCAGGAAAGTCAGCGAGCCGACCATCAGGCCGGTGACGAGCGCCCGGCGCTCGCCCAGTCTTTGGACGATCAGGCCGGTCAATCCGGCCGACACCACCGCGTACATGACTCCCACCAGGGCGAGCGACAGGCCGTTATCGAACTCCGTCCAGTTGAAGCGATACGTCGTGTAGAGTACCCAGGTGCTGGGCAGCGAATCATGCGCCAGCCTCTCGAGCGTGATAGTGGCGGCCAGCCCGAAGACCACCGGATAGCGCCCGAGCCCGCCGAGTGACGCGAGCGGATTGGCGCGGCCCCAGTCAAACGGACGGCGCCGCTCCCGCGGGTGTGACTCCGGCAGCACGAAGAATCCGTAGAGGGCATTGCACAGGGTCAGTGCCGCCGCGGCCATGAATGGCACTCGCAGCCCATACCTGCCCAGCAGGCCGCCGAGCGCCGGCCCGACGATGAACCCGATGCCGAAGCACGCGCCGATCATTCCGAAGTTGCGCGCGCGCTCGTCGGGCGGGCTGACGTCGGCGATGTAGGCATTGGCCGTCGAGATGTTGGCCCCGCTGACCCCGGCGATGACGCGCCCGACGAACAGCCACCCGAGGTTCGGCGCGAACGCCATCAGCAGGTAATCCAGGCCCGCGCCCAGTAGCGACAGCAGGATCACGGGCCGCCGCCCCCACGCGTCGCTCAGGTTCCCCAGCACCGGCGAACAGAGAAACTGCATGAGCGCGTAAGACGCCACGAACCACCCGAAGACGGCGGCCCCGGCGCTGATGTCTCCGCCGTACATCGTCGTTACGAGCCCGGGCAGCACGGGGATGATCAGGCCGATCCCCAGCATGTCAATCAGAATGGTGACGAGGATGAACGGCAGTGCGGCTTGTCTGTTTTGCATAATCGTCTCACGCGGCCCTTTTCTCCCGGGGTCACAACAGAAAGGCATCTGCACCGTCTCCGCCAGACCTCAGGGGGGTTTAGCGAGCGTGTACTCGAAATCATATGAGTGCTTACCGTCGGCGATTTTGATCGTCATCCTGCCCGCAAGGCCCGCCAGCTCGCCGGTGCCGGAGTCTGGCACAACGGTGACCGTCAGGTGCGGCGCGCCGCGCGTCATAGTGCCGCTGTGCTGGAGCGCGAAAGTGCCGCCGCGGCCTTGCAGCGTTCCGCTGACCCGCTCAATCGCGACGTAACCGGCCGAGCCCTCGACGGACGTGCCGGCCGTGAGCATCTGGCCTTTGCTGACAGCTTCGAGGTCGCCGTGAAACTGCTTGTCAATTATCATTCTGCCCAGGGTTGCATCCCCGGATTTATCGTCCTGAGGGGTCAGCTTTACTTCAACCGTTCCGCTTGCGTGAGTCGTCACTACGGCCTCCTTTTGAACTGCATTTGGCGAACGGGTCTGCCTATCCGCGAAGGTGCCAAAGCCAGGTGACAGGCAGACGCCCGCGATGACACCGGCCCCGGCGCGAGATCGGTTTTTCAGATTGCTCGCGTCAGATGAACCCGGATTTCGCTTGTCTGATCCCGGGCCATCATTCCGGTCTTCCATATTTTCTCCTCTTTTTCATTTTGGCGCATTCGCCTGATATACGGCCGTCTGGAGATCAACCAATCGAGCATCCGCGATCCGGGCTCTGCTTTATCCGGATGCACCTGCACGCACGCTGCGCCCAAAGTCATGCAATGCGGCGCCAATTTCAGCGGGGGAATCTTCCCGGATGTAATGAATTCCCTTCACAGTCACCTCGCGCTGGTTGGGCCACCTCTCGCAGAACTCCCGGTCACGGCCGACCAGCACGGCTCCCGGCTCGGCGGCGATGAAGAGCTTTGGCAGCCTGCTCCGGGACAACCACTCGCCATATGCCTCGACAATGCTGACGACATCCGCCGGCTCGCCTTCGATCGGGATTTCGCGGGGCCAGATCAGCGTGGGCAGCCGGGAATCCCGGCTCCTGAACGGCGCGCGGTAAGCATTCATTTCCTCGTCAGTCAGCTTGCGGATGATGCTCCTGGGCAGCACGGTTTCGACGAAGAAGTTCTCGTCGAGTACGAGGTGTTCACCCTTCTCCGACCGGAGCGCCCGGAAGATGGCATCGCGGCCGGCCGGGAAATCCTCCCAGCGACGTGGCCGGACGATCGCCTCCATATACGCGATGGCCTGCACGCGCTCCTCGTGCCGCGACGCCCAATGGAAACCCAGTGCCGACCCCCAATCGTGCAGCACCAGAATGACCTTCTCCGTCAGGCGGAGCGAATCGAACCAGGCGTCCAGGTAGCGCGAATGGTCTGCAAAGCGGTAAGCGTTGGAGGGTGACTTGCCGGACTGACCCATCCCCACCAGATCGGGAGCCAGGCACCGGCCCAGGCGGGTGACGTGTGGAATGATGTTGCGCCATAGATAAGACGAGGTCGGGTTCCCATGCAGGAACACGATCGGGTCGCCCTCGCCAGCATCAATGTAGCTCATCTCCGTATCCAGAACGTGTACCTGCTGCCGCGGATGTGAATCGACACTCGAAATCGTGAGCGTCTGAACCGGATCAGTCATTTTTTCTCCGTTGGTTAATGACGGTGTGTCAGGGGCGCGTCCGGGCGAAGCCTGACTTTCTATTCGTAGAGCGGCTCCGCTTGAGCCGCACTCCGTCCCAACAAAATCGCAGCGACACAGGCACGTCGACTCCGGACGGATGTCAGCCGGTGGCAGGCCTGAGCGCGCACCGATTCCGGGTTTATAGTGATGACGTTGTCACCCTTCGAGAGGCTGATCGGACACCTCGCAATTGATCAGCCATGGTATCCCGAAGCGATCGACGACCATGCCAAACCGCGCGGCCCAGAACGTTTTCTCGAGCGGCACCACAACCCTGCCGTCCCTGGCCAATTCGTGAAAGATACGTTCGGCGTCAGCGGGGTTACTGATCTGAAGCGAGAGCGAGAAGCCTTTTGGTTCCTCGTAGCGATCCGGCCCCACATCGCCACCCATCAGCACCTGGTCGCCGACTGTCATGCTGCCGTGCATTACTTTGTCCGACCAGCCGGCCGGAACCTGATCCGCCAGGGGGGTCCCGGCGTAATGGAAGATCGCCCCGAGTTGGCCGCCGAGACACTGCTCATAGAACTTGAACGCTGCTTCGCATTCTCCCTTGAAACTCAGATAAGGGTTCATCTGCATTGTTTTCCCCCTGTTCGCCCGACTGATCTTCAGCCGGCATCAGTTCCTTTGCGATTGAACCGCCCCGGACTGACGGCAGTTATCCGTTTACGCGCATTCACCCGGATGCGTGGCGCGGGGAGGGCAGGAGAGTGCATGAACAGGAGGCATTTTCATCACGGCACATTGCTCCCATACCTGCTGCCCCTGTCACTCCCCTGCCCTCCCCGCGCCCCCGGCTCACCCGGTCTGATCCTCGACGCTCTGCGCGAAGCAGATGATGTAACCGTTGCAATCCTCGACCGCGAACTCTCTGGTCGCGTACTCGGTCGTCTCCGGCTTCCTGACGATCTTCGCCTTCCTCGACCTCAGCTCGGAGTAGAGCGCGTCGAGGTCGGCCACGCTGATGTAAGCGTCACAGACCGCGCGCTGGCGCCGCTTCCGCTTCGGGTTGTGATAGAGGTCGGCCTGCTGCTCTTCACCCTCGCCGCTCTTCAGCACGATCTCGACGCCGTCGCGCAGCACCGAGGTGAGGCGCGGCGGGTAGCCCCAGTAACCTTCAAAGTCAAAACCGAGCTTGTCGCGGTAGTATTCGGCTGATTCTTCCACGTCATCAACCACGAAGAGCGGGGAGATGCTCCGCAGCTGCCCTGGTTCACAATGGCTCTCTTCCCGCATTTTTACCCCTCCGCAATCAAAGCAATCGAAGACGGTCGCCCTGCCCTTTTTCACGCCGCCAGCTTTTGCAGAATCGAGATGGCCTTCTCCTCCGCGTCGTGAATCTTCCGGATGTGGCCGCGCAGCTCATCGAGGAGTTCGCGCGACTGCTTCGTATTGAGCGGGAAATCCTTCGCAGCTTCCGCCTCAATGGCCGCGAGCCGTCTGTCTATCTTCGGCATCTGGGAGCCGACGGACGCGCCTCTGGCCGAAAACAGCTGGTATTTCACCGCGGTCACCTCTCTGGCCTCGCCCAGCAGCTTCACCGAATCGGGCAGGGCGGCATTCGCGAGCGCGCTCCACAGCCTTGCGGACTTGCGATATTGCGCTGCGGCATCCTCAAGGATCGGTTGCGATGCTTTGCCGAACACCCCGGCGGCCTCGGCAAGAAAGTCCGCATACAGGGTACGGAAGGCGCTGCCGCCGGTGCCGCCGGTCTCTATGTTGTGGTAGATGCCGAGCAGCGCGCGGTAAAGCGCGAGGCCCGGCCTGAAGACCTGAGGCCAGCCCCTTTTGTCTTTGGTGTCGGTGATCAGCTCGGCCCACTTCTCAAGCGCCGGCAGGCCGAAGTTTCTGATCTTCGGGTTGAGCATTTCCCGGCAGCAATCCTGAATCCCCGCTTCGATGACCTGCTTCAGATCAGCCGGTTGCTTGGGGGGCGAAATCGTCAAGATGCGATTTTTGAGTGACGTAATCGCCGAACGCGAGACCGCGAGTTCCTGCGGCGTGACGTGCAAAGGCGTCGCGGCCCTGTCATCAATGCAGATGCGATTGCCTTTCTCGTCCCGGCCGTAAACCACGAAGACGTGAGCGAACATCTTGAGCAGATCCGCCGGGAGGCCGTAGTAAGGCATTCCGGCCAGACTGCCCCAGGTGATTGCCGGGCGGCGCGCTTCGAGGGCCTGTTTGAGATTGTCTTCCGCCGCTTTGCTGCCGCCCGATTCCTTCACCGTCGCCTTCGCTCCGATGCGCTGGGCGATGGTTTTCAGAAAGTCGGGGCCCGTGTCCTGCCACTTGTGACGCGCGCCGAGGACGAACCACGCGCCGCCGCAGATTTCAAAGACGAAATAACCTGCGCCCACGCCGCCGCCCAGGCCGAGCAGCATGGCTTCGGTGTAAGGCTCTTTTGTGTGCGGCGCGACGACACCGGCCTGGGCCAGCACGTTTTTCAGCGCGGCAGTTTCGCTGTGCGCGCCGCCGAATTTCTTGTAGTTCTGAACGATCATTACTGCTTCTTCACTCCTTCTCACGAGCGCGCACTCTCTCGCGGGCGGCGCGCTCACTTTGCCGACGCATCTTCCTGCATAATGCCGAAGATGTTGCCTTCGGTATCCTTGAAATAAGCGAGCCAGCCGACGCCCGTGATCGGCATCTTCGGGACGACGATCTGCCCGCCGTGTCGAGTGATCTTTGTCACGTAATCGTCAACCGACGGGACGTCAATCGAATTAATGACCGGATGTCCGGGCTGCACGCGGTTGAGCAATCCGCCGTTGATGCCGGGCTTATCACCATCGCCCGTGCTGACGAGCCAGTAATCCTGTGGCCCGTCCCATCTGTTGATCTGCCACCCGAAAACGTTCTGATAAAACCCGACGGCGCGATCAGCGTCGTCGGCGGGGATTTCAAAATGCGAGACTCGCGGCATATTCATTCTCCCCTTCTCAGATCAGTCTTAAGGCGTTGGTCAACTCTGTTACTTCCACCCATGACGCTCGCGCAGTGAGGTGATATGTGCGACGTGATGTCTCCCGTGCCATGCGTAAGTGGCCAGCACCCGTTCAATTGTAATGACGCCCCGCTCGTCGTGACTGAAAGCGGACCTCCAGGCCTCCTCCGCCTTCGCGTCGCTTCCGGCGGGCGACTCGCGAAGTTCCGGGTGAATGAAACCGCGCTGCCATTGTTCGTCCGTCAGTGAGAGCAGCAGCCCCGTCAAACGCTCGTGCAGCCCCTCAAGCAGCCGCAGTGAGAATTCAACAGGAAGCCGCGAGTCGGTGAGGGTGGCCCAGGCCAGAAGCGTTCGGCATAGAAATTGAAATAACAAAAGATGATTGAGTCGGCGAGAGTTCATCGGCGACACTCTGGTCAAGCGACCAAACTTAACCGGAGTCAACCTGATGAATCTCGCCA
>Ga0070741_10004436_pt1 | contig 32768 bp, 26 predicted proteins | sample Coa_R1_4_FD_66440 | JGI IMG/M metagenome (GOLD analysis project Ga0070741, IMG submission 66440) | Surface soil microbial communities from Centralia Pennsylvania, which are recovering from an underground coalmine fire - Coalmine... | ecosystem: Environmental > Terrestrial > Soil > Unclassified ... | reverse complement strand
TTTTCGGACCTGATCTATGGCCCGGTGAGTGGTGACGCGCCGCAACCAGGACATCAGATGCGCGGACGATTTCATAGAATCCCAACTGCGGTGAAGCTCAAAAAAAACATCTTGCGCCACTTCATCAGCTAAGGACCGGTCACGAAGAAAATGCCACAAAATGCTGTAAACCATCGCTTTATGTGTTTCCAATGCCTGCGCGAACGTCGGCAATGCCGGGCCTTGTTCTGCAGATATGGCGGCTGATGGGATCACCGCTTCCAAGCTATTTGCCTGTTCCTCAATGCTAAGTACGGAAAAGGGGTCGGCGGAGACTCAAAAATCTTTGGAACCGTTGCTTATCTTCCAGGCGGCGGGAGCTTAGGGGTCCGTTTGGTACCCTGCTGCTTCGGATGCGCGATACTCCGGCCGTTTTAGCGCGGCAATTCCTGGCACCTCTAATTAGGCGTCTTCGACGGGACGAATCGACGCTGCGCAGCGCTTATTTCAATTCGGCCCCATCGGCACAAAATACACTCGACATCTTCGAAGGTGAGTGGTACACGAGCTTGCCGGCCGATTACCGAAGTCTTCGCGCTGGCTCGACTGATTTTTATCAGGATCCCCGATTAGCCTGGGGCCTGGCTGAAATGGGCGATCTCACGGGCAAGCAGGTGCTAGAGCTTGGGCCGCTTGAAGGCGCTCACACCTACATGCTGGAGAAGGCAGGTTGCGGCGCAGTTACTTCCATTGAAGGAAATCCGCGCGCCTATTTGAAATGCCTGGTTATGAAAGAGGTGTTAGGCCTGCAGCGGTCCCATTTTTTGTGCGGCGATTTCGTCGAATACCTTCGTGCCGCGCCGCCGAAAGTAGACGCGGTCATCGCATCGGGAGTTTTGTATCACATGACTAACCCGGTGGAACTGATTCATCTCATCAGCCGCGTTACGGATTGCGTATTCTTTTGGACACACTATTACGATGCGGCGGCGCTTGCAGGTCAACCGCAGATTCGAAAAAAGTTGACCAGTCAAACAAACGCCGAATATCAAGGCTTCCAGCATGCTCTGTTTCGATATGAATACTGGAGCAGTTTCGGTCTACGGCGCTTCTGCGGCGGCCCCAATCCACATGCATTTTGGATGGAGAAGCAGACCATCCTCGATTGCCTTCGTTGGGTCGGGTTCAATTCTGTGGTGACAAATTTTGACGAACCGAACCATGCAGATGGCCCGGCATTCGCTGTGGTAGCGCGGCGCCGGTGAAATTGGCATCTAGGTTTTTATGTCCTGATTTCGCCCTTTCCATTGACCACCTCGTCCGCTCGCATACTGCACCGCTGAATGTACGGTTGCAGCCATATAGAAGAGTGCGACAAATGGCAACATTACGCTCCAAAGGCCCGCGCACCGATAGAACCTCACCATTGGAAAATAAGCGATGCTCATCAGCGTCCAAGCCACAGCGCCGAGTAGAGCAGGCACAAGACGGCCGCTGAATAACAGCGCCACCGGCAGCAGATAGGTAAACGCAAGCCCAAGGCAAGTACCGGCCAGCAGCAGCCATGAGTGCCGTAATTGATTAAATGCGGTGCGCGCAATCATCCGTTCGATTTCTGAAAACGTCGAATAACGACGCAAGCTTCGCGTGCTATTTGTCAGACCCAGCCATACGCGTCCACCGCTCGATTTAATTACTTTGGCCAAGGCACAGTCGTCGATGACTTCCGATCGGATCTGCGCAATTCCCCCCGACATCTGTAGCGCGGCTGTACGGATGAGCATGCAACCGCCGGCAGCGCCAGCCGTTTTGGAGCGCGACGACCGGATCGCCGCTGGCGGGTAAAGCAGAAAGAAAAAGAAAACAAAGGCGGGGATCAGGGCTTTCTCTGCCGGCGTTTCGCACGACAGCTTGACCATATATGAGACCAAGTCATAACTTTCGACTTCAGCCCTTCGCACAAGCTCACTGACATTACTGGGACCATGTTCTACGTCGGCGTCGGTGAGCAACAGGTAGTCGGGAGCAAGTGTTTCCGCTTCGGCAATACCTTGCGCAACGGCCCACATTTTTCCGGTCCAGCCCGCTGGCAGCGGCTGACCTTGCAAGACTGTAATCTGCTTGTCTTTTGAAAGACGCTCGGCTGCGCGGCGGGCGAGATCGCCGGTGCCATCGTCACTGTTGTCGTCGACAACGATGATGCGCAGCAGCCCGGGGAGCTGTTGCTCTAGAAGAGACGAGACGGCCCGCTCGATTCCACTTGCTTCATTGCGTGCAGGTATGACCACAACCACGTTACTGGGTAATTGCGGCGGCGTGTCGAGCATGGAAAGATGCCGAGAAACTCGCCAGAAGCTGTCGCGGCCGAACAACAGGAAAGTCCAAATCAGAACCGGAATGCACGCGACCGCAATCAGCACGGGCATTCCCGCTCAAGCTGGTTGCTGCTGCGTCATACAATGCAGCGTGCCCAAGCCGAGCACAAGATCGGTTGCCGCAATGCCTATTATTTGGCGATCGGGAAATAATTCCGCCAATTTGTTGAGTGCCACGCGGTCGTTAGGGTCGTTAAATGTCGGCACCAACACAAGCCGGTTCGCAATATAGAAATTCGCATAGCTGGCAGGCAAACGCTGCCCGTCAAAAAACACCGGCTGCGGCATGGGGAGAGTTTCAACTCGCAACGGTTTGCCATCTTGATCACGCATCTCGCGCAGCAATGCAACGTTTTCACGCAGCAGCTCATAGTTAACATCGGACTGATTCGCTTCGCTTGCAATCACTACGGTATGTGCGCCGGTAAATCGCGCGAGATCGTCAACGTGACCGTGCGTGTCATCGCCTGCAATTCCATGATTCAGCCATAGGGTGTGTCGAGCGCCGAGAAATTGCGCGAATATCCCTTCCATGTCCGAGCGCGTGAGCCCAGGGTTGCGAGCCTGAATGGGACTCAACAGACACTCTTGCGTAGTCAGGATGGTACCCGCGCCGTTCACGTCGATACTACCGCCCTCAAGCACCACACGTTGGTTGTTCCATGTTGGGGTGCGCATTTGCAGACCTAATCGTGGCGCAATCGCTTCCGTCACCGCATTGTCACGAGCAGAGTTATCGTACTTCGCCCAACCGTTGAATCGCCAGTTCAAGATAACGCGTTCGCCGTTAGCGCCGCATACGAATATTGGACAAAAGTCACGCGTCCAACTTCGGTCTGTTGGTATGTGCCAAAACTCAACCGCTTCCATCTGCGCTCCGCATTTCGTCAGAATGCGACGTGCTTTCTGCTGAGCATCTACATCCGAAATGAGAATCCGGACTTTCTCCACGCGAGAGAGATGGCGGACAATTTCTCCGTACACCCACGGAATGGGCGCGAATTTACCGGGCCAATCGGTAATCTCGTGCGGCCACGCAAGCCATGTCGCCTCATGCGGCTCCCATTCGGCCGGCATGCGTAGCGTGAATGCGGCCGGCCCTGTTTCCGTCTCTTGCATTCTGTCTATGCAAGCCAGCGTTGCGTGATGGGCGCGTAGGCATCAATGCGGCGATCACGCAGAAATGGCCAGTTGCGCCGCACCTCGTCCATTTGTTTTGGATCGCACTCGACCACCAGCACTTGCTCTTTATCCGCGGGCGCTTGTGAAATCAGTCGGCCAAAAGGGTCAGCGACAAAGGAATTACCCCAAAATTCCAATCCGTGATCCGCGGGCCCCTCGAATCCTGTGCGATTCACGGCTGCCACAAATACTCCGTTTGCAATCGCATGAGCACGCTGAATCGTGCGCCATGCATCCAATTGTGCGTCGCCATATTGCGCTTTTTCAGACGGATGCCATCCAATTGCAGTCGGGTAGAACAAAACGTTTGCACCCTGCAGGCTTGTAATCCGAGCTCCTTCGGGATACCACTGGTCCCAGCAAACCAATACTCCGATTCGCGAATATCTTGTCTCGAAATTTCGAAATCCCAGATCGCCAGGGGTGAAATAAAACTTTTCGAAATAGAGAGGATCGTCTGGAATATGCATTTTCCGATACACGCCTACCAGTGATCCATCTGCATCGAGAATTGCAGCGGTATTGTGATAAAGGCCTTGCGCGCGCTTTTCAAACAACGAAGCGATAATTGCAACCTGCAGCTCTTTCGCTACCGAACTGAGCGCCTCGGTTGATGGCCCAGGAATGGTTTCGGCCAGATCGAACAGCTCCGCATTTTCTTCGCGGCAAAAGTATTGGCTGCGAAAAAGCTCCGGAAGGCAGACAATCTCGGCACCTTTGCTGGCCGCGTCACGAATACCGCTAATCGCTTTAGCCAGATTTGCGTCAGGATCGGTGGAACAAGACATCTGCACCAGCCCGACTTTAAATGGGCTGTCACGATGCGCCTGCGGTGCAACGGTATCAGTTGGCATTGTGGTCCATCGTTTTGGATGTCGCGATGAAGCCGGAGGCTACATGTAAATGCCGCCGTTTACATCCAGAACGTGGCCTGTAATAAAGCTGGCGTCGTCGCTTACCAGAAACTTCACTGCGCCCGCTATGTCTTGCGGCGTTCCCATACGCCGAAGGGGTGTTTGATCAAGCATTCGCTGTTTCAGTTCGGCAGTCAATCCGTGTGTCATGTCGGTTTCGATAAATCCGGGCGCCACGGCATTCACGGTTATGTTTCTGCTTCCAAGTTCTTGCGCAAGTGATTTAGTTAAACCAATGAGCGCCGCTTTCGATGCCACGTAATTTGCTTGTCCAGGGTTCCCCATTTCGCCCACGACGGATGAGATGTTGACGATGCGCCCCCAACGTTCGCGCATCATTCCAGGCAACACTTGCTGCGTGACAAAAAATGCGCCGCTCAGGTTCGTTTGCAGAACTGTGTCCCAATCAGCCGGCTTCATGCGAACGGCGAGCCCATCCTTTGTGACGCCCGCATTGTTTACGAGAACGTCTATTCGCCCAACTTCTTTCATAGCCTTCGAAAGCGCGTCGGTAATCATCTCGCGATTCGCCAAATCGAGCTCCATGACGAATGTCTCGCCGCCGGCGTTCTGGATTTCATTCGCGAGCTCCTGCAGTCTGTCAATCGATCGGGCGGCAAGGGCGACACGATATCCGGCGAGCGACAATGCCTGCGCGCACGCTCTTCCGATACCGCGGCTTGCGCCTGTAATTAACGCCGTTCGCTTGCTCATAAAACCAATCTCATGATAATGGGTGTACGGAAATCCATGGCCTTTGATGACCTGCGCGGCTTCATTCGCGCTCTTGAAAAGAATGGCGAACTAAAGCGCATTCCGTTTGAAGTCGACCCGGAACTTGAAATTGCCGAATTTGCAGATCGCTCGGTTAAGACCGGCGGACCGGCTCTGCTCTTCGAAAAACCAAAAAATTCGAAGGTCCCGCTGCTTATCAACGCATTTGCCAGCATGCGCCGGATGGAGATCGCTCTGGACGTAGACGACATTGAGGAGATCGCACAGAAAATCGCCGGCTACATCGAAATGCAAAGGCCCGAGGGCCTGATTGACAAGCTGAAAATGCTGCCGAAGCTGGCCGAAATGGGCTCCATGTTTCCAAAGAACGTAAGCACCGGCTCGTGCAAAGAAGTAATTCGGCGCGAGAAGTTTTCGCTCGACGAGTTTCCTATTCTGCGTTGCTGGCCCGGCGACGCGGGCCGTTTTATTACGCTGCCGATGGTCTTCTCAAAAGATCCGGAGACGGGCAAACGGAATTGCGGCATGTATCGCATGCAAGTTTTCGATGCGCAGACTACCGGCATGCACTGGCAGAAACATAAGCATGGAGCTGAGCACTATCGACGTCTTGTTGCAGAGGGCAAGCAAACGCGCATGCCAGTCGCAGTGAGCATCGGCTCAGACCCTGCAACTCTCTACTCGTCCATTCTTCCGCTGCCTCCCGCTATTGACGAGATGCTGTTTGCCGGCTTTCTGCGAGGCAAACCCGTTGAGATGGTGAAATGCGAAACCTGCGATCTGGAAGTGCCAGCTAATTCGGAAATCGTGTTGGAAGGTTACGTCAATCTCGGAGAACTGCGCCGCGAAGGGCCGTTCGGCGACCATACTGGCTTCTATTCATTGGATGACAATTATCCGGTCTTTCACATCGAGTGCATTACGCATCGTAAGAATCCGATTTACGCAGCGACGATTGTGGGACCGCCTCCAATGGAAGATTTCTACATGGGCAAAGCCATTGAGCGAATCTTTCTTCCGCTCATGCGCACGCAGCTTCCCGAAGTCCGCGACATCTGCTTTCCCGCCGAAGGCGTTTTTCACAATCTTATTCTTGTTTCGATGCGAAAGTCTTATCCTGGGCACGCGCGCAAGGTGATGCACGCTATCTGGGGATTGGGCCAGGCAATGTTCAGTAAATGCATTGTGGTCGTAGACGAAGATGTTGATGTTCAGAATGTCCGCGAAGTCGTCTGGAAGGCGCTGAACAACATTGACCCACAGCGCGATATCGAGTTCTGCCTGGGGCCTATCGATTCACTCGATCATTCAAGCCGTCTTCCTAACTTCGGATCAAAGATGGGCGTGGATGCAACTACAAAGTGGCCGTCTGAAGGATTTGCGCGGCGCTGGCCGAACGTAATCAAGATGTCACCAGACGTTGTCCGCCGTGTGGACGAACTGTGGAAGCGCGCGGGCCTTGTCGGCACAAATTGATGTTTGCCAAATGGAGAGGCTGCCCTACCGCGCAACGGCCGCATCGGAATCTTATTCCGGCCTGCGATTGCCCGTAACGATCCTTCTCGATAATGTGCGTAGTATGTACAACGTCGGCGCATTTTTTCGCACAGCCGATGGAGCAGGCATCGAACGCTTGCTACTTAGCGGAATAACCGCACGGCCGCCGAAGAATGCGATTACAAAGACCGCGCTAGGAGCGGAAACGCGGGTGCCTTGGCAGTCCGTCGATAACGCGGTAGAAGCGCTCAATGCGCTGCGCTCCAATGCATACGAAATAGCTGCCATCGAGACAAGCAATCGCGCGATAGATCTCTTCGATTGGCGTCCGAAGTTTCCCGTGTGCGTGCTCTTTGGTCACGAAGTGGATGGTTTGCCGGCCCGGCTGCTTGAACTCTGTGACACGCATGTGCGCATTCCTATGCTCGGCCTGAAGCACTCGCTAAATGTTGCGAGTGCTGGAGCAATTGTGATGTATGAGTTGCTTCGAAAATATCGATGTCTGTGCGCCGCTAAATAATTGCCCGCCAGTGGCGTGGCGTCAACTAATTGGCCGCCAATGGCGGCCATCGCGCTTCAGTAAGTCGTCCGCTTCCGGAGGACCTTGACTGCCGGCGGCGTAGTTCGGAAATCCCTTTGGCTTTTCAGCCGCCCAAGTATCGAGAACCGGCTGGACCACGCGCCATCCCGCCTCAATATTGTCAGCGCGCTGAAATAGGGTAGCATCACCGATTATCACGTCGTAAATCAGCGTTTCGTAGCCGGTGGACGGCGCGGTTCCAAAGTAATCTTGGTATTTGAAATCCATCCGGACCTCGCCTAACTTCATAGCCGGTCCTGGAATTTTAGCTCCGAATTCCAGCGAAATTCCCTCTTCCGGCTGCACGCGTATGGTGAGCCAATTGGGCGCGGGCCGCGTAACAGGCGTTTCGCGAAACAAGGCATGGGGCGCTTCTTTGAATCGGATTGCAATTACGCTTTTGCGCTTCCCCAGACGCTTGCCGGTACGAATATAAAATGGCACGCCGGCCCATCGCCAGTTCTCAATCATCAGTTTCAACGCGACATATGTTTCGACGGTTGAATCAGGCGCGACGTCCTGCTCTTCACGATAGCCGCTAACGGGGTTGCCGTCGACAGCACCAGGGCCATATTGTCCGCGTACCGCCATGCAACGCACGTCCGCGGGAGTGCAGATGCGGACGGACTCAATTACTTTGGCCTTTTCAGCGCGTACCGCGTCGGCGCGAAACGAATTCGGCGCTTCCATTGCGGTCATGGCCAGCAATTGAAAGAGATGATTAGGCACCATGTCCCGGAGCGCGCCTGTCCGTTCATAGAATTTTCCGCGCGCCTCGACACCGACTGTTTCGGCCACGGTGATCTGGACATGATCGATCCGGTCACGGCTCCAAACCGGCTCGAAAAACCCGTTTGCAAACCGGAACATCATAATATTTTGAACGGTTTCTTTGCCCAGGAAATGATCGATGCGATAGATCTGGCTTTCGTTCAAAACATGCAAGATCTTCGAGTCCAAATCCCGGGCCGAATTCAGATCATGACCGAATGGTTTCTCGATGACCACGCGCCGCCAATGGCCGTTTTCTTGCGCAGCCAACTTGCTCTCACCGAGATGCTCTACAACTGGCGCGAAAAAGCGATCAGCTACCGCCAAGTAAAAAAGGTAATTTCCGCCAGTTTGGTTTTTTTCGTCTACTTCTCGCAGGTGATCCGCCAGTTTCTGGTAACTGGCGGAATCGTTCAAGTCGCCGCGCACATACGACATGCGCGAGACAAGCCACTTCCAGACGTCCGGCTTGAAGTCTTCGGGGTGGCCGCCGGCATCAACGAATTTTTTCGTCATGTCCTGGAGAGACTCGTGCCACTTTTCGTCCGGCATATCGGCGAGGTCGAAGCCGGTAATCGCAAACTGCTCCGGCAGAAGTTTTGCGCACGCAAGATTGTAAAGCGCGGGCACAACCAGGCGCTTCGTCAGATCTCCACCGGCCCCAAAGATGACCATGGCGCACGGTCCGGCTGGTGTTGCACCAGTAAGCAAATTGTGCATGGCTCTATTTTTACGTCATCTGACAAACTAAACGATTAAATCTGTCTCGAAACAGAGGCAATCCCGCGCATCTAACAAAATGAAGGCATGCCTGATATTGGTGAGCAACTCGCATTTTTGTTCATTCTGGCCATTCCTATTGCATCTATAGCCTGGACCATCACCCACGAAGAGGTGTTTCGCGAACCGCGCGAATTTTGCAAAGAGCGCAGTGAACGTTGCCGGAAACTCGTTGAACGCAAGTTTTTTTACTTATTCACATGCGAGTACTGCTTCAGCCACTATGTCACGATTGTCTTTCTATTTGTTACGCGCTTCAAACTGCTTTATGCGGGTTGGCGAGGCTACCTGATATCGCTCTTCGCGCTCGTGTGGGTGGCAAACATCTACATGAACATCTACGCGCGAATCAGATTGGATATCAAGCGCGAACGAGTTGAAATTGCCGCCCAGGAAAAGACGATCAATCAGGACAATCCAGTGCCGACGCATCCCGATGGCGCAGGCCACAGTTAATTGTTTGTTTCGAGAAGTTTCTTTTGATCTTGCGGCGTGAGCTCATCGTACAGTTTAGTGAAAACGGCGTTGGTCCAGCCGAATCCGGCTTGATTCGCGCTATATCCGAAATGAATTTGTGCGCTTACATTTGAGCCGCCGTTGACAACATCGTACTTCTCCACAATGTAGCCCTGCCGCAAATACTCGCGGCGCACGAGCGATAGAAACTTCATCGATATTCGTTCCGCGTCGTCAGAGTAGCCGTAGCGACGCAGTCCGTCAACGGCGATCATTTGCAGCGGAGCCCACCCGAAGGGCGAGTCCCACTGATTTCCGCTGACATAAGTACTGGTCTGCAAACCGCCCACTTTTTCGAACAGGGGAAGATTCTTGACGACCCGCGCGGCCTGCCCTTTTGAGGCAAAGCCAGCCCATAGCGGATAAAAGGTTGTCAGAAACGGATAATGCCGAACGCGCTTATTCAGGAAATCATAGTCGTAATAAAGCCCGTCTTTTTCGTCCCACATTAACCGGTTGACTTGGCTCGCTCGCTGCTGGGCCCGCTGCCGCCATGTGGTTGCGTCGTCTTTGTGTCCGAGCGTTTCGAGGATTTCCGCCGTTTGCATTTCCATCAAATAGAGCAGCGAATTCAGGCAAACGGGATTGTAGTGAATGATGTCGATATTGAAAGGACCGAAGCGATTTGATGGATCAAAACCGGATTCTCGCATCGAACGGTCACCTTTGTAGAACAGCGGCGTGAGCTGATCCGTCTGCCGGTCGTAATATTGAGTGACGTGGTAGTCCGTGATCTGATGCGTTTTGAAGTAGTCTTTGACTAGCTCATAATGCGTGCGCCCTTGCGCATCGCGCTCAGCCGACACAACTTCCGGGGCGGGGCCTTCGCCCATGTCGAAATATCGAGAGAGACCCGTTTCGGGCGTAAGGTGGGGCTGTGTCATCCAGACCTGATAATATTTTTCGATTTTTGGCAGAGCATCCTCCAAATACTTGCGATCGTGCGTCTGCTCATAAACGCCCAACACCATCTGGGTAAGGAATGGCGGCTGTGAGCGAGTCATATAGTAAGTCCGATTTGCGTTCAGGACCTTTCCATAATTCGATACTTCGTATAGGAAGTTATCGGCCATATTCTTCGCCATGGCCAACTCTTTGTCCCGCAATAGCCCAACCTGAATAAAGTAGCTGTCCCAGCCGTACATCTCGTTGAATCGACCGCCGGGCACAACATACGGATGAGGCAAATAAAGCAGCCCCTGCTCCTTCAAACTGTCCAGGTCTTCCGGAAGCGGCAGAACATCAATGGTCTTGAAACCTGCTGCTGGCATGTCGCGGCGTAAGCCTTCCTGCACCAACTGGACGTCTTCGGTTCGCGAAATGTAGACGGGCCAGCGGCCGTCGCGCGCTGGATGAAACTTTGGGTCGACAGCCGCGGTTGCAAGATTGCTATTCGACCGCGTTAGCACCGCCCATGTCTGTTTGATGTAGTCGAGGATTGGCGGCTTTGTGGCGGGTGCGGCCGTCTGTGCGAACAACCTGGCGCTACAGAGGCCAATCGCCAGGACCGCGGCGGCGAAGACTCCGCATGCGCTGCGTCGCGACATTTTCCGGACTTGCATGCCTTTCATCACCAGCTAAATATTACGGTTTTATTCTGATAGCCATCGCCACCCGGAAATAGCAAGTGAAGTTTTCCATTGGCCAATTCCCCGCCAGCCACTGTGATGCGCGGCCGGTTCAAGCGAACGGGCAGATCATATATAGATTGTCCTTGCGCTTCAAAGCGAATCACTGTTTGTCTTGAGGAAAACTCTTCGTCGAGTACTTTCAATTGCTTTGTCTCGGCGCCCGGTTCCGGCAATCCGGTGGGAATGCCGATCTCGACAGCGGGCTCCGCGATCATTAATGTGTGCGCGGCCGATAACGTTGGTCTGCATGCATCCGATTCATGGACGAGACAAAAATTTGCAGGTTTCGCCGTGGTCGCGCGAATTGTCAGCTTTCCCACGCGGCTGCGATCGAATTCCAGATCGACAGAAATCGCGCCAAAGGTCACATTGCGCAGCCGAGCGTGCTCCCATTCGGCGGGAAGATGGGGATCGACATGAAGGGTTTTATTGGGAACGTCACAGCTTATTCCGAACAGCCCGCGCAACAGAGGCGTGACGATCATTGCCGATGACCACATTTGATGCGAGCTACTTCTGCCCAGTGGTTGATAGAAATCGCCCGAGAGCAGCTCGGTGACGGAGCCTAGATCCTGCGCCCACGTCAGATTCACATTTTGCATTAAATGCGCCAGTCCTGAAAGTGGCCGGCCCGCGCGATATTCGGCCAACGACGCCCAGCCTGTGAACAACGGCCAAATCGATCCCTGATGATAGCTGATTGGATCGTAAAAAGAGGTTTGATTGCTGATGTCGCGAGTGCCCCAATCAGCCGAAAATTCATGCGATGCCCAGCGGCTCAACATGGGCCCAGCGCGCTGCAGGGCGAATGTACCGTCCCACCACGCCACTGCCGGATAGATGCTGGCGGTGTCGTCCATTGTGTTGTCCGCCTTTTCGGCGAACGAATAGAACTTTCCAGCCTGGTTGTAGAACTCCGATTCAATCGACTTCCGGATGTCGTCCGCTTTTGTCTTTGCCGCGGCAGCTAATTTTGAATTGGACATCAGTGCAGCAAGGTTCGCCATCGCATCGGCAGACTGCTGGTCCAAAGCTGCCAGATAGATCTCCTGGTGCGGCATACCTTGGGGCCATGACTCTACCCAGCCGGTTCCTTGCGAGTTGTCGTAAATCGCGTTTTTCGATACGTGCGCTCTAGTGAAGGCGTAAGCCTTTTGAATCGCGCTCCAATTACTTTTCAAATATTCCGTGTCGCCGCTGGCCTTCACGTAGTCGCGCATGGCCATGATCAGCAGAGGCGTAGCATCAGCCGACGCGTAAAAATATGGCGTTGCGTTCCAATCGACTGCATAGGCGGACTGCGAGAATTCGTGCATGATTTTGCCGTCGTCACGCTGGCGGCGAATTAGGAAGTCGAGCGCACGCCGCGTGAGCGCAAAATCGCCAAAGCTGTTAATCGCATATGTCGTCCACAAGGTGTCGCGTCCAAAAAACCACGCATATCCCGGACGCGCCGAATCGCCCGATTCGTAATAGCCTGCAACCATGCCGATCTCGTTCTTGTACTTGACCTGCATCTGGTCGATAGCGACTTCAGCCCACGAAAGCGCGTCATTCACTTGGCGATTTGGCGTCTCCGCAATTGTGCGATGAGCAAAAAAGTGCGCGTAGTAGTTCTGCGTCCGCGCATACAACGTGGGAAGCGCGGCGTTGATAGCCGCGGCTTGCTCATAGGGCTGCTTGCCGGTTAGGAGCGCCAGCAGCAGCGGATACACAGTACCGTTGTCGTGCTTGGGATCGAATTTAAGTCTTAGTTCCAGCGGATAAGTTTGCGGGCGTTCCTGATACGGGGCCATGATGCCGGGTATCGTGTTCGGCATTGCGACGATTGCAGAGAAATTCGGATCGTCCGTGTGCAAAACGTATACGCCTTGTTTGCCGTTCGGAATCCACTCACCGTTTGGCCTTCCGAAGTTCGGCGCCGGCCACATATGGAGCATTTCCGGCGTAAACGAAAACGTGAGGTCTAGCGGACGCACGGAGTGAATCTCGAAAAATGCCGCTACGCCGGTCGCGGGATTGTCCCCCCCGCGCGCCGCGAACATATGCTGACGAACTGTGAATGCCACATGGGAATAGGTGATGACAGTTTCAGCGGGCGTCACTTGAATCTCGGCAGCCAGTGCATTTACGTCAATCGGTACCGGATAGTCGGCAAGCTCGGCCCGAATACTGAAGTTGCTTAGAATCTTATTCGGCCAGAGCCATGCCTCGAATTTTCCGTTCTGACGTCCCAGCAGCGCACCATATTCTCCAGCTACTGTCCAAGGCATGTGGGGCAAGCACGGCGCCGTGATTTGGAGATTGCTGGAGGACGCGGCAAAGTTTGGCAATGCGGTCAAATCGGCTGCAGGCGCTAATCCGATGGTCATCTGCGCGATAAGCATTGCACACGTCCCGCGGAGAATTTGATTTGCCATCCGAAGTTTATGGAATCCTATGCGTTTCTTTAGGTGCGTGCGGCACGGGTGCTTGAGTTTTGCCCACGTAGCGCTTTGGCGACGGGCTCTAGTTTCGCAAGTTGCTCGGAACTCAGCGGCGATAGATACGGCAGAATGGGCCCGGTGTTCGCAATGCCGGCTGACGCCACAGCATAGTGCAAGACCTTCGGCGCTCCCCATACGTCGCGGAGATCCTCAAGAGGCATAAAAGCCTGACGGATTTCTTCAGCTTTGGAATAGTTCTGGACCCGGCAGGCATTGAGCAGATCGCGGCAAAGCTTTGGCGCAAGTACGCCTGAGCCCGTTGTGAAACCTGCCAGTTTGAATTCGCGCAAGTGCACCACTGCAGGCCGTTCGCCGATTCCGCTGATCACACGAGACGCATCCACGCGAGTTAGCAGCGCATTAAGATACGGATCGTTCGCCGGGTCCTTTCGCACTACGGCGTATTTGATAGCTGAACAGATCTTGGCGTCCACCAAGCGTCCAATCACATCCAGGCCGGCTTGTTTGTCCGATCCGAAGTTCGTCTCGTCTTTGACATATAACGAGAGAGGAAGGCCTGCGGCTTCGGATATCTCGCGCAAGCCGGTTTCAAGACCTTTGGCATCGCGCGGATCGCTAGTAGTCGGCAACACCAGCACGGAATGAAATCGGTGTCCGCGCACGACCGCCGCGTGATCGATAGCGCGCCCATATCCCGGACCGGCGGCGGGAATGATTTCGGCTTTGCCCGTAAGTCCAGATAGCCACTCAATGGTTTCCGAGTACTGGCGCTGAGTCATGTGATAGACCAACGCATTCCCTGCGTACACGATCCGCTTAGCCCTGCCAGCTACCAGGAACTGAAACAACCTTTCGTTCTCGCGCGTGTTTAATGAGCGTTGGGAACCGCTAGTCCACGCGAGCGGCGGAACGGGGTAAATGTCGTAGAGGTCTTCTTCGGATGAGCGCTGTCCGGCGGCATTCGCTAGAGCCGCGAGACCGGCTGCTCCCAACGTGCGCTGAACAAATTGTTTACGCGTCATGGTTGCTTTCGGTGAGTTTCCTTATAGCACAATTTCGAGCAGGCGATTCAGGTAAACTTCACTGGTGATGGTATCGCTAAAGCTGGGTTTCGGCCATCGGGACCAGTTGTCAGGCCGCAGGAGGCACACTTATGCAAAGTAGCAACGGAAACCGCCTTAAACTGGCCGCCGTAGTGACGGTTTACCGTAAGTATTCCCACGCCCAACATATAGTCGACCGCCTGCTCGACGGTTACGGGTGGCAAGGAACGTACCATCATCCCCCGATGGACTTGGTGTCGCTATATGTGGATCAAGTAGGCGCCGACGATTTGAGCCGCGAACGCGCAGCCCGGCATCCAGAAATGAAGATCTATCCGAGTATTGCGGAAGCATTGACCTGCGGAGGCAACAAGCTCGCGGTAGATGGCGTTGTGCTTGTGGGCGAACACGGCAAATATCCGCGTAACGAAAAAGGGCAAACGGAATATCCGCGCTACCCATTCTTCGAAAAAATCGTGGAGGTATTTCGATCCAGCAATCGCACAGTTCCGCTCTTCAACGACAAGCATCTGTCGTGGAACTGGGATTGGGCAAAGCAGATGTATGATACATCGCGATCGATGAACTTCCAGTTCCAAGCCGGTTCCAGTTTGCCTGTTACGTGGCGAATCCCGTCAATGGAAATGCCAATGGGCTCGCAAATCCAGGAGGCCCTTTGCGTCTGCTACGGAGGCGTAGATAGCTACGATTTTCACGGCCTGGAGACGATTCAGTGCATGGTGGAGCGGCGACACGGCGGCGAAGCCGGAGTGCGGTGGATTCAGGCTTATCGCGGCGACCGTTTCTGGCAAGCGCTAGATGAGCACGTCTGGCCGGAGGATTTGATGAATGCGGCGCTGTGCCGCAGTCATACACTGACGCCCGCAAGACAGGGCTTCAACGATATCTTTCCCACGCGCGACCAAATGCGTCAACTTGCGAAAGATCCTGTGGCCTACACATACGAATGCGAGGACGGACTACGCTGCACTATGCTTTTGATGAACGGCCTGGTACGCGATTTCAATTTCGCAGCGCGGCTCAAAACCCAATCGAAAGTATTTTCGACGCAGATGTATCTTCCGATGCCGGACGGCAGAACAACCCTCGCAGATTTCTTTAGCCCGCTGGTGTTTTACATGGAGCAGATGTTTTTGACCGGCAAGGCACAGTACCCCATCGAACGAACATTGCTAACGACGGGATTGACGGCTGCGGGCGTTGAAAGTCTTTATCGAAAGCAAGCGCGCGTGGATACGCCGCATCTTGCGATCCGGTATCAAGCCCGGACCGAGTCTACTTTTGAGAGGAGCTAAATGCTGACACGGCGCGAATTTATCGGTTCTGCTTCTTTGCTGCCCGTTGCTGCCGCTGCCCAAAGCGCGCAGACAGTCCGCATTGCAATTGTCACGACTATCTATCGCTACCTTTCGCATGGTCAACATATCGGAGACCGCTTTCTGATCGGCTACCCATACGAAGGCGGCTGGCACAGACCTAACGTGAAGGTGGTCTCGCTGTATGTCGACCAGAAGCCGGACGGCGACTTGAGTCAAGAACGAGCGCGCGAGTTCGGCTTCCAGGTTTACCCCACCATTGCCGAGGCGCTTTGCTGCGGAGGCAATCAGCTAGCCTGTGATGCCGTTCTGATTGTGGGAGAACACGGCAATTATCCAAAAAACGACAAGGGCCAAATTCTGTATCCGCGCTACGAGTTTTTTGAACAGTGCGTGAAGGTGTTTAAGGACAGTGGCCGCGCGGTTCCCGTCTACAACGACAAACATCTTTCCTACAGTTTCGAAAAAGCGCATGCGATGGTTACCGCGTCGAAACAAATGGGTTTTCCTATGCTTGCCGGTTCGTCGGTTCCAGTCACCTGGCGTCTTCCAGACGTAGAAATGCCGTTCGGCGCTCATATCGAAGATGCGGTTATGGTGGGTGTGGGCGGTTCCGATGCGATGGACTTTCATGCGTTCGAAGGCTTGCAGTGCATGATGGAGCGCCGCAAAGGCGGAGAAACGGGCGTGAAATCGGTTCAGCTTCTTGACGGTGACAAAGTTTGGGAAGCCGGCAAGAACGGTCTTTGGTCGGAAGAACTGCTTAGTTCCGCATTGTCACGCAGCGATACACCGTTAGGCTTGACCGTGAAGGATGGACGGACACAGGATCTGGTTGGTTCGGGCGTTTTGCCATCGCTTGTTTCACATCCCGCGGCTTACTTGATTGAGTATCGGGATGGCACGCGGGCGGCGATGTTGATGCTTGATGGTGCGATCCAAGACTTCAATTTTGCCGCACGTGTTCACGGCGCGGGACTGATTTCAACGCAGTTCTTTCTGTCGCCAGTTCCCAATGTGACGTATTCTGCTTGCCTGGTTTCGAAGATCGAGCAGATGTTCATGACCCGGCGCGCGCCCTACCGCGTGGAACGAACTCTATTAACCAGCGGAATGTTGGAAGCGTGCCTGACATCACGACAGCGGGGGAATCAACGGCTGGAGACGCCACAGTTGGCCGTCACGTACATGCCGCCAACGGAACCGCAATACTGCCGGGCATAAAATGCCGTCAAAAAGTACGCGTTCCGACTATTTTTGTTGAGATCTTGAATACAGATGTTCCGGCTGTGAGGTAGAGATCGCGAAAACCCTCGCCCCAGCAACAGCTGGTTGCCGGCTCAGGCGTTGTGATCGTGCCGAGAAGAGCGCCTGCGGGATCGAATATCGAAACTCCTTTTGCCGTCGCGACCCAGAGGTCCCCGTCTTCGTCCGTCTTCAGTCCCTTCGGGGTGTCCGGCACAGACGCGAAAACGTGGCCGGTGCGGAGAAGCCCATTCGCCTGGACATCATGAACGCGAATATTGCGAGAGCTCGCATCGGAAACATAAAGCTTCTGCTGAGTTGGTGACAGCGCCACCCCGTGCGGTGCGCGACACTCTTGTGAAACAGGCTGCGTAACGCCTTTGGAAGTGATCTGGTGGACCGCTTCGCCGTCAGTGAAGTAGATGCTTCCGTCAATCGCGTAGACAACATCGGCCGGGGCGTTGTTGTTTGATGTCAGCACGGTTATGTCTTCGTTCTTTTCCGTGCGAGTGATGCGATTCGCCTCGCAGGCGAGCAAGCGACCCTCATGATCGAAGCTGAGCCCAGCCGCGCCATTGCTATCGGTGCGGTAAGCGGTAGGCTGGCCGCCTTCCGACTTCATGATGCGGCGGGCCGGCACATCGCTGAACAGCAAGTAACCTCGGCGGCTGTAGACAGGGCCATCGGCGCCTGCCAGGCCCTCAATCACCTTCTCGACTTTCGGTTCACCGCCGAGCAGCGATTGCAGTGTGGCGGCCATCTAGGAGCCTCTTCCATGAGCGTAGAAAGAGTGCGTGGGTGGAGTGTATGCGACTTGGAGCAAAGGAGTTTCCAGGCGCTTGTGTCCCTGATACGCCGATTCCATCAAGAACGCCACTGCGCCTGTCGTGAGCAACGTCCGGTCCACCGAGTAGGGCGGCTTGCCAGTCAGAAACATCTGCGTCATTCCGTAGACCAGCATGCTGAAGTTATTCGAGTTTTCGGGCGGGTCATAGCACAACGTGCTGTCGATTTCATGCCGGCCTTTCACCCGGACAGCAGCCAGATATTCGTTTACCAATCCGCCGAGGCACAGCACGGCCCCGCGCGTGCCATCGTTGTATTCGATCAAACAGGCGACTGGATGCTTGACCTCTTCAGGGCGTATTTTGCCGAGCTTGGTCGCCCTTCCCAGAGCTGCGTGCATTAGTTCCTTTGACCATAAGCCTTGGTCCGCAGCACGCCATACAGCTTCATCGACGATGTAGTGCACGGAGCGAATTCCGGTCTCGCCACCTTTACGGCGTTCAAGAAAACACTGCAACACTTCCATGTTGTGGAAGATGCCACCATCGGTCACCCAGCCGCTGCCTATCGCGAGTGCATTCTCGAACTCGACACCGGGCCAGTCACGATCGGCAAGAGGATAATCGATTTCCGGCCGCCGAAACGTAACGGGCACTGAAGATCCGGCCATCATAGGAAAGCCGAGTTCATGCGACCAAGCCACCATTTGTTTCGCTTTATTCCAGTCGTATGAAAGATGTTTGTCCGTATAGACTGGAACGGCTCGGCCCGACTTCTTGAACACGTCGACGATCTGCGAGAAAAACTCAAACCGCGGATAGAGCTGCTGCATTTTGTCATTGAACGGATAGTCACCGTGTTCAGCGACAACAACGACACCGTCTACTGCGAGGCGGCCGGTCCCCAGCGTCAGCCCCTCGGCAATGGACTTTACGATAGGAACCGAGTGGGCTGCCGCTAGACGGCGGGAGATATCCGCGCGATGCACCTGATCGACGTAGAGCGAAACGACATCAAAGGCAGGCTCATAAAAACGATCGTTGATCCAATAGCCTTGCAGCAGGCGCGTGATGATGTCGTCGGCGTGCGAACGAAGAAAATACGTCGTGGTAATTGCAGCGATTTTCTTGCGTCGTTTATCGATTGCCGTTAAGGCTGGCGGTCCTTGCGCTTTCAATACAGGCGCGGCCGCTATTCCGGCCTGCAAAAACTGGCGCCGCTTCATTGCTTGTGTTCTTGCGTAACTTGTCTGAAAACTCGAAGCACGTTGCCGCCAAGAAACTTGTCGATTCGCTCCTCGGAATAACCCCGCCGCACCATCGCTTGTGTTATTAAGGGCAGATCCCGGATGTCACGCATGCCGCGTGGAGGCGTGGGACCACCGTCGAAATCGGTTCCGAGAGCCACGTGATCTTCGCCGACCAACTGAATCGCCCGATCGACTACAGCAACCCAATCGTCTACGGAAAATCTAATATTTTCGGGGATTTCGAACGGCGCCATCGGAAACTCGGGCGCTACTTGCGCATCGATCTGCTCAATTGTCATGTGCGCCTCGCGGTCGCGATCGCCAGACGGATTCCAAAAAGGTTTTCCGGCATGCTCAGTTCGGTATGCGAATGCCTTCGGATTGTGAAAATCGTTGCCCATCTGAAAGCCGATCACGCCACCTTTTGAGGCCAACTTTTTAATGAGCCAATCCGGCATATTACGCGGAATATTGTTTATGGTTCTCATGCCGCCGTGAGTCGCGATAATCGGCGACGAACTTATGTCAATCGCCTGCGAGATCGCGTCATCGGAGGCATGAGCAACGTTGATCACCATGCCCAGATGGTTCATTTCGCGAATGACATCACGCCCATGCGGCGACAGACCATGCGAACGCGGCGGTGAGCAGCAGGCATCGGCATACGTGTTGGGCCAATTATGCGCAGAGAGTTGCGCGGAACGCAGGCCGAGACGATAGAGATCGCGAAGTACGCCTAGATCACCATCCAGATCATAACTGCCTTCGATATCGAGAACCGCTGCAATTTTTCCTTCGCGATGGATTCGGACAACATCGTCGGCACTAAGCGCTAGTTCGATAACGCCATGGTTCTTCTGAATCTGGGTTAGCGCGCAGTCTATGACCCGAAGCGCCTGCTTGGTTTCCAATCGCGCAGGGTAGTAATTCTCAGGAACATAAACCGAAAAGAACATGGCTCCGAGCCCGCCTTCGCGAGCGCGCGGCAGATCGAACTGACCATCCGATTTCTTCGTGCCGATATCGCCGCCACGATAGAACTCGCGGTCAACGGCATGTATGTGGGCGTCGAACACCAGCGCGCGGGAGTGAATCGCGCGGGCTTGTTCAGATACTTGCGCCGAGACAGAAAAGCTAAGCGCCAAGACCAGAAAAAGAGTGCGAGCGTAACCCAAGGTCAGCTATCTCTGTGTTCCGTGAGCGGGATTCAGCCCATCCCAGCGGGGATCTCCGATGTTGGTGTAGTTGTGAGGAAGCGATCGCCACTCCGGCCGGCTGATTCCGTTGAGATCATATACGACTTTGCCACCCTTGACGGTCATTTCACAGACAAATTTCTGGTTTCCATCCATGCGCGCGCCGTACATATCGGTGAAGCCAAATTTGCCATGAGCGACGCGCAAGATAGTTACATCCGCGATGGAACCGGCAGAAAGATTGCCCAGTTCCTCGTGATGAATTTCGCGAGCGGGATTCCAGGTCGATTTTGCGATGACGTCATCAACGGAGAGCCCCAAAGCCAAAAACTTGCTCATCAGATTCAGCATGTCCTTCATTCCGGAATTCATGCTGCCGATATGCAGGTCTGTCGAAATTGAATCGGGAAGAAATCCTTGCTGAATGGCGGGAACGGCGACTCGCCAGGCAAAACTACCGCCACCGTGCCCTACGTCGAAGATGACGCCTCGCTTTCTGCCTTCCCACATTCCTGGATTCACCTTGCCATCCGGCAACAGCTCGTTGCGAAGTCCCGAATAGCAGTGCGTGTAGATGTCGCCGGGGCGAAGTTTTTCGCCCAAAAGCACAGTGATGGGCCGCTCAGGCCGGTTAGCGCCGAAATCGACCATCACTGGAATGTTCGCTAGAGTTCCTGCCTGCACAGCATGCTCCACAGGCGTCCATTCCGGCCCCGCGTAGTGCGCCGTCTTAATGCCAACAATCACGTTCCGATAACGTTTGGCCATGTCTGCCGCGGGCTGCGGTTCCATGTCGGCTTGATTGTTTTCATATTTTGGACCTCTCATCCCAGCCCCAACGATATTGAGAAACGCCAGAACCCGAGTCTTCGATCGATCTATAATGTGTTCCTTGAAATCCTCGAAGTTCTTGTAGCCCGATGAACCGGCATCGGCTACCGTGGTGACGCCAACGCGGAGCGTAAATCCATCCGGGAAGAGGCCATTATCGCCGGCATAGGAATTCTTTTCGCCCGTACTGCCGTAGACGTGAACGTGAATGTCGACCAAGCCCGGAGTTACATAGAGGTCCTTCACATCGACGGTTTTGAGAGCGCTCGAAGGGTCGATGTGCTCGGCGACTTCGGCGATCTTTCCATCCCGGATGGCAACATCGCGTATAGCGCTCAAGTGATTCTTGGCGTCGATGACGTGGCCGCCGCGGAGTAAGAGATCGTAGCGCGTTTGAGCGGAAGCAGAAAGCATACCGAAAAACATGATAGGCCCAGCGAGCAATGCCGCCGGCAGAGATCGAGTCTTCACCATCGGATTTGAAAGTACCTTCGATGGTATCGAAGCCCACCAGCTACGGCAATGAAATATTTTGGTCGATTATTGCTGGCGGTAGTGTTACTCGGCGGCATGGGCTGCGCCGCAAATCGCGCTTCGCCTGATTCCGCGACAGCAGTTCGTGAGGAAGGCAGTATTGACGCCATGGGGTCCGTAACAACGATTGTTGCTTATGGGAATGACCCGAAGCGGTTGCAAACTGCAATCTCAGACGCATTAGATGAAATGCGGCGGCTTGACGACATGTTGTCGAACTACAAGCCACAGAGCGAGTGGAGCCGGATGAACCGTTTGGCCAACCAGCAGCCCGTTTCTCTTTCTGACGAACTATTCAGCCTTCTTGCCGCCTGCGTGGAATACAGCCACGAAAGCGAAGGCACGTTTGACATTTCGGTTGGACCGCTGATGAAAGTTTGGGGATTCTACAAAGGCTCGGGCCATTTGCCGGATGCAGGCGCGGTATCTCATGCGCTGCAATCGGTTGGATATCGAAATATTCTTCTCGATCGCGCGGCCTGGACGGTTCGTTTTGCGAGAGAAGGTGTCGAACTGGACCCGGGAGGTGTAGGGAAAGGCTACGCCGTAGATCGGATGGCTGATATTTTGCGAAAGGAAGGCGTGCCTTCAGCGCTTATTTCGGCTGGGGGCAGCAGTATTTATGCCTTAGGAGCGCCGCCAAATAGCAGCGGCTGGCGTATCGAACTGCCTAACCGGAAGGCGCAATCTAACGTTCCTGTTAACGTGATGCTGAGGGATGAATCGTTGTCCACATCCGGCAGCTCCGAAAAATTCTTTTATGCTGATGGCAAGCTCTGGAGCCATATCATGGATCCTCGTACTGGCTATCCTGCACAAGGCATGCTCTCGGTATCGGTCATCGCGCCTAAGACAATAGACAGCGAAGTATGGGCCAAGCCTTATTACATTTTGGGGCGGCAGTGGACAGCGCAGCATAAGAAAACGAACTTCCGGGTCTTTTTGTGCGAAGACAAACCGGAGACACCGTGCGCCTGGGTTCAATGACTACCCGAACGTGCTAAAATTTCGACCCGTGAACAGGCGTTCGTTTTTTTATCTCGCAGCGAGCTCTCCTTTGCTTGCCGCAGCGGCTGAGGAGCAGATCCCGGACTACCGCATCCACAGCCGATTCCAGCGCTCGCCGCACCCGGGAATGCCGGGGCCATATAAAGGCCAAGTGGTTCGAGTTCACTCCGAGAAATCGATCGATAGCGCGTCTGAGCACGTGGATCGGGCAGTCGTGAAACAGATGCTTTCGGCGGGAATGCGATCGTTAACTGGCCAGAGCCGGGATCAGGATTGCTGGTCGCGCTTTTTTACTCCGCAAGATGTGGTTGGCGTGAAGGTGAACTGCTCAGGCGCGCCTCACATTATGTCGAGCCCGGAGCTAGTTAACGGAATCGTAGAAAACCTAACAGCCGTTGGCGTTCAGGCGAAAAACATTTGGATATATGAGCGCTTCGGCGGGCAACTGGAAAGCGTCGGATATCAGAAGTTCGTTCCGGACGGTGTCCATATCTGGGCTGCGGAGGGGAACTATACGCCACGCGGATCCGTGACAGGCTATGATCCGAACACCTATGTGGAAGTCGACTTTTTTGGGGAAGAGGATACGCGGTCGTTCATGGTCCGCCCGGTGGCGGATACGTTCACAAAAATCATCAATGTGCCCAAGATGAAAGAGCATCAGGCCGCCGGCGTGACTGGCTGCTTAAAAAATATTGCCTACGGCGACTTCTCTAATGTGGACCGCTCCCACCGATTCACGAAGACGAACACCTATTCATACATAGGGACCCTTGCCTCTGTCGAGCCGCTGCCTTCCAAGGTTGTGTTGCAGATCATGGACGGATTGAGCAGTGTGTGGCACGCCGGACCATTCAGCCAGTTGCCACAGTTTCGGTTCTATCCGAAGCAGATTTTGTTTGGCACAGACCCTGTCGCCATGGATCATGTGGCGCTTGACACAATCGAGGCAAAGCGAAAAGCCGAAGGCGCCCCATCGCTTTTTGACCGTTCACCATCACACTTAGGAAAAGACAATAGCAGTGCCAGCATCAATCACTTCATACGAGAACCGGGGCACGTTGAGTATGCGTCGCACTTGGGATTGGGAGTATATGATTCCAAGCAGATCCACATCAAGGCGATTGAACTGTGATGTTCTTTCTGGCAGCCGCATTGCCGGTTTTATTCTGGACCGGCGCGCCCAATACCGCTCCCACACTTCAACAGGCGGGAATTGATCACATTGCGGTGCCGGCTTTTCAGGCTGACCCGTGGAAGAATGTTTCGGGCATCTCAGTCGAAAGCGCTGACCTGGATAAGACAGTTAAGTTGCCATCGCCTGGCGTTCAGCTTCATATGAGTCAAGCATCGGCATCACGCGTACCTTGGGTTAATTCCAACGGATGGCGATTCATGCGTCAGCCCAGCGCCCGATTCTCTTACGACGTGAAGGGCAACACCGCGGCTCTCGCTGCGGCTGAAGCATTTTGTTTCGGCGCGAACGCCGTTATTCAGAGCGATGCAAGCGGCTTGGCGTCTTTATCCAGCATGCTGAAGTTTCTGAGTACTCTCGAGGGACGACCTGGACCGGCGCTGACAGATGTCGGATTCGTTGACAATGGTTCGTCGACTGATGCTGAGGTGATGAATCTCATGGTTCGAGACAACCTGTTGTTCTCAATTGTTCGAACGCCCAATCCCAATTTGACGTTGAACGTGCAGATCGGCTCGAAAGAATACCCAACGCAAGAAGCGACTAACCCGGATACGATGGAGCACAAAATCCGCGCGAATCTAGGCGACGCGCGAAGGCTGGTGCGGATTTATGGCGCGAGCGTAGTAGTTGTTCACGTGACCGGCGAGCAGGGCAAAGTTCGATTGCACCTGCTGAACTATGGCAGCGGGCAAGGAACACGAGTGGGCGCTTTTCGAGTTCGTATCCTTGGCCACTATTCGAAAGGCCAACTCCACTCTTTCGATAACACCAACGATCAATTAGCCGATTACAGCCCTGAGTCCGACGCGACGGAATTTACAGTTCCCGGCTTAAAGGCCTACGCAGTAGTAGATCTTAGCCAATAATTTCGGATCGAATTATGCCGCACTAGCGGCCTGCATGAGTACTTCATGCAGACGTTTGGCGACGATCATCTCTTCGCCCGGCTGCAGCATCCAGACGCCAACCACAATCGTGTCAGGCTCCGACGTGAGGCCGCGAGAGTTTACCTGACCGGTAGCCGGATTCAGCTCGATGCTGGGATTTCCCCGGCGCAGTTGCTCGGCAACATCGCGCGCGCCGATTTTTATGCGATTTCGATCGTAGTTCAACAGTAAATGCGGCACATGATTTGCCACTTCCGGGATGACGATCTGGGATCGAAGCGTGGGAACTGTTTTGAGGTAATTCGAAATGGTATCGCCACGATGCCGGAATTCTTTTTCCATGCCTTCGTCCGACTGTTCGAGGAACCAGTCAACGGCAGCTACCATCCCGACAATCTGCTCCTTGGCAACCTTCATGCCGCGGCCAATGGCCTCAGAGATGGGCATATCGTTCGCCACCGCCGCCACGATCAAATCTTTTCTGCCCAGCAAGAGACCAGCGTTTTGCGGCCCTCGTATGCCCTTGCCGCCAGAGAACGTCACCAGGTCGAAGCCCATCTTTGTGTAATTCCACAAATTAGAAATGGGCGGTACGTCGGCGGCTGCGTCATTGAAGCAGGGAACGTTATGTTGATGGGCAACGCGAATCCAATCTTCGCGGCTGATTTGGCCTCCTTCGGCAGCATTGAAGAAGTGTGCCATCACTGTCTTGTCGGTGAACGCGTTTTGATATTGATCGAGCGTCTCCACTTCGACGAATCGTATGCCGCAATTCAATAAAGCATGATCGTAGTCGTAACGGTGAGCCTTCTGAACGACTACTTCATTTTTCAACCCATCCATGTTCGTCGGCATTTGCTTGACAGCCGCTGGATTTGCCACGGTCATGCAAGCAGCGGTACCTAAAGTCAATGCCGAGGCCGCTCCCGCCGTCACAAGCGCACCTTCGCATTGCAGGCGCTTGGCCAGATACTCGCCAGCGGCTTTCTGCAGTTCATTCAGGCGCACCGGGTTTTTGGCTGCCTGCATAACGGCCGCTTGCACCTGCAGCGGCATAATGGACGCCGTCAGAAAAGTGTAGGTGCCCGCGGCGTTGATGATTTTGGTGACACCCAGCTTCTCGTAATAGTCGTGTCCTTCGGCGGTGCGTCCCGATTTTGCTGTGGCACCAGCCGGTGCGGCTTGACTTGTGCTCACGGCCAAAGCGGCCCCGGCCAAGCCGAAGAAATTTCGTCGCGTGCGGTTGGAAGCCATATTCCGCTCAAATGTAGGCGATCACGTCGATCTCAACGAGCGACTTGCCCGGAACGCCCGCAACCGATACCGTAGTGCGAACCGGCGGTTCCGGTCCAAAGCGGCCCTGAAACACTTTGTTCATTGCGTCATAGTCCTTCAAGTCGGCCAGATAGACCTGCGCCTTCAGAACTTTTTGCATGGACGATCCCGCTGCCTGCAACTTCTGCTCAATTTCGTCCAGAACGTGTTTTGTGTGGGCGGTGATATCGCCCTCGAAATGAGCGCCCACGCCCGACAAGAACAAAAGACTCCCATATGACACGGCGGGACTGAAAAGCGGTGTCTGCGCCGGCGCCTTCCCATTCGTCCACCAGACCTTCCTTTGGGCTTCAGACTGCGCGGCGGCTGTTCCAGCGGCCACGGTCGCGGAAGCGGCAGCCACTCCGACACCTTTCGTTATGAACTTCCTTCTATTTGTATTCTTCATTGGCTCTCCCTCTTGTCCTTGCCAAATCGTTTATGCGCGACCGGTCCGGTAATGGTGCCGTTGCGCAGTCCAGGTAGCGTGACCGTATTCGCCAAGATCCACGTTCCCGGCAATCTTGTCTCCGTCTACAGTACCCGTGAACTCGTAAGACAGACGTTGCCCTTGTATGCGCTGAGAACTGCGGAAGCGCACCTGGTTTGCGGTTACCTTGCCGCTAAGATCTCCAGAAACGAATTCGCCGTCGTGCGTGCCGACCAGCGTGTCACCGTGTTGTTCAAAAATCAGCGCGTGAGTGGCAGACCCACGCAAAAACTGCAATTCGGCCTGCCATTGCCCCCCGATGGATGCAAGTTCGCCCTGCGGCACAACCGGATTCTCAAACTTCGGCGGGCTGGACAGTACCGCATAAAGCCGCTCAGCGACAATCCCGGATTCGCCAGGCATCAGCATGTACGGCGTTATTGAAACCGAACTCGCCATTCGGTCCGGCCGAGCGCCCGATGCTCCACCGAGTACGATTCGCGGCTCGGAATCAAGCAGGACCTTACTCACTTCCTGGCCGGTAATGCCGACTCTGCTGGCGTCCCATTCGATGTGGAGGCTGGGAGTACGATTCGAAAGCCCCTCGGGCTCTTGCACACGAGTTGTCACTCCAGGAACGCGCGTCACGCTGGTAGAGATTTGCTCCAACCATCCTTGCCATTGTTTCCATTCGGCATCGTGGTCGCGCTTCTTCCACATCTCAGCGGCTGCAAGCATGCCCATGATCTCTTCTTTGCCCACTTTCAGTGAGCGTCCGAACGCATGATGTGGCGCGCTGTTTGCCCAAGCAGCCTGCAAAAGATTTTTGTCGCCCAATAAAAGACCGGCTGCCTGCGGTCCGCGAATGCATTTGCCGCCGCTATAAGCGACCGCTGTTGCACCGCGTTGGAGGTGAACATTGGGAATGGTCAAAATCTCCGCGGCTGCATCGACGATCACCGGCACATTATGGCGTTTAGCCGCGTCTGAAACCGCCTGCGTGCCCAGTGGGCCGGTATCGCCCGGTCCGGCAAGAATGTACGCCAAAGCGGTGCGTTCGTTAAACGCGTCATTTAACTCAGCCGCATTATTTACTTCAATGATCTTGACGCCCAGCATGCGAATCGCGTGGTCGTAGACGTTTCGCGAATACGCCGGAATGACCACTTCGTTTTTCAAGCCGGTGAGATCGGGCAGACGCTGCATGCGTTCCGGATTAGTGCCCGCCAGACAGGCCGCAGTGAAGTTAGTGAGCGCTGCACAACAGCCGGCCGTGACGATGCCCCAATCTGCGCCTGTAACCTCGGCAAGCCGTTTGCCGACGCCCTCCATGAGCTCGTCCATTTGGACATAGCTACGGGAAGCTTCGTCCATGGCGCGTTTCACTTCGGGGAGCGTCTCCGACCCAGTGATGATGGTGAAAGTGCCGCGTGCATTGATGACAGGGTTTACGCCGATGGCACGATAGAGTTCGCCTCCGGTGGCAGCCGCAGTTGTCGTATGCGCCGCGCTGGCGACGACTTCCGCTTTCGTTGCAGTTGCCAGACCGGACGCCGCAATGCCGGCAAATCCCCCTTGAATCAGCAGATCTCGCCGGCTGTAACCGTTTCGATTACGTAAGAACTTCTTTGAAACTTTCAAGGTAATCCGCCTTTGTTAACACTATACTCGCGGAACAGCCAACTATTGATCTCGGGAAACGCGCGCGGATGACCCTGCCGTGGCGGCGGTGGGTTTGCTTTCAAAAAACGGGCCTTTGCGGTACTTGAAGTTTTGCCAGTCTTCACCGGCCATGCCATTGCGGTCCCACACGACGTTGCCCTTGCGAAGCGTTAAATCACAGACGATCCGCTGTGTACCGCGTTTTCGCGCGCCAGCGCAATCCAGAAGCCCGAAATGTCCTTGCTCTACGCGCAATACCGCAATGTCGGCTTCAGAGCCAACATCCAGGTTACCGAGTTGCGGACGCTTGATCTCCTTTGCGGGCGCCGAAGTGGCCATGCGAACCACATCCGCCACTGACGAGCCCAGATCCATGAGCTGCGACATGACGTTGTCTATGGACTGCATCCCGGCGTTCATGTTTTCTTTGTGTAAGTCAGTGGAAACAGAATCTGGATAGAAGCGTGCTTTGTATGCGGGCACAGCAACGTACCAATAGAAGCTCGCCGATCCGTAGCCGATGTCGAAAATAATGCCGCGTTTGCGCCCTTCCCACATCGCAGGGTTCAACTCGCCATTGGCCAGCACTTCTTCTCTGTGCCCGGAGAAGCAGTGCGTATAAATGTCGCCGGGGCGCAGTTTCTGCAAGAAGAGGTTCTTGATGTTCCGGTCCGCTGTGATTAGGCCAAAATCCACCATAACCGGCAAATTCGTCATCTTGCCGGCTTCTACAGCTCTCTCGACCGAGTACCAGGCCGGACCTTTGTAGTGCGCCGACTTAAAGCCGACGATCAGAGAAGGATTGGCCTTCGCCATATCGGCGGCTGCTTTGGCATCCATCACCGTGGGATCGTCTTCCCGGCCCGTGCCCATGCCGGTTCCGACGATGTTCAAGAACGCCAACACGCGCGTGCTGGCCTTGTTTATAATTCGATCTCGAAAATCCGGAAACTCCCGCCAGCCGGTACTTCCGGCATCAACCATAGTGGTGACGCCGGCACGGAATGAAAAGCCGTCGGGGTCGACGCCTTCGCTGGGAACCGGCCCGGCTGTCTGAGGAACATCGGCCGGTAGAACGCAGCGTTGATAGAGGTGCGTGTGAATGTCGATCAACCCCGGTGTGACATATAGACCCTTGACATCGATCACTTTGCGCGCCGACGAATCCGCAATGCTGGCAGCCACACGCGCGATATGGCCGTTACTAACAGCGACGTCAGCGATGCCGTCCATCCGGTTTTTCGGATCAATAACGTGCCCGCCTTTCAAAAGCAGGTCGTATTGTGGCTGCGCAGCCAATAAGGCTGCCAGCCCAAACAAGCCGATAGCAGTTTTCAAAGGAACTCCCTTTGCGATAAGTCGGACGAATTATTAGAACAGCAGTTTGCCGCCAAACTGGATCACGCGATTCGGAACGTTCGCATTGAGTGCGCCGACTGTTCCAAACGCCGAGGTCCCGAACACTGCATTCGGATTGGCGAAGTTTACTTCATTGAACGCATTGAAAAGCTCGGCGCGGAATTGCAGCCGGAGCCGCTCCTTAATCGGGAAGTTCTTAAAGAACGACAGGTTCATGGCGAATAGCGGCGGCCCGTGCAGCAGATTGCGGCCAGCGCTCCCGTACTGGTACACGCCAGTTGGAATAAGCGCGAAAGTGGAGGTTGAGATGCAGTTCGAAAGATGACCGTCGCCGCAGTTCTCGCTTGGAGTGCCAATCAGGTTCGGCCGATAAGTGCCATTCGAATTCGTGTTTGCCGTGTCGCTTGAAACGGAGACGTTGAACGGAATGCCCGTCTGTATCGTCCAGATGCCATTCGCTTGCCAGTGAGCGAAAACCGTATTCAACACGGGATTCGAGTTCTGGAAAAAGGGAATGTCGTATACAAAACTAGTCTGGAAACGATGCCGGATATCCCAATTGGAGTTTCCGTAATCAAGTCTCCAATTGTAAGGATTCATCGGAGTGCCACCGCCGTTGGAGTCGCTGCTTACGTCGAGCGTATGCGACCAGGTATAGCTGCTCAACAACGTGATGCCATGCGTCATACGTTGCCGGAGAGTGATGCTCAATCCGTTGTAATTTCCAATTTCGTCGTTCTGGACTGTGCGAATCTGCCCAAATAACTGGTTGGGACGACGCGGCTGAATGGCGCCTGGGCCCGGCAACAAAGGCTGATTGTTGTAATAGCTCCGGTCCAAGTGATACATGTGCGAGCCAAGGTATCCAACGTCTAGTCCGCCGCCATTCCAGAGCTGCCGCTCGACATCCGTGCTCCACTGATTCGAACGTGCCGTAGGAAGATTCCAGTTGTCGGTTGTCATGTTGGTCAGCAATGGATACTTAATCGGGCCAAGCGCAAACGTGGGCGGTGCGCCTCCGCAAAACGGATTTGTGAACGAACAAGTTGGCGTCGTAGGAAGCGATGTATAAGTTTGCAGAATATTGAACGGCGGGTTTGCGTTTAAGAACGTAAAGCTATTGGTCTGGTTTGGATTGTAGTAGATGCCGAGACCGCCGCGAACAACCGTCTTTTCCGTCAATCGATAGGCGTAACCAATACGCGGCGCCCAGTCGTTATGGTTCGGGTAAATGAACTCAAAGCCCTTCACGGGCGGGTTCGCGGGCACCACCGCAGTTTGCTGCGCATTCAATTCCGTGGCGTTTCCATTCACTGTGTACGGGACGGTCGGCAATTCATAGCGAAGGCCATAGTTCAGCGTCAACTTGCGCGATACTTGCCATTTATCGAGAACGAAGAAACCATCGCGCCATTCGGCCACCAGGCCGCGTATCTCGGGACCGGCTGAAGTGTCGTTAGCCATGTAGCCGGTCATGAAGTCGGCTGGGGCATATCCGGAAAATTGTCCTGTGAACGTAAAAATCCCCTGCGGGTCGTTTGTCGCCTGACGGCCGGTTTCGAGCTTGCGAAATTCCACGCCCGCCATAATGTTGTGCGCTCCATGCGTCCAACTGAATTGGTCGGCGCCTTGCCACGTGGTGTCGTCCTGATACCAGTTCGTGGACGCGTTTCCGAGTCCTTGAAAGCCGGAAATCGACATCACCGGAATGCCGGGGTTATTAAATTGAATGTCACCCGTGAAACCGGGAATGCCCAATGCCGCGCCGGCACTCGTCAAATTGTTCACCGCAAAATAATTCAAAGAAGGTGAATTGAAGAAATTACGACCAAACCGCATGTCGTTCACAATGTTGGGCGTGATCGTCTGGGTGTAGCCGATGGCGTAGTTCGATATGTAGACGTTGGTGTACGTGTATTGGGTCACGTTTGAAGCGCCCGTCAGCAGATTCTCCTGCTGGCGCTGATATCGGAAGAACAGACGAGTTTTGTCGCCGAGGTTCTGGTCGATTCTGTCTACTGTCTGATCGGTGTTATTGTTGCTTGCCACGGAAGCGGCGTAGTTCGGTGTGAGTCCAGGAAGGTTTGGCGCCGGATAGTACTGCTGCAGTTTCTGAGAAACCGGTGATAGCTGAGACGCCGGAATCATGTTGCCTTGGTAAGCAACACCAGTGACAGGGTTCTTAATTGCAGTACTCACCCCTGAAAAGTTCCCCTGAAACATTTGCGGCGTCAAAATAGTAAAAACTTGCGGCGCTGAGCTAACCAGACGCAGCCCTTCATACGACCCCATAAAGAATGTCTTATTGCGGCCGTTATAGAGTTTCGGGATCACAATGGGTCCGTCTAGCTCGAAGCCGAACTGATTCTGCCGCAATGGGTTTTTGGGCTGTGTGGCCGGAAGGAAAAAGCCTCGCGCATTGAAAATTTGGTTTTGCACGAATTCGAGAAGCGCACCGTGAAACTGGTTTGAGCCGCTTTTCGTGATCATGTCGATGTGCGCGCCCAGGTACGCTCCGTACTGCGCCGAATAAGTGCCGGTTTGCACTTCGACTTCTGAAACAGACTCCACCATGGGCCGGTTGGGTGTCGTCGTGATCAGGTTGTTCATGATGCTGATGCCGTCCAGCGCCATGCTGTTCTGAATTTCCCGTGTTCCTGCGCCGATAAAATCTTCCCCCGGCGGAACGCCATTCGTCGCTTTCAGGCCGTTGATGACGCCTGGCGTAATGGTCGCCAGTTGCATGGGGTCGCGCCCATTCAGTGGTAATTCTGCCACTTGGCGAGTCGGAATCACCTGAGAGACAGTGGCGTCGTCTGTATTAATCACGGCTGCCCTGGCCTCTACAACCACCGATTGGGTAACCGTACCAACCTGGAGCGTGAAATCAGTTCGCACAACCTGATTAATCTCCACCACAATGCCCGTCTTCGTAGTCTTTTGAAAACCTGCGTGCTCCACCGTGATCGTGTATGAACCGATGTGAACGAAATCCATGGAGTAATAACCTAGGTCGTTCGTGATGGCAGTGTAGCTATCGCTTGTGCCAGTCTGCGTGGCTGTCACTTTCGTGCCGGGCACTACTTGTCCGCTGGAGTCTGTGACCGTGCCAACTAACGATGTGGTGGTTGCTATTTGAGCGTACCCGCCGCCGGCAAACAGCATGAAAACGAGACAAGCTCGATGTATGTTCACTTACCCCTCCTCAGAGATCGGACCCACGTTTATACTAGATGCGCGCAATTATACATGAAGAAAAGCTCTCTGCAAAATTTTCGCTAC
>Ga0070741_10004435_pt1 | contig 32777 bp, 28 predicted proteins | sample Coa_R1_4_FD_66440 | JGI IMG/M metagenome (GOLD analysis project Ga0070741, IMG submission 66440) | Surface soil microbial communities from Centralia Pennsylvania, which are recovering from an underground coalmine fire - Coalmine... | ecosystem: Environmental > Terrestrial > Soil > Unclassified ... | reverse complement strand
GTCCTGGTAGGCGAAAATATCCACGTGGCTGTTCGCCAGGCTCTCTTTGGTGATAATCGGCGTTCCGGCGGGCGCGACCAGCACCGGCATATCGGGCGAGAGGGAGTGGCAGGTGTCGGCGATGGGGTTGTAGTAGGCGGAGGCGCGGGCGAGGTCGTTCATCTCATGGGTCAGATACCAGCCGTAGAGCGAGCGATGCTGTCGGTAGCGTTCCCATAGCTCCTGCGCGACCTTCCGGCTCAATGCCAGCATCGTCTCATTGCGCTGCTGCCAGTCCGGCTTATCGAACTGCCAGAGCAGCCAGGTGTCGCCGCCGCGCCCCAGGCCGAGAAAGACGTGCATCCCGTGCTTGTCGGCCTGCGAAAGCACCGCTTCCAGCACGTCGAAGCGGAGTTTGTTGCCCTTCGCCTCCCGGTTCACATCGTGATCGTAGAAGGAGAGGCGCGAGGGGTAGTAGAAGCCGCCCAGGTACTCGACGTAGGTGACGATGATGGCGCTCATGCCGAGCCGTTTCATCGCATCTACCATGTCCCGAACGTCCTGCGCGGTCACGGCGCGCTCCCGCGCATAGCCCTCGATGCCGCCAGGATCGAACCATGCCGCCTGCAAAACGGGCAGCGCGCGGGTCTTCGAGGCGACGACCGCCAGAGGCCAGCTTCCCTGCTGTCGGCCCGTCTCGCTCTCCACCCGATAGAGCAGGCGATGCTCCCCGGCCTGCCCTGCTGTCTTCCACCAGGCCCGCGCCAGCGCGAAACCGCCCGGCGGCGCGGTCACTTCCTGCCGGGCGATAAGGTTGGAGACTGCGACCTTATCGTGATAGAAGCCCACCGTAAACGCGCGCGGCGTCTTCGCATGATTGGGGGCGGCAAGGCGGAGTTCCACCCGGATCTTATCCGTGACCGGGCCGGGTGGAATCACCGTAAAATGGGGCTTCTGCGCCTGTGTCGGAGCGCGGCTGGCAGCGCCCTCTTTTGGGGCTGCGCCCGCTTCACTGTTCGCGCTCATAGGAGTGAGAGAAGGAAGCGCCATCAGGCAGGCCAGCGCGCCGAGGAGCGGCGGGATCATCAGCTGCGACAAAACTTGAGTTCCATTCCGTCGGTCACGTCCAGCGTGAACCGCAGATGACGCGGGCGGGCCAACTCCGGTTTCACGGGTCTGCCATCGGCCCAGGCGACCGGATTCTGACACCAGGCGGCAGGCACTTCGGCTTCGAGCGTGAGCGCGCGGCAGACGACCTGTTCCGGCAGGTTCTCGAACTTCAGGCGATAGACCTGCTCCTGATCGTTTTCCCGCACCGTCTCGATGCGCGTGTGGCGGCGCGTCGTGTGATAGTAGATGACCTCGTCCGGGTTGGCGCACCAGACCGCATCGCCGCCTTCCGAAAGCACTGCCTCGAAGCGGCGGCGCAGTTGGGCCTCGGAGCAGTCCTTGTTCGGATGCACCGGCGTCTCCAGCGGGCAGTGGCAGTAGTCTATGATCCAGCCCTTCTCCGCCTGCGCGTGCCGGATGTTGCGGTACGGATCGTATTCGCTGTAGAACGGCTCGTAGTAGTGGTCGTGCAGGGCCGTGCGGTTGAGCCAGAACAGTTCCTCGCCGGGCCGGTTAAGCGCGTCCGTGATGCTCATCGCGCCGAGGTAGCCGTATTTGCGGCACGCGGCCAGCACGTGATCGGACATATTGGCGTTGTTGCCCGCCGCGCAGTAGAGCGGAACCGGCTTGCCGGTGGCCTTTTCCAGCACCTCCTTCGCCTCGCCGATCTCGCGGTCTACCATATCGGGCGTCACGAGTTCATGGCTCCAGGTGTGGTTGCCGACGCCCCAGCCGCGCGCTATCAGGTCGCGCAAGCCCTCCGGCCCCATGTGATGGTAGCCGTTATAGCTGGACTGCCCAAGCTGCCGGACGACTCCGAGATGCCCGGCGACCGCCTCGACATGGCCGGGAATGCCGAACTCCTCATGGTACGGCACGGCGAAGCGATGCAGTTCTTCCAGCGCCTCGTCGTAAGTGATCGAGTAGACCCACTGTTTGTCGTACTTCCAGTCGCATACCCTCAGTGACATCGTTTGCTCCTTTGTTACCCTCACCCCCGGCCCCTCTCCCACGCTGCGGGAGAGGGGAGAGTCCCTATTGGTGGCGTTTCTGTTTCTTCCTACTCGTGCCAGAGTTGAAGGGGCGTACAATTTGGTGCGATAATCCCCCTTTTCCCACAGCGTGGGAGAGGGGCCGGGGGTGAGGGCTAAATCTCGTGAGAACGCAGCAGCGCGTCCAGAGTCCAGGCCAGCAGCCAGGCCAGATTTTCGGGCGGACGCGGTTCCGCCTCGCCGGTGACCTTGAAATAGCCCCCGGAATCCACGCTTTCGGGCGTGACGTGGGCCAGCAGCCAGTCGCGCGCGGCCAGCGCTCTGGGCCGGTACGATGCAATGTCCGCCTCCGTCAGATAGCCCGCATCCCGCACGCGCAGATAGGAGAGGATCGCGCCCGCCGTCGTGCCGAGATACTTGTCGTCCTGTGCGCGCATCCCACAGGCTCCGTCCTCGAACTGGCAGGCATCGAACTGCCATTTCATCGAGCGGGCGCACTTCTCGGCGATCTGCGCTTTGAGTTCCGCGTCGCTCGTCGCCGCCGCAAGCTGCGTGAGGAACTCGATCCCGCCGACGGATGAGAAGGCCCAGCCGATCTCATACGACTTCTTGCCGCGAAAATGCTCGAAGGTGTCTACGTGCGTCGGGCCGACGATCCAGGTTCCGAGCGCGGACGACCAGCAGCCGACGAACGTTCCCGGCTGCGCCTCGGTCAGATAGTAGCGCGCCAGTCCCTCCGCCTCTTGCAGCACGTCGGGCCGTTTGCTGACCGCATAGTAGCCCATCAGTCCCCGGCCCATGTGCAGGTTATCGTCCGAGAAGCCGCAGTCGGTGACGCCCAGTTTCTCGCTGCCGTAGCTGTTGCGGAAATAGCTGCCCTCGTCCCACCGGAAGGTCAGCAGCCATTCGAAGAGCGCCGCCGCCTTGCCGTCCATCGAGGTCTCATCGGGATTGGCCTCGCGGAACCGGCGATAGCCCGCCAGCGCCATGCCGTACTGATAGGGGTACGAAGGATAGTCCTGCCGCTGCCCGCCCGCCGGAGGATTGCGCATACAGGAGAGATAGAAGGTGATGTAGCGGTCGGCGGCGTCTTTGTAGGCGGGCCTGCCGGTCGCTTGGTAGGCGTTGTAGAGCGCGATCGCCATAAAAGTAGGGCTGTGGAACTGCGTAGAGATGCAGTGGCCCTGCGTGACGAACGGGCAGCGTTGCGGGTCGGGCCTGCCGTAGGCGGTCTGCCACCCGGCAAACCGATCCGCCAGCAGCGCGATCTGCGCGAGCGGGAGTTCTGCCGCTTCGGAAGCAGAGGAGGGAACACGCTCGACCGTCACCGACTTGAGACCTTCCCGCCGCAGCCGCTTCGTCACGGCATAGAAGTCCTGGCTGTCCTCTCGAAGGCGCGCGAAGATATTGACCGGAACCGGGCCTTCGGCCATCGAGGGCCGTGCATCGCGGTCGTAGAACCAGCAGATCTCCGCAAAATCGCGATCCACGCCGTGCGCCGAACCGGCGGCGAACCAGACAAAACCGACGTCCCCGGTCTGGACCTCATGCGTCGCGTTCTCGGCCTCCACTTTGAGGAGTTGCGGCAGGATCAGGACGCCTTCGCTGCCGGAATAGACCGCGTGGACGGCTTCGCCCTGAAGCGGCAGCGCCTCCCAGACGGCGGCGCAGGTGGCCGGAGCGGCCTCCTCCAATAAGTCGGCGACAGCAGACACTCCCTCCGACGCAAACGTCAGGCGAATCTGGCGGGCCATTCTCTCCCTCTCCTTTTTGGAAGATTTCCGCATCGCTGCGGCCTGGGAATCCCACGCGATTTTGCAGGCCCATCCCTATGTAAGCGAATGGGCTAATCGCTTGCCTAGATGATAACACGTTCTCCGATGAGAGTCAACCATCTTTTCTCGCGGTTCCGGCAGACGCAAACAGAGGAGCCTGCTCTCTGTAAAAATCGGCAGGCTCCCCTCGCGTCTTCTTGTCCCTCCCGCGCCCGTAGCGAGCGGCTCTAGGCGCGGCAGAGAGGCTCAACGGTGGCGGCGACGGCGCGTCTCCCAACCCTTCTTGGCGGCGGCGCTGCGCTTCTCATGCTCGGCGCTGCTGGCGCTCTTGCCGTGACCGGCCCCGATCCGTTCATCGGCGCGGTGACGGCCCTCTGCGGTCGCCCTGCCGCCGCCCGTCTCTTTATTCACCGTCGCCCAGGCGCGGCGCTCGGCCTCGTCTTCGGGAACGCCGCGCGACTCGTAGCTCTCTTCGATATGTTCGGCCATACGCTGCTGCTTGGCCGTATAAGCGGACTTGCTGCCTCGTGGCATCCTACACCTTCCTTTCCGCTCGGCGCGCTCGTGTCCTGGCATCGGAGGAGGCGGCCTCCCTCTGCGGTCACGGAGCGGCCCAACAACACAAACAGGACGGTCAGCATGACCGTCCTGTTCCTGAATTCCCTGGTAAAGCGTGTACGCTACTCGGCTTTTTCGGCCTTCTTCTCGACCTTCGGCGAAGGCAGGCTGTCGTTGCTGGCAAACTTCTCCGGGTCGCTCTTGAACGCCTGCGGGCAGCCGTTGCAGCAGAAGAAGTAGCGGCGGCCCTTGAAGTCGGCATACTGCTTGTTCGCAATTGCCTTCTTCACATCCACTTTGTTGCCGGTCTGCACCGCGCAGTGGATCTCTTTCGGCAGCGGCAACTGTCCGATGGGGACGCTGGTATGGCTGGCAAACTTCTCCGGGTCCTTCTGGAAGGCTTGCGGGCAGCCTGCGCAGCAGAAATAGTAGCGCCGACCGTTGTAGTCCGCAAAATGCTTGGCCTCGGTCGCCTCTTTGACATTGACCGTATGATCGGTCATGACCGCGCAGGGAACCTCTTTGGGCAGAGCGAAATGGGACAGAGGCACGCCCGCGTTCTGCGCGAACTTCTCCGGGTCTTTCTTGAACGCCTGCGGGCAGCCGTTGCAGCAGAAGAAGTAGCGGGTGTACTCGTAGTCTGTGTACTTGCCGCTCTTGAGCGCCTCCTGGACATTGACCTTGTTGCCGGTCTGCACGGCGCACGCGACTTCTTCAGGCAGAGCAGGCTTCTGCGCTTCCTCGTCTTCCGCGCCCACGACAAGCGGAACTGCCGCCAGCGCCGCGCACGTCAGCATCATCGCCAGTCTTTTCATGAATCCTCTCCTTGGGGTTGGTTAAGCAGGCTCGCATCATGGGGAGCCAGGGAATCGACTCGATGCGCCTCCTGAGCGCCTGACAGTCCTCTATTTGTCATCCTCGCTGCCGAGTCCTCCTTTTTCTCCGGAGCCTTCCATTTTTTGTTCTGGCCCACACCCCTTCGGGCGCAGCAAGCAGCGCCCCTATCCCCACGCTGTGGGAAAGGGAAACGCTCAGACTCCCCCTTCTCCCGCAGCGTGGGAGAAGGGGGCCGGGGGATGGACGAGAACGGCATAACCCTGTGAGGGCCGCGTCAAAGGAGGAAGCGCCCTCGGTTCCGAAGAACTTTGACTCTATGTTTCGCCTGTGACGATGGAGTCCGACCCATGCACGACCCGCCTTCCGGCCCGATGACCTTCCTTTTTGCCCAGATCGAAGACAGCACGCGCCTGTGGGAACAACATCCCGACCGGATGCGCGCGGCGCTGGCCTCTTATGATACGCTCGTCAAGCAGGCCGTCGAAACCCAGAACGGCCATATCTTCAAAACGCTGGGGGATGCCTTTTACGCCGCCTTCGCCGCCGCGCCCGACGCCCTGAACGCCGCCCTCTTTCTTCAGACCAGGCTGACGGGCGAGAACTGGCGGCAACTGCCTCTGCAGGCGCGAGTCGCGCTGCATACCGGCCCCGCCGAAGCGCGCGAAGGCGACTACTTCGGCCTGACCCTGCACCGGCTGAACCGGCTGCTCGCCATCGGACACGGCGGCCAGGTTCTCGTTTCGGGCGCGACCCGTGACCTGCTTGCCAGGTCACTTCCGCCTGGTGCCGTCCTTGAGGATAAGGGCCATCACCGGCTCAAAGACCTCCAGCGGCCCGAACAGGTCTACCAACTGCTCGCCCCCGGCCTTCCCGCCGAGTTTCCGCCGCTGCGCTCCCTGCCGGAGCAGCGGCATAATCTGCCGGTGCAGCTTACCTCGTTTATCGGCCGAGAGCAGGAGATGGTGGACGTCAGGTGGCTGCTGGAGGCGGCGCGCCTGCTGACCATCACTGCCATCGGCGGCGCGGGGAAAAGCCGCCTTGCCATGCAGGTGGCAGCGGAGGCGCTGGATGCCTATCCCGATGGCGTCTGGCTGGTCGAGTTGGCCCCGCTCTCCGACCCGGCGCTCCTGCCGCAGACCGTCGGGGCCGTCCTCGGAGTGCGAGAGGAGGCCAGCCGGGCGGGGAATGCTGGACTCGCGGAGGCGCTCGCCGGGATGCGTCTGCTGCTGTTGCTGGATAACTGCGAGCATCTGCTGCGGGCCTGCGCGCAGTGCGCGGCCACCCTCCTGGGGGCTTGCCCGGACATCACGCTGCTGGCGACCAGCCGCGAGCCGCTCGGAATCGCCGGGGAGACGCTCTATCGCCTGCCGCCCCTGTCGCTGCCCGGCCCTGACCCGGCCCTGACGCCGGAAAGCCTGGAACGGTTCGAGTCCGTGCGCCTGTTTGTCGAACGCGCTTCTGCCGTCGCCCCGGCGTTTGCCGTGTCGCGGCACAATGCCCCGGCGCTCTCGCAGATATGCCGCCGGCTGGACGGCATTCCCCTGGCGATAGAACTGGCCGCCGCCCGCGTGCGCTCCCTGCCGGTGGAACAGATCGCCGCGCGCCTGGATAACCGCTTCCAGTTGTTGACCGGCGGCAGCCGCACGGCGCTTCCCCGCCAGCAGACCCTCCATGCCCTGATGGACTGGAGCTACGACCTGCTCACCGCGTCGGAGAAGAGGCTATTCAGAAGCCTCTCCGTTTTTGCGGGCGGGTGGACGCTTGCGGCGGCGGAGGCGGTCTGTGCCGATGCGGAGATCGAGCGATCTCAGGTACGCGGCCTGCTTGCCAGCCTGGTCAATAAAAGCCTGGTGATCGCGGAGACGCCGGAGGAGGCCGGGCGCTACGGCCTTTCCGAGACCATTCAGCAGTACGCCCGCGAGCGGCTCCGGGAGAGCGATGAACCGCGCGCCGTCGGTCGGCGGCATCGGGACTTCTATCTTCAGCAGTTGGAGGCGCTGGCCCCGGAACCCGATCCTCTGCCCTATCGGGCCTGGTGCGAGGCGGAGCGGGACAATCTGCGCGCCGCGCTTACCTTCTCGCTTGAAGAGCCGGACAGCGCGCCGGAAGTCTTGCGCCTGGTCATCGCGCACTGGCCGTTCTGGCGCGACATCGGCGATTATACGGAGGGACGTTCCTGGCTGGACGCCGCGCTGCGCAAAGAGGGAGAGAGCCGCTCCCCGGAGCGCATGATCGCCCTGTATGCGGCAGCCTACCTTGCGATGCAGCAGAGCGATTTTGCCGTCGCCGAATCGCTGGCAGCGGACTGTCTTGCGCTGGCGCGGGAACGCGGGGAACAGGCGTGGCAGGAGCATCCGTTGATCGTGCTGGGCCACGTGGTCAGCGATCCGGCGCGGGCGCAGGCGTTCATGGCGGAGCGAATCGCCATTCTGCGGCAGACGAGCCATCAGGCGCTGCTCTCCGAAGCGTTAGCCGACCTGGGACACTCGCTGATGGCGCAGGGCGACCTGACCGCCGCGCGCCCTCTGGTCGAGGAGGCGCTGTCGGTCGCGATGCAGTCGCAATCGCCCTCGACTATCGAGTATGCGAAGGGCCGTCTGGCGCTGCTGGCCCGACTGGGGAACGACCACGAGCAGGCCAACGCGCTCTATCAGGAACACCTGGCGCGCAGCCGGGAGCAGGGAGATATGCTGGGGATGGCCTTCTCGCTGCGCGATCTGGCCGTGATCCGAATGCATCTGGGCGATCTGGCGGCGGCGCGCGCGCATCTGATGGAATCGCTGACGCTTTTTGGGCGGCTGGGAAACAAGCTCGGCCTGATACGCTCGCTGGAAGGCATGGCGCAACTGGCGGCGGCACGCCAGGAGGCGGCGCGGGCGGTACGGCTCTTTGCGGCGGCGGAATCGCTGCGGGAAGTCTATCGCCTTCCTCTGGCCCCGGTGGATCGTCCCGACTACGGCTCCGTTCCCGGCCTGCGCGCCGCTCTGGGCGAAGCGGCCTTCGCCTCCGCGCGCGCCGCGGGCCGGGCGATGTCGCTGGAACAGGCGGTCGCCTACGCGCAGGAAGAGTGATCGCGCAAGCCTGCCGTCTGCGCTGCCGGTGGATAAAAGACAGGCTTTACCCTGAAGCGGAAAACGCCTCTGCCCTCTGCCGCGCATCGGGACCGCCAGGCTTTCGCGCTGGCCTGGCACGCACAAGGGCGTCCTGACGGGTATTCCCGTCAGGACGCCCCTGTTTTATGCCAAGCCTGAGACTCAGGCGGGATAAAGGTTGGAAAGCGCGGCCACGTTCTCAGAAGTTGTCGTTCACCATCTTGACCGCGCCGAAGATACAGGCAATCGCGATGACGATCATCACCACAGACAGAATCATCGGAAACCTCCGTAAGATACGCTTGCTGTCGTTCCAGAGAGACGGTATCTTACAGAACTTTTCTTCCATATCGGCCCACCGTATTTCTATGCAGGCCCGGCCTAGATACGGAATCCCGTATTTGTGACGGCCTGTCGTTGCCGCTTTCCGTCCGGCAGCCGGAGATGTGTTATAATCAGAGTCAACGCTATGCAGAGGGAGAAAAAGATGGCGATTAAAGTCCCGCCCGCGCCCGACATATTGACCTACGAGCAGTACATGGCGGAGGAAGAGATCTGCCTGCGCTACGACATCATCGAAGGAGTCCGAATCTATATGCCCGGCCCCACATGGCGACACCAACGCATCGCAGATAAAATCACCCGGAATTTACCAAACGCGACGCGGGAAGGCCCTCCGCGCAGCGCGCACAATCCGCCGTCTTCTCCGATCTGACCGTCTCCGTCGCCGCCTGTTTCCAGGAAGCGGAGGGACGGCGCGAGGAATCGTGATAGGGAGCAATGATCGTGAATCTTGACGGACTCTGTCTCCTGGCGCTGGCCGCTCTTGCCGCGCCAGTCTCCACGCACGCTGCCGCCAGAGAGACGACGTTCTATGTCGCGCCGAACGGCGACGATGCGAACCCCGGTTCCCGCAGCAAGCCCTTCGCCACGCTGGAACGGGCGCGCGAAACCGTCCGCCGGGCCGGAACTGACCGGCGGCGCACTATCGTCGTGCGCGGCGGAACCTACGAAATCCGCAGCACCTTCACGCTGGGGGCGGAAGACTCCGGCACGGAAGCGAACCCTGTCCTCTGGCGCGCGGCTCCCGGGGAGACCGTGCGCCTTGTCGGCGGGCGCGCGGTTCCGGCGTCGGCATTCCGCCCGGTGGAGGACGCCGCGATCCTGGCCCGCCTGGAACCTGACGCCCGCGATCACGTGCTGCGCGCCGACCTGAATCGCCTGGGAATCCCGACGCCCGCGCCGTTCCCCGTGACCTATCATGGCGCTCCGCCGGGGCCGGAACTGTTCTGCAACGACCGACGCATGACGCTGGCGCGCTGGCCCAACCAGGGCTGGACGACCATCGCGCGCATCCTGGAGGCTGGGTCGCTGCCGCGCGAGGGCGACCTGTCGGGCCGTCCGGGCGCGTTCGCGTATTCGGGAGAGCGCCCAGCGCGCTGGAAAGTCGAACAAGGCGTCTGGCTGCAAGGCTACTGGTGTTTCGACTGGTACGACGAGGTCATCAAGGTCGCCGCCATTGACCCTGCGACGAAGCGCATCACGCTGGCCGCTCCACACGTCTACAGCGTCCGCCAGGGAAATCCCTCGCCCCGCCGCTACTGCGCGCTCAACCTGCTTGAAGAACTGGATCAGCCCGGCGAGTTCTATATAGACCGCAAGGCCGGCCTCCTCTACTTCTGGCCGCCCTCGGACATTGCCACCGCCCACATCACGCTCTCCACGCTGGACGCGCCGATCGTGCGCCTTCAGGACGCCTCCCATGTCACGCTGCGCGGCTTTGTCGTCGAGAGCGGCCTGGGCGACGGCATCGAGATCACGGGCGGGACGGGATGCCGTATCGAGGCGTGCGAAGCCCGCAACCTGCGCCAGATCGGAATCCGAGTCGCGAGCGGCACAAAGCACTGCGTAGAAGCCTGCGACATCCACGAGACCGGCACGGGCGGACTGGTTCTGGCAGGTGGAGACCGCAAGACGCTCACCCCGGCGGGCCATCAGGCGTTCAACAACCATATCTGGCACTTCTCCATCCATCAGCTTACCGGAGCCTACGGCCTCTCGTTCGAGGGCGTGGGGAACCGCGCGGCCCACAACCGCATTCACGACGCGCCGCATCAAGCCGTCTTCGTCGGCGGCAACGATCACCTCTTCGAGTTCAACGAGGTCTATCGCGTCTGCACAGAGACCGATGACTGCGGCGCGCTCTACAAGGGCCGCAATCCCTCGTGCCGGGGCAATCTGATCCGCTTCAACTACTGGCACGACATCGGCAGCCCGATGGGACACGGCAACGCGGCGGTCTATTTCGACGATGGCGATGGCGGCGATACCGTGTTCGGCAACGTCTTCTATCACTGCGGCGAACCCGGCAACGGCCCCTTCGGCACGGTCTTCTCGCACGGCGGACACGGCATCCGGGCCGAGAACAACATTTTCGTCGAGTGTAAGCGCGCGCTCGGATCGGCTCCCTGGGACGAGGCGCGCTGGCGGGACGCGCTCCAGGGCGGGCAGGACTGTTTCTTCCCGGAGAAACTGCTCAAAGAGGTAGACATTACGAAGCCGCCCTACACCACGCGCTACCCCGAACTGATCGGCTACATGAATCCGCCGCCTGGCGCGCCGCGCGTGAGCTATGCCCGGCACAACGTCTTTGTGCGGTGTGGGCAGACGACTGGCGGCAACTGGCAGTCGGAGGCGGCGGAGAACCTGGTCACCGAGACCGATCCCGGCTTCGTGAATGCCATGAAGGAGAACTTTCAACTGCGGCAGGACTCCGACGTATTCAAGCGCCTGCCTGAGTTCGTTCCCATCCCCTTCGCGCAGGTCGGCCTGCAAAAAGACAGGCTGCGGCCTGCGGGACGCCTGCCCGCGCGCGGCAGATGAGGGCCGATGGGAAGCAGGAGAGCGGGGTTGCGATGGCGAACAGTAGGGCCAACACGTCTACGCCAGGGTTTATCCATCAGGCCGCAGAGCCGAACGTTTCGACACATCGCTCCCGGAGTGCCTGCCGGAGTGGTCGCGGGCGATGTGGGGAGAAGACCGGTAGCCAGCCGTCTCGCTCTACAACGGTCGCCTTCCCGCAGCAAGCGCAATGGGAGTGGGCTTCACAGCGCAGTCCGAGGGCAGCAGGATATCTTGCCAGTCCGCCGAAATTTACTGTGTAGTTTGCCGTTATACTGCTCTTGAGGAGACTACAGAAAATGAAACGGCGCAGATCGCTCCTGCTGTCCTCAATCCTGGTCGCGCTCGCTCTCGTGGCTGCGCCACCCTTATCAAGTTGGCAAGCATCGCGGTGCCGTTCCTCAATCCTGGTCGCGCTCGCTCTCGTGGCTGCGCCGCCGCTTGCGGCTCAGTCCGCCCAGTTACTCTCCCCCGACCAACTTGGAAGCGCTGTCATCACCGCCGATTTTCCTGATGACGAACAGGCCGTCCTCGACTATCCCTACGTCGTCAAAACAGCAGACAACACGCTCACCTTTACCAACGGCTCGCCCATCGTCAAAAACGAATGGACGCGCCTGAATCAGTTCGATCCCGCCACCGGCACCGGACTCGTTCTGGCTAACTTTGCGCCCGGCACGAAACTGCTGCTGGCGAACAGCACGTCTCAGTTCACCGTGACCTTCGCGGCGGGCGTGAAGAAAGTCGGTTTTTTTGCCAACGTGGCTCCGCTCGGCCCGGAAGAGTTTCGCTTCGAGGTCTTCAATGGGGCCAGATCGCTGGGGAGCTATACGGTGCATGGCATCAGCAGCCAGAGTTATGCCCAGAACCCGGCTCCCTTCATCGGCGTGATCGCACAGGGCAATGAGGTAATTACCCGGCTGACGCTGAATGTCACGCTGCCGCCGCCCGATGCGCTGGAGATCGGGTTCGCCATCAGTACCGTTCGCTACAGAAGCGTGCATCCCGTCAGCGCCCGTCCAGGGAAAAAGCGCCGCAAGCGGACGCTGCCGCGCCCGCTGCCCCATTGGCGGTAAGCCGCGCGCCCTCCCCACAGGAGCGGAAACAGCCCGGTTCTTCGTCCGGCGCGGCTCAACTGTAGAGCAGGTGGGGACGGCGACGGCGGCGGAACGCCTCTACCTGTTTCTGCCAGGAGCGAGTCAGCGTCTCGGCTGTTGCGCCCGCTCGAAACGCCGCGAACGCCTCTGCATTGACCAGCAGGCGGTGAAAGCGGTCGGCCTCCCACGCCTGCGGATAGAGGCGCAGCAGCGTCTCCGCCACCACCATCCCCGTATAGACCGGCACGAAGCGATGCCGCGCTGTAATGATGACGTTGATGCCCCCGCAGACGCTCCCCGCATGAACGGACGATTTCGGCGTGAACCGCACCGGGACAAAGCGGACGCCCGGCAGGTCGCGCGCATTCAGTTCGGCGGCGAGAAGCCGCCCGTCCAGCCAGGGCGCGCCGATGATCTCGAACGGCGTGTCCGTGCCGCGCCCGACCGAAACGTTCGTGGTCTCCAGCAGGCCGATGCCCGGATAGAGCAGCGCCCCGGTGAGCGAGCGCATGTTCGGCGAGGGATTCACCCAGGTCAGATTGGTCGCGTCCCAGAAATCGGCGCGGCGCCAGCCCTCCACCGGAACGACGTGCAGATCGGCCCCGATCCGCTTCTCTGCCTGGAACAGCCGCGCCATCTCGCCGACGGTCAGGCCGTGCCGGATAGGAATCGGATGGTAGGCGGTGAAGCTGAGTTGGTCGGGATCGGCCAGCGGCCCTTCCACGTCCAGCCCGCCGAGCGGGTTCGGGCGGTCGAGAACGACGAAGCGCAGGCTGTGTTCCGCCGCCGCTTCCAGGCAGAGGCCGAGGGTGCTGATGTAGGTGTAGAAGCGCGTGCCGATGTCCTGAATGTCGAACACAAGCGTGTCCAGCCCGGCCAGTTGCGCGGCGGTGGGGCGGGTGCGCTCCCCGTAGAGGCTGTAGACGGGCAGACCGGTCGCTTTGTCTTTGCTGTCCGAGATTTTGGTATCCAGCGCGCCGCGAATGCCGTGTTCCGGCCCGAACAGGGCGCGCAGCCGCACCTCCGGCGCCGCGCGCAGCAGGTCTGCCGTCGCCATACCCTTCCGGTTCAGCCCCGTATGGTTCGTGATGAGTCCGACGCTTCGCCCGCGCAGAGGCGCAAAGCTGTCGCGCTGCAACACGTCTATGCCGCACGCGACCGGGTTCAGTCGGTTGTTTCCCTCCGGCACACTGCTCATCCGACCAACTCTCCTCCACACTATATAAACCCTCTTATGGCAGTTGAAACTGCACCTGGAAAAGCACGAAGTCGGCCTCCGCCGACTCAAGGCCTCCCGACCCTCCCCCAAGAACAGGGGGAGGGAAGAGGAGTCCGCGAAGGCGGACTTTGTGCCTTTGCAGCCGCGAATTCCTTCGCCGGGTGGGTCTGTCTCTCGTATTCCGCTTGCTTATACAACATTCATCTTAGATTTAAGTTCCTCTACTGCTTTGTTGCGTATCCGTGTCAGGACAGGACTCATTTGCATCGTTTTAGATTTGATGCCAATCTCAACATGTGTGGGAATACCAGGATGCTCTTGAACATAGATTGCAAGCCAGAATCCATTGTGGAATCCGCGCGTATTCTGCCCCAAGACGATACGTCCTTCGGTTTTGTTGACATCTTCGACTTCCATTTTAGCCTGTTTTGCATAATCTTGTACGATCTGAAAAACATCTTGCATGGAGGCTGAAGTCGAAAACATAACCGTATCCTTGGGCTTGTTTTGCAAGGCTTGGCTGGCTTTGCGGCTCGATCCGATGATGGTGATAATACCGATGAGGACGCCAACAATGATAGGCCCAATCATATCCATAGCAATCTCCACCGTAATCAGGTGAGCAGAGACAGTTATCTCAGGGTCACGGGCTGCGTCCAGATCGTCAGGCCAGGATTACGCCGGTAGGACTGTTGCAGGGCGCGCAGACTGGAAACGACACGCTCCACGTCGGACTCGGCCAGCACGATGTAGAGCATGTTGACCGTGCCGGGCCAGACGGGAGTGTTCTCCTTCCGGCCCACGCCGCCCCGCCCATGCCCGTCGAACAGCTTCGTCCAGCCGGAGACGCCCAGTTCGTCCAGAGTCTCGGTCAGGCGCGCATCCATGCCGCTATCGTAGACGACTGTGAGCAGCACGTCCGGGTCGGGCCTGTTCTGTGTCGGTTCCTGAGCCTCTCTTTCTCCATGCATCCGTTTCTACTCTCCCTCCGCCTCGGCAATCAATAGGCCAGACAGCCCGCATTTTCCTGCCGCTGTCAGGCGTCTTCGCGTCTTCAGCAGGAGAATGATAGCCCGATAATGAATCCATGGGGGACTTCCGCGCTTCCAGAACCGTATAAGGAGAGGAAGCGCGCTCACGCGCAGGATGGAGCAGGTTCCAGAGAGGGAGCAAAAGTACGAATGATACGGATGAAACTACTGGTCGTCTTGCTGGCGGCGCTGCTGGTGGCGCTGTTCGTCAAGGCGGCGACGCTGAACACGGGCGGGGACGGCCCGGTACGGCCCGCGCCCGACCTGACGTTTACCAGGCTGAAGGACGGGCCGAACACGCTGTCCGCGATGAGAGGCAAAGTCGTCGTCCTCGATTTCTGGGCGACCTGGTGCGGCCCCTGCCGCATGGCGATCCCGGAACTGCAAAAGCTCTACGTCAAGCATAAAAAGGACGGCCTGCAGGTCATCGGAATCTCTGTGGATGAGCCGGAGACGCAGCCCAATATCCCGCAGGTACAGAAGGAACTTGGCATGACCTATCCCGTCCTGCTAGCGTCGGAGGTCCCCGACGTGCGGACGAAATACCAGTTCAGCGGCATTCCGGCCCTGTTCGTCATTGATCGGAAGGGCGTCATCCGTTTTCAGTTGGACGGCTACAGTCCCGTCGTGATAGACAAGATCGAGGAGATTCTCAAGGAGTCGTAGGCCATCAGGCGCAGACGGCTCAAAGCGGCGTCCGTCCGGCGAAACCGCCGTCGAGCGTATGCCAGTATGCGATGTCGTCTTCGCCGTAGAGCCAGCAGAGATAGACCTCCTCGCCCTCGCGCCAATGGGGAAAATCCACCAGGCCGCGCGCCAGGTCTTTGATCTCGATGCCCGCGTCGGTGATCTGCGTGATGAGCGTCTGGAGTTCCGCGATCTGCGGGCCGTAGTCGGGATGATTGGAGCCTGCGCCGTTGCTCTGCACCAGCTTCTGAATCTGGGCCATCTCCACCTGCGCCTGTTGCAAGACCCCCATCAACTCCTGAATACGCGCGAACCGGCGGCGCAGGCCCGGCAGTTCGCGGCGCGCTTCTTCCAGAGTGAAGTGTTTGTCATAGAGCGCCATCGCGCTTCCCTCCTGTGCTGAGAGCGGCTAACAGCACCCCTCCCTGACCCTCCCCTTCGTAAGGGGAGGGAACTCTCTACAGCACGGATGATACCGTTGCGTTCAAAACCCTCCCCTTACGAAGGGGAGGGAACTGTTCCCCTCCTTACGAAGGAGGGGTTAGGGGAGGTCGTGTCAGACGTTCTAATCCTTCCGCCGCTGCTGCAATGCCGTCGTCAGGACGGCCAGCAGCAGCACGCCGCCGACCACCGTTCCCTCCCAGAGCGAGGGGTTGGCGATGGTCAGGTTGATACCGCTCAGAATCACGTTGAGCAGGCACGCGCCCAGAATCGTCCCGATGACGCTGCCCTGCCCGCCCATCAGGTTCGCCCCGCCGATGACTGCCGCCGCCACCGCATTCAGTTCGTACCCCTGCCCGCTCAGCGGATCGCCCTGGCCGCCGTAGCCCGCATAGAGTATCCCCGCCACGCCCCCCAGCAGCGCGCTGGCTCCGTAGGCGAACAGCTTCACGCGGCCCACGTTGACGCCGGAGAGCCGCGTCGCCTGCTCGTTGCTGCCCACGCTGTAGACGTAGCGCCCGATGCGCGTGCGCGTCAGAAACAGGTGCATGACGACGGCGATGACGGCCAGCACGACGACGGGAACCGGGATCGCAAAGGCCGCGCTCGGAAACAGCCGCCCGTTCGCCAGATTCGACAGGAATGGAAAATCGGAGATGGTGATGGGCAACTGCTTGTTCATCAAGAGTGACTGGCTGCGCAGGATGGTCAGCGAGGCCAGCGTGACGACGAACGGCGGCAGGCGCAGGCGATGCACCAGCGCGGCGTGGAGGCTGCCGATAAGGAACGCGGCGGTCAGCGTGACCAGGATCGCCACCGCCACCGCGCCGCCGCGCATCTGCGGCTCCAGCGCGTTGGCGGTGAAGGCCAGCAGCATCCCGGTAAAGGCGATCAGCGAGCCGAGCGACAGGTCAATGCCCCCGGTGATGATGACGACCGTCTCGCCGATGGCGAAGGTCGAGAGCAGCGCCACCTGAAGCAGCAGCAGTTGCAGGTTGCGCTGGCTGTAGAACGTAGACCGTGAGGAGGAGAAGAACAGAGCGATGCCGAGGACGATCAGGACGACCAGAACACTGCTCTCGCGCGCCGCCAGAAAACGCCGCAGCAGGCCGGGAGGATCGCCTGCCCCCGTCAAACCGGAGGCAGGCGCGGAACCGGGAGCCGGGGTATCAGGTGGACTCAAGCCCCTTCTCCTTGAGCTTTTGCAGGAACGGCGCGGCGTTGGCGGGCGTGACGACCTCCACGCCCGTGTCTATGTTGACCCCATCCACCTTCATACCGAGTTGATCCAACTCCGGCTTCAACTGGCCGATGGCCGCATGGATGTCTTTATTATTCTTCTTGAGCAGGTCGAGCAGCTTGATGGAGAGCCGCCCGAACTCGTAGGGCTTCTGGACGACGGTGACATCCACCAGCCCTTTGCCCAGGTTAGCAAGCGTCTCCGGCTCGCCGTCGAAGCAGATGATCTTGACCTTGTCGCGCAGGCCCGCCGCCTGCACCGCCGAGACGATGGCCGGGCCGTTGTAGGAGTAGAGGCCGACGAAGCCGTTGACCTGCCCGCCGTACTTGGTGATGGCGTCCTCGACGTTCTTGCGCGCCCGGCCCTTGTCTTTGTTGTCCTCGAACGGGTCTTGCAGGAACTCGATGTTGTGGCCCTTGATCGCCTCCTTGAAGCCCTCGTAGCGTTCGCGGGCGTTCTGCGCGCCCATGTTGCCGACGAAGGCGATCAGTTTGCCGCCGTTCGGGAACAGTTTGACCGTCTCCTCGCCCGCCGTCCGGCCCGCCGCGATGTTGTTGGTGCCGATATAGGCCAGGCGCTTGCTCTTGGGCGAATCGGAGTCGAAGGTGATGACGGGAATGCCCGCGTCCATCGCCTCATTGATGGTTCCCACGAGGGCGTCGGCTTCGATGGCGGAGACGGCGATCCCGTCCATCTTGGCGGCGATGGCCTCCTTCATCAGCTTGACCTGCGCGTTGTGTTCGGCGTTCTGCGGCCCGATCCAGGTTCCGTCGCAGTGCAGTTCTTTGTTCGCCGCCTCCATGCCCTTCGCCATCGAGTCCCAGAAGGGCGAGATGCCGTTGGTGATGATCTTGAACCTGGGCGCTCCGGCGGTGGCGGTCGGGGCGGAGGGCGCGCTGCCGGGAGCAGGCGTCGTGCCGGTGGAGGCCGTGTTGTCCTCTTTGCCCGCGCAGCCAGCGAGGGCGAGGGCCAGGGCGCAGGCTCCCAGCCCGCCGAAAAGAGAAAGACGTTTCATCGTTGACGGTGACTCCTGCGGATACATAGTCTGTCTTGCGTGCGTTGTGGCGGCGGCAGATTTCGCGAAGATCGCCCGGTTTTCCTCCCGGGCTAAGGACGCCTCACAGAACCTCCCCCCTGCCCCCTCCTTCATAAGGAGGGGGAGCCAGTTGTTGGCTCTCTCCTTCGTAAGGAGGGAGAGGCGAAGACTCTCCCCTCTCCTTGCGCAGGAGAGCGGTTGGGGGAGAGGTCGCTCCCCTCTCCCGCAGTGTGGGAGAGGCAGAGGCGCAACGCCTCGTGGTAACGGGGGTGAGGGCCGCTCCCTCCCCTTGCGAAGGGGAGGGTTGGGGTGGGGTCGCTTCCCTCTCTCGCAGCGTGGGGTAGGGCGCTGCTGGCTGCGTCCTCATCGCGCTAGACGCCGAGCGCATCGCGCATGTAGTTGCGGCTGATGGTCGCCGACTCCAGCGCGGTCAGGGTCGTGCTGTCCTGTTCCGCCACGATCCAGGTCGCGCCCGCCTTGCGCGCCGCCTCCATCGCCGCCTTCAAATCCACATCGCCGCGTCCGAGTTCCAGGAATTCGGGCCGAGGCTTGCCCTCCGCGTCCTTGATTTTGCGCCCGTCCTTGAAATGGAAGTACCCGGCGCGGTCGGCGTGCTGCGCGATGAACTCCACCGGGTCTTTGCCGCCATAGTAGATCCAGAAGACATCCATGTTGAACTTGACGAGGGCCGGATCGGTCTCCGCGCCCAGTATCTCCATGCCGTTGACGCCGCCGAGATCGTTGAACTCCCAGGCGTGGTTGTGGTAGTTGAAGATCAGCCCCTCGTCCGCCAGGCGCCTGCCGACCTCGTTGAAGACCTTCGCGGACTGCTTGTAGCCTTCGACGCCGTCCCCGGCCACGCCGGAACACATCAGGTTTTGCAGCCCGATGGCTTTCGCATAGGCGATATGCCTGCTCAAGCGGGCGGGATCGCTGTAGTCGCCATAGCCGAAGTGCGCGCCGGAGACCCGCAGGCCATTCTCGGCGAGCAGGCGGCGGCTCGTCTCTTCCCCATAGGAGTCGAACAGATTGCCCGCCTCGATAGCGGGGAAACCGGCGGTCGCGACATCTTTCAGGACGCCTGCAATGTCGTCGCGATTGCGCTGCCCGAAGACGATAAGTTGGATGGATGCGGTCGGTTGTGGCATGGTGAAGGCTCCTTTTCCGTCAAAATTGGGCCGCGATTTATCCAATACGGCCCTGCGCGGCGTGCAGGGTGTTGCGCAGCAGCATGGCGATGGTCATCGGGCCGACGCCGCCGGGAACGGGCGTGATGTAGGAGGCGACTTTCGCCGCCGACTCGAACTCGACATCGCCCACGTCGCCGGAACGCCCTTCGACCCGGTTGTACCCGGCATCCACGACGACCGCGCCCGGCTGGATCATGTCGCCCTTGATGAGTTCGGCGCGGCCCACCGCCGCCACCAGAATGTCCGCGCGCCGCGTCACCTCGCCGAGATTGGGCGTGCGGGAGTGGCAGATGGTGACGGTGGCGTGGCGGTTGAGCAGCATCATGGCGACCGGTTTGCCCAGGATGATGCTGCGGCCCACGACGACCGCCGTTTTGCCCTCGATAGGCAGATTGTACCTATCGAGCAGTTCGATGATTCCGGCGGGCGTGCAGGAGGGAAACGCCGGCTCCCCGTTGATGAGTCCGCCCAGGCTCATGCGGCTGATGCCGTCTATATCTTTCGCGGGCGAGACGCGGTCGAGAACGGCGGGTTCGTGCAGATGCTTGGGGAGCGGATGCTGAATCAGGATGCCGCTGATGGCCGGGTCGGCGTTCAGCCCCTCCACCAGCCGCTCCGCCTCCTCCTGCGTCGCGTTCTCGCCGAGCCGATGCACCGACGAGTCCATCCCGACCCATTTGCACGCCTTCTGCTTCATCGCGACGTAGGTTTCCGAGGCGGGGTTCGCTCCGATGAGGACGGCGGCCAGATGCGGCCTGGTTCCGCCCGCTTCGATATGGGCTTTGACGCCCTCCGCGACCTCGGCGCGAATGGCCCGCGCCGTCGCCTGGCCGTCCAGCAGGCGCGCGCCGCCTGGCTCGGCCCATTCCTGTTCTCTCGTCATAGGGTCTGCTCTTCCAGATCTGTGATGTCGGGCAGGTCTATCGCCTCGTCCTGTTCGTCCGTCTCGATGGCATCGGCGGCGGGATCGGGCGGCGTCAGCTTGTCTCCCACCTGCGCGGCCAGCGCGCCCAGCACGCCGTTGACGAAACGGCCCGATTCGGCGGTGCTATACTTCTTGGCAAGTTCGACCGCTTCGTTGATAGAAGCGCCCGTCGGGATGCCGGGGAGAAACAGCATCTCGAAGGCAGCGATCCGCATGATGTTGCGGTCTACGGCGACCTGCCGTTCCAGCCGCCAGCCGCTCGACAGATCGGCCAGCCGCCGGTCAATCGTCTCGCGATGTTCCAGAACGCCCGTGACCAGCTTATGCACGAACGCGGCGGTGCGCAGCCAGTCGCCGGTCTGTTTCTGCACCATCGCGCCGACCTTGTTCCAGCGTTCGGCGGCGGCGCGGTTATACTCCTCGCGCCGTTCCCGCAGCACACGCTGCTGTTCTTGCAGACTCACGCCCGGCGGGATGGCGGCAATAAGTTCTTTGGCGAAGGCCAGCGCCGCCTTGCGTATCTCCGGGTCGAGCAGGCGGGGCAGCTCTGCGCGGATACGGGCGACAAACGCCTGAAATCGCTGCCGCTCGGCAGGCGTCAGCGCGGCGATCTGCACGGCCAGGCCGTCCGAAGGCGAAGCGGTGTCCGGCATCAGCGCGGCATCCGGCAGGGGGGCCAGCAGATGGGGCGGCTGCAAAGCAACGCCTGGCGAGCGCGTGCGAAAGGCGCGTTCCAGGCGCACCTCCTGCCAGTAGGGGGCTTCGTCGAAAACTCGCCCGACGCAGGCGGCAAGCGCGCGTTCCAGCGGCACGCGCAGCGTCGGCAGGGTATCACGCAGTTCGCAGGTGATAAAGTCCAGGCTGATCTCTTCCGCCTGGGAGCCGCTGGCCGTGCGCGAACCGCGATGCACGAACTCTTTCCGCAACTGTTCCTGCGCCGTTTCCAGGGCTTCCTGCGGGGCAGGCTTGCCGACATCTATCTGGTAGAGTATCTTCAGCGCCCATTCACGGGCGAGGCGGCGGGAACTGACCATAGGGCGAACCCCTTCCCTTCGGCGCGTCGCAGCGCGGCATACGGGGACGGGCGACGGAAGGGCAATAGCGCTGCGGTGTCATCACTCCGGCCCGCTCTGAAGATTCCCCATCGCGCCGCGCGGTTCCTTCCTGCCGCTCTGCTCGCGCCTGCGCTTTTTCTCTGGGGGCCGGGGCTACTATTTTGCGGCAGCGTGGGGTATACTCCTCGGTGACAAGCGGCCTCGATCAAAGCGACCCGGTCGGTGAGTGATTCCAAGCCATGTCATCTGTCTTACCTCTGTCATCGCGCTCTCTGGCGTCCATTCGCATCCTCGGCCTCCCCGTCCACAACGTCTCGATGGAAGAGGCGTTGGAGGCGATGGACGGCTTTATCTGTTCCCGCGCCCCGCGCCATGTCGTCACCGCCGACGCCTCGATGCTGGCGCTGGCCCAGGAAGACGCGCAACTGCGCGCCATCATCGCGCAGGCCGCCCTGGTCACCCCCGACAGCGCGGGCGTTCTCTGGGCGGCAAAAAAGATCGGCACGCCCCTGCGCGGGCGGGTTTCGGGCGTGGAGATCGTCGAGCGGCTCTGCGCGCTGTCGCCGGAACGGGGCTACCGGCTCTACTTCCTCGGCGCGGCCCCCGGCGTGGCAGAGCAGGCCGCCGCGCGGATGCGCGCCCGCTATCCCGGCGCGCAGATCGTCGGCACGCACGACGGCTATTTCCAGGCCGAGGAGAACGCTGCCATCGTCGAGGACATCCGCTCCTGTCGGCCCGATGTTCTCTGCGTCGCGCTCGGCATCCCCAAGCAGGAGAAGTGGATCGCGGCCCATCGGGAGCAGCTCGGCGTTCCGGTTCAGATCGGCGTCGGCGGCACATTCGACGTTCTCTCCGGCAACACGCGCCGCGCGCCCCTCCTGTTCCAAAAAGCGCGCCTCGAATGGCTCTGGCGCGTCCTCGCCAATCCCCGCAAGATCCACAAGGTGCTGATGCTGCCGCGCTTCGTGCGCCTCGTCCTCCAGTCCCAGAAATAGCGGCTAACTTTTTTTGGTGATGGCCTCGCGGCCATGCATGTAGGGCCGCAGGACGGTCGGGATGGTCACGCTGCCGTCGGCGTTCTGATAGTTCTCCAGGATGGCGATGACCACGCGCGGCAGGGCCAGCCCGGAGCCGTTGAGCGTATGGACGAACTCCGGCTTTGCGCCCGGCTGCGGACGGAAGCGGATGTTCGCGCGGCGGGCCTGGTAGTCCCGGAAGTTCGAGCAGGACGACACCTCCAGCCATTCGCCGCCTTCTTCCCCCTTGCTCGCCGGGGCGTACATCTCCAGGTCGTACTGAAGCGCGTTGAAATCGCCCTTCTCCCCCGTGCAGACCAGCATCACCCGGTAGGGAATCTCCAGCGCGCGGCAGATGTCCTCGGCGTTGTCCACAAGCGATTCGAGTTCGGCGTCGGAGGTCTCCGGCGCGCACAGCTTGACCATCTCCACTTTATCGAACTGATGGCCGCGCTTGATGCCGCGCACATCGCGCCCCGCCGACATCTTCTCGCGGCGGAAGCAGGGCGTGTAGGCGACATAGTGGATAGGAAGCGCGTCCGCATCCAGAATCTCGTCACGATGCAGGTTCGTCACCGGCACTTCGGCGGTCGGCACGAGCCAGAAATCGTCCTCGACATCGTGATACTGGTTGTCGGCGAACTTGGGCAGTTGGCCGGTTCCGACAAGGCACTCCTGCTTGACGACGAAGGGCGGATAGATCTCCGTATAGCCCTGCTGCTCGATATGCACGTCCAGCATCCAGGTGATGAGGGCGCGCTGCAAGGCGGCCCCCAGGCCCTTGAGGACGTAGAAGCGGGAGCCGCTGATCTTGACGCCCCGCTCGATGTCCAGAATGCCCAGATTCTCGCCGATCTCCCAGTGCGGTTTCGGGGCGAAATCGAAGGCGCGCGGCGTGCCGACAGCGCGCACCAGCACGTTATCGGCGTCGCTCGTGCCGACAGGAACGCGCGGATCGGGCAGGTTGGGCAGCGTCAGCAGCAGGTTCTGGAGAACGGTCTCGACCTCGGCGCGCTGCGCGTCCAGTCCGGCGATGGTATCGCCGAGGGCGCGCAGTTCGGCGCGCCTGGCCTCGCGCTCCTCCGGGCTGGCCTTGCCCAGCGCCTTGCTGGCCGCGTTCATCTCCGCCTTTTTGGTTTCGGCCTCCGTCTTGAGGGCGCGCACGCGCTCGTCCAGGCTGCGCACGCGCTCCACCTCTTCGGGAGCCACCCCCATCTTCTGCAAGCCCGCCTTCACCGTATCGAGTTGTTCGCGAAATAAGCGTATGTCCAGCATGGAATCTCCTCCGGGTTACCATTGTCGCACGCCGAACGGCGGCCTGTCAAGGGAATGGGACTCATTGCCCGCCCTTTGCGTACCATAATAGTAGAGAGTGCGCTGTAGGCAATTCGGAAGGGATAGCAGGGATGACACATATCGGCAGTCGGATTCATCCGGAGGGACTGGAGACCTGTGGACTGGGCGAGGCGGCCCGCGTCTACTGGAATCTGCCGCCCGCCGTGCTTATCGAACACGCGCTCTGCCGCCGGGAAGGGCTGGTCGCGGCCAACGGGGCGCTGGCGGTTCAGACCGGCAAGTTCACGGGGCGCTCGCCCAAAGACAAAACTATCGTGCAGGAGCCTGCCTCGCAGAGCGACATCTGGTGGGGAGCGGTTAATCAGCCGCTCTCCGAAGCCAGCTTCGAGCGGCTGCACGGCCATATCGTCCGCTATCTGCGCGGCAGAGACCTCTACGTGCAGGACCTCTACGGCGGGGCGGAGGCGCGCTATCGCCTGCCCGTGCGCGTTGTGACCGAGCGGGCCTGGCACAGCCTGTTCGCCCGGCAACTGCTGGTGCGCCCGGAACTCTTCGCCTCCCACGGCGACACGCTTCCGGCCTCTCCCTTCCAGGACGCGGGCTTTACCCTTCTTGTCGCGCCGGGCTGCCAGGCCGTTCCCGAAGTGGATGGCACGCGCTCCGAGACCTTTATCGTGCTGCACCTCGGCAGGCGGCTCGTGCTTATCGGCGGCACGGAGTACGCGGGCGAGATCAAGAAGAGCGTCTTTACCCTGCTGAACTACCTGCTGCCGCAGCAGGGCGTCTTGCCGATGCACTGCTCCGCGAACCTCGGCCCGTCGCAGGACGACACCGCGCTCTTCTTCGGCCTTTCGGGAACCGGCAAGACCACCCTCTCCGCCGACCCGGCGCGCGATCTCATCGGGGACGACGAACACGGCTGGGCAGACGAGGGCGTGTTCAACTTCGAGGGCGGCTGCTACGCCAAATGCATCCGCCTGAACGCCGAGGCCGAGCCGGAGATATGGAACGCCCTCCGCTTCGGCTCCGTGCTGGAAAACGTCTGGATCGAGCCGGAGACGCGCACGCTCGATTTCGACAGCGACGCCCTGACGGAAAACACGCGCGCCGCCTACCCGATAGACCACATCGCCAACGCGCGCGTTCCGGGCCTCGGCGGGCATCCGAAGAACGTGGTGTTCCTGACGGCGGATGCGTTCGGCGTGCTGCCGCCCATCAGCCGCCTGACGCCCGCGCAGGCCCGCTTCCACTTCCTCAGCGGCTATACGGCCAAAGTCGCGGGGACGGAGCGCGGCCTCGGCAGCGAGCCGGAAGCGACCTTCAGCGCCTGCTTCGGGCAGCCGTTCCTGCCCCTGTCCCCGACGGTCTATTCGCGCCTGCTGGGAGAAAAACTGGCGCGACACGGCGCGACCGTCTGGCTGATAAATACCGGCTGGACCGGCGGGCCGTATGGCGTCGGGAAGCGGATGCCACTGCCCTACACCCGCGCGATGATCGCGGCGGCGCTGGCGGGCAGACTGGACCATATCGCCTTCCGCCCGGAGCCGATCTTCGGCCTTCATGTTCCGAAGTCGGTTCCCAACGTGCCGTGCGAGATTCTGAACCCACGCGCCGCCTGGGCGGACAGGACGGCGTATGACCGGCAGGCGCGGCATCTGGCGCAGCTTTTTGCCGCCAATTTCGAGCAGTATCGTGGGGAGGCCGCGCCAGACGTTCTCGCCGCCGCGCCGAAGCCATAAGAACGCCTAACAGAACGGTTCCCTCCCCTTACGAAGAGGAGGGTTGAGGTCTAACGGACAACATCTGTGGCAACCATCGTTCCCTCCCCTTATGAAGGGGAGGGTTAGGGAGGGGTGCTGTGAGCCGCTCTAAGGAGGCCGCCATGGGGTTGCAGCGAGTCGGGCATCGGGGCGCGCCGAGAGAGTTCCCCGCCAACACGCTCCGCAGTTTTCAGCGCGCGGTCGAACACGGCTGCGGCATGGTGGAGTGCGACATCCGGCAGGCGGCGGACGGCGAACTGGTTCTGGCGCACGATCCCGAAGCGCAGGATGCGCAGGGGCGCGTGTTCGACATCGCGGAACAGACGAGCGCCTTCCTGGGCGCGCTCGATCTGGGCGCGGGAGAGGGCGTGCCGACCCTGGCCGAACTGGTGGACTGGGCGCTAGGCCGCTGCGCGGTGATGGCCGACATGAAGTGCGAAGGCGGCGACGTGGAGGCGCGAGTCGTGGAGGCGCTGCGCCCCCTGCCGCCGTCCGCGAAAGTCGTTCCCGGCGCGGGCGCAGCGAGCCGCCTGCGCTTCCGCGCCCTCGATCCGGCGCTGCCGCTCTCGCTGAGCCTGAGTACAGACGAGCGCGCCCTGCTCGAACGCGCAGACCTGACGGCCTGGCTGGAGACGCTCGACCTTCAGGCCGTGACCTGGGAGCATCCCCTGCTCGCGCCAGAACGCATCGCCGCCTGCCATGCGCGCGGCCTCACGGTCTATGCCTGGACGGTGGACGACCTTCCGACAATGCGCCGCCTGCTGTCCGACGGGGTGGATGGGATCATCAGCAACCGCCCCGATCTGCTGGCGGAACTGCCTTGAGTCGGGACCTCAATGCCTGGCGTGTTCCTGATACTGCCGGATGACCGCCGCGCCGAGCGCGCGGAACGCCGCGATCCGCGCCTCGTCCGAATCGTAGGCCGGGTTGGGCCGGCCCTGACTATCCACGAAACCGGGCCGCCCGTATAGCGTCAGGTACTGATGCGCGGCGACCACGCAGGCCCCTTCCCAGAATATCTCCTGAATCTCCTCCGGGATGGGCTGCCCCCGAACGCAGGTCGGCGCGATGGGCAGCAGGTCGCGGGTGTTGTGTTCGGTTCCCGCCGTCACCGCCAGCCCGGCGCGACGCATGGCCCGGACGTAGCGCGTCAACACCTCCGGGCTGTTGCGGATCGGGATGAACTCCGCGCAGTGGATGCCCTGCGCCTGGATACGGGCGATAAGCGCCTCGACCGGGTCTTCGTAGGGGCAGATGGGAGAAGCGCCATCCGCCAGGGTCGGGTAGCAGGGAATGCCGCCGAGCGCCAGGATCAGCCGGTAGGCGTGGTCGAAGCCGACGAACGTCTCTTCTACGTAGGCCGGTTTGCCCGCCTTCATGAGATGCGAACGAATCGCGTCCTGCACGGCTCCCGCATCGGTCGGGTCGGCCTTCAACGGCGCATCGAAGGCGCGTTCCAGCACGGCCTTACGCTCCTCCCCGGCCTTCTGCGCAAAGAGCGCCTCCTGAAACGCCTGCGCGACGTGCCGTTCCTGGAGATAGACCGTGCGCAGCGGGCAGCCGTGCCGCCGCACTACCTGCGCCTTCACCGCCTCCGCGTCCAGGCCGGTCTCCAGTCCTGCCGCCGCAAAGACCTCCGCCAGCCGCGTCGTCATCCGCTCCATGCGCGCGGAGTCCTTGTCCCGAATCACCGCCAGCAGTCCGGCGGCCTCGGCGGACATCGGATCGAAGCGCGTGATGCCTTTCCCGCAGATGTACATCTTGCCGGGGTTGCCGGGATCGTTGAGTTTGATGCCGTCGCGCGCCAGATCTTCGATCAACGCGATGATCTCCAGGCCGAAGAGAGGGAAGACGCCCCGCTGCTCCGCCAGCGCCGTAAAGTCGGCATAGACGCCGTAATCGTAGTAGTTGCTGACTCCCAGCACGCGGACATCCTGTTCGGCGGTCAGCGCGACGGCCTGCGCGACGCTGTCGAACGCCGAGAAGTTGGGCGGCAGATGGATGTGCGCGTTGACGCGCGGGCGGGACGGAGGCGCAAAACCCTCGGCGGCGCGCGCGGCCAGCGTTTCGGGAGCGCCGAGCATATGGAAGAGGGCCGCAGCCTTCTCGGTGGCAGAATGCATCGTTACCTTTCCTGGCAAAATTGCAGAGCGAATCGGGGTTCAGGCCCAGAACGGCTCGATCCACTCCGGTCTGATTTCGAGGCCGAAGCCGGGCGCATCGTTGGGCGTGATCCAGCCGTCCTGCGGGAGCGACTGGCCGGGCAGACGCCAGCCCTGCGCCAGCGGAACGCCCGGATCGGAGCCGACGAAGAACTCGCACCAGGGAACGGCGGGCGTGGCAAAGCTGAAGTGCTGCCCGAAGACGGTGTTCCCTCCGGCGTGCAGGATGACCGAGAGGCCCGCCGCGTCGGCGGCATCGGCGAGGCGGCGGCATGTGCTGACGCCGCCGCACCAGTTGATGTCGGGCTGCAAGATGTCCACCGCACGATGCGCCGCCGCCCAGAGGAACGGCACGTGCGTGTACCAGTGTTCTCCCGTCGCCAATGTCTGCCAGGGCAGGCGTTGGCGCAGGGCCAGATGCCCGTCGAAGTCTTCGGGAATCAGGCACTCCTCCATCCACTTGAGGCGATAGGGGCGCAGCGTCTCCGCCAGGCGCACCGTATACTCGACATCGAAGGCCATCCAGCAGTCGAGCATCAGTTCCGCGTCGGGGCCGATGATCTCGCGCGCCTGCGCGACAAACGCCTCGTTCCGGTGGAGTCCGTCCAGGCCGTCGGCAGGCCCATACGGGCAGGCCAGCTTGAACGCCTGGAAGCCGAGTTCTTTGTACCAATCCACGTCGTTGCCGGTGGCGTAGCAGAAGATTCGCTCCTTCTGCGGCCCGCCCAGCAGCGCATAGACCGGCTGCTGCAACAGCTTGCCGCGCGCGTCCCAGAGCGCCAGGTCTATCGCGCTGATAGCGTAGGAGGCCAGCCCGGTCGAGCCGTAGGGCTTGGTCAGGCGGAACAGCATGTCGGCGAGCTTTTCGGCGGCCAGCGCATCCTCGCCGACCAGCATCGGGCCGAGATGATCCTCGATGACGGCGGCGACTGCGCGCCCGTAGCCGGTCTGTCCGAGTCCCCAGGTTCCGTCTTCCAGCGTCACCCTGCACCAGACCTCGCCCCACTTCGGCAGCCAGAGGCTGCGATGCCGCTTGACGCGCGGGTAGCGGGACATCGGGTTGGCGACTTCGGCGTCTTTGGCCCAGGAGTCGCGGCGGCCCGCCGCCGATTTCTCGACCGCCGGGAAGTTGATTCGTACCGGCCTGACCTCGGTGATCCTCATCGCTCCGTTCCTCCTCGGCGGCAGCCAGAGGCTTCCTTGCCGCATCGTTGGAGTAGAGTTCGCCAACCGTCCCCGCTTTTCCCTGCGCCTCTGCGGAACGAGCGGCGGCATCCGGCCGTTTCACGGCAGGTCAGTCTATCTCCCACCAGCGCGCGTAGATGCCCGCCAGCTTTTCGAGTTCGGAGACGGCGACCCACTCTTCCGCGCTGTGCGCCTGGTCTATGGAACCCGGCCCGATGACCAGGCACTCCTGCGCGCAGCCGCCATAGGCCCAGGCGTTGGTTCCATACGGCACGGCGCTCGGCTCGTGGCCCGACCAGGCCGCCATCTGCCGTATCCAGGGCGCGTCCGGCGGCTGAAAGAAGGCGTCTATTTCGCGGAAGACTTCGACTTCGAGGGGCAGCGGGCATTTCTGATGCGCCAGGGCGATCAGCGCCTCTTTCACGTCGGCGGCTCTCTCCTCGGCCACGACGCGCCGATCAATCGTGACCGTGCAGGTATCGGGGACGACGCTGATGCCGCGCCCGCCCTGAATCAGCGTCGTCGTCAGCACGGGCGTGCCGAGCGCGGTCTGCGGCGGCAGGGTCTGCAGGCGTTGATGTTCTGCCTCTATCGCCAGCGCCAGATGCGCCGCCGCCGTGATCGCGTTCTTGCCGAGGTGGGGCTGTGAGGAGTGCGACGCCTGCCCCTGGATGTGGAAGATGAGGCGCACGATGCCTTTGTGGGCATAGACGGGAACGCAGAGGGTCGGCTCGGCAACGGCAAGTTGATCCAGAACCAGGCTTCGGTCGCGGAGCCACTGCGCGAAAGCGGGCGCGCCCCGCGCGCTGTTCTCCTCGTCCGCCGTCGCCGCCACCAGCAGGTTCGCCTTGAGTTTCTGCCGATTCTGATGCAGTGCTTCCAGCAGCGCCAGCACGACAGCCAGCGTCGCCTTCGTATCCACCGCGCCGCGCCCGTAGACGCGCCCCTCGCGCAGCGCGCCGCTGAACGGATCGTCGTCCGTCATCTGCTCCACGCCCGCCGTGTCCACATGCACGTCTACAGCGATCCATCGGTCGGAACCGTTGTCCCAGAGGCCGTAGGTGTTGGGCCGACCGGGCAGCACCTCCTGCGTCTCGACCGCCGCGCCGAACTCGCGGAACCAGTCGGCGACCTGCGCGGCGATGCGGGCTTCGCCGGGAACGCCCGCGCGCGGCCCCGCCTGCGCCGGCGTGACGCTCGGAATCTGCACGAGACGGGCCAGCCACTCCGCGATCCGATTTCCAGTGACCATGTCTTCGACCTTTCGATGCGAGTTCAATCCACCATGATCCGCCGGTAGATCTCCGCGCAGCGCACGACCTCGGCGATGTCTATATGCTCGTCTATGGCGTGGGCGGAGGCGATGCTGCCCGGCCCCAGGACGAGCGCGGGCGTGCGGTCGGTGACCCAGGCGGCGTCCGTGCCGTAGGGTTCGCCGGAAAGCTGCGCCTGCGGGCCGACCACCTCCCGGCAGGCCGCCAGAACGCGCTGCGCGAACGGATCGTCCGGCAGCGTGTTCAGGGGCGGCGTCATGATCTGGCATTCGTGGTGGGTGATCTGGTGGCCGAGTCCGGCGAGCCTGCGGATGACCTCCTCGCGCGACGGTTTCAGTTCCATGCCGGGCAGGATGCGGAAATCCACCGAGATGGTGCATTCGTCCGGCACGGCGTTGCGTATCCGCCCGCCCCGAATGCGGCTGACGGTGAGCAGCGGGCCGGTGAGCAGCGGATTGGTATGCCGCTGTTGCAGTTCGCACTGATGCTCTTTGAGCGCGTGGATCACGTCCATCATACCCAGAATGGCGTTGACGCCCAGTTCCGGGCGGGAGGTGTGCGCGCTGCGGCCATGCACGGTGATGTCCCAGCGGATGGTTCCCTTGTGCTGCACAATGGGAAGGCAGTTGGTCGGCTCGCCGAAGACGCCGCCCGCCAGGGAGTCGTTGCGGTCGCGGAAATGGAGGATCCCGGTCTGATTGTACTCCTCGTCGCCCGCCGCCAGGAAGAGGATCGGGCGGGGCGGCGGGGTGGCGCTCTCCAGCACGGCCAGCGTCGCCAGGATCATGGAGACGAGCGGCCCTTTGTCGTCGCACGCGCCGCGCCCAAAGAGGGTATCGCCTTCCCAGCGAGGCTCGAACGCCCGGTCGGGCCAGTCGTCGGCGGGAACGGTGTCCATGTGCGACTCGAAGAGCAGCGCGGGGCCGTTGGTTCTGCCCGGCACGGTGACGAGCAGATTTTCGTGCATCGCGCTGTAGGGATCGCGCTCCATCGGCACGCCGTAGGGCGCGAACAGGTTCTCGATATAGTCGGCGACGCGGCGCTCGACCCGCTCGGTTCCGGTAAAGGGCCGTCCCATCGGATTGACCGAGGGCAGGGCGATCAGGTCGCTGAGAATGCGCGCGGCGTTCTCTTTGGTGATAGCGGTCATGTCAGGTTCTCCTTTTGGCGGGCATCGGCGACCAGGCGGCAGGCGACTCGCATCGCTTCCAGCGCCTCCGTCGGCGTCGCGCCGAGATAGGGCGTCTCGCCGCGCAGACAGGCCAGAAAGTGCCGCAGCATCGCGCCGAACGCGCCGCGCGCCTCGCCGTGAATGTCCGCCCAGGCGGTCTGATCCAGCACGGCGTAGCCGCTCTCTTCGGTGTTGGCGCGGAACCCGTCCCGGTCGTTGGCGACTTCCAGCACGCCCCGGTCGCCCATCACCTGAAGGCCCGCGTTCCATTGCAGATTCGCGTGCTTCTGCGGCGGGTAGAGCCAGGTCGTTTGCAGCGTGGCGATCGCGCCGTTCTCGAACTCCAGCACGCCCCAGTTGATGTCCGGGTTCGGCAGGCCGAGCGTGTTGCGGCAGAAGCCGTGCGCGCGCTGGACCGGACTGCCCACGTACCACAGGATCAGGTCTATGTCGTGGATGGCGTTCTCGATGAAGCTGTGCGTGCGGCTGTAGAGCGTGAACAGGCTGCGGTCGAAATTGCGGTAGGCGTAGAGGCTGCGGATGGGGCCGATCTCGCCGAGCCGCTGCTTGAGCTGCGCGTAGCGATAGTCGAAGCGGAGCAGGAAGGCGGTCATCAGCAGCTTGCCGGAACGCTGCGCCGCCGCGATCATCGCCAGCGCGTCCTCTTCCTCGGTCGCCAGCGGCTTTTCCACGATGACATGTTTCCCGGCATCGAGCGCGGCCACTGCCAGGGCGCGGTGCGCGGCCTCCGGCGTCACGATAATGACCGCATCTACGCTGGCATCGGCGCAGATAGGCTGAATGTCGGCGGCGAAATCGGGTATGCTGTATTCGGCGGCAACCTGACGGCAGCGCGCCTCGTCCAGATCGCAGCACCAGGCGATCTCGACTCCGTGCATGGCCTTGAGCGCGCGGAGATAGCGCAGTCCGAACGCGCCGAGGCCGACCAACGCGAGTTTGAGAGGCTTGTTATCGGGCATACGGTTCTTATCCCTGAGATGCAGAACATTCGCTTGCGCAATGGAATGAGATTCCTTCGCCGAGTGGCGTTCCGCTCAGTGTCCTACGGACACGCACAAACTCCCAAATTGCCGTCCTATCCCTGTTTCGGAGGCGTTCCATGACCGCAGCGCAAAAACCTGCTTTCTGGCTTGTCTGCCCGCATTGTCAGACGGAATACGACGCCGGGCCATACTGGTTCGGATGCGCGACCTGCAAAGACCCCGCCGGAGTCCCCTACTGGCTGGAGGTGCGCTACGATCTGGAGCGCGTTGATCCCGGCTTTCTGAAGCGTGCAGGCCGCGTCTGGGACTATGCGCCCCTGCTGCCGGTGCGGGATGCCAGCGCGCCGCCGACGCTCGGCGAGGGCCACACGCCGCTCGTGCGCCTCGACGCGCTCAACCGGGAACTCGGCCTGCCGAACCTCTATCTGAAGCTGGAAGCCGTCAACCCGACAGGCGCGTTCAAAGACCGCTTCCACACGGTTTCGATGGCCGTCGCGCGCGAACTGAGCTTCACGCGAGCCGTGCTGACGACGGCGGGCAATCACGGCGTTTCGTGCGCGGCCTTTGCCGCCCGCGCCGGAATCTCCCTGCTCATCATCACCGACCCGAAATCCTCGCCGGAGCAGCGGCGGCTGATGCGGCTCTTCGGCGCGCACGTCACCGCGCCGAGCCAGCCGGGGCCGGTCATGCCGAACGCGCGGGCGCTGATGAACGCGCTCGTGCGCGAACACGGCTTCTATCCCA
>Ga0070741_10004434_pt1 | contig 32784 bp, 28 predicted proteins | sample Coa_R1_4_FD_66440 | JGI IMG/M metagenome (GOLD analysis project Ga0070741, IMG submission 66440) | Surface soil microbial communities from Centralia Pennsylvania, which are recovering from an underground coalmine fire - Coalmine... | ecosystem: Environmental > Terrestrial > Soil > Unclassified ... | reverse complement strand
TGCTGCAAGATCCCGGTAAGCGCAGCCCGAAGCTGAGCCAGAGGTAACAGCCTGGCGAGTGCCGCGACGGAGCGCCGAAAGGCGAGGGCGCCCGCAAGCGGATGCCCGCGGTAACGCGGACCATCCGTGGCGCTCGCCGCACTGGCCGCGGGTTCGGATGTGCTCATCCGAAGTGCCGGTGCGGATTCTACCCGTGCGCCGATCGGCGCTCCGCCTCCCTTCTTTTATGTGGAGGCAAAGGATTTGGGAATGGCGTTGGCAAGGCTCGGGCGAAGAAACGCGTCGCGAGAACGCACTTGTTTATCCGCCCCCGCGCGCAGCGCGGGCGAGGGGGACCATCCGGAGCTCGCGCAGCGAGCGCAGGATGGTGGAAGGGGGCCAGCCTCGACGCTTCGCTTTCATCGCCGAAGTTCATCGAGGCCCGCGCTCCTCCCCGCTGGCGCGGGAGGAAAGCGGCGGCGACGCCCCCGCCGCTTTCTGGCAGAATGGACTGAGACTTTTGCCTTCACCCACTCTCGCGGAGGCCGCAATGAACCTGATGACCAATGACGTCGGCGCCGCAGCGGCGCGCCAGCCCAACGATCTCGAATCCTTCTGGCTGCCGTTCACGCCGAACCGCGCGTTCAAGCGGGCGCCGCGGCTCATCGCCCGCGCCAAGGACATGCACTATTTCACCCCCGACGGCCGCGCCGTGCTCGACGGCACCGCCGGGCTGTGGTGCACCAATGCCGGGCACAATCGCGATCCGATCGTGGCGGCGATCCAGCATGCGGCCGCCGAGCTCGACTACGCGCCGCCGTTCCAGTTTGCCCATCCGCAAGCGTTCGAGTTGGCAAGCCGCATCGCGGCGCTTGCTCCGGCCGATCTCGACCGGGTGTTCTTCTGCAATTCCGGTTCGGAGGCGGTCGACACCGCGCTGAAAATTGCGCTCGCCTATCATCAGACGCGCGGCGAGGGCGCGCGCACGCGGCTCATCGGCCGCGAGCGCGGCTATCACGGCGTCGGCTTCGGCGGCATTTCGGTCGGCGGCATCGTCAACAACCGCAAACACTTCGGCACGCTGTTGGCGGGCGTCGATCATCTGCCGGCGACCTATAGCCGCGAGCAACAGGCCTTCACCAAGGGCGAGCCCGAGTGGGGCGGCCATCTCGCCGACGAGCTCGAGCGCATCGTGGCGCTGCACGATGCCTCGACCATCGCCGCGGTGATCGTCGAGCCGATGGCCGGCTCGACCGGTGTGCTGCCGGCGCCGAAGCATTATCTGCAGCGGCTGCGCGCCATCTGCGACCGCCACGGCATCTTGCTGATCTTCGACGAGGTGATCACCGGCTTCGGCCGGCTCGGCTACGGGTTCGCGGCCGAACGCTACGGCGTCATTCCCGATCTCGTCACCTTCGCCAAGGGCGTCACCTCCGGCAGCGTGCCGATGGGCGGCGTGATTGCGCGCAGTCCCATCTACGATGCGTTTATGCGCGGCCCGGAGCAGACCATCGAGCTGTTTCACGGCTACACCTATTCGGCGCATCCCTTGGCCTGCGCTGCCGGCCTCGCCACGCTCGATCTCTACCGCGACGAAAAACTGTTCGAACGCGCCCGCGCGCTCGAAGCGCCATGGGCCGACGCGGCGATGACCTTGAAGGATTTGCCGGGCGTGCTCGACATCCGCACGGTAGGGCTCACGGCCGGCATCGATCTCGCGCCGCGCGCCGGCGCGCCCGGCGCACGGGCCACCGAGGCCATGGACCGCGCCTTCCGCGAGCAGAACCTGATGGTGCGCATCACCGGCGACACGCTGGCGTTCTCGCCGCCGCTCATCGTCAGCGAAGCCCAGATCGGCGAAATTTTCGACAAGGTGGGGCGGGTCATCAGGCAAACTGAGTAATCAAGGAGCTTTGCCTTTATTTATGGCTCCGCGGCTTGCGGCTGGTCTTCTTGGCGCTGGCTTTGGTGCGGCTGGTTTTCTTTTTTGCCACCGCCTTCTTCTTGGCGGCGGTTCCACCTTGCTTCTTGCGCGCGTGAGGGGACTTCGATGCTGCCGGTTTTTTGCCGCCCTTGCCTTTTCCCTTCTTGCCGGCTGTGCCGGAGCTGCTGGGCTGCGATGGTTTTGCAGGAACGCCGGCCTTGGTGTTTTGCGGAGGAATCGGACCATTCATCCAAAACGCAAGCTCCTGGGCGCGCGAGCCACCGGGTTTCCAGCCGTCGAGCGGTTTATAGATTTGATCCGGGTCGCCGCCGCTGCCCAGGTAGGCCCGCCAGGAGTAATGGTCGTAGACGCCGTTGGTATGCAGCGCATAGGCTTGGGCCAGCTGCTGATTGCCGCGGATGATGACAAGGTTCTCGTCGTTCTTCTGCGAGGCCGATGCGGAAAAGTTGTGCGAGCCGGTGATCACGGCGCAATTTATTCGAGAACGGGTCTATCACTATGGTCTTGGAATGCACGATCGCCATCAGATGGGCGGCGTGGATCTCCGCGACGTTGAACTCGGTCTCCGCCCAAGACGGCTTATCCTTTTCGCTGACGCCCGCCGGCAGCAAAACGTTATCGTGAAAGCTTTGTGCGGCGGCGCCGGATTTGATGACTTGGCCGCCGACGCTGCCGATGTCGCCGGGATTCTTCGGAGCATTGACGCTCGACACGACGCCGCGGACATAAATGTCGTTTTTCTGCACGCGGGCGAGCAGCGCATCGAGTAACGGAGACTGGCCGGGCATGAACATGAGGAACAAGGCGCCTTGCTTGGCGCCGGCAATCAGGTCGAGCACTGGCTTGAATTCAGCCTCATTGTTGCTGGCGGCGAAGTACACTGAAACGCTGCCGTCGCTTGTCGGCTTTGAATTTGCCGCCTTGAGCGACGCCGTCATGTCGTCGCCGGCGGCGATGAGCTTGCTCCACTGGTCGAGAAACCGGTCGGCGACAGCGGTGTTCTCGACGATCAGCACATTGTTCAATTGCGTGCACAGACCGGTGGTCGTCCAGTTTGTGCTGCCGGTCAAGACGCGCAGCCCGTTCTTGCCGGCCGCGTCGGACTCGACGACGAATTTGTTGTGCACGCTAGGCGACGAACGGCCGTGGTGAGACAAGTCGCGATGATGCACGTCGAGGCCGGCGGCGGTGAGCTCCTGCGCGACCCAGGGCTGGGTGGCGCCGCCGTTGCCGAGCAGCACGTGGCCGCGCTTGCCGAATACTTTCAGCGCGTCAACGAGCTCATGATCGTTCATCTCGTAGATTGCGGCGTGGATGGCGCTGCCGCGGCGGTCGGCATCGTGCAGAAAGCCCAGAATCTCGTGCAGTGCGTCGCCCGAAAGATAGAGTCGCGCCTGGAATCCTGGCGTTTCAAGGTTCTTGAGAAACTGGCGCAACGAAGCATCGCTGACGTCCTTGCCGACGAACCGGGTGACGATCTGCGACATCAACGTGCCGCGATTGAAAAACGCCGAAAGGCCGTCGCCGGCGTCTCCGGAAGCGATCACCGGCGTCGTCCATTGCGATGCGGAGGCGGCATCGGGCGCAAAAGTGCCATTGCCGGTGTCCTTCATTGCCGTCACGCGATACGACACGTCGTCCGTCGCGACGACGCTGTGGTCGGTCCAAATGCAACGTCGTATCGGGGACTGAGCCGACGAAATTCCGGTCGGCTGCACCGGTCCTTCGCCGGCTTTCGGCGGGATGCGATTGGCGACGAGCGCGACCTGCTGAGTCTTCTCGTCGCGCCGTTCCAGCTGGAAGCCGACCCAGGCGTCGGACCACTGATCCGGCTCCCAAGCAATCAACACATCGTCGGCATTGGCAAAAGCTTTGATCGTAATCGGCATGGCGAGCCCCCGTTGCCGTCTGACGTTCACGAGCTCGCGGACTATACACAACTGTACCGCGAAGGCCAGAGCGAGCGTTTGACGGCGCGTCCGCGGCAGCCATCACTGCGGGATGAGCACGGCCCAGCCGATATGCTCCTCGCCGACGCCGAAGCGGCGCGCCCGCAGCGTGAACGGCGCGCCGACCTGCGCCGCCGGTGCGATGGCGGCAAATGCCGGCGGCAGGTGTTGCAGATCGCCGACGTTCCACACCAGCACCGCGCCTTTGGCGCGCAGGTCGTTAAGGTCGATCCACGGCGCGCGGCGCGGCAGGCCGTCGATCAGCACGTGCGGATGATCGGCCGAATAATGACCGACATTGCCGCCGAGCCACATGGTGCCGATGACGTAGCGCAGCTTTTGATTCCCGGTTGCGGCGTGAAAGCGCTGCGTCAGTTCGCTCGCCAACGCATCGCCGGGAAAGAACGCGGCGCGGTAGCGGTGATCGATGAGCGGCAGCACCGAGTAGTCGGCGGTAAATCCGATCGCCAGGGCGGCGAACACGACCGCCCAGGCAATGACGGTGCGCCGCAACCGGCGCAGCTCGCGCGCATTGGGCGCGACCAGCACGATCCACAGGCCGAGAAAGATCCAGAGCGGATAGCCCCACATGGTCACGGCGCCGCGGCCGCTTGCGGCGATCAGCGCCACCATCGCGGCCGCCGGGCCGAACGCGAGCAAGGTGACGATGCGGCGGTCGAACGCGTCGGCAGTACCGTTGTCCGGCGTAACGACAGGCAGCGTGGCATTTTCGATGGCGGACCGTGGCCACACCCACAGCGCGGCGATGAACAGCGTCGGCAGCATGAACGCCAGCTGCCCGAGCAAAAACGCGCTCGGATGGAGCAGGTAATCGTACCAGCCGCGCGCCGGCGCCGAGCGGGCGTCGACATAGCCGAACGGCAAAAAATCGTTCTGGAGCAGCCAGACGAGGTGAGGGCTGGCGATGACGAGCGCGACCGCCATGCCAAGCCACAGCCCGGGCGTGCGCCAGGCGCGGCGCGCGTCGCGATCGAAGATCAAGAAGGCCGCGTAGGCGGCGGCGAGCACGATGACGAAATACTTGGCCCACAGCGCGCCGCCGAACGCGACGCCGAGCCAAAGCCAATCGCGGGTCCGCCCCCGCTTGAGCGCGGCATGAAACGTGTACCCGGCCAGCGCCCACAGCGGCAGCTGAATGACGTCGTGATTGAACTTCGCCGCGGTGTAGCCGAAGTAATGCAGCCCATCGACGATCAGCACGGCGATCAGCGCGCCCGTGCCGCCGACCAGCAGCCGCGCCAGCGCCCAGATCAGCGCGAAGGTGGCGACCACGGTCAGTTCGGCGAGCGCGTAATAGGCGATATCCTTGCCGAACACCCGATAGGTGATCTCGACCATCCACCAGGGCAGCGGCGGCAGCTTGTCGGAACCGAGCTGCCATTCGCGGCCGTAGGTCAGCGCCTCGATCAGGTCGAGCGGCAGGTTGGCGTAGAGCAGCGTCGGCAGCGCCGTCCACACCGTAAAGTGCAGCGCCAGAAACGCCGCGAAGGCCGAGCCGGGGCGGCGCGCAATCCAATCGACCAGGCCGGATTTGGCCGCAGCCTGCGCTGTGTCAGCCACGCCAATGGTCGGAGAGGGTGCTTGCGTCATCAGACCGGACTGCCGCGCCTTGCGGCGATATCCACCGCCGCGGCCGAATGTATAGGAGCGCGCCGCCGCATTGGCTACGATTCACACGTCGCGCCCGTGCGCGCACTTGCGGTGTGGCGGAGCTTATGGACACTAGATGATCCGGACGCCGAATCGCAGTCGAGCGCGGCAGGCATCGCTCGGCGGTGAGGCATAACGGAGGCCGCATGGTGCGCATCAGCGCCATCTTCATCGCCGTCTGCATGGTGCTGATCGCCGGCTCGATCGGCCTTGTCGCCTATCTGCGCTTTGGTTTTTCCGGCGCCGAAGCGGCGCTGGTCGGACTTGGCGTGCTCACTGCGCTCGCGGTCTATGACGCCGTGACCGCCCGCCTGCGCGACCGCGCCGAGGCCAGCAATCAGCTGGTGATGCTGTCGCGCAGTTCCGGCGATCTGGCGCGCCAGATGGCCGAGTTCGGCCGCCGCCTCAACGAGATGGACCAAAAAGTTGAGCACGTGCTGGAGCGTTCGCTGCAGACCGCGCAGCCGCTCGCCGAGGAACTCGAGGAACTGTCGACCTTAGTCGGGCAGCTCGCCGATTCGGTCGCCGCGCATGAGCGTGCGCTGGCCAGCGTCGGGACCAATGGAATTGCGGCAGCGGCTCCGGCCCCCGCAACGCCCGACATGGAAGAGGCGAAACCGGTTGAGGCCACGCCGCCGGCGGACGCGATCGTCGCGGCCGCGCCCGCGTCGGTTCCAGAGGCCGCACCCGCGCCCGCCGTGACGCTCGTTCCGGCCGCGCCAGCAGCCCCACCGCCGCCGGCCGAGCCCGTCGTCGCGGCCTTCGCGGGTCTCGATCGCGATGCCATCATCGCGCTCGTTCGCGACGCGATCGAGACCGCCAAGCTCGACCTTTATCTGCAGCCGGTGGTGACCTTGCCGCAGCGCAAGGTGCGTTATTACGAAGCGATGTCGCGGCTCAAGGCCGGCAACGGCGACGTCGTCGCGGCGGCCGATTTTCTCAACTTCGCCGAGGCCGGCGGGCTGATGCCGAAGCTCGACCACCTCACGGTGCTGCGCTGCGTGCAGGTGGTGCGCCGCCTGCTCCTGAAAAACCGCGACATCGGCCTGTTCTGCAATCTGGCCAGCACCACGCTCGCCGATGCCGGCTTTCCGCAGCTCCTGGAATTCGCCGAAGCCAACCGTGCCATCGCGCCGGCGCTGGTGTTCGAGTTCAGCCAGAGCGCGGTGCGGGCCATGGGCCCGCTCGAGCACGAGAGTCTCGCCGCCCTTGCCGCCCGCGGCTTCCGCTTCTCCATGGACAACGTCGCGGACCTTCGCGTCGAGCCGCGCGAACTCAACGAGCGCGGCTTCCGCTTCATCAAGGTGCCGGCGGCGCTGCTGCTCAACCGTGTCGGCGCCGCTTCGACCGACATTCACCCGGCCGACTTGTCCGACCTCCTTGGCCGCTTCGGCATCGATCTCATCGCCGAGCGTATCGAAGCCGAGGGCACGGTGGTCGATCTGCTCGACTACGACGTGCGGTTCGGCCAGGGCATGCTGTTTGCGCCGCCGCGGCCGGTGCGCCCCGAGGCGCTGCAGGGCAACGGCCAAGCGCTCAAGGACGCCGCCAAGGCTGGCGGCGCGCCGCAAGCCGCGGCAGCGCCGCTCGCCGCGATGGCCGCGGCCGCCGCCCCGGCGCGCGGCGGCGTCGCCGAACTCGCCCGCTCCGGCGGCATCGGCGGCTGATCCGAAGTGGCAGCGACCGGTAACAAGCGTGCGGATCCGGCAGCGTCACCGCGCGTGCCGTTGATTGAGCATGTCGGCGCGCTGGCGACCGATTACGACGTGCTGTTCTGTGACGTCTGGGGCGTCGTGCACAACGGCATCACGGCATTTACCGATGCCTGCGCGGCGCTGACGCAGTTTCGCGAGCGCGGCGGCACCGCGATCCTGCTCACCAACGCGCCGCGTCCGGATGCGGCGGTCAAGCGCATCCTCGACCGGCTCGCCGTGCCGCCCGAGGCCTATGACGCGATCGTCACCTCGGGCGATGTGACCCGCGGCATCGTCGAGGCCAGGATCGCGCAGCGCGTGTTTCATCTCGGGCCGGAGCGCGACCTGCCGATCTTCGCCGGGCTCGACGTCCGCTTTGCGTCGTTGGCGGACGCCGATTACGTGGTCTGCTCGGGCCTGTTCGACGACACCGTCGAGACGCCGGACAGCTATCGCGAGATGCTGGCGCTGATGCGTTCGCGCGCGATGTTCATGGTCTGCGCCAACCCGGACGTCGTGGTCGAGCGCGGCGACAAGCTCGTCTATTGCGCCGGCGCGCTCGCCGACGCCTATGCGGCGCTCGGCGGCGAGGTGCTCTATTGCGGCAAGCCGCACGCGCCGATCTACGAGGCGGCTTTGGTCAAGGCGACGGTGCTGCGCGGGGCGGTCACGCCGCCGCTCCACCGCGTGCTTGCGGTCGGCGATTCGGTGCGCACCGATCTGGTCGGCGCCGCCGCGTTCGGGCTCGATTGCGTGTTCGTCACGTCAGGGCTGCACGCCGAGCACTACGGCTCGCGCGAGGCGCCCGATCTCGAGGCGCTGAACGTGGTGTTTGCCGCCGCCAACGTGCGGCCGAAGGCGGTGATCAGAGGGCTTGTCTGGTGAGGCGACGCGAACGCGCTAATGCGCCGCTTCGGCGGCTTCGTTGAATACCGCTTCGATCTTGGCTTTGAGGGTTTGGGCGTTGAAGGGCTTGACGATGTAATTGTTCACGCCGGCCTTCTTGGCGGCGATCACGTTCTCGGTCTTGGATTCGGCGGTGACCATGATGAAGGGGGTCGCGCCCAGTCCGGGATCGGCGCGCACCTGCTGCAGCAGGTCGTAGCCGCTCATCGGCTCCATGTTCCAATCGGAGATGACGAGGCCGTAGCGCCGGGTGCGCATCTTGGCCAGTGCCGAGGCGCCGTCATTGGCTTCGTCGACATCGCCGAAGCCGAGTTGGCGCAACAGATTACGGATGATGCGGATCATGGTGTTGTAGTCGTCGACCACGAGCACCGGCATTGACGGATCAAAAGCCATGGCATTCGCCCCTTGGCGCAGACACTGGAATCCGGCGGGCCAAGCCGACCGGCACCGACCTCAAGGCCGCAGCCGCAAAGTCACTCGTCACAATGGGCAGAGCCGTCCCCCTGGCGTCCCCTGCCAGACGGCTTGGAACATTAGCTGCGCCGGTTGAAGATCGGGTTAATCGCAGCTTGACTTAGCGGTTGCGGCCACGCCACCTAGCGCGCGAAATTCGTTAACCATTCCGGGTCCATGCCGACGAAGAACTTCCGCATCGTGCGCGATGGCGCCGACCCCGGAGCGTTGCGCGGCGCCGTGGTCGCCATGGGCAATTTCGACGGCGTGCATCGCGGCCATCGCGCCGTGATCGGCGCGGCGCTCGATCGGGCGCGGGGGCTCGGCAAGCCGGCGGCGGCGCTGACCTTCGAGCCGCATCCGCGCGCCTTTTTCCATCCCGACGAGCCGCTGTTCCGGCTGACCGACGAGGCCGCCAAGCTGCGGCTTCTGGCCTCCACCGGCCTCGACGGCGCCATCGTGCTGACCTTCGACGCCGCGCTGGCCCACCTCTCCGCGGAAGAATTCGTCCGCCGAGTGCTGGTCGAGCGCTTTGCGGTGAGCGGCGTCGCCGTCGGGCTAAATTTCTACTTCGGCATGAGCCGGGCGGGCTCGCCTGAGTTCTTGGCCGCCGAGGGGCACAGTTGCGGCTTCGCGGTCGACGTCGTGCCGCTGTTTGCCGACAAGGGCCGGCCGGTCGCCTCCGGCCCGATCCGCGACGCGCTGGCCGCGGGCCGGGTCGACACCGCCGCGGAATTGCTCGGCTTCCCCTGGTTCGTCACCGCGCCCGTGATCCACGGCGACAAACGCGGCCGCGAGCTCGGCTTTCCAACCGCCAATCTGCGGCTCGATGCCGGTTGCCGGCTGCGCCATGGCATCTACGCGGTGCGCGTCGGCTGCGACGGGCGCCGCTACGACGGCGTGGCGAGCTTCGGCCGGCGGCCGATGTTCGACGACGGCGGTGTGCTGCTCGAAGTCTTTCTGTTCGACTTTGCCGGCGATCTCTACGGAAAAACCCTCGACGTGGCGTTCATCGCCTGGCTGCGCGACGAGGCGAAGTTCGCCTCGGTCGACGAGCTCATTCGCCAGATGCATGATGACGCGAGCCGCGCCCGCGATGCACTCGCCCGCGCGGGCGATGCGTTTCCGCCTATCTGACGATCAAGCTGACATCCCCCGCCAAATAGGTCCATCATGAGCCGCGCCACTGCCGTTCTCTCTCCCGGCCAAAAGGTCACCCTTGCTCCCGCCGCCGGCATCAGTTTTGAGATCGAACCCGGCCAGAAGCTGAAGCTGACCCAGCCTGAGGGCGAGCAGGTCGCCGACCTCATCTCGTTCAACCGCGACGACGTGCGCGAACTGCTGTCGATGCTGTCGAGTCGCGCCGTCAATCTGAGCTGGAAGTTCACCGCGCCGCATGTGCTGTACAGCAACTGCACGCGGCCGATGTGGCAGATCGAGGAAGATTTGACCGGTGAGAATTACTGCGGCGGCGGCTATTGCAGCGAGCATCTCAACATCGTGCGCTACGGCGAGGCCGGCAAAGGGGCGGCGAACTGCCAGTCCAATCTGGAAAAAGCGATCGGCGGCTATGGCATGGATCGGTGGAATTTCAACGTCGACGCCTGCTTCAACGTGTTCATGACCGTGGCCTACGATCAGAACGGCGTCTGGGAAATCCGCCCCCCCAAGGGCAAGCCCGGCGATTACATGGTGTTGCGCGCGCTGATGCCGCAGATCGTCGCGATCTCGAACTGTCCGATCCTGTTCAACGCCTGCAATAACTTCCGGCTCAAGCCGCTGACCTTGGAAATCATGGCGTGAGCAGGCAAGTGCTGCGCTGCGGTGTTATTCGGCGCTGTCGGGATCGCGCTCTTGGCTGTGTTGCCGGTACTCGCGCGCCCATTGCGCCGCCATGAAGCCGAGCAGCGCCACCGGCAGAAGGCGCTGCCAACCGAGCGAGCGGCCGAGCGATACCGCCGTGGTCATGAGCTTCGGATCGAGCAGCCAGGAACCGCCGTGGCTGTGCGCCGCCCGCTCCAGAATGGCGCGGCGTTTGGCGCTGCTGCGCGCCGCCATGGCGCTGATCAGAGCGATGACCGCGATCAGCACAAGAACGCCGGCCATGATCAGCGCGCCGAAGACGCTGCCGAACTGAATGGAAAGCCAGTCATAGCCGGCGACGCAGAGAAACGCAAAAGCCGTGATCGCGGCGAGCACGAGGATGCCGAGCGCCACGAACAGGCCGGCGGTCACGCCGGTGCGCGCTTGGACCGCAAGCGTGATCTCGTGCATCCAGCCCTTGATCATCTGTTGCGCTTTCTGTCTGACGTCGGCGACCGCGTTGCGGACAAGTCGGGCGGGGCGTCGGATCGCAAGTACGCTTGCCACACTCGGTGTCGCTCCTAGCGCCGCCAGTTCGTGCCGAGCAGGAAGCCGAGGCCGACCGCGAGCACCAGCGTGGTGTAGGGCCGGTTCTTGATCGACTCGTCGATCGCGTCGGCGAAATGGCCCGAGACGTCGCGCACCGCGCTGGCGGCTTCCTGGCCCTTGGACTGGGCATCGGACATCACGCCGTCGGCCCGGGTCTTGGCGCGCTGCCACGCGGCGCTGCCCTTGTTGGTGAGGATATTGCGGACCTGATCGGCGAGGCGCGCGAGATCGTCGCGCAGTGCCTGCAGATCGTTCTGGAAATCGCCGGACGCGGCGGCGGCGGCGTTGCCGGCTTCGCGAATGCCTTCGCGGGCTTCTTTTGCCGCATCCCTCGCCGTGTCTCGCATGGCTTGGGTCGTATCCATGGCTGTGCTCCTGCCGGGAAGAACGTCGAATTGCCCGAATAAGCGTACGGCGGAGCAAAAAGTTCCATCACTCTGGAAGTTTGACGTCCTCGGGCGGGAAGAGGTGGCTGAACACCACGATGCCGATGATCGACAAGGGCGTCGCCAGAAAGGCGCCGATCGGGCCCCACATCCAGGTCCAGAACGCCAGCGCCAGCACCACCATCAGCGGATTGAGCGTGATGCGCCGGCCGACAATGGCCGGCGTGATGAAATGGCCTTCCAGCGTGGTTAGCGCGATGAAGCCGCATGGCGCGATAAGCGCATGGCCGAGCGAGGGAAAACTGACCAGGCCGACGGCAAACAGCACCAGCACGACGATCGCCGGCCCGACATAGGGAATGTAGTTCAGAACCGCGGCGATCAGCCCGAAGATCGCCGGATCGGGCAGTCCGATCAGCCAGGCGCCGAGCGCGGTGATGGTCCCGACAGCCGCGTTGATCATCGTGACGAGCGCCAGATAGCCGGCAAGATTTTTCTCGATGTCGTTGAGGATGCGCAGGAAGCGCAGCTTCGATTCGTGGTTCGAGAACATCGAGACGAGTCGCGCCCGCAGCCCGAACTGCCCGACCAGAAAGAACAACAGCGTGCCGAAGAACAGCAGGAGCTGACCGGCGGCCGGCGTTATGAAGGCGAGGACCGGCAGCACCACGCTCGGCGCAGCGGGGGCCGGCGCCGCGGCTGCGCTGCCGAACAGTTCGGTCTGCAACCGCCGCAGCGCACCGAGCGGCGTCTGCAGCACGACGAGCTTCTGCTTGATGGTGGCGCCGATTTCCGGCGCACGGCCGATCCACTCGCCGACCGGGCCGGCCAGCGCCATGGCGGCGAGCGCCAGCGCGCCGATGGCGACGATGACGATGAGGAGCGCGGTGATCCAGGGCGAAACGCCGTGATTCTTGCCGGCGCGAATGAGCGGCGCCAAGGTCAGCGACACCACGGCGGCGATCAGGATCGGCAGCAGGATGTCGCGTCCGATGTAGAGAAAGCCGCCGAGCAGGAGGAGGAAAATGCCGACATTGGCGACCTGGCCGACCGAGCCCCACAGCCCGCCCACGCTGCCCACTGGCTGCGGATCGCTGATGACCAGCGCGTAGCGGGTCGCCTTTTTCGTACGGATATATTCCACGAATGCCTCCGCGGCCGTCGCCCTGGCCGCCGCCGTTCGGTTGGCGACATATTAACGGGATAGAGCAGCGCCCAGTTCCGAAGGCCTCGGCAAGGCGCTCAGGTCGGGCCTTTCCGCAGTGCAGCAGGCTTGTTAGAAGGGCGCCCCATGAGCGACGAGCCGACCAAAGCGCGCAACTACAGCGAAACGCTGTTTCTGCCGAAAACCGATTTTCCCATGCGCGCCGGCCTGCCGCAGCGCGAGCCGGAGATTTTGGCGCGCTGGCACGAGCTCGGCCTCTACGAGCGGCTGCGCGCGTCCGGCAAGGGGCGCAAGAAGTTCGTGCTGCACGACGGGCCGCCCTACGCCAACGGCAATATCCACATCGGCCACGCGCTCAACAAGATCCTCAAGGATGTGGTGACGAAGAGCCAGCAGATGCTCGGCTTCGAATCGAACTACGTGCCGGGCTGGGACTGCCACGGCCTGCCGATCGAATGGAAGATCGAGGAGGACAATTACCGCGCCAAGGGCAAGCCGAAGCCGGATTTTGCCGACGCCGCGGCGCTCGTCGAATTCCGCAAGGAGTGCCGCGCCTTCGCCGAGCACTGGATCAAGGTGCAGCGCGAGGAGTTCGAGCGGCTCGGCGTGATCGGTGACTGGGCGCATCCCTATACCACCATGGCGTATCATGCCGAGGCGCAGATCGCGCGCGAGTTGATGAAGTTCGCCGCCAACGGCACGCTCTATCGCGGCTCAAAGCCGGTGATGTGGTCGGTGGTTGAGAAGACCGCGCTGGCCGAGGCCGAGGTCGAGTACGAGGATTATGTTTCGGATCAGGTGTGGGTGAAGTTTCCGGTCAAGGGCTTTCCGATGGAAGACCTCGATCCACACACGCAAAAACCTGTCGCGCGACCGATACTGCCCGGCAAGCTATCAATAGTAATTTGGACGACAACGCCATGGACTTTGCCAGGTAATCGCGCAATTTCCTTTAACCCCAAAATTTCTTACGGAATTTATTGGGTCAAAGATGCGCCGGCCGATAATTGGACGAAGGCGGGTGAGTATCTCCTGCTTGCCGATCCACTTGCGTTTGAGGTGATGAAACAGGCGCGTGTACTTGCGTACGAGCGGAAGGGTGACTTCGATAGTAAGTATTTAGCGGCGTTGGAATGCGACCATCCGCTTCGCGACGTCCTCAATGCCTATGGTTTCAGAGTCCCCTTGTTAGCCGGTGAACATGTTACGGATGACGTCGGTACGGGGTTCGTACATACCGCACCCGGACATGGGCGAGAGGATTTTGACGTCTGGGCAGCTAATGCGCCAGAGTTAACTAGGCGCGGAATCAATACTGCAATTCCTTATACGGTGGATGCCGACGGTCGTTTCACCGCACAGGCTCCTGGGTTCGCCGGCAAATCCGTGCTCACCGAAACAGGTGAGAAAGGCGACGCAAATCAGGCGGTTATCACGGCCTTAAAAGCGGCCGGCATGTTGCTAGCAGGCCCGAAGCCGCTCAGGCATCAATACCCGCATTCATGGCGCTCAAAGAAGCCAGTGATCTTCCGTAATACGCCGCAATGGTTCATTGCGATGGACAAGCCGATCGAAATGCTCACCTTCACCCTTCGGGAAATTGCCTTGAAGGAAATTCAAGAAACGCGATGGGTTCCGGAGAGCGGCTGGTTACGGATGAGGGGCATGATCGAGTCGCGGCCCGACTGGGTGATCTCGCGTCAGCGCGCCTGGGGCGTTCCGATCACGGTGTTCATCCAGGAAAAGCCGGACGGCTCGGTCGAAATTCTCGACGATCCCGACGTCAACGTCCGCATCATCGAGGCATTCGAGAAGGAAGGCGCCGACGCCTGGTACAAGCCGGGCGCGCGCGAGCGCTTTCTGGGCAAGCGCGGCTACGAAGGCTGGCAGAAGGTCGACGACATTCTCGACGTCTGGTTCGACTCCGGCTCGACGCACGCCTTCGTGCTCGAAGACAAGCAGCATTTTCCCGGCCTCGCCGGTATCAAGCGCAAGATCGACGGCGGGCCCGACGCGGTCATGTATCTGGAAGGCTCGGACCAGCACCGCGGCTGGTTTCAGTCATCGCTTCTGGAAAGCTGCGGCACGCGCGGCCGCGCGCCGTTCGACGTGGTGCTGACCCATGGCTTCGTGCTCGACGAGGCCGGGCGCAAAATGTCGAAGTCGCTCGGCAACGTCACCGCGCCGCAGGACGTGATCAAACAATCGGGCGCCGACATCTTGCGCATGTGGGTGTGCGCGGCCGATTACGCCGACGATCTGCGCATCGGCGGCGAGATCCTCAAGACCACGGTCGACACTTACCGCAAGCTGCGCAACACGCTGCGCTGGATGCTCGGTAATCTGGCGCATTTCCACGCCGGCGAACGGGTCACGGTCGAGTACATGCCGGAGCTCGAACGGCTGATGCTGCATCGGCTCGCCGAGCTCGATCCGCTCATTCGCGGCGCCTATGCGGGTTTCGACTACAAGCGCATCTTCGCGGCGCTCAACGCCTTCATGACCGCCGACCTGTCGGCATTCTATTTCGATGTCCGCAAAGACGCGCTCTATTGCGATCCGTATTCCTCGGTGACGCGCAAGGCCTGCCTCACCGTGCTCGATCAACTATTCCGCTGCACGGTCACGTGGCTGGCACCGATGCTGTGCTTCACCGCCGAGGAGGCGTGGCTGGCGCGCGATCCGGCGGCGACCTCGGTTCATCTCGAAAGCTTTCCGGATGTCCCCGCATCGTGGCGCAACGATGCGCTGGCGGAAAAATGGCGCAAGCTGCGCAACCTGCGCCGCGTCGTCACTGGCGCGCTGGAGCTCGAACGTGCCGCCAAACGCATCGGCTCTTCGCTCGAGGCGGCGCCGATCGTCTACGTTGCCGACGCCGACCTGTTCGCTGCTGCGGTCGACGCCGATCTCGCCGAACTGTGTATCACCTCGGCGGCGACCTTGGTGGAGGGCGAGGGGCCGCCGGACGCGTTCCGGCTCGACGATGTGCGCGGCGTCGCGGTCGAGCCGCGGCTCGCCCAGGGGCGAAAATGCGCCCGGTCGTGGAAAATTTCCGAGGCGGTCGGGCTCGACCCGCAGTTCCCCGACGTGACGCCCCGCGACGCCCAGGCGCTGCGCGAGTGGGACGCGACGCGCAAGGCGGCGGAGTAGGGGACATGGACGTTGCCGGCGCTGCCGAGAGCAAGGCCGCGGGCTCATATGCCTGGGGACCGCTCAGCGGCTTCGGCCTTTTTGTCGCGGTCGTCGCCTGCGTGGCCGATCAGGCGGCAAAGTTCGGGCTCCTGTCGGCCCTGCAGCACGGCCCCATCGCGATCGGCCCCTTCGTCTCGCTGGTCCTGACCTGGAACACCGGGATCAGCTACGGGCTGTTCCCGCAGACCGGGGCGGTCGGCGCCTGGGCGCTGCTGGCCTTCAAGGTCGTGGCCGTCGTTCTCCTGTGGGTCTGGCTCGCCCGCATGCCGTCCCGTCTGACGGCGCTGTCGCTTGGCCTGATCATCGGCGGCGCGGTCGGAAACGCCGTGGATCGCCTGCATTGGCCCGGCGTCATGGATTTCGTGCTGCTGCACGTCGAAACCGCAGGCTGGAGCTTCCAGTGGTACGTGTTCAACTTGGCCGATGTGGCCATCGTTGCGGGGGTGGTGGGACTCTTATATGAATCGCTATGGGACGGCAGCGCCGTAAAAGCGCCCTGATCGGCTCTATAAAGCCCAGTGTGGGTGACGTTTGAGGGCTTGCCGCCCTTGGGGAGCGTGCCGGACGGACCGGCACCTCAGGTGAGGGTATGCCGCAGGATCAGTTCCAAGGCCGCAACATCGGCCGGCCGAGGCCGGCATGTGCCCGCTTGGCGTGCGCCGCCGGCGGTGTTGCGCTTGCCGCCCTTATCGTATGCACAAGCGGCGCGGCTCGCGCCGGCGATGACGACGTGAGCGCCAGCCCCTCGATCTACGACAAGTTCATGGAGACGATCGGGATCGGCGGCGGACCGAACATCCAGTACGGCGAACGCTCGCCGCTGGTGGTGCCGCCGACCAAGGATCTGCCGCCGCCGCAGGCCGACGCGCCGCCACCGGTGCCGAACTGGCCGCAGGACCCGGACATTGCCCGGCGCAAGCAGGCCAAGCAGAAAGAAAAGCCGAAGCCCCACGGCGATTACGTCCTCGAATCCTCACGGCCGATGCGGCCGGACGAGTTGCGCGGCAGCGGCGCGCCGTCGGGCGGAGGCGGAGGTGCAACGGCGAGCGCCGGCAGCGAGGCGCCGCGGTCGAAGAAGGGCTTTTTGGACTTCAGCTTCTTCCATAAGGAAGAGTACGCCACGTTCACCGGCGAGCCGGCGCGCACCAGCTTGACCGATCCGCCGGCCGGTTACATGACGCCGTCGCCCGATCAGCCCTATGGCATCGGTCCCGACCAGAAGAAGTACAAAGTGCCGACCGTGGCAGACCGCGCGACGGTAGACAGCGGTTCGGTCGGCAGCAGCGGCGGCAACTAAAAAAACTCGCTTCACTGCGCGTATGCGTTTTGCTCGGGCGTGCTTCGGCTCGATCCTGCGGAGGCTAACACTTGTCTCAGTCAACCAGCGACCACGTCTTATCTACCGAAGTCTTCCATCATAAGGGGGCGCGCGGTGCCTCGTCCGCAACGCGGCTGGCGATCGCTGCCACGCTTGCCCTGACGCTGAGTGCCGGCGCCGCGTGGGCCGCCAGCGGACCCGAGGTGGCCGATTTCAAGCTCGCCAACGGCCTCGAAGTGGTCGTGCTGCCGGACCATCGCGCGCCGGTGGTCACGCACATGATCTGGTACAAGGTCGGCGCCGCCGACGAGTCTCCCGGCAAATCGGGCCTCGCCCATTACCTCGAACACCTGATGTTCAAGGGCACGGAGAAGAATCCGGGCGACGCCTTCTCGCAAGACGTTGCGGAGATCGGCGGCCAGGAGAACGCCTTCACGTCAAGCGATTACACCGGCTATTTCCAGCGGGTGCCGCGCGAGCATCTGAAGGAAATGATGGCGCTTGAGGCCGACCGCATGACTGGTCTGGTGCTCACCGACGAGGTGGCCAAGCCCGAGCTCAACGTCGTGCTCGAAGAACTCAACATGCGGGTCGCCAACAATCCGGGCGCCCAGCTTGGCGAGCAGATGGACGCGAGCCTCTACCTCAATCATCCCTACCACCGGCCGGTGATCGGCTGGCGCCACGAGGTCGAGAAGCTCAACTTCAACGATGCGCTGGCGTTCTATCAGCACTTCTATTCGCCGAATAACGCCATTGTCGTGGTCGCCGGCGACGTCACCCCCGACGAGGTCAAGGCCGACGCCGAGGCGACCTATGGGAAAGTCGCCGCCCGGGTCGAGAGCGGGCCACGGCTGCGGCCGACCGAGCCGATCCAGGACGCGCCGCGGCGGGTGATGCTTGCCGATCCGCGCGTCGAGCAACCGAGCGTCAGCCGCTACTATCTCGCGCCGTCCTCAACCACCGCCAAGGCTGGCGAAAGCGAGGCGCTGGAAGTTTTGGCCAATGTGCTCAGCGGCGCCAACGGCCGGCTCTATCGCACGCTCGTCCTCGACAAGGGCATCGCCCTCAACGCCGGTGCCTTTTATACCGACACTGCGCTCGATTACGGCAAGCTCGGCGTATTTGCCTCACCGAAGCCCGGCGTGACGCTGCCTGATCTCGAAACGGCGCTTGACGCCGTGCTGGCCGATGTCATCGCTCATGGCATCACCGCCGACGAACTGGATCGGGCCAAGACCGGGCTCATCGCCGACGCGGTCTATGCCGAGGACAACCAGGCAACGCTGGCGCGCTGGTATGGCGCAGGGCTTGCCACCGGCGAAACCGTGGACGGGATCCGCACCTGGCCGGACCACGTCCGCGCCGTCACCGCCGAAGCGGTGAAAGAGGCGGCGCGGCGCTGGCTCGATGCCCGCCATTCGGTGACCGGCTACCTCGTGAAAAATCTGCAGCCTGAGGAGAAGCGCTCGTGAAGGTTTTTGTTTCCGCTGCGGCACACGGCCTGACCCGTTATGCGGCGTCGGCGGCCTTGGCGCTGACGCTGTCGGCCGCTCCGGCGGCGGCGACCACGATCGAGCGCGTTACGAGCCCGGGCGGCATCGAGGCTTGGCTGGTGCACGAGCCGGCGGTGCCGCTGGTCGTCATCAGCTTTGCTTTCGACGGCGGCGCGGTGCAGGACCCCGATGACAAGGCCGGTACCGCCAACCTGATGGCGTCGCTGCTCGACGAGGGCGCCGGCCCGTACGATTCCAAGGCGTTCCAGGAACGGCTCGACCGCAAGGCCGTGCATCTGAGCTTCCGCGCCGGCCGCGAGCAGATCCACGGCTCGCTGCGCACGCTCTCGGAGAACAAGGACGAGGCCTTCGACGATCTGCGGCTGGCGCTCACGGCGCCGCGCTTCGATGCCCAGGATGTCGATCTCAACCGCGCGCAGATCCTCTCGGCGCTGCGCCGGCAACTCAAGAGCCCGAACGATCTTGCCGCGCTGCGCTGGTGGCAGACGGCCTATCCGGGCCATCCGTACGGGCGGCCGGTCGCCGGCACGCTGGAATCGGTGCCGGGCATCGGCATCGACGATCTGAAGACTTTCTCGCACAAGACGCTGGCGCGCGATCATCTGAAAGTCGCCGTGGTCGGCGATATCGACGCTGCCACCGTCAAGACCATGCTCGACCACGTGTTTGGCGGGCTCCCGGCGCACGCCGAGCTCAAACCGGTGCCGCCCGCCATCGCGCAGGGCCTCGGTAAGCGCATTGCGGTCGATCTCGACGTGCCGCAGACGGTGATCGATTTCGGCGGCCCCGGCATCGCGCGCAGCGATCCCGATTTTTTCGCCGCCTACGTGGTCAATCACATTCTCGGCGGCGGCACCTTCTCGTCGCGGCTTTACCAGGAGGTGCGCGAGAAGCGCGGCTTGGTTTATTCGGTCTCCGACACGCTGTTGTGGTTCAACCGCAGCGCCGTGTTCTTCGGCTCGACGGCGACGCGCGCCGACCGCGCCGACGAAACCATCAACCTGATCAGCAACGAAATCCATCGGCTTGCCGAGAGCGGCCCAACCGACGAAGAGCTCGCCAAGACCAAGGCCTATCTCAACAGCTCGTTCGTGCTCAATCTCGACACCTCCGACAAGGTGGCATCGCTCTTGGTGCAGCTGCAGCTCGATCACCAGCCGATGAATTACATCGAGTATCGCAAGAAGATGATCGACGCGGTGACGCTCGCCGACGCCAAGCGCGTTGCCAAGCGGCTGCTCGACGGTGGCCTGTTGTTCACCGAGGTCGGCCGGCCGAGCGCGCTGGCCAATGCCGGCGCCCCGAGCGGCGGTCCCGGCGCGGCGCGCCCCGCACTCATGCCGTCGGGCGGCATGATCGGCCGACCCGGCGACGTGCACTGAGCGACAGGCGCGGTGCCGCGGCCCCGCGCCTTGCGATTTCGTTGCCGCCCAATCCGGAGTAGGTTGCGGATCCATGATCCGCATCACCTCCCGAATCGCTATCGATGAGCGCGAAGTCGAGGAAAGCTTCGTGCGGGCCTCGGGGCCGGGCGGCCAGAACGTCAACAAGCTGTCGACTGCCGTGCAGCTGCGGTTCGACGTGCGCGGTTCGCCCTCGCTGCCGGGCGACGTCAAGGCACGCCTCGAGCGCCTCGCCGGCGCGCGGCTGACCCGCGACGGCGTGCTCGTCATCATCGCGCAGCGCCATCGCACCCAGGCGCGCAACCGCGACGACGCCCTCGACCGCCTCATCGATCTCATTCGCCGCGCCGCCACGCCGCCGACGCCGCGCCGCCCAACCAAGCCGACCAAAGCTTCGCGCGAACGGCGCATCGAGAGCAAAAAACGCCGGGGTGGCATCAAGCATATGCGGCAGGCGCGGCCGTCGCTCGATTAGAGGGGGGCCGGATTTCGCTGGCCGGCATTCCAGGCTAGCGTCCGTCTCGCAGCGAGTCGTCCCCCATGCCCGTCCGCCAGCTCTCCGAGGCCGTGATCAACCGCATCGCCGCGGGCGAGGTGGTCGAGCGTCCGGCGAGCGTGGTCAAGGAGCTGGTCGAGAACGCGCTCGATGCCGGGGCGCATCGCATCGAGGTCTTGACCGACGGCGGCGGCCGACGGCTCATCTGCGTCACGGACGACGGCGAGGGCATGACCCGCGCCGATCTGGCGCTGGCGGTCGAGCGTCACGCCACCTCGAAGCTCGCCGACGACGATCTGGTTTCCATCCGCACCCTGGGCTTTCGCGGCGAGGCATTGCCGTCGATCGGCGCGGTGGCGCGGCTTTCGATCGCGACGCGGCATGCGAGCGAGCCGCACGCCTGGGCGATCGCGGTCGATGCCGGCGTGAAATCAGAGATCAAGCCGGCGGCGCTGGGGCAGGGCACACGGGTCGAGGTGCGCGACCTGTTTCATGCGACTCCGGCGCGGCTCAAATTTCTCAAGCTCGACCGCACCGAAGCCGAGGCGGTGCGCGAGGTGGTGCGGCGGCTCGCCATGAGCCGGCCGGATGTCGCCTTCACGCTCGCCGGCGAGGAGCGCGCGCCCGTCACGTTCGCAGCCGCCTTGCCGGGTGCGCCCGGCCGGCTCGCCCGGCTCGGTGATGTGCTCGGCGCCGAGTTTCGCGCCAATGCGGTTGCCATTGCGGCCGAGCGCGAGGGTGTCGCCATCGAAGGCTATGCCGCGCTGCCGACCCTGACGCGGGCCAACGCGCTCGGCCAATATCTGTTCGTCAACGGCCGGCCGGTGCGCGACAAGCTGTTGCTCGGAGCGGTGCGCGCGGCCTACGCCGATTATCTGCCGCGCGACCGTCATCCGCTGCTCGCTTTATTCGTCACGCTCGATGCGCGCGAGGTCGATGTCAACGTGCATCCGGCCAAGGCCGAGGTGCGCTTCCGCAATGCCGGACTGGTGCGGGCGTTGATCGTGAGCGCGCTGAAGAACGCGTTGGCCCGCGAAGCGACCCGCTCCGCCTCGACCGGCGGCAGCGCCACCATCGCGGCGTTTCGTCCGGCGATGCGGCCGCGCGGCGGACTGGCGTTCGTGTATGCGCCGCTGCGCAGCGGCGGCTTGGCCGAGCCGTCACAAGCAGCGTTCGATACCGGTCTGCCAGCGGCGGATTTGCGCGCGGCGATCCACACGACGGCCGAACCGCTTGCCGAGGCGCGCGGCCATCCGCTTGGCGCCGCCCGCGCGCAGGTCCATGACACCTACGTGGTAGCGCAAACGCAGGACGGCCTGGTCATCGTCGATCAGCACGCCGCGCACGAGCGCATCGTCTACGAAAAGCTCAAAGCCGCGCTGGAGAAGAGTGGCGTCGCCAGGCAGATCCTGCTTATTCCCGAGATCATTGAACTCGACGAAGCCGACGTCGAGCGCGTCACCGCGCGCGCCGACGAACTGGCGCGCTTCGGCCTTGTCGTCGAATCATTCGGCCCGGGGGCGGTGGCGTTGCGCGAGACGCCGGCGCTCCTCGGCGAGATCGACGGCGCCGGGCTCGTTCGCGATCTCGCCGAGCATATGGCCGAATGGGACGAGGCGCTGCCGCTCGAACGCCGGCTCATGGCGGTGGCGTCGTCCATGGCCTGTCACGGCTCGGTGCGCGCCGGCCGGCGATTGAAGCCGGAGGAGATGAACGCGCTGCTTCGCGAGATGGAGGCGACGCCGAATTCCGGGCAATGCAATCACGGCCGCCCGACCTATGTCGAGCTCAAGCTCGCCGACATCGAGCACCTGTTCGGACGCCGCTAACACGCATCGTGGAGTAAGGTATGCGCAAATTTTTCTTCCTCATCGCCGTGCTTGTTGCTGCGCTCGCCGCGCCGGCCGGCGCGCAGGACTGGCCGACGCGGCCGGTCACCATGGTGGTGCCGTTCGCGCCGGGCGGCGTCTACGACACGCTCGGCCGGGTTTTCGCGGCGGCGTTGTCGCCGCGGCTCGGCCAGCAGGTCGTGGTCGAGAACGTCCCGGGCGCCGGCGGCATGACCGGCGCGACGCGCGTGGCGCGCGCCGAGCCCGACGGTTATCAGCTTCTGTTCGGCGGCGAATCGCCGAACACGCAGGCGCAGCTGATGCACAAGGCGCCGCCTTATGACGGCGCCCGCGATTTCACGCCGGTGGCGCTGGTCGCCGAGCAGCCGCTCATTCTCACCGTTCGTACCGGCATTCCGGCCGGCACGCTGCGCGACTTCGTCGCCTACGCCAAGACGAACCAGGCCAAGATGCAATACGGCTCGCCCGGCACCGGCAGCGGCTCGCATCTCGCCTGCGCGCTTTTCAATCTCGCGGAGCACATTTCGGTCACCCACGTGCCGTACCGCGGCCTTGGGCCGGCGATGCAGGACCTGCTCGCCGGGCGCATCGATTATCTATGCCCGTCCATCACCACCGCCATGGCGCAGCTTTCGGCGCATCAGATCCAGGCGCCGGTGGTGCTGGGCGCCAAGCGTTCAGCGGCCTTTCCGGACATTCCGACCGCGCAGGAGCAGGGCCTTGCCGACATGGACGCTAACAGCTGGAACGCGATCTTCCTGCCGAAGGGCACGCCGGCGCCGATCGTCGCCAAGCTCAATGCCGCGGTGATTGCCGCCATGGCGACGCCCGATGTGCAGACGCGCCTGCGGCAGTTTGGCGCTGAATTGCCGCCGCCGGACCAGCGGACGCCCCAATACTTGCAATCCCTCGTCGAACGCGAGATCAAAACCTGGGGCGCCGCCATCAAGGCCGCCGGGATCACCCCCGAATAACGGGACGGCGATATCGAGGGATGAAAGCAATGAGAGTTGGGTGGTTGGTCGCCTGCGCGCTTGCGGGCACGTTGTTTGCTGGCACCGCAGCGGCGCAGGACTGGCCGACGCGGCCGATGACGCTGGTCGTGCCGTTTGCCGCGGGCGGCGGCGTCGATGTCAGCGCGCGCATCCAGGCGCAGAAGATGGGCGAGCTGCTCGGCCAGTCGATCGTCGTCGACAATATGGGCGGCGCCTCCGGCATGACCGGCGCCGCGCACGTCGCCAAAAGCGCGCCGGACGGCTACACCATGCTGATCGGCAACAGCGGCACCCAGGCCTACAGTCAGGCGCTCAACAAGAAGCCGCTCTATGACTCGGCGACCGATTTCGCGCCCGTCGGCCTTGTCACCGAGTCGCCGCGCATTCTCATCGTCCGCAAGGATTTGCCGGCCGACAACCTGCAGCAATTCATCGCCTATGTGAAAGCCAACCAGGCCAAGATGCAGTTCGGCTCGGCCGGCGTCGGCTCGGGCACGCATCTGCCCTGCGTGTTGTTGAACACCGCGCTCGGCGTCAACGTCACCCACGTGCCGTATCGCGGCGAGGGTCCGGCGCAGCAGGACCTGATCGGCGGCCGCATCGACTACATGTGCTCGACGATCCAGACCGGCGCCGCGCTGGCGAAGCAGGGCTCGGTCAAGGGCATCGCCGTGATGGCGCCGCACCGCGTTCCCATCATTGCCGATCTCGCCACCACCGGCGAGCAGGGCTTGGCCGGCGTCGAGGCGAGCGTGTGGAACGCGTTCTTCCTGCCGCGCGGCACGCCCGAGCCGATCGTGCGCAAGCTCAACAAGGCGATGAGCGACACGGTCGACGATCCGACCGTGCGCAAGCGCCTGGAGGATCTCGGCCTCGAGGTCGCGGCGCCGGAGCAGCGCACGCCCGAGTATCTCGCCAAGTTCGTGCCCGAAGAGGTCGCGCGCTGGACCAAGGTGGTCCACGACGCCGGTATCACGCCACGTTAGGCGTGGCGGCGATGCCCAGTACAACAATTTCGGTGTCGTCGTAGGGGCGCCGTTCGCGTTCGACGAAGCCGTCAGGTGCAGCGAAGCTCGCCTTCGCGGCTTCTTCCACGACCACGAGCGCATCCGGCGTCAGCCAACCGCCAGCACGCGCCGAGCCGAGCGCCTGCTCGGCGAGGCCTTGCCCGTACGGCGGATCAAGAAAGACCAGCGAGAACGGCTCGAGCGGATGGACCGGGCCGAGCTTGGTCGCGTCGCGGCGGAAAATGCGCGAGACGCCGCCGAGCCCGAGCGCGGCGACGTTCTCGCGCAGCAGCGCGCGGGCTTCGGCGCCGTCGTCGACGAACAGCGTGAATGCGGCGCCGCGCGACAGCGCCTCGATGCCGAGCGCGCCGGTGCCGGCAAACAGATCGAGCACGCGCGCGCCGGCGACCGGATCGCCGTAGGCGTGGGCGAGAATGTTGAACAGCGACTCGCGCAGCCGGTCGGCGGTCGGCCGGATCGCTTGCGATTGCGGCGCGGCCAGCGTGCGCCCGCGCAAGCGGCCGCCGACGATGCGCATGTCAACGGCCCCGCCGGTGTGACGGACGCGGACCCGAGGCGCGGTCGGGCGAGACGCGGCGGCCGCGGCGGTGCCGCCGCTCGTTCTTATCGCTGCGCGGTTTTTGCGGCGGGACTTCGACTGGTTTTCGCTCGCCATGCCGCTCGACGGCGACGTGGCGGCCCTTGCGGTCGATCACCATGTCGGCGCGTGTCGGACTGGAGGCAGACGCGTGCTCCGCATGCTTATCGCGGCGTCCGCCGTGAAAGCGCCGGCGCAGCGGCTCTTTTTTTTGTTCGGCTTCGGGCGCGCGCCAGGAATGACTCACCGGTTTCTTCGAGCGCTTGTCTTTGCGCTTGTCTTGACGCTTGTCTTGACGCTTGTCTTGGGGGTTGTCGTCGCGCCGCGGCGGCGCAGGGGAGGGCGCAGCCGAGGTTGAAAAATCCGCGCCGGATTGGGCGACAACGCGCGCTCCGAGCTGCTCGCGCAGCACGCGGGTACGCACCTCCTCGATCTCACCCTCGGCCAGTTCGCCGAGCTGGAAGGGGCCGAATGACACGCGAATGAGCCGCGTCACCGTGAGGCCGAGCGCGCCCAGCACATTGCGCACCTCACGGTTCTTGCCTTCGCGGATCGCGAAAGTGAGCCACAAGTTCGAGCCCTGGACGCGGTCGAGCGTCGCCTCGATCGGGCCGTACTGCACGCCCTCGACACTGATGCCGCCGCGCAACGCATCGAGCTCGGGCTGCATCACCGAGCCGTGGGCGCGCACCCGATAGCGGCGCAGCCAGCCGGTCGCCGGCAATTCGAGCACGCGGGCGAGCGCACCGTCGTTGGTCAAGAGCAGGAGACCTTCGGTGTTGAAATCGAGCCGGCCGACGCTGATCAGCCGCGGCAGGTGCCGGGGCAGCCGCGCAAAGATGGTCGGGCGGCCGCGCGGATCGGCGTGCGTGGTCAGGAGCCCGCGCGGCTTGTGATAGAGAAAGAGGCGCGTGCGCTCCTTCTCCGGCAGCGGCGCCCCATCGACGGTGATGCGGTCGCGGCCGGTGACGTCGCGGGCGGGCGAGCGGATCACCTCGCCATTGACGGCGACGCGCCCAGCCTCGATCCAGGCTTCGGCCTCGCGGCGCGAGGCGAGCCCGGCGCGCGCGATCGCCCTGGCAATGCGTTCGCCGCTGTTATGCGGTCTGGCCTTTTCGTCCATAATCCCTGCCGATAGCAGAGCGGATGAGTGCGGACCATGGCATCGTTCATGGACATGGCGCTTAGCGAGGCGCGGGCGGCTGGGGCCGCCGGCGAAGTTCCGGTCGGCTGCGTCATCGTGCGCGGCGGTACGGTGGTGGCGCGTGCCGGCAACCGCACGCTGGCCGATGCCGACCCGACCGCGCATGCCGAGCTCCTCGCGATCCGCGCCGCCGCGGCGTCGCTCGGCTCCGAGCGGCTCACCGAATGCGACCTTTACGTCACGCTCGAGCCCTGCCCGATGTGTGCCGCGGCCACGGCCTTCGCCCGCATCCGTCGGCTCTATTACGGCGCTGCCGATCCCAAGGGCGGCGCGGTCGAGAGCGGCGTGCGGTTTTTTGCTTCGCCGACCTGCCACCACCACCCGGAGATTTATGGCGGCATGGCCGCAGCGGAAGCTGCGGCGCTGCTCAAGGAGTTTTTCAAGGAACGGCGGTAACGCCTTACCGCAGCAGTTTTTCAAGCTTTCCCTTCACCTCCTTCTTCACCGCCTCGGCGGTGCGCATGATCGAAGTGGCCTGATAGAAATCGAGCGTGCGGAACAGCGTCACGTTCGGCCGGATCAAAACGTCGGGCGCGGCATGCTTGAGCTTCGCCGCCAGGATGGCGCCGCCCATCACCAGAATCGTCGTATAGACGGCCTCCCAGGTGCCGGGCATGTCGGCGCGCTCGATCGCCGGGATGCCGAACACGTCGACCGCCATCACCACGTCGGCGCGGTCGAACAGAATGTCGTACGGCAGCGGATTGGTGGTGCCGCCGTCGATCAGGATGCGGCCGTCGGCCGTCACCGGCCGGAACAGGCCGGGAATGGCGATCGAGGCGGCGACGGCGCGATGCAGCGGCCCGGACGACAGCGGCGCTTCCTCGCGGCGATGCAAGTCGGTCGCCATGACGGTGAGCGGAATTTTCAGCGCGGCAAAATCGTCGGGCACGGCTTGCGGCAAGAATTGCGCGCAGAACTTTTCCGCATCGAGCTGCGTCGCGCGGCTGAACGCACCGGACAAAAAGTGCGCGAACGTGCCGGCGCGCGATGCCATGAGTCGGCGCCTGATCTCGCCCGGGCTGTGGGCGAGGGTGAGCACATAATGGCGGATGTCGCGGCCGCGCATGCCGGCCGCATAGGCGGCGCCAATGAGCGCGCCGATCGAGGCGCCGGCGATGGCGGCCGGCTTGACGTCCATCTCGTCCAGCGCTTCGAGCACCGCCACATGGGCGAGCCCGCGCGCGCCGCCGGAGCCGAGCGCGAGCGCAAAGGTTTTCATGCCCCGGCCTTAACGGCGAATTCCCAGGCTTTTGCGGCGAGCGGCCGGACCAGTTCGGCCTTGGCGGCCGCATAGGCGCTGGTCGCGGTGCCGTCGCGCACGCGGCCGGCAATGCCCTGCAGGATCGCGGCGATACGGAAGAAATTGTAGGCGAAGTAGACTGCCAGATGCGGTCGCGGATCGAGCCCGGTGCGCGCCACGTAGGCGTCCACGTAAGTCGCAAGCGTCGGCAGTCCGAGCGCGGCGAAATCGCAGCCGACCAATGAGCCGGTGCCGGCATCGGCCGGCGGCATGTGCCACTGCATCAGGTGATAGGAAAAGTCGGCGAGCGGATCGCCGAGCGTCGACAATTCCCAATCGAGCACCGCGGCGATGTTCGGCGCATCGGGCGACAGAATAATGTTGTCGAGCCGGTAGTCGCCGTGCACGAGGCGCGGCGGCTGCGGCGGCGGCAGATGCGCCGGCAGCCAGGCGATCAGCCGCTCCATCTCGTCGATCGGCTGGGTCTCGGAAGCGCGGTATTGCTTGGACCAGCGCTCGACCTGCCGCGCTACGTAATTTTCGCCACGGCCGTAATCGCCAAGCCCGATCGCCACCGGATCGAAGCTGTGCAGGCGGGCGAGCGTCGCGTTCATGGCGTCGTAGACCGCAGCGCGCTCGGCGGGAGTCGAACTGGGCATGTGCGGCTCCCAGAACACCCGGCCCTCGACATAGGCCATCAGAAAGAACGCGGTGCCGGTCACGGCCTCGTCGGCGCAATAGAGCACGGGTTCGGGCACCGGAAATGCTTGTGCATGCAGCGCGCTGATGATCCGATGCTCGCGGTCGACCGCATGCGCCGAGGGCAACAGCTTGCCGGGCGGCTTGCGGCGCAGTACGTAGCGCCGCAGCGGCGTCTCGACCAGATACGTCGGATTCGACTGGCCGCCCTTGAACTGGCTGACCACGACAGGGCCTTCGAATCCGGCGACATGGTCGCGCAGATAAGCTTCGAGCCGGCCGACATCGAAGCGCAGCCGCTCGGCGACCTCGCGGGTGCCGGAAAAAGCGCTCTGCCGGTCGATCATGTCCATATCGGACCGAATTTTAGTCTCCACCGAAGAAGTCCAGCAACGCCCGCGACGTCGCCTCCGGATTCTCCTCGGGCAGATAATGGCCGCTAGTGATCGCAAAGCCGCGCAGATCCGCCGCCCAGTCGCGCCATCTCGCGAGCGCGTCGATGCCGGCATTGGCAATGAGCCCGGTCGTTCCCCACAGCGCCAGCAGCGGACAGCCGATCTTTCCCGCTGTGCGGTCGGCCTCGTCATGGGCGAGGTCGGTGGTGCGGCCGGCGCGGTAATCCTCGCACATGGCGTGAATGCGGGTCGGGTCGCCGTAGGCGGCATGGTAGTGGGCCAGCGCGCGGGGATCGAAAATCGAGACGGTCTTTGCGCCGCTGCCCGCGGCGGCGCGTGAATCGAAGAAGAATTTCGGATCGTGGCCGATCAGCGTTTCGGGAAACGGTGCCGGCAGCGTGAGAAACGTCCAATGCCAGGCGCGCGCCGCGAGCCGCGCATCCATGCCGTGCCACATGTCGTAGGTGGTGACGATGTCGAGCACGGCGAGCCGCTCGATCCGGCCCGGATGATCGAGCGCCAGCCGATAGCCGACGCGCCCGCCGCGATCGTGCCCGGCGAGACGAAAGCGCACGAAGCCGAGTGCCTCCATCAGCTCCACCATCGCGGCAGCCATGGCGCGCTTGGTGTAGGGCGCGTGGTCGTCTTGCGCGGCCGGCGCATCGGACCAGCCGTAGCCCGGCAGGTCGGCGATCACCAAGGTGAAACGCGGCGCCAGCAGCGGCGCCACGCGATGCCACATCACGTTGCTCTGCGGATGGCCGTGCAGCAGCAGAAGCGGCGGCCCGCTGCTGCCGCCGACGCGAGCGAAAATCTTGCCGGCGGATGTAGCGATCCAGCGCGACGCGTAATCGGGATAAAGGTCGGCGAGGTCAGGCATTGCTTTGTTCGCGCTCGACGGCGCGCCAGCCGATGTCGCGGCGGCAGAAACCGTCGGGCCAGCGGATGTGGGCGATGGCCTCGTAGGCGCGCGCTTGGGCGTGCCGCACGGTGTCGCCGAGCGCGCAGACATTGAGCACGCGGGCGCCGTTGGCGAGGATTTTCCCGCCTTTGGCCTTGGTGCCGGCGTGAAAGATTTCGACGCCGTCGATGGCGGCGGCCTCGTCCAGTCCTTCGATGACCGAACCGCGCGCATATGAGCCGGGGTAGCCCTTGGCGGCCAGCACGACAGTGAGGGCAGCTTCCGGATACCAGCGCAGATCGAACGATTTGAGCTGGCCGTCTCGACTGGCGAGCATCGCCGGCACCAGGTCCGACATCAGGCGCAGCATCAGCACCTGGCACTCGGGATCGCCGAAGCGGACATTGTATTCGATGAGTTTCGGCCCCGTGTCGGTGATCATCAGGCCGGCGTAGAGCACGCCCTTGTACGGCGCGCCCATGGCTTTCATCGCGCGCAAGGTCGGCATGATGATCTCGGCCATCACCCGCGCGCTCATGGCGGCATCGACATTCGGCGCCGGCGAATAGGCGCCCATGCCGCCGGTGTTCGGGCCCTGATCGCCGTCGAAGGCGCGCTTGTGGTCCTGCGCGGTCGACAGTTCGAGCGCGCTGTCGCCGTCGCACAGCGCGAAGAACGAGGCTTCCTCGCCCTGCAAAAACTCCTCGACAACGACCTCGGCGCCGGCTTCGCCCAGGCCGCCGCCGAACATCGTGTCGATCGCCGCTTCGGCCTCGGCCGATGTTTGCGCCACCACCACGCCTTTGCCGGCGGCAAGCCCGTCGGCCTTGATCACGATCGGCGCGCCTTGCTTGCGTACGTGAGCCTTGGCCGGCTCGGCCGCAGTGAAGCGCTGGTACGCGGCAGTCGGGATGCCGTTCGCCCGGCACAGGTCTTTGGTGAAGCCCTTGGAGCCTTCGAGCCGGGCTGCGGCGCGGCTCGGCCCAAAAGCCTTGATGCCGGCGGCTTCGAGATCGTCGACGATGCCGGCGCACAACGGCGTCTCCGGCCCGACCACGACCAGATCGATCTTCTGCGCGCGGCAAAACGCGATCACCGCCGCATGGTCGGCAATGTCGAGCGCGACGCATTCGGCCTCCTGCGCGATGCCGGCATTGCCGGGCGCGCAGAACAGCCGATCGGCCAGCGGACTTGCCGCCATTTTCCAGGCCAGCGCGTGCTCGCGCCCGCCGGAGCCCAGCAGCAGGATGTTCATGGCGAAATCGTCATGGCGAATTGGACATGGATTGCGGCGCCGAGATCAATCCTCCGTAGCACGGCAAGACGTCGGCGCAAGCCGCGGGCGTTATCACCGGCGGGGCTTGACCGTCCGGGGTGCCCGGCGCATGAGCCGGGCCATCGCCACCCCGTGAATCGCGCCCGATGAACGAGCCGCGCCTCAATCTGCCGGAACTGACCGTCTCCGAATTGTCGGCGGCGCTGCGGCGCACCATCGAGGACGCCTATGGCTACGTGCGGGTGCGCGGCGAGCTCGGCAAGGTGAGTTACCACGGCAACGGCCACGTCTATTTCGATCTCAAGGACGAAAGCGCCTGCATCGCCGGCGTGATCTGGCGCAAGACGGCCACGCGCATAAAACTCAAGCTCGAAGCCGGCCTCGAAGTCGTGGTCACCGGGCGGCTGACCACTTACGCCAACCGCTCGCAATATCAGCTCGTGGTCGAGACGATCGAGCCGGCCGGGCTCGGCGCGCTGATGGCGCTCCTCGAGGAGCGCAAGAAGAAGCTCGCCGCCGAAGGTCTGTTCGACGAAGCGCGCAAGCAGCTCTTGCCGTTCTTGCCGACGCTGATCGGCGTCGTCACATCGCCGACCGGCGCCGTCATTCGCGACATCCTGCACCGGCTCGCCGACCGCTTTCCGCGTTCGGTGCTGGTCTGGCCGGTCAAGGTGCAGGGCGAGGGCTCCGCTGCCGAAGTCGCCAATGCGATCGCGGGCTTCAATGCGTTGCCGGAAGTCGCGGCCGGGCGGCTGCCGCGCCGGCCCGATCTGATCATCGTGGCGCGCGGCGGCGGCTCGCTCGAGGACCTGTGGTCGTTCAACGAAGAGATCGTGGTGCGCGCCGCCGCCGACAGCATGATCCCGCTGATCGCCGCGGTCGGCCACGAGACCGATATCACCCTGATCGATTTTGCCGCCGACCGCCGTGCGCCGACGCCGACCGCGGCGGCCGAGATGGCGGTGCCGGTGCGCGCCGAGCTTCTGCTCGACGTCGATTCGTTCGCCCGCCGCGCGCTCGCCTGTTGGCGGCGCAGCCAGGAGGCGCGGCGCACGGAGTTGCGCGCTGCTGCCCGGGCGCTGCCGGATGCCGACGAGCTGTTGGCGCTGCCGCGGCAGCGGCTCGATCACGCCGCGGCTGGATTGGGCCGGGCGCTGCGCGCCAATGCGCAACTGCATCGGGTGGCACTGTCGCGCATCGGCGGCCGGCTCGGTCCGCATCTGCTGCGCGGCACCGTCGAGCGCCGCCGCGAGCGCTATGCCGGCCTTTCCAGCCGGCTGCGCGCCAGCTTTGCCGCCAACGTCGAAGCCTACCGCACCCGCAACGCGCGCCAGCGCGACCGGATCACCGGCCTTGCCGAACGCGCCGAGCGTGCGGTCGGCGTCATGCTCGATCGCTGCGCCGCGCGCTACGAGCGCGCCGGGCAACTCCTTCCCGCGTTCTCGTATCGCGGCGTGCTGCAACGCGGCTTTGCGCTGGTGCGCGATGCTGAACGTCGGCCGCTGCGCAGCGCTGCGGCGGTCTCGACCGGCATGCGGCTCGACATCGAGTTTGCCGACGGCCGCGTCGGCGCCACGGCCGGCGACACGCACGTCACGCCCGCAGCCGCGCCCGCGCCGCCGTTCCGGCGCCGGCGCCGCCGTTCGAGTGGCGACGAGGGGCAGGGGAGTTTGTTCTGACACGCGCGTAGCACTCTCCTCGCATACCTCAGCGCCACCCTTCGAGGCTCGCGGAGCTTGTCATCGGGCCGGCCACTTCGGACCGGACCCGTTGGCTCGCACCTTCAGGATGAGGAATGAAGGCATAAGCGACCTTATTCTCGCGACGCGTTCGCGCCCGAGCCTTGCCAACCAACGGCACCAATCTTGTTGCCTCCGAAAGAGGGGAGGCGGAGCGCCGAGAGGCGCACGGTCGAATCCGCACCGGCACTTCGGATGAGCACATCCGAACCCGCGGCCAGTGCGGCGAGCGCCACGGATGGTCCGCGTTACCGCGGTCATCCGCTTGGCGGGCGCCCTCGCCTTTCGGCGCTCCGTCGCGGCACTCGCCAGGCTGTTACCTCTGGCTCAGCTTCGGGCTGCGCTTACCGGGATCTTGCAGCAGCTTGCGCCACCGCAAACCCCTTTT
>Ga0070741_10004433_pt1 | contig 32790 bp, 30 predicted proteins | sample Coa_R1_4_FD_66440 | JGI IMG/M metagenome (GOLD analysis project Ga0070741, IMG submission 66440) | Surface soil microbial communities from Centralia Pennsylvania, which are recovering from an underground coalmine fire - Coalmine... | ecosystem: Environmental > Terrestrial > Soil > Unclassified ... | reverse complement strand
ACTTAACGGCCGGAGTCTCGGGCCACAACGACGTCGGCGGATTCGGCGTCTGGGGCGAAGGCTCCGTCGGCGTCTACGGCCAAAGCGAGCATGCCGGCGTCGAAGGCTCATCGGCATCGGACCACGGCTACGGGCTGTACGGCAAGAACGAGCAAGGCTTAGCTCTGTTCCTCGACGGGGATGCGGAGCAACAACCAGGCACCAACGGGCTTGTGAAGGCGCTCCTGTTCGTCGATCCGAACCTGCCGTCCGACCCGATCCGGCAGTGCTTCAACGGCTCCGAGTCGAAGCCCGAGGCGACGAGCGGCGATTGCCGGTTCGGCTACCAGCGGCTAGGCGTCGGCGACTACGTGATCAACTTCGGGCAGCTAGACGTCAACAACCGGTTCATGTTCGTTCAGCCGCAAGCACAGACCACGACCGTCTACCTCGCCACCGCCACGATGTTCAACCCGGGCTACACGAATGAACAGGGCATCGTGATCTGGAATCCCAACGGTCAGCCGATCGATTCCGCCTTCTTCGTTGCCGTCCTCTGACCCAGCGCCGCGGCGGCACCCTCGCTCGGGCACGAACGGAAGCCGGCCGGAACGGGACGCTCACCGGTGTTCGGAGCTAGGGCTCGTACCTACCGCACACGCCGAGGGCGCAGAGGGGGCGCGCGATCCGCGAACGCCCGCACCAGTGCGAGCGCCTGGCCCCGCTGCTCGCCGCCGAGCGCGGCCAGCGCCGCCAACGCGAGCTGCGCGTCCGCCACGGTCAGCCGCCTCGCCTCGAGCTCGAGCCGGCCGTGCCAGCGCACCGCCGCCCGCTCGAACCGGGCAAATCACCTTCGCCGCCTGCAGTTGCGTGGCACCCGGTGCGGGCTCGCCTCGACGCGTCTCGCGTAAGTCAGCCGGAGAAACCGCTCACGTTGACATGAAGCAGGAAGCCGTTGCCGTTGAACCCGGCGATCGACATCACCAGGCACTCCTTTCGGCCTGCCGGAGGACGCAGCGTGAGCGGTGTCGGAAACGAGGTGCCGACCTCGGGCTGGACGGCAAAGACGTCGACCGACCAAACGACGACCGGGACCGAGGGCGAGGTGTTGCAATCGGTCGCCGAGCCGGGAACATCCCAGCCGGCAATGGTCAGGCTGTCTTCCGAGGCCGCCGGCACCGGCGGGTAGGCGGTGACGAGCAGGGCGGTGATGTTGACCGCGGCGCTCGGGCCAGCCAGCGTTTGCGGCCCGCCGACGCCGAACAAACCGGTGACGTTCAACGGATTGGCCGGCGCGACCGACCGCGCACCGACTGTGCCGTCGACGGTCATCGGGCCGCCGGCATCACCGACGAGCAGCCGGCCGGCGTTGTCGACCTTCGCGATGTTGGCCGCGCTCGAAGGATCGACGATGTTCGTGGCTGCGCCGGTCACCTTGACGGTCGCGTAGGAGACACCGCTCGCCGCGAGCAAGAGCGCGAGGCAGGCGATGACGAGTGCAGGGCTTGGGCGAGACAGACGCATCCGAACACCTCCACGTCGGGGCGGGGACCGGCCACACTGACAGGCGTGAGGCCCCTCCGCCACCGTGCCACCACCAAACCGCGCATACGGGAGGGAGTCCGCCGACCCACTTGCGAGGTAATCGTCGTCAGGTGGCGTAGATCTCGGTGATCTCGCCTGGCAGCCAGATCCCGCCCTGTTCGAAAGCCGGTCGCAGAGCCATTGCTCGCCTTAGTCGACGACCCGTCGTCCCCGTCGTTGTGGGGACGCGGGGATGCCGGACGACTTCGATGCGCCCCGGCAGGTAGATGACGTCGCCGTCACGGTCGCGGCGCGGGACGAGCCGGTTGCTGCGCCGATCGAAAACCAGCTGCGGGACGCGAACGACCCTGCGATGGCTGCGGAGATGGTACTCCGCCACGTGCCAATAGAGGACGGGCCTGAGGTCGCGGTGGGCTCTGAGTGCTTGCTCGGGGCGGCGGTAGCTGCCCTGGTGGTATTCGGGGGCGAGTTGTCGTGGGGTGTGTTCGTGGCCTCGGGTTTGGGTGGGGGTTGGGTGGCAGCTGTCGAGGACGTCGCGGAGAGTCGCGAGCAGGATCCTCGTCCGCTCGAGGTCGCGTAGCTGCGTCACACACTCGTCTCATTGGGGGAAGCGGCACGAGCGTCGCGTGGTGCCCGCTTGGCGGGTCGCTTGCGAGTTCGCCGGTAGGCTCGAGCGCGGCTTCGCGGTTAGCGGCTGCTCGCGGCCCGCCGGTCGATGAGCGGGCTGGCCGCCTCTTGGCGTTCTCGTTCGCGCTGGTCGCGTTCGCGTCGCCAGCGGCGAGAGGCGGTTCCTTCCCGCACGCATCCGCGTGGTCGCGGCTGCTGTTAGCCTCGCCGAACGGTTTCGTTGGGGGAGAAGCGGCTGGAGTTCGGGGTTCTCGGCCCGCTCGAGGTCCGGTGCGAAGGAGTCCCGGTTTCGATCGAGGGGCGGGAGCAGCGGGTTCTGCTCGCGTTGTCGCTGCTGCTGGCGGGCGAGGTCGTGGGCGAGGCGCGCCTGATTCGAGCGCTTTGGCCCGAACCGGCGCCGGCGGACGCGGCCGGGCTCCTGGCGGCGCATGTCTCGAGGCTGCGGAGGACGCTCGCGGCTGTTGCGGGGTGCGAGTCCAGCGGGCCGAGGTGGAGGCCGCCCGACTACGTCTTCGAGCTGGGAGGTGCCGATCTCGACCTCGACCGGTTCCGCTCGCTGCTCGCCGAGGCGCGGCGGCTGCGCGAGCGCAAGCCGGCCGTGGCGGCGGCGTGCTACGAGCAAGCGTTGGCGCTTTGGCGCGGGCCGCCGTTCTCAGAGCTGCAGTCGGAGCCGCTCGCCAGGGCGGAGGTCGCGCGGCTCGAGCAGCTTCGCCTGGAGGCGCGTGACGGGCTGGTCGAGACGCGGCTGGCGGCGAAACAGGGTTCCGAGACGCTGATGCTGACGTTTTCGGGCGCGGACGCGCCCGCCCGGCCGGCGGAGAGGGAGCGGAAGGTCGTGAGTGTGCTGTTCTGTGACCTGGTCGGCTTCACGGCGGCCTCGGAGGCTGCGGACCCGGAAGAGGTGGAGGCGCGGCTTACGCCCTATTACGGTCGGGTAAGGCGTCGGGTCGAGGCGTTCGGGGGCACGGTGGAGAAGTTCATCGGCGACGCGGTGATGGCGGTCTTCGGGGCGCCGGTTGCATACGAGGACGACACTGAGCGGGCGGTCAGGGCCGGCCTTGCGATCCTCGAGACGATCGCCGACCTGAACGAATCGGACCCGGCGCTCGCATTGTCGGTGCGCGTGGGCGTGAACACCGGTGAGGCGCTCGTGTCGGTCGCCGCAGATCTCGAGCACGGCGTTGGACTCGTGGCGGGAGACGTCGTCAACACCGCGGCGCGGCTCGAGAGCGCGGCACCCACCGATACCGTGGTGGTCGGCGCCGCCACCTACCAGGCGACGCGCCACGTGTTCGACTACCGCCGCCTCGAGGATGTTCAGGTGAAGGGCAAGTCGGCGCCGCTCGCGCTCTGGAGGGCGCTCTCGCCGAGGGCGCGGTTCGGCTCCGACATTACGCGCACCCACGGGACGCCGCTGGTCGGCCGCGAGCTCGACCTGATGCTGCTGCGCGGCGCCTACGAGAAGGCGGTGCGAGAACGGTCGATCCGGCTGTCGACGATCGTCGGCGAACCCGGGATCGGGAAGAGCCGGCTGGTCGCCGAGCTGTTCTCGGAACTCGACGCCGGGCCCGGGCTCGTCAGCTGGCGGCAGGGCCGCTGCCTGCCCTACGGGGAAGGGATCACGTTCTGGGCGCTCGGCGAGCTCGTCAAGGCGCAGGCCGGGATCTACGACTCGGACTCGCCGGAGACGGCAAGCGCGAAGCTGGAGGCCGTGCTCCCCGACCGCGATCGACCGTGGTTGCGAGCGCGACTGCTGCCGCTGCTCGGCCTCGTGTCGACGCCCGTGGCGCGGCAGGAGGCGTTTACGGCCTGGCGTCGGTTTCTCGAATCGATCGCCGAGCAGGGGCCGGCGGTGCTCGTCTTCGAGGACATCCACTGGGCCGACGAACCGCTCCTGTCGTTCATCGAGCACCTCGCGGACTCGACAGAGGCCGTGCCGCTGCTCTTGATCTGCACCGCCCGCCCCCAGCTCTACGAGGCCCACCCGACCTGGGGCGCTGGACTCCCGAACCACACCGCGATCCGGCTGGCCCCGCTCTCGGAGCCGGAGACAACGCGACTGCTCTCGACGCTGCTCGGGCGGACGCTGCTTCCGGCAAAGACCCAGCAGCTTCTCCTCGATCGCTCGGGAGGCAACCCTCTCTACGCGGAAGAGTTCGTACGCATGCTCGCAGACAGCGGCAGCCTCGACGCGCGCGGGAACGTCGCCCTCGACTCCGCCGTGCCGGTTCCCGGCTCGTTGCAGGCGCTGATCTCCGCGCGCCTCGACACGCTCCCGCGCGAACGGAAGCGTCTCCTCCAAGACGCGGCCGTGATCGGAAAGGCCTTCTGGGTCGGAGCCGTCGCGGCGCTCGGCCACGGCGACGACGAGCAGGCAGAGCAGGCCTTGCACGAGCTGGCACGCAAACAGCTTGTCCGGCGCGCCCGACACTCCACGCTCGAAGGCGAGGCGGAATACGGCTTCTGGCACATCCTGATCCGGGACGTCGCCTACGCGCAGATCCCACGCGCGGAACGCGCGGACCGCCACCGCCGAGCCGCCGAGTGGCTCGAGCAGAAGGCGGCCGGCCGCCTGGAGGACGTCGCCGAGGTGATCGCCCACCACACCGGCGAGGCGCTCGCCCTCGCCGAGGCGAGCGGCGACCGCACGCTCGCTCGCACACTGGCCCCGACCGCGGCGCGGTTCGCGCTGCTCGCCGGCGAGCGAGCCCTTGGGCTCGACACCGACAAGGCGCTGAAGCTCCTTGCGCGAGCACGGACCCTCACCGCCGAAGACGACCCCGGCTTCCCGATCGTTCTCTCCAGATGGGCCGAGGCGGCACGCCAATCGGGCCGACACCGCGAAGCAGTCGCCGCGCTGGAGCGGGCGATCAGCCTGTTCCTCGAGCAGGACGACGTGCGGCACGCCGGAGAGGCGCTCGCGACACTGTCGAGCGTCCGGTTCATGCTCGGCGAACCGGACCACATCGCGGCCGCCGAGCAGGCCGTGTCGCTGCTCGAGGCCGAACCGGGGACCGAACTCGTCGCCGCACTCGGCGCGCTCGCCTATACCCAGATCGTGGCCGGCGCGTCTGCGCCAGCGGTCGACACCGCTGGCCGGGCGATCGCCCTCGCGCACCGGCTCGGCCTTCCCGAGCCGGGCCAGGCGCTCGGCGCCCGCGGCGTCGCCCGCTGCTTCCGGGGCGACCTGGACGGCCTCACCGAGATGCGGCGAGCCCTCGACCTGCTGATCGGCGAGGGGCGAGGCAGAGACGCCGCCACGCTCTACTGCAACCTCGCCTCCGTGCAGTGGCTGATCGACGGTCCAGCCGACGCACTCGCGACCTACGAGCAAGCCCAGGCGTTCGCACAGGCGCGCGGCCTCAGCGAACCGGCACGGTGGTGCGCTGAGATCAGAGCCCAGGTGCTCCTCGAGCTAGGACGGCTGGACGAGACGCTCGACCAAGCGACCGCGATCGCGCCCGCCCTGACCGCCGGCGGCGACCTCGCAAGCCTCTGCAGCATGCGCGCATCCGAGGCAAGGGCGCTCGCCGAGCAGGGAGGCGACGACCGTCCAGCAGCCGAGGAGGCGCTGCGGCTCGCCCGCGAGAGCGACGACCCCTTACAGCTCGCCGTGGCCGCGACCGCGGCCGCTCCCGCCCACGTCGACGCCGGACAGATCGAGGCAGCCCGATCGCTGCTGTCCGAGATCGCCGACGCGGACATCCACGACGACCCCGACCGCTACGGCCTCCGGCTGCCCGCGCTGCTGCGGGCGGCGTTCCGGACCGGCGACCCGGAGCTGATCGCCCGACTCGCGGCAGACGTCCCGGCGACGCTCGCGGTTCAGCAGCACGCCCTCGCCGTCGCCCAGGCGCTCAGCGCCGAGGCCGTCGGCGACCACGCTCGCGCGGCCGACCTCCACGCGAAAGCAGCCGCCGCCTGGGCTCTCTTCGGCGACGTCCTCGAGCATGCCCACGCCCTGCTCGGCGAGGGCCGCTGCCGGTCAGCTGCCTCCGCCCCTGCCGACGCTCCGCTCCACCTCGCCCGCGCCCTCTTCTCCGAAATGGGCGCAGCCCCGCGTGTCGCCGAGTGTGAAAGGTTGATATCCGCGACGAGGACCGAACCGGGCCTGGAAATCAACGGACAAAGGCCCGAGCAGCGGGAGCTGCCGATGTCACACCCGCCGCAGAGCCCTCCGCCAATCTGACCGGATCAGCAACCGCGCACGCGCCAACGACAACCCTACCGCACAGACTTCTCGGCACAGCTCATCCTCAACTTCGTCCTTCTGACGCGCATCCCGCCGAACGCACTAGGGCTCCGGCCAGAGGTTCCGCGGATTCCGCGGCGAGCCCCCGAGCTCGAGCGGGATCAGGTGATCCTCCTCGAAGTTCCCCAGCCGGCCGTTCCGAACGCCGTAAAGGCCCAGTTGCCGCCGGGCGGGTCACCGTTGCGAGGCGATTGCGTGGTGTTCGCGCGGTGGGCGCGGCGTGGCTTGCTCGCCGGGGTGCTGCTTGTTGTTGTCGCTGTTGCTGTCGCGGCTTCGCCGGTTGCTGAAGCGCCCGCCTTCGACCCTTTGGTGTTCGTGGATCCTCTGATCGGGACCGACGGACGCGGTAACACGTTCCCGGGGGCGGATGTGCCGTTCGGGATGGTTCAGTTCAGCCCGGTGACGGTCGCCGGTGGCCCTGGCGGCTACCGGTATTCAGAGGCGAGGCTGCGTGGGTTCGCAGTCACCAGGCTGAGCGGCATGGGGTGCACGAATTACGGCGACCTGCCGCTGCTACCGACGACGGGGCCGCCGCGGGTCTCGCCGGCGAGCACGCCACGGCGGTTCACGGCAGGCTTCTCACACGCAGGGGAGACGGCCCGTCCGGGCTCCTATCAGGTGCAACTGCGCTCCGGGATTTCCGCGGCGTTGACGGTGACGACTCGTACCGGCCTCGCCGTCTTCAGCTACCCCGGTTCGGTCGGCCAGGGCACGCTGCTACTCAATCCATCCGGCGCGGCGAATGCCGAGACCGCGACGATTCGCCGGCTCGGCGCCCGCCGGGTGGTCGGCTCGGCGACGAGCGCGGCCTACGGTGGCGCCTGCGGGCACCCACGCAGCGGGTACACCGTCTATTTCGCGCTGGTCTTCGATCGTCCCGTGCGCTCGTTTGGCACCTGGACAGGAGGGCGGCTTGCACCCGGTGGGCGGGCAGTCGCGGGCCGAAAGGTCGGCGCCTACCTCAGCTTCGATACCCGGCGCAACGCGTCTGTGCGAGTGAAGGTCGGCGTGTCCTTCGTCAGTGTTGCGAACGCGCTACTCAATCTCGAGCGCGAGGGGCGGAGTTGGAGCTTTGCCGCAGTGCAGGCGCGGGCGCGCTCGCGCTGGCAGCGACTCCTCGCCCAGGTTCGCGTGCAGGGCGGGTCGCCGACCGACGAGCGGGTCTTCTACACCGCGCTCTACCACTCGCTGCTTGATCCGAGCGTGTTCAGCGACGCGAACGGCCAGTACCTGGGCCGAGACGGCAGCGTCCACGCCGCGCAGGGCTATACGCGCTACACGAATTTCTCCGGTTGGGACATCTACCGCTCGCAGATCCCGCTGCTCGCCCTACTCGCGCCGCGGGAGACAAGCGACATGATCCGTTCGCTCGTCGCCGACGGAGCAGAGGCGGGACGGCTCTCGAGGTGGCTGCTTGCGAACCTCGAGACGGGGATGCTCGTCGGCGACCCCACGGACACGATCATCAGCGGAGCCTACGCCTTCGGCGCACGCGACTTCGACACCGGTCTGGCGCTCCGCGAGATGCTGCTCGGCGCAACCGCTCCCCAGCCCCCCGCGACGGCCAGCCCACGCGGCCACCTCGAACGGCCCGCGCTGGCCCAGTACCTGGCCCGCGGCTACGTCGCCGGAGCGCCCGCCACAACCCTCGAGTACGCGGTCGCCGACTTCGCGATCTCACAACTCGCAGCCGCTCTCGGCGATGCGGGCGACGCCACGACCTTCCTCGCCCGCTCCGGCAACTGGCAGAACACCTTCAACCGCCAAACAGGGTTCGTCGAGCCGCGCCTCGGCGACGGCAGCTACCCCACCGATTTCGACCCAAGATCGAGACGCGGCTTCGTCGAAGGGGACGCCTGGCAGTACACATTGATGGTGCCCCAGGACATGGGCGACCTCCTCAACACGATCGGACCGGCCGGGACGCTGATCCCAAGACTCGACGGCTTCTTCTCGAAGCTGAACGCGGGGCCGCAAGCAGCTAACGCCTGGCTCGGCAACGAGCCAAGCTTCGCCACCCCCTTTGCCTATCTCTGGATCGGTGCCCCGACACGCACGCAAGCGATCATCCAGCGCGCACTCAAGACCCTCTTTTCCCCCGAACCGAAGGGGCTCCCAGGCAACGACGACCTTGGCGCGACCTCGGCCTGGTACGTCTGGGCCGCGCTCGGCCTCTACCCAGCGATTCCAGCAGTCGCAGGCCTCGCCGTCATCGGCCCCCACTTCTCCCACGTCACGATCACACTCGGCACTGGCAAGCAGATCAAGATCGTCGCCTCCGGCAAAGGGCCCTACGTCCAAACCCTCACCATCAACCACCTCCCCGACAACAACAGCTGGCTCCCGCTCAGCACCATCGCCGGCGGCGCGCGGCTCGGCTTCAAGCTCAGTCCAATGCCCACGCCGTGGGCAACCACCCCCGAGTCAGCACCGCCCTCCTTCCACCCGACTAGCACGACCGGCTAGAACCGTGCCCGCTCGGTCGTGCCGGGAGTGAAGAGGAGGGGCGGTCGGATGCCGGCCGGGCTTTCGAGCGGCCCGCTGATCGGCTCGAGCGCGCCATTGGCGACGAGCTCGACGAGTTTTGCGTGCGCGGCCTCGGCGGTGGTCCCGAGCAGGCGGCGTTGCAGCGTCTGCTCGTCGCGTAAGAGGCCGACGAGGAGATGTTCTGGGCCGATGTAGTCGAGCCCGAGCGCGCGGGCTTCTTCCCGCGCCATCTCCACCACCCGGACGGCGCGGTCCGTGAGTAGTTCAAGCACGGCCGCTTCCTGTCTCGAGAACGCGGGCGTGTCCTTGGTCTGGGTGGCCGCCGACAGTCCAGCTGCCGTCGGCGGTCCGGTAGAGGGCGAAGGCCGGGCGATCTGGGAAGGAACGTGGACTCGCGCTGGCCGGTAGACGGGGTGGCGGGCTCTTGAGGGCATCCTCGTCCGGCAGCCAGGAAGGCCCACGCTCGTGGGCCTTCCTGCGTCGACGGGGCTGCGTTGAGCCGAGCTGCTCGCGACGCTCGACCAATCGAGTCTCGGTCAGCGCCGACGGCGTTACCCGACGCGTGTCCAGCGGCCCGCCCAGACCGCCTTGCGGTAGCGGCACGGGTCGTTTCCGGCGACGCTCAGCGTCAGCGTCTTGTCGGTGACGGCCCAGCGGTAGGTGGCGGCGCCGACACCGGGGCCGCACCACCAGCCGCCTTCGCGGTCGGTGTCGTGGAGGACGCGGAAGGTGACCGCGCCCTGGACGTGGAAGGAACCGGAACCCGGCGTCCAGGCGGCATCGATCAGCCAGCCGTGGCCGGTGTGGAGGCTCGAGCCCGGGCCCGTGCCCGGAACGAACGCGCCGGGGAAGCGCGCCTGGATCCAGCGCTTGTCGAAGGTCAGCCTGTAGCTGCCGGACGGCAGCTCCTCGCCCGCGGGCAGAGGCTGGTAGGAGCTCGTGTCGACGTCGCGCTGCCAGCTGCCGGCGAGCGCCGCCGGGGGCTCCGGCGCAGGCAGGACGCGCGCGCGAAGCGCGTCGGTCGCGCTCTGCCCGTTCGACGCGAGCGCGTGGACGGCGAAGGTGTGCAGCCCGGGCGTGAGCCAGGAGGTCACGAGCGCCTCGCCGTCGTCGCCATAGCTGTAGGGCGCCTTGTGCTCGATCCAGCGGACCTTGCCGTCGATCAGGAAGTCGACCTCCTCGACCTGCGCCGGCGGCAGGCTCGGGTGGGCGAGCCACGGGATGCGCTCAGGCAGCACGGTCTTGCCGTCGAGCGTCGAGCCGACTGTGAGCTGACGCCCGCCGGCGGCGGCCGGGAGCGCGATCAGGAGCGAGACGAAGGCGAGAACGAGGCTTGCACGAGTCGCGCGCACGGCGGCTCCTTTCTCTCGCGGGACTTGACGCGGAGAGCACGCGAGAGGCGCCTTGCAGAAATCTGGAAAACGGCTTGCCGCGGTGCTTTGCTTGCGCGATGGAGTTCGGCGTCCTTGGTCCGATCGAGGTCCGGCGCGACGGCGAGCCGCTTCCGCTCGGCGGGCCGAAGCAACGCGGTCTTCTGGCGATGCTGCGTCTGCACCCGAACGAGGCGGTCTCTCGCGACCGCCTGATCGAGGCGCTGTGGGGCGAGCGGCCGCCGCCCCGCGTCGACCAGTCGCTCGACAGCTACGTCTCCCGGCTGCGGCGCGCTGTCGGGCAGGACAGGCTGCGCCGGCAGCCGCCGGGATACGTGCTGAGGGTCGAGCCGAACGAGCTCGACGTCGACCGGTTCGAGGGCCTCGTCTGCCGTGCGCGCGAGCAGCTCGCGAAGGGCGAGGCGAGGGCCGCCGGGCAGACGCTTGTGGCGGCGCTCGGTCTGTGGCGGGGGCCGGCGCTCGCCGACGTCCTCTACGAGCCGTTCGCGAGTCCGGAGGCGGCGCGGCTCGAGGAGCGGCGCCTGCTCGCGGTCGAGGATCAGATCGAGGCGGAGCTCGTCGCAGGTGCGGGTGCGGAGCTCGTTCCGAGGCTCGAGCGGCTTGCGGCGGAGCATCCGCTGCGCGAGCGCCTCCTGGCGCAGCTCATGCTCGCGCTCTACCGCGCGGGCCGCCAGGGCGAAAGCACTCGCGGCACTGCAGGAAACGCGCAAGCGGCTTGCCGCGGAGCTCGGGCTCGAGCCGGGGCCGGAGCTGCGCGAGCTCGAGCGGCGAATCCTCCGGCACGACCCGGCGCTTACGGCCCACCCGCCGCGGATCGCCGACCGGCTTTCCCGCCGGCATGCTGTCCCAGCTCTCGCCGCCGCGGCGGCCGTGGGGATCGCCGCGATCGCGAGCGTGCTGGCGGCGAGCGGCGCGGGGGGCGAGCGGGGCCGGACGAGCGCAAGCACGCGGATCGTCGAGATCGGCGGCCGGTCTGCCGCGGTCGCGGCGGAGATCCCACTGACGAGCGTTCCGGGTGCCGCCGCCGTGCGAACGGACTCGGTCTGGGTGGCGGAGCCGAACGAGGAGACCGTCGTCCGCGTCGATCCCGTCTCCGGGAGCGTGGTCGACCGGGTCCGGGTCGGCGGTCAGCCGGCGAGCGTCGCGAGCGGCGGCGGGGCGATCTGGGTCGCGAGCACCGTCGGCGGCACGATCCGGCGCGTCGACCCGACGACCGACACGGTCACGCAGACGATCGCGCTGGGCGGGGCCGACGTCTCGGGGATCGCGTTCGGGAGCGGCCGGCTGTGGGTCGCCGACGCGACGGATCGCGCGCTGCTCGAGGTCGACCCGGCCAGCGGAGCCGTTCGGCGCACGGCGACCCTCGATCTCACCCCGTCCGCGCTCGCGGTCGGTCTCGGCGCGGTCTGGGTCGCGGGCTACGACGAAGGCGTGGTCGCGCAGATCGACCCGGCCTCGGGCGAGACGATCGCGACGATCAGGGTCGGCCAGGGCCCGGCCGCGCTCGCCGTCGGCGAGGGCGCCGTCTGGGTCGCGAACGACCTCGACTCCACGGTCTCGAGGATCGACCCGCGCACCGGCGCGGTCGCGGCCGCCGTCCCGGTCGGGAGTGGCCCCCAGTCGATCACGGTCGCCGGCGGCTCGGTCTGGGTCGCGAGCGCCTACGCCGGACCGTGTCGCGGATCGACCCGCGCCGGAACGCCGTCGCCGGCACCGTCGCTCTCAGCGGCCGCCCGGCGGCGCTTGCCGCGGCAGCGGACGGTCGCATCTGGGTCGGCGCCGCGGCCGGCGTCTCACACCGCGGCGGGACGCTCCGGCTCGTGCGGACCGGGAGGTTCGACCTCGATCCGGCGGCGCTGCCGAACGTCGCGCTCGCGTTCTCGCGGCTCCTCTACGACGGGCTCGTCGGGTTCGAGGTCGCGCCCGGGCCGGCAGGGCTTCGTCTCGTCCCCGACCTCGCGCTCGCCATCCCGGTGCCGACCGACGGCGGCAGACGTACACGTTCAGGCTGCGGCCGGGGATCCGCTACTCGAGCGGCCGGCCGCTCCGTGCGAGCGACTTCCGCCGCGGCATCGAGCGCCTTTTCCGTGTCCGCTCGCACGGCGTGTCCTTCTACGCCGGCCTCGTCGGTGCAGCCGCGTGCGAGCGGCAGCCGGGCTCCTGCGACCTCTCGCGCGGTGTCGCCGCCGCCGACGGCGCGGGGACGGTCGCGTTCCACCTGAGCGCCCCCGATCCGGACTTCCTCTACAAGCTGACCGTCTCCGGGTTCGACGCTCCCATCCCACCGGGCACGCCGAACCGGATCGTCGCTGCGGCCTCCGTCCCGGCGACCGGGCCGTACACGGTCGCGGCCGCCGGCGAGCGCGAGCTTCGGCTCGTTCGCAACCCATCCTTCCACGATTGGTCGCACGCCGCGCAGCCGGACGGCAAACCGGACGAGATCGTCTGGCGCTACGACGGCTCGTTTGCCGAGGAGGTTCGTGACGTCGAGGCGGGGCGGGCCGACTGGATCTTCGGCCTCCTCGCCCCGGAGCAGCTCCGCCGGCTCGAGCTCCGGTTTCCCGGCCAGCTGCGCGTGAAGCCGTCGTTCCTGGTCGAGTTCTTCCCGCTGAACACGCGCCGGCCGCCGTTCGACGACGTCCGCGTCCGCCGCGCACTCAACTTCGCGATCGACCGCGGCAAGATCGCGCGCATGTACGGCGGCGCGGCGGTCGCCGTCCCGCACTGCCAGCCGCTCACGCCGGGCATGCCGGGCTACCGGCCCTACTGCCCGTACACGGCGCGGCCGGGGGCGAGCGGCTCGTGGCACGCACCGGACATCGCGCGTGCGTGGGAGCCCGTCGTGGCGTCCGGCACGCGCGGCGAGCGGATCGACGTCTGGGGGACGACCGACGGCTTCGTCCCCACCGGCGTTCCAACCTATGCGGCGTCGGTCCTGCGGTCGCTCGGTTACCGGACAGAGCTCCACCTCGTCCCCTCGACGAGCATCTCGCCGGCGCAGCGCGCTCGGTTCCAGATCTCGGTCGACGGTGACTGGCTGCCTGCGTATCCGCGTCCCTCGGCGTACCTTCCGCAGTTCTTCGGCTGCCACGGCGGCACGAGCAACGGGTACGTCTGCAACCCGCGCCTCGACCACGAGATACGGGCGGCGGGCGCGCTCCAGCTGACGGACGCCGGCAAGGCCGCCGCCCTCTGGACGCGTATCGACCACGAGATCGTCGACCAGGCGTACTGGGTGACGACCGTGAACGGCCACGGGCCGGAGTTCGTCTCCCGGCGGTTGCGGAACTACCAGTACAGCCCCGTCGGCGACTTCATCGCAGACCAGGTCTGGCTCCGCTGATCGGATGGCAGGCCGGGAAGGCTCGTTCGTGCGCTTCCCGGTCTGTCGATCCTGATTCACCGCCGTGTCACGTGGAGCAGCCGAAGCAGTCGTCGGGGACGTTGTGCTTGATCGGCGTGTTCCTCAGCGTGACCGGCTCGGTCGTGTAGAGACCGCCACCGTGGGTGTCGAGACCGTCGCTCGCCGTGAGCGTGTTGTGGGTCACGCTGCTGTCCCTGAGCGTGAGCTGCACCGGCGGGCCGTCGGGCACCACGCCGTTCCAGATTCCGCCGCCGTGCGCGAAGCCGGAGGGGCCGCTCGCGCGGCCGCTGTTGTCGCGGACGGAAACCCGCCGCAGCTCGAGCGTGCCGCCGTTCAGGATGCCGCTGCCTTCGACCGTTGCGTCTCCCGCGTATGCGGTGCTGCGCGCGACGTTGCGGCTGACGACGCTGTCGGTGATCACGACCCCCTGGTCGGCCACGGCGTCGAGCCCCCCACTGTGCGCCGACGCCGTTCCGGCCTGCGCGGCGGCCGAGACTCGGTTCTGCGTGATCAGTGTCCTCGCGATCGCCGCTGGCCCCTCGACCTCGATCGCGCCGCCGTCGACGACGACGTCGCTGGCGCCGGTAGCGGTCACACGATTCTCGCTAACGGTGCTGTCGCTGAGCGTGAGCGTGCCGTCGTCGTCGATGCCACCGGCGAACGCGATCACGTCGACCCCGGAGCCCGAGGCGACGACGCTGTTCCGCGTGATGGCGCTGTCGCGGATCGTGACCTTCGTGCTGTCGTCGCCGCCGATCTTGATCCCGCCGGCCTGGCCTATGCCGCTGCAGGGGTCGTCGCTTCCGACCGCCGTGGTGTAGTCGACGGTGTTCGCGTCGACGACGCTGTCCTCGATCGCGAGCGTGCTGCCGAGCCGGGTGAAGACGCCGCCGCCGGCGGCGAAGCGGCCGTTCGGCGCGGTCACGCGGGCGACGTTGCCGCGGACGACGCTGTCGCGGATCGTGAGGCTCGCGAAGCGCTCGTTCATGACGCCGCCGCCGTCCGCGTCGCTCGTCACTTCCGATCCGGCCGCGTTGTCCGTCACCTGGACGTCGTCGAGCGTCATCGTGCCGTCGTTGTCGATGCCGCCCCCGCTCGCGCCCGCGAAGGGGTGGTCTCCGCAGCCCGAGATCACCGAAGCCGGTGCGGCCCGGTTGCCGGTGACGACGCTGTCGGCGATCGTGACGGTGGCGCCGAGGCCGCCGCTCGAGGGCGGGACCCAGACGCCGCCACCGTGGACGTAGCCGTCGAGGACGGGTGCGGTGTTCAGGCCGCCGGTGATCGTGAGCCCGGAGATCGAGACGGTCGGCTCGGCGTCCGCGCCGGCGACGCCGATCGTGAGGACGGGGCCGCCGCCGTCGACGACGGTTGCGCCAGCGCCGGCGCCCTTCAGCCGCAGGCTCCTGTCGATCGTGATCCCGCCGTCGTACGTCCCTGGGCGGACGACGATCGTGTCGCCGTCCTGCGCCGCGTCGACGGCTTCCTGGATCGTGGCGTAGCAGCCGGTCTTCGCACCGACGCAGAGCGTCGTGGTGACGGTGCCGCCGGCGGCGTCGGCGGCAGCCGCGACGACGACGATCACCAGTGCAACGAGGTAGACCTTCATCGAAGCCTCCTTCCGGTGCCGCTTCAGCGGCAGCCGTAGCAGTCGTCGGGGGCGTTGTGGTCGATCGCGGCACGGGTACTGAGAAGCGGGAAGCCGGCGGTGTAGACGCCCGCTCCCTGGAAGGCGAGGCCGGCGCTTCCGGCGAGCCGGTTGCCCGTGACGGTGACGTCGGTGAGCGTGAGCTTCGGCTTCGGCACGTGGAAGACGAGGCCGTTGAAGATCCCGCCTCCGTGGGCCCAGCCTTCGGGGCCGGTCGCCTCGCCGAGGTTGTCGGTGATCTGGACGTTGCGCAGCTCCAGCGGGCCGTTGTTCGCGAGTCCCACGCCCTCGATCTCGGCCGTTCCCGTCTTGCTCGACGCGCGGACGACGTTGCCGCTGATGACGCTGTCGGTGACGACGCCTGCGCGCGGGCCGCCGACGAACGTGTTGACGAAGGCAATGCCGAGCGCGCGTCCGGAGGCGCTCGACACGGTGACGCGGTTGCCGATCACGCGCGTGTGATCGATGGCCGCGTAGCTGCCGACCTCGAGGCCGCCGCCGGTGCCGCCTTCGGGCGAGTCTCCGACGGTGGCGGTCACGGAATTGCCGCTGATCAGGCTGTTGCTGAGGATGAGCGGGCTCGCGGTGACGAGAAGCGCGGAGTCGAAGCCGACGGCCTTCGCCACCGGCGCCGAGACGATCACCCGGTTGCCGCTGAGGGTGGCGTGATCGATCGTCGCGGAGCCGGCGTTCGCGACGTGGATCCCGCCCGAGTGAGCGCTCAGGTCGCTCACGCTCGAGGGGTAGCCGGTCGTCAGGCTGGCGGTGTTGCGGCTGATCGAGCTGCGATGGATGTCGAGCGTGCCGCGGCGGTCGACGTAGATGCCGCCGCCGGCGGCGAGCCGGCCGTTCGGCTTCGCGGCAGCGGCGACGTTGCCGCTGACGACGCTCGCCTGAAGCGCGAGGCTGCTGCCGTCCTCGCCGAGGATGCCGCCGCCGTCCGCCTGCGCGGTGACGGGCCCGGCCGCCACATTGCCGGTGACGTGGGTTCGAATCAGCGTGAGCGTCCCCCAGTTGTCGATGCCGCCGCCGCCGGCCTGCGCGAACGGACACGCGCCGGACGGGCATTTCGCGACTACGCTCGGGACCGCGACCCGCGGCTCTGCGCGGTTACCGGCGACGACGCTGTCGCTGATCGTCACCGTCGCGCCCTCGCCCGGCCCGTCCGGGGTCGACGGCAGGATCTCGACGCCGCCGCCGAGTGCGGTTGCCCGGAGATAGCCGGGGCCGCAGGTCGGGATGTCGGCTCCGCAGCGCCGGGACGGATTCCTCGTCGTCAGCCCGCCCGTGATGGTGAGCCGCTCGATCGACACGCGGACGCTGCCGGGCGTGATCGTGACGACCGGCCCGCCGCCGTTGACGATCGTCGCGCCCGCGCCGGCTCCGACGAGCGAGACGCTCTTCCTGATCGTGATTCCGCCCGCGAACTTGCCCTTCCCGATCGTGACGGTCGCGCCCGGCGGAGCCTTGTCGAGCGCCGCCTGGATCGTCCGTAGGCAACCGGCGCCGCTGCCGACGCAGACGGTCGCGGGCTCCCGACGCGAAGCGAGCGCCGGCAGCGCGAGGGCGACCACGAGCGCGAAGCCGCCTCCCGCGACCAACAGCCTTCTCATTCCGATCCTCCTTCCTCCCCGGCCGGGCGCACCCAGACGGTCTCGATCACGCGTTCGCACGGCATCCCCGCCTGCTCGCTCGCGCGCTTCACGTTCTCGCGCGACGAGGACTCGAAGATGCAGAGCACGAGCTCGTCGGCCGGGAGGTAGAGCGCTGCCCGGAAGACCGTTCGGCTCTCGTCGCCGGCGCGGCCGATCGCGAGGCGAAGCGTCTCCTCCGTCACGCCGGGCCAGAAGCATTTGGCCGTGTACAGCACGCCGGAGAGCGTCGGCGACGGCTATCCCAGGGCTGTCCCAAGCGCGTCCCGCGCCCTTGGCAGCGCCGCCTCGAAGACCGAAACTTCTGCGTAGCGACGATGCATGCGCGCCGCCTCGAGTTCCGGATCCTCGGTCCGCTCAGCGTCCGGGTGGACGGCGTCGCCGTTGCGGCCGGGGGGCCGAAGCAGCGCGCGCTGCTCGCGCTGCTCCTCCTGAGCGCGAACCGCGTCGTCTCGCGCGAGCGGCTCGTCGAGGAGCTCTTCCCGGAGCAGAGCGTCAACTCGGCCGACCACGCGCTGCGGAACCACGTCTCGCGGCTGCGCAAGGTGCTGAGCCCCTCGTCGGCTGACGAGCCGCGTCTCGTCGCGCGCCCGCCGGGCTATCTGTTGAGGGTCGAGCCCGGCGAGCTCGATCTCGAGAGCTTCGAGCGCGCCGCCGCGGAGGGACGCGAGGCGCTCGCCTCCGGAGACGCGGCGGGCGCGGCGTCCGCGCTGCGGGCGGCCGAGGCGCTGTGGCGAGGACGGCCGCTGGCCGATCTCGAGTTCGAGCGGGTCGGGCGGGTCGAGGCCGAGCGGCTCGAGGAGCTGCGGCTCGCGGCCATCGAGGAGCGGACCGACGCCGAGCTCGCGCTCGGGCGCCACCTCGCGCTCGTCCCCGAGCTCGAAGCGCTCGTCGCCGAGTACCCGTTCCGCGAGCGCTTCCGGGCGCAGCTGATGCTCGCGCTCTACCGCTGCGGCCGCCAGGCGGAAAGCCTCGACTTCTACCGGCGGACGCGCGAGCTCCTCGACGAGGAGCTCGGGCTCGAGCCGGCGGTCGAGCTGCAGCAGCTCGAGCGGGCGATCCTCGTCCAGGACCCGGCGCTGGAGGTCGCGGTCGAGCGGCGCTCCCCGCCGGGGCCGCTCTCACCCGAGCCCATCTGTCCGTTCAAGGGACTCGCGCCGTTCGAGGCGGCGGACGCGCCGTTCTTCTTCGGGCGTGAGCGGCTGGTCGACGAGCTCGTGCCGCGGCTTCAGGACGGGCCGCTCCTCGCGATCAGCGGCCCGTCGGGGATCGGCAAGTCGTCGCTGCTTCGCGCCGGGCTCCTGCCGAGGCTGTCCGAGGGCGGACGCGCGGTCGTGATGCGGCCCGGCGAGCGCCCGGCTGCCGAGCTCGTCCGTGCCCTCGGCTCGCCGCTCCCGGAGGCGCTGGCACGCGGCCGGCTCGTGCTCGCGATCGACCAGTTCGAGGAGGCCTTTTCGGCGGCCGTCGCCGAGACCGAGCGCACCGCGTTCTTCGACGCGCTCGTCGAGGCGGCGTGGGATCCCGGGAGCCGCGGGAGGATCGTGCTCGCGCTCCGCGCCGACTTCTTCGGGCGCCTCGCCTCGCACACGGAGCTCGCCGACCTCGTCGACGCGAACCACGCCTTGATCGGCCCGATGACCGCGTCCGAGCTCAGGCGTGCGATCGAGGGCCCGGCCGAGCGCGCGGGACTCAGCGTCGAGCCGGCGCTCGCCGACGCGCTCGTCGACGACGTGGCCCGCGAGGCCGGCGGGTTACCTCTGCTCTCGACGGCGCTGGTCGACCTCTACGACGAGCGCGAGGGGCGCGCGCTGACGCTCGAAAGCTACAAGCGGACCGGCGGCGTCCGCGGCGTCGTCGGCCGCCACGCGGAGGCCGCTTTCAGCGGGCTCGACGAGGCAGGCCAAGCCGTCGCGAAGGCGATCCTGCTGCGGCTCGTCGAAGCCGACGGCGACGAGGCGTTCATACGGCGGCGCGTCGCGCGCAAGGAGCTCGACGTCGAGGCCGACGAGGGCGTCGAGCAGGTGCTTGCGACGCTCGTGGAGCGGCGGCTGCTCGTCGCCGACGACGGCAGCGTCGAGCTCGTCCACGAGGCGCTGATCGAGCAATGGCCCCGGCTCGCCAGCTGGCTGGAGGAGGACGTGCACGGGCGGCGTCTCCACCGACACGTGACGCAGGCGGCGTCGGAGTGGCTGGCATCCGGCCGCGATTCGAGCGAGCTCTACCGGGGCGCGCGGCTCGCGGCGACGGTCGAATGGCTCGAGGCCGAGCAGCCCGCCTTGAACCGGCTCGAGCGCGAGTTCGTGGAGGAGAGCCGCGCCGCCTTCGCCCGCGAGGCGGAGCGCCAGCGCCGCATGAACCGACGGCTGCGCGGCCTCCTCGCTGCGGCGGTCGCGCTGCTGCTCGCAGCGCTCGCAACGGGAGCTGTCGCGATGCACGAGCGCGGGACGGCGCGAAGCCAGGCGACGGCAGCGATCGCCCAGCGTCTCGGCGCGCAGGCGCTCGTGGAGCCGCGCCTCGACCGCGCGCTGCTGCTCGCGCGCGCGGGTGTCGATCTCGACGACTCCGTCGCGACGCGCAGCAGCCTGCTCGCGAGTCTCCTACGCAGCCCGGCTGCGGTGGCCGTCCTGCGCGGCGGCGGCGCCCGGATCCTCGACGACGCGCTCACCCCCGACGGGCGGACGCTCGTCACCCGCGGCGACAACGGCAGCGTCGCGTTCTTCGACACGCACTCGCTCGGGGAGCGAGGACCGCGCGTCTCGACCGGCGGGCTGATCAGCTACTGCGGCGCGATCGTCCGTCCCGTCCGAGCCGTGGCGTTCAGCTCCGACGGCCGAACCCTGGCCGTCGGCGACAGCGACGGAAAGCTCGGGAAGCTCCTCCTCGTCGACACGCGGACGCACCGTACCCGCGCCGTCGTCGGCTCGCAGAACGCCGTGGTCGCGGACGTCGCCTTCGCGCCCGACCGCCGCCGGCTCGTCACCGGCGAGCCCGTCTCGTGCCGCTTCTCGCCGCCCGACGAGGTGATCGTCGCCCGCCGGGTCACGGACGGACGGGCGCTCCGCCGCTCGCCCGTGATCCACGGCGGCCGTCTCGTCGGGTTCACGAGCGACGGGCGCTCGCTCCTCGTCACGAGCGGCGAGCAGCGCTCGCTCCTGCTCGACGCGCAGACGCTCGAGCCTGTGCGGTCGTTCCCGATCTCGGGCGCCGCGGCGCTCTCCCCCGCCGGGAATCGGGCGGCGTTCGGCCGCGACGACGGGAGCGTGATCGTCGTCGACCTGCGCACGGGGGCGCAGCGGCCGATGTCGCGCCGCGCGGCGGGCCGCGTCCTCGCCCTCGCCTTCAGCCGCGACGGCAACGTGCTCGCGTCGACGTCGGACGACGGCAGCGTCAGCGTCTGGGACGTGCCGACGCGGAGCCTCCGGGAACGCCTCGTCGGGCACTCCGGCGCGGCTCTGGGCCCGCTCTTCGCGCAGGACGGCGCCACGCTGTACACCGGGTCGAGCGACGGCAGCGCGATCGTCTGGGACGTCCGCGGCGAGCGCCGACTCGGGCGGCCGTTCCGGTTCGATCCGATCCCTGCAGCGGGCGAGGGGCTCCACGTCCCGGCGGAGAACGCTTCGACGGCGGTCGCGACGAGTCCCGACAACAGCCTCTTCGCGACCTCGCCCGCGCCGGGGCGCGTGACGCTGTGGCACGTCGGCGACGAGACGGTGCTCGCCGACCTGCGCGGACCGTTCGGCTACGTCGTCTCGCTCGCGTTCAGCCACGACGGGCGGCTCCTCGCGGCGACAGGGAACGCGCCGAATACCGTCGTCTGGAACGTCGCGACGAGGAAGATCGTGCGGATCCTGCGCTCGCCCGTCCGCGCCGGCGCCGCGGGCGTCGCGTTCTCGCCCGACGACGACCTGGTTGCGACTTCGGGCGTCGGCACGTCCTCGAACCCGGCTCTGTTGCGGATCTACGTCCTCCGAACGGGACAACTGATCGGCAACGTCCCGAGGCCGCACAACACGCTGCAGGATCTCGACTTCTCGCCGGACGGCAGCCTGCTGGCGAGCGCCGGCCTCGACGGGCAAATCCTCGTCTGGAACGTCGCCCGGCGCCGGCTCGAGCGCACGATCGCGCACGGCAACGCGATCCTCACGATCCGCTTCTCTCCGGACGGGAAGAGCATCGCTACCGGCGACCTCTCCGGCAACGTCGACTTCTGGGACCCCAGGAATGGGCGCAGAGTCGGGCGCGCGCTCGGCAGCCAGAACGGCCTGGTCGGAAGCGTCGCCTACGAGCCGGACGGGCGCGAGCTCGTCACGGTGAGCGGCGACGGCCGGCTGCGGCTGTGGGACCTCGCCACGGGAAGGCTGATCGGGGCGCCGCTGCCGGGGGCCGACACCGGCGGCTGGGGAACGTCGTTCCCCGACGGCATGCACACGATCGCCGTGTTCGGCGACGGCACGGGCGTCATCTGGAACGTCGACCCTAGCGCGTGGAAGACGCAGGCCTGCCGAGTCGCGAACCGGAAGCTCACGCCGATCGAGTGGCACGACTTCCTCCCGCAGAGGAGCTACCGCCAAGTCTGCCCGTAGCGGCGCAGCGACCCGCCTGTGATGGCGAAATCCCGCGTCGCGAACCCGCGGGGCGAGTCTTATGACGCGCTTCGTTCGCGCGGCCGGCCACGAGGCTAAAGAAGAAGATCCCGCTTGCAGGCTCTTCGCATGGCGGCCCTCGCCGCGGCGGCGACCGCGTTGCGTCCCGGCCGATATGCACCGGAGAGGTGTTGCGAGACTAGACACCCCTCCGCGCGAACTCGTAGATCCCGTAGCCGACTCGCCGGAAGCGGCGATCGCCGCCGATGGTGTAGGCCGAGAGCGCCTCCTTGACGGAGTGCCACCGAAGCGGGATGCCGGAGAGCTCGTTCGCTGCGGCGTGGACTTCGCAGGCGCGCATCGGCCGGTCGGCAGCTTCCAGCACGCGTGTGACGAGTTCAAGCTCCGGTGAACCGCTCCGGGAAAGTTGCAGGCTCCTGTCCTTGAGAGGATGGGGTCATGTCAAGCAGATCGAGGAGGTACGCGCCGGAGGTTCGTGAGCGGGCGGTGCGACTGGTGTTCGAGCATCAGCACGAGCACGGGTCGCAGTGGGCCGCGATCGTCTCGGTTGCGGGGAAGATCGGTTGTACGCCGGAGACGTTGCGCACCTGGGTGCGCAGGAGTGAGGTCGACGGGGCCGCCGCCCTGGGCTAAGCACGCTCGGACGAGCGTGTGCGCCTGAAGGAGCTCGAGCGTAAGAATCGCGAGCTGCGCCGGGCGAACGAGATCTTGAAGTCGGCGTCGCTTCTTCGCGACCGAGCTCGACGGTCGAGCCAGGAGGTGATCGCCTACATCGACAAGCACCGCGGCGAGTTCGGGGTCGAGCCGATCTGCAGCGTCTTGCAGTTCGCCCCGCGTACCTACTACGCCGCGAAGGCCAGGCCGCCGTCGGCGCGTGCGCTGCGCGACGCCAGCTGAAGCCGGTGGTCGCCCGGGTGCACCGGGAGAACTTCGGTGTCTACGGCGTCGACAAGGTGTGGGCGCAGCTCAACCGCGAAGGCGTCAGGGTCGCCCGCTGTACCGTCGCCAGGGTCATGCGTGATCTGGGGCTACGAGGCGTCGTGCGGGGCAAGCCGAAGTACACGACGGTCGCCGGCGAGGCTGCCGATAGGCCACGGGATCTCGTCGATCGGACCTTCGTCGCCTCCGCCCCGAACCGGCTCTGGGTGGCCGACCTGACCTACGTCCGCACCTGGTCGGGGTTCGTCTACGTCGCCTTCGCGTCGACGCGTGCTCGCGGATGATCGTCGGCTGGCAAGCCTCCCGCTCGCTGCGCTCCGACCTCGCGCTCGACGCGTCGGAGCAAGCGATCTGGGCCCGCTCGAGGCCAATGCCGAGCACGGTCGCATCGGCAATGCCGCGGAGCTTCGACTGGCACCTGCCGGCAGTGCTTCGTGCGCCCCTCGCAGTCGGCGCGATGGTGTCGTGCCGTTCGTAGTCGATCGTGTCGAACTTGCCGCCGCAGCTGATCGTTTCGGCGCAGCCGTCCGCGCTCGCGATCGCTTCGACGCCGCTCCCGCCGCTGAACGCGATCCGCGTTGCCAGACGGCGACGCCCGATGCAGGTAAGTCAGTGGCAGTTCGATGAGGCACCGCCCCCGACGCGATGGTTGCCGCCGCAGACGCCGCCGCCGCTGGGACTCCTCGCGCCTGGTTGCCACTTCAGTTGCCACCCAGGCTTCCTGAGCGATCGACCGATCCAACCGATCGGCGAGAAACCCCCGTTTTGCAGGAGTCTTCCCGACGCCCCTCCTGAGACTTCTTTCGAACCCTTCGCCGGATGTCCGCGGTCTCCTCGACCTGCCGCCGACTCCCCAGAGATGGTGACATGATCCAGCCTTCATCCGAGTGTTCATAGCTGGGGCAGCTCATGGCCGGGTGTCGCTCGCCTTGATGCGCGAGAACGATCGTAGAAAACACAGATAGCAACTTCTTCTCTTCGACCTTGAAGCGGCGAGCACCAGACACGCCCGCAGACATCTCGAACTCGTCGCTATTCAGATCAGACGCGAACCAGGGCACGAGGCGTCAACTCACGTCAGGCGCGTACTCGCCCTTCTTATTCGAGTCCCAGCCCCTGCTAGCGCGGGGGCTTCGTTGTCTTCGGAGGCAGCAGGTGGGGCGCCGCGGCCACAGGATGGCCACAGCCGACGTCTACGGCACGCTGAAGACGTCCCTTCGCAGCGCGGCGTGTGAGCGCAGCGCCTCGCCCGCGGAGGACCTCGGCCAGCAACGGCTGGGCCGCCTCGAGGATCAGTTCGACGATGGGCCGGTGTGAGCCGATCGAAGTGTCTCGAGAAGGGCGGGAACGTTGCCCATCAGATACGCCTCTCGAGGCGCGCAGCCGCCGGGGCTGGAACATGACCCCGCATCTGGGGAGCCTCAGGCGCTATCCGCTGACGCGGTGCTCGACGGCGAGCTCGGCGAGGATGGCTGGGCATCGTTCCCCGCTGCTCCGCCCCGGGGGCTCCAGGGCGCTCGCGCCGTGCTCCTGCGCGGCACAATCCGGCTGATGGCCGAGGCGCACCAGGTCGTCGCCGCCTACTGGGCCGCCGCGGAGGCCAGGGACTGGCAGGCATTTCGGCAGTCTGGTCGCCGACGACGTCGTGTACGAGGGGCCGCAGCCTCGGGAGCGGGTTCGGGGGCGCGAAGCCTGCGTGCGATTCAACATCGAGGGCTTCCCGGGCGAGTGGCACATCGCGGTCAAGCGAATCGTCGCCGAAGGGCAGTACGCGGCGAGCTGGATCGAGCTGACGGGTGCAGAGGGCACAGCCCGGCCTCTGCTTCTTCGGAGTTCGACGACTCCGGTCTGATCGCCCGACTCGCCGACTTCTGGCCGGATCCCTACGAGCTACCTACGAGCCGCGCCCACCTCGTGGAGCGGTACTGAGCGCGAGATCGGGAGGGCGCTCGTCCCTACCGGCCGGTCGGAGCTGGGGCTCGTGCGGCGGCGAGGCGGGTGATCAGCGCGGCGAGATCGTCGCGCGTGAAGTTCGACGAGAAGGGCCGCGTCGCGATGCCCGTCACGCGCCGGTGCTCGGTGCGATCGAGGTCGAGACCGCAGAGCTTGCAGGCGGTGACGCTTCGAGCTTCGCCGACCCGCGGATGCGACGGCGGGAGAGCGGCGGACACGCCAGTGTGAGCCCGGTCAGCTGGCGGGTCCGACCAGGGCCAGCCCAGCTCGGCCGAAGGCGCGACGCGGAGGCGCTCCGGAACGTCGAGGCCGACCCCGCGAGCCTCGCCGGAGGACGAACGGACCGCGATGGGGTCGAGCCACCATCTTTCGCTCAGCTGCTCGAGCCGTACGGCCCGCTCCCGACCTCCCGACGGCTCGCGTTCGGGTCGACGGTCGCGGTGCTGGTCGTGAACTTCCCGGAGAGGACGTAGCCGTTGTAGGTCGTCCAGAAGATCGAGCCGCCGGGGCCGCTCGCGAACGTGACGAAGCACCAGAAGCTAAAGCCGGGGATGGGCTTGACGATCTGCGGGGTGGAGAGCTGCTCGTCGACGGTCTGGCCGGACGGGACGCTGAACTGGCCGAGGAACTGACGTGAGCCCGCGTTGGCGTTCAGGTCGCAGAACGTCGAGGTCTCGGGATACTGGTAGATGCTCATCGTCGTGTTGCTCGCGGACTGGTTGGCGACGCGGAAGCCGGTGAAGGCGAGCGTGGCGGTCGTGGCGGCGAACTGGATCGTGGCGGCGCCGTCCGGGAAGCTGCCCGCCGGGAAGTTGAAGGGCGCCTTCGGAAGGGCGGTGCTGACGGAGCCGGTGACGTTCAGGGCGCCGTTGGCGCTGACGCTGGCCACGTTCGCGCCTGTCTTGTCGGCGATCGCGAACAGCTGCGGCGCGGCCGCGGCCGCAGTGCCGGTCAGCGCGATCGAGAGCGCAAGCAGTGAGATCGCGGTGGGAAACGAGGGCGCTCGCAGGCGCCGGGACACGCTACGCAACATCGTCCGCCTCCTTCGGATGGATGACCAGGGCTTGACGCGGTCAGACGATCGTAGAGCCCGAGCCGTGCGCGCCGATCGCGCGGTTCGCCGAGGCTCCTGCTCGGTCCGGGCGTCCAGGTACTCCGCGCTCTCGACGAGGTTCGGCTCGCTCGCCGCCGCCTGCCTGAGCCGCTCGGTGATCGTGAAGAATCGTCTTTTTCGGTGTCGCTCCAACCTTGCCCCCAACGGCCTTCCGCGTTGAGAGGTATACGCGCATCTCCACTTCAAGCCCCTCCACCTCGAAGAGGGGGAGTGTGCCTTCGGCTTCGCGGCTAAGCTGGGCCTCGAGAAGCTGCTCCTGTATGTAACGGACGATCGTGCCCGGCTCCAGTTCGGGCTCGGGGACCACAACAGTCTGCGAGCGCCTTTGCCGATCCGTTGGCGGTGTCATCGTTCCAGGCTAGCGGGTCGCTTCGGCCCACGTGCCCTCTGAAACCGGTCCGGTGCTCCTGGCTGAGCCAGTCTGGCTGCTCGAGGACGCCGAGATGCGCCAGACGCCCAGGTGGCGGGTTTGAATAAGGCGCAGCGGTTCCGGCAGTTATCCCTGGAAAACGACGCCATGCGCCTGCAGGGATTCGAACCCCCGACCCGCGGCTTAGAAGACGACGTCGACATTGCTCTGGAATGGAGTTGGTTCCGGTCATCGCCGGTTCCTTGCGGGATTAGCCGACGCCTCTTGCCCGGCGATGCCGCCGTTTGGCGTGGCCTCCGTTGCCATTTCGTTGCCACCCGCCCGGGCCCGGCATGGTGTCTGCGGTGGGCGTCGCCGCTGCCCAGCGAAACGTCGGCGGTTCGAGTCCGGCTAAGTCCATTCGCTTTATTGCCCTTGACCTCACGAAATCCCTGCTCAGAGACATGTTCTGATGTCCGTTCGCTTGTCCGGGCGCCGGGCGCTCGGGACGAACTAAGCGGACAGGAGGCGCGAGGCGTCACGCCAGTCGCCGCGGCAACCCAGCAGCTGGAGCCATCGCGATGGTCGAGGGTTTCTGCGGATCGGTTGGAGCGGAAACTTAAGCTCGCGTGCGGGGAAGAGGAGACGCGCCCGTGGCGAGTGCTCCCAAGAGATCTTCACCCATCCGCGTGACCCTCGCCCGAATCGACTCGACCAGCTCTTGATCCGAGGTCGGCGCCGTCGTCCAGCCATAGGTCAGGCTCCGCGATGCATTCACTGCCGCGCCGCGGTCGTCGGCTGTGAAGCAAGCCTTACAGCCGGCGAGCTTGCCCGCCTGCGCCCCGTACCCGACCACCACGATCGGCGCATGCGGAATCGTCGAGCGGATCGATGCTGCCGCGTGGGGAAACGTACATCCGACTATCGCACCGACTGAGCCGGTCTCCCGGGGTGGGAAGAACTCCCCTTCGAGTTTCGCTACGAGCCGCGCGACCCGGAGAAAGACTGGCTCCCCTTCAACAACAGCCTCCTGAAGCTCCGCCGAAGATGGGTTCGAGGTATGCACGAGTAGGAAGAGCCCCTTGCCATGCTGCGCAGCGATCTCGGCGAAGGGGACGAGGCTGTCCCAGCCGAGGTACGGGTTCACAGTGAGCGCGTCCGCGTCAAAGGCGGGCGTCGGCTCCCCGAACACATCCACCACGCCGAGAAAGGCGCGTGCATATGCCGTTGCGGTTGAGGCGATGTCGTTTCGCTTACCGTCTGCGATTACGAGCAGGCCAGCCCGCCTTGCCGCCGCGATCGTGTCGCAGAAGGCGAGCATGCCTGGCACCCCGTACTGCTCGTAGAACGCGAGCTGGAGCTTCACGGCGGGAACGAGGTCGGCAGCGGCCTCGATTACGAGCTTGTGGAAGTGAGTGATGGCCTCTCGGAGCGCATCGGCGCGGGTGCCAGCCGATCCGAGAGCGTGCCCTCTGATCACCGCCGGGATCTCGTCGAGGCGCGGGTCGAGGCCAACGCAGACGGGATAGGGGCTCTCCTCGCATCTCCACGCGAATCGCTCGCCGAACGTTGTGGCTGGATGAGGATTCAACCGAACACCGGTTCCGATTCTGCCAAAGCGGCTTGCTTCATCTCTGTTCTCCGCCAAGTGCGGCGTGGAGTCTCATCGCGGCGCGACCGCGAGGCGCACGCTCGCGAGCTGGCTTCGGCGTCGGGCCGCGGCGCTCGCCGCGCTGCCCGCGCCGAGAGAGCACGAGCGTCTGGTAGTCGAGCTTCGGCATCATGGCCGAAGTATCCGCCGAGCCGCCTGACAAGCCTCGAAGAGATTCGAGGACGACTTGGGATCACACCATCGCAGTCCTACGCGGAACCCGGCTCAACCGAGATCTTGAGTGTGCTGGTAAAGGAGCTACGCGCGATTCACGCATTGAGAGCTCAAAGAGAGGAACGCTTCTTCGACGCAGTTAGAACTGGTTCATCCGTGAGATCATGATCGTCGGCGCGTACTTCCTCCTGCTCGGTATCAACGCCTTGTTTCTACGTTGAGTCCGACGGACGAGTAGTAGCCCGTGCGCGACTTCGTCCCCACATCTGCGAGCAGGAACTCAGAATCCAAGCAGAAAGGCGAGAGCCCTCCTCTGCGGAAGGCGCCAGAAGCCAACGGCGGTGGAGCGCTTCATGGTGACAGGTTCAACAAGACTCGCAGATCAATCGAAATGTTTGAAAGCTGTCCGGTTAGTTCCGCGTAGGCGCGATCGGGACGGGCCGCCACGATGCCGGTGGCCACCTTGCCGTCGAAGCTCGGGTCGAGCGACCCGTCGGTCCGGTAGCGGGCGACCGCGAAGTCGTCGTCGGCCCCGGCGTTCGTGTAGCCGACCACCACGATCTTCCCGTCCGGCTGCAAGGCGACACCGGTTGCCAAGTCGACGACCGTGATCGGAGTCGTCGTCTTGCCGCCGAAGTCGAGCGTGTCCAGGCTGGCCGCGGCCGCCAGCGCCTCGCTCGCACCGGCCAGCAGGACGAGCGGCGCCAGCACGACCGCGCAGAGCACCCGCCGAAGAGCCCGCCTGCCCACCAACGCGCCCGAGCCTACGCGCCAAACGCAACGAAGTCAGGCACCCCGCGGGGCGGCGACTCCGGCGAGACTCGGCGGTCGATGACCCAGGCGAGCTCGCGCCGGAGCCCGTCGCGCAGGCCCACCCGCGGGGTCCAGCCGAGGGAGCGACGGGCGAGGGTGGTGTCGGCCGCGGTCCGCATGACGTCTCCGGCCTGAGCCGGGCCGCGCTCGAGCGGCAGCCGCCTCCCAGCGTGCTCCTCGAGCCCGGCGATCATCGCGGCGAGCGACGCCTCCTCGCCGCCGCCGACGTTCAGCAGCTCGGGCGGCTCCGCGGCGGCCGCGGCACGGACGGTCGCGTCGACGGCGTCGGCCACGTAGGTGAAGTCGCGGATCTGCGAGCCGTCCCCGTGCAGCCGGAAGCGCGGGCCGCCCGCGAGGGCTTCGCAGAGCCGGCGGATCGCCATGTCCGGGCGCTGCCGCGGCCCGTAGACGGTGAAGTAACGAAGGCCGACGGCGGCGAGGCCGCGACTCCGGTAGACGCCGGCGAGATCCTCGCACGCGCGCTTCGTGACCCCGTACGGCGAGCGCGGCCCGGTCGGCGTCGACCGTTCGCGGCACGGATAGGCGGGCGCGTCGCCGTAGACGGAGGACGAGGAGGCCCACACGACGCGGGGGCAGCCGGCGGCGAGCGCCGCCTCGAACACCCGCTGGGTGGCGAGGACGTTGTCGTGGACGTAGCGGGCGAAGCCTTCGCCGAAGCTGCCACGCACGCCCGGCTGCGCGGCGAGATGGAAGACGACCGGCCGGCTGCGGACGAGCGCGTCGAGCGGCGCGGTCGCGAGATCCAGCTCCTCGAGCGCGAACCGCGGATCGCCGCCTGCGGCCGCGAGATTCGCCTCCTTCGCCTCCCGCTCGTAGTAGTCCGTGAACGCGTCGACGCCGAGCACCTGCCAGCCGTCGGCGAGGAGGCGCTCGCAGAGGTGAGAGCCAATGAAGCCCGCGCACCCGGTGACGAGGGCGAGGCGGTTCACCGCGCGGCCGCCGCCAGGGCGAGCTCGGCCATCGGCACGAACCGTGCCGCGTCGTGCCTCTCGAGTGCCGCGACGAGTTCTGCGACGCTGCGCAGCTCGTCGTCGTCGGTCACGGCGTGGTGGAGCATGACCCCGACGGGGCCTCCGACCCGGACGAGCGCGGCGAGCTTGCGTCCGAGGTCGTCCCGGCTCAGGCGGACGCCGCGCCGGTGCGCGAACCAGTCGAGGGCGATCGGGAGCTCCGCGAGGCGGTCGAGCCCGAGGGGCGGGACAGACGCGTCGCGGGAGAGGACGCCGAACCCCAGCTCGACGAGGATTCGACCGGTCGTCTCGGTGCAGCGGTTCCACGGCGGGGTGAAGATCGGGTCGAGCGGCTGCTCGAGCGGGTCGGCCAGGAGGCGCCGGCCCGCGTCGATGTCGGCCCGCTGGCTCGCCTCGTCGCGCGCGGGGCCGAACTCGCACTTCCGGCCGACGGGCTCGTGGTCGGCGTGCGCGTACCCGTGCTGGTGGACGCGGACGAGCGGCTTGAGCGATGCGAGCTCGCGGGCCAGGCGGCGACTGAGCGCGCACGGGATTACGGCGAGGTCGATCGGCGCCGCCGCCCGTTCGAAGACGGCGAGCAGGGCGTGAAGCCGCGCGTCGGCCCAGCCGGCGTCGTCGTCACGGAAGAAGAAGTCGACCGTAGTGGGGGCGTCCTCGAGCGCCTCGCGGACGGGATCGAGCCAGCCGTTCACGCGGCGCCTCCCGAGGTCAGGCGTTCGAGGAGCCGGGCGGTCGTCTCGGCGCCGTTCAGATCGAGCCGGACGCGCGGCGGCCGTGAGGCGAGCGTCTCGTCGAGCGCGCTCGCGAGACGGTTGCCGTGCGGCGGCTCGCCGGCGAGGACGCGGACGAGGCCGAGCTCGGCGAGGCGGCTCGCGCGTCGCTGCTGCTCGTCCTCGCCCGGCGCGGCGAAGGGCACGACGAGCGCCGGCACGCGAGCACGCAGCAGGTCGAGCGCCGCGTTGTAGCCGCACTGGCTGACCGATGCGGACGCGTCCGCGAGCGCGGCGGCGAGGTCAGGCACCGACCGGCGCAGCTGGAGGCCGGACACCCCGCTGCCCTGCTCCTCGAGCTCCTGCCACTCGCCGTCGGCGAGGAGCGGGCCGGCGACGACCGTCGTGCGCAACGGCCGCCGGGCTCGCAGGATCCGGTGTGCGTCGATCGCGGCGCGCAGCAGCGGCCCGCCGACGCGGCCGCCGCCGGCGGAGGCGACGACGTGCGGCTCGTCGGTTCGGAGCCGTGGCCGGCGGAGCCGCCCGCCCCCGGTCACGAAGCCCGTGTAATGGACCGGCGCGCGCAGAGGCACCCGCGGCCGGAACGTCTCCTCGAGCCGGGCGAAGCGCGGATCGGCGTGGACGAGGACGGCGTCCAGGTAGCCGTCGGCCAGCTCGCGCGCGCGCTCGTCGTGCGCCTCCTGGTCGCTGCGGCCGGTGACGAGCAGGTCGCGCAGGCTCGTGGCGACGAACGCCCCTTTGCGACGGGCCGCGTCGAGCAGCGGGAGCAGCTCCGGCGCGAGCTTCTTGCGGCCGAACGGGAACAGCTCGACCAGCACCACACGCGGCCGGACCGCGTCGAAGGTCGCGAGGATCCGGGCCCGGCGGAGCTCGAGCGCGCGCTCGACCGGGAGGCCGTCGGGGCTCACGAGGCGACCGTCCTCGCCGGCGTGCAGGGCGGGGAGCGAGACGAGCTCGACCCGCGGCGGCGCGGCGAGCGGCTTCGGGAGGGGGCCCCCGCAAAGGACGGTCACCCGGAAGCGCCGGCTGAGGGCGGAGGCGAGCGCCAGCGACCGGACGAGGTGACCCAGGCCGAGCGAGTGCTGGCAGTGGAGGAGCAGGGCGGGGCGCTCAGCCATCGAGCACCTCCCGGGCGTCGGCGAGCACGGCCGGGAGCCGGCGCAGGCCCGGCTCGCGGACGCGGTTGACCGCCCGCAGCGCCCGCTCGGCGAGGAGCGCCGCGGCTACGTGCCAGCGCAGCTCCGCCTCGCCGGGCAGCTCGCGCAGCGCGCGGTAACCGGCGAGAAAGGCCGCCGAGAGGCGCTCGGCGGCGGCCGGCGCGACCCTCCCGACGACGGCGTCGTAGCGGAGCCCGGCGAGCAGCCCGCCGACGTCGGCGGCCGGGTTGCCCGGCGCCGCCTGGTCGAAGTCGATCAGGCCGATCCGGCCGGACGGGGACAGCAGGGCGTTCTTCGGGTGGAGGTCGCCGTGGAGGAAGACGGTCGCCGCGGCGCCGACGGCGCGCCGTTCTAAGCTCGCGAGCAGTTGCTCCGCAGGCCGTGCGACGTCCGGCCGGGCGCGCGCGACGAGCTCCGCCGCGAGCGCGAGGCTGTCGAGCATCCGCACGAGTATCGGGCGGCGGGCATCTTCTGGGTGCCGAGAGAGGCCCGCTGGCCGGTGCTGAGGGAGAGCGCGCGCCAGCCGACGATCGGCCAGACGGTCGTCAGTGCGATGGCCGCGATCAAGCGCGACAACCCGTCGCTGAAGGGAGTGTTACCGAAGGACTACGCGCGGCCAGGGCTCGACAAGGAGCGGCTCTAGCAGCTGATCGGCCTCGTCAGCGAAATCGGCCCCGGCAGCCCGGCCGACCACGCGGAGGATGTGCTCGGCCGCGTCTACGAGTACTTCCTCGCGCAGTTCGCGAGCGCGGAGGGCAAGAAGGGGGGCCAGTTCTACACGCAGTCGTGCGTCGACCGCGTGCTCGTCCAGATGCTCGCCCCGTACCGCGGTCGCGGCTACGACCCCTGCTGTGGCTTGGGCGGTCAAGGTCTACGAACGGGTCGCGCCCGAGCCTGCTACCCGGACTCCTCCGACCCCGCGTTCGTGATGTACCGGGTCCGGTCGGTGGTTCCGAGTGGCGGTTGGAAGGCGAAGTCCGCACCGCCGAGGAAGACGACGTTCACCGAGACGTCGTAGGCCGCCAGCTCGATGATCCAGCCAAGGTCTGGTAGCCCGTAGTAGGGCCTCTTCCACTTGACCGCGTAGTGAAGGCCCGGGAGCTTCGAGCACGCCGAGCACGAGGTCCTGCACTGGATCGGCTTCTACAACGGAGAGAGACTGCACGAAGCACCCGGCGACTTGCCGCCCGCCGAGCACGAGAAGTTGAATTACAAGACAGACAACAAAGGATTAGTGGCAACCACGTAACTCAGTGGTCCAGCCCCGGTTTCGTGGGGTGCAGTTTCTAGACTCGGGCGGCCTCGACGATGATTCGGGAGGTCGTTCATGGCACGGAAGGGGTATCCGGCGGAGTTCCGCCGGCGGGCGCT
>Ga0070741_10004432_pt1 | contig 32795 bp, 22 predicted proteins | sample Coa_R1_4_FD_66440 | JGI IMG/M metagenome (GOLD analysis project Ga0070741, IMG submission 66440) | Surface soil microbial communities from Centralia Pennsylvania, which are recovering from an underground coalmine fire - Coalmine... | ecosystem: Environmental > Terrestrial > Soil > Unclassified ... | reverse complement strand
TCAGAAATACTTCTCACGACATTACGCCCTTTTAGCCTATTCTGGCCTGCCTGTTATTTCCCGAAGTTTACCCCATCTCCTTTCCGGGGTCCATAGCCCAAAAACTTGAACCACACCCGGAAAAGGAAAAAGAGACGTTTAAACGAGTGAGCGCCGGAATTCGTATCTTAAGGAATATGGCATGCCCTGAGTTGATCGAATCGAACCCGGAAGACATAAAATCCTTGATTGGAGAGAAAGCTTGGCGATCTCACACAGAATCGTTGGTTTCAAATTCTTTCCGGTCCGATTTGCACTTCTTGCCATCCGACGCACAAGAGTCCGCTTTTTCGGGAGTCGCAGCTCATTCTCTTGTTCTGTTTCGATATCCATTGACGGCGCCAGTCGAAATCTTCGAATGCGCACAGGATGTTTCACTCGTAAATTGGCCAGCAACACTGGCAAGAATTGCACGTATCAAGCCTATGGCTAATACATTTGTTCAGGAGAAACCAATCAAGCGGATCAGGCTGGTGCCTCGATACTTGGCGGATTTGCTAACCCGATACGTGGCAATATACATTCGAATTGGCTCTCCAGATTTCTCAGAAAAAGCTGTGAGCCGTTTAGCTAAAGAAATAGGATAAAAATGAAATACTTAGCGATACCCCAACCAACTGCAGATTGGCTGCTAGGTCGAACAGATCTCCTCGATAGCCTGAAAGAAAATCTTAAGGGATTATTGTCGTTGCCAGACCTTCGGAACACACAAATTACCGCCGGTTCGTTTCGAGCTTGTATGTCTTCGGATGGGAATGTCGGGGTCCTCTGGAATGCAGATTACCTAACAGGCACTGGCGACGAAATGTGGGGCTTTATCAGGCTGAAGAATCCAATATCACTATTTGAAAATGAGGGGATATATAAAGAAGTATTCGAGCAGTGCTTGTACATTATTAATCAAAGATTGCAGTTGCTTTTGCTTGATGACCGATGCTCCCACAAATCTCACGAAGAAGGGTTACATACCTGCTCCTCCGGCCGCGGAACTACAGCACGTCAGTGTTTGATTGGCTACGCTGAATCGGATGTCTCAGTTGGAAACTCAAGATCAAGAACAATTATATGTATCGGTCCAAGCAATGATCTTGATTTATTGCTCAGAGTTGTTAGGGAAGACAGCAGTCGGCTGCCAACACTTGTAAAGATAGCAAATGATTGTATTTCGATTTCCAAACCCCGCCCGATCCTGGAAACAAATATTTTTCAATCGTTCGGGGAAACGATAGGCTCTGATTCGAAGCGAGAGTCGCAATTTTCTGGCGTGACGGTTCCCGCAAATCAAGCGGCCGGAAAAACAGAAAGTAGAGCAAAAGACGCTTACCGTACGATTGATTGGACATATGCACAGTGGCTCGCACCTGACAGTCCATTATCTGCCACACAACGCCGAATAGTTGAATCAGATGGCATACAAAAGCATCCAATTCGGATAACCGGTCCAGCTGGCTCCGGAAAAACGTTGGTGATGCAGCTTTTAGCGATGAGGCTGGCTGTTATTTCTGAAGAAAGAAATAAAAAAGTGCGCGTGCTCTATATAGTTCACAACGCCGCAATGGCGCAAACTGTTAAGGAGCGATTTACAGCTTTAGGAGCGGCAAAATACTTGAATGGTAGCGAGCAAGTTTTACACGTAATGACGCTTGCCGATTATAGTCGTGAGCAATTGGAAATACCTGTAAACTCGCTAATAGACACGGATGCGTATGAATCAAAAAAATTCCAGTTGGAACAAGTCATCGAGGCCCAGGAGCATGTATTCCTTGACCGGGAAAAGGATGTCCAACAAAGCGAGCTTTTAAATCAGGTCGCAAATGATCATCGTTTAATGCCCCTATTCGCCAAGTTAGTGATGTCTGAAATATCAACGGCCATAAAAGGACACGGTCTGAGTCAAGACGAGAGAAGATACATAAATTCAGAGCGACGATTAAGCAGGCTTCATGGAATGATGTCGACTGTGGAGCGAAGCATAGTTTTTAATGTTTTTCGTGTCTATAACGAGCAAGTTTTCGAAATCTTAGAAGTTCTAGATTCTGATGATTTGGCGATGTCACTTTTAGGACGGCTACGAACGCCTATTTGGGAATTAAAACGAAAAACCAGAGGATATGATTACGTTTTTGTGGACGAAACTCAGTTGTTCAATGAAAATGAAAGACGTCTTTTTCCCCTACTTACACGAGGAACAACCGCTTATGTTCCTATTGTCCTCGCCTTGGATGAGGCGCAACAGACTCAGGGAACTACTACTGCTGGCTTTGGAGCTCTCGGTATACCTGAATTGGCGGATGAAAACCTCGGATCTAACTTTAGGTCGACAAGAGCCATTGTGTCGCTAGCGTTTTTCGTAATACAACATACAACAGACTTATTCTCTCCGGAGTTTCCAGATTTTACCAAGAGCATTCTTGAGTACGTACCAGATGATCACCCGCTTGCTGCTACCCCCAAGATAGAAGTATGCACGGACACGGCGACAAGTTTTATGAAATTTGTCATCAAAAAGATTCGGCAGTTTAGAAAAGCCAACTTGCGTCAGATTGCTGTTATTTGCCACGCTGAAGGTTATTGGGAAGATCTTAAGAAGGAGTTGCAGGGAACGGATCTACCGCTCCATATATTAGCGCAGAGGGGAGAGAGAATAGATCCGTCACAACCTATAGTAGTTTTAACTCAACCTGAATTTGCGGGCGGACAGGAATTTGACGCCGTTATAGCGGTGGGCCTCGAGCAAGGTGTTGTCCCGCCAAGAATCGTAAACAATGACGCTTTGGCTTCAGCAATCGAACAAACAGTCTTTCGTGAGATTTATTTATCGTTCACACGTGCTAGATATCAGCTTTTAGTTCTTTTGCATCCGGGAACAGTACCGACAGCTATTCTTCAAGAGGCGTTATCAGCAAAGTTGATAGAGATGCAGGAGGCATCAAAATAAAGCCGCGAGAGCACGTGATGTTTAAGTTCTCTAATGGTTTCGGGGAATTTAAAGTGGCACTATCGTCTGGAAGAATCCTTCATCCACAAGTCGCTATCCCTTGAGACCGGGCGGGCATACGCAAGAGTACTTAGAGAATTTACCCCAATCGCGGGTTGGTATCTCTGCGATGAATACAAACTTTAACATACCCTATATGTCTCTGGTAAACGCAGTGCTTTCGAGAATGGGTAGCGCATTTTCCATTGGCGATTGCAATGAATACGCTCGATGCTGCTGATGGCGGAATAACAATAGCCGTTATGCCATAACAAAGGTTATCAGCCATCAATTCCGGCTCGCTTTGATCGGGCAGGGAGTTTCCATAATAGGGGATTATCGGCCTCGCTGCTGATCTACCGGCGTCGGGATAAGCGATTCACTTCGGTATCCGTCAACAGGCTCTGACCATCAGATGTGAGGCCGCCCTCGTTATTCTGCTGTGGCTATCCACCTGGTCATTACATTTAGAATTGAATGATAATAATGCTCAGATTTACGGAGAACATTATGAAAGCGCTTGCCGGTGTGAGTAAGCTCGCGACTTTAACGCTAACTTTATTCATACCTTTCCAGCTTTGGCTGGCTGAAAATAATCCGATATCCGGCCAAACCGCCAAGGACAACAAATCAACAGAGAAGAATGTCACCCCAAAAGGAAAGGATCCACGGCTTCAGTCCATCATCGATGATATAGAGTCATTGCCCCCGGAATTCGCAGCCGATGGTTTGATACGGATTGCTCAATCTGGCCTTGTAGAAAGTCCCAAAGACAAGGAAGAGCTTTTAAAAGAGGCTTTTCGAGACGCTAAAGACGCGCAGCTTCAGATAAAACGAATTCCATATTCCGACTTTGGTATTGACAGTCGTTTAACCCAAGGTGGCCGGCCTATAGAGCTCAGTCTTGACGCTTTATCATTGCGGACTCGCGCTGTTAGAGCGATGCTGTCAGTCAATAAGCAAAGAGCACGGGAATTATTTACATCCATGGATGCGCCGCATCCGGAAACGTTAAATTGCGACGATAAATATGTCTACGATGTATCGAGTTTTTATGAGCTCTTAAGAGATATTGCTCAAACAACATTTACGGACAGCGAAAAACACCGCAAGGAAGACCTCTATTTCGTTAAGCAGTATGTGGATGGTCTTTCTTCGTCCGTAGAATTAGGACCGGCTTCAAATCTTATTACGTCGATGGCTAGCGAACAGGATGGGCTATTGATATTGTTGCCTGCCTTCATCAGGGCATTGGATCACCTGCCAGACGACGACCGTTCTTTCACTGTGTATGCCAGAAATGGATTGATTAGCGATAGCATGTATGGGTTGATTAAGAAAAGTCGAACTCAACCGACTTTGCGGGCGCAATTGAAAGTCTCTTATCGCGATTTCATCGTACGGAATCTCAACGGAGATCGATGCGTTGATAATACAAGCTCATCGAAAGGTGACATCACGGGCATAATTAACCGATTTAATGAATCTATCAGCGCAGCGATAGATCAAAACGATAAAGATATTCCGATAATTCTGTCTGGCGATTTGAAGCCGTCGCGAATAATCCCGGCCAGTCCGCCTATTGCATATTGGCAGTCAGCAGATACTAAGAAAATATATGACCAATACAAGGCTTTGTACATCAAACCCGACGGCGCGAAGGTTAAGAGTGATGAAAAACTTCGATCCGATTGGCAGGGAAGATTGTCAGACTTTCTTACTGCTTTGGAGGTTTGGGATCGTGGAACTGATATGTCTGAAGAGGATTATTTCAATCAGAAATCCGAACTATACTATCGCGTTCTGAATATCATACCTCCTGTTTCCCTGGATTATTTTCGCGCATTTGGCGACTACCTGAAGTTTGTCGCCGATTCACCAGTTCAACAGAACAACAGGGAAGAATGGTTTCTTCAAATGACGAGTCTATTTGAGCGCGCGCACAGCCTGAAGGGTGAAGATGCGAAGAAGGCACGGGCAATGCTGAGCGATTCCGAGAACTGGGTCATCAGAATGTATGCCATTTTGGAAATACTGAAGCCGACTCCGTCAGACCACCCGTAACACGTCATTTGGATTGGCTGAATCGTTCCTGATACAGCGACCAAGGCACGCTACCATTTCAGCAACGCAAGAAAATCTGGGACATACGTCTTATGTTCATCAGGTATGTTTAAATGTTATTTCGAGAGGTCCTTGGACAAGGAGACGTCAAATGAAGATCATTATAAAGGCTTGGGTCGGTGTATTAGGTGCGTACTTGCTTTTTTGTTTCTTGCCATCTTACGGCTCAGCAAAGTCGAGTTTGCTCGAGCGGCAACAATCGCCTACGTCAGTTGGTGGTTTACAACTGGCGGTCTCGACGGTGGACATAAATAAAACAGATGTTCCGCAGTTTCAAATAGCTTTTCACAATGACGGGGAGAATGATATCGTTCTGGATTTAGGCACGATGCTGGCAAATGGAAAGGTATTGCTGCCTTACAAAATAAGTTTAAACCTGACGGATGCCAGCGGAAAAACGCGTAAACTAACATTTTTTGATAAAAGGTATCCAGTAGTTGCCGGCCGGGTAGATGATTACATAGTTCCACTTCGGGGTGGATCGACATACACTGTCAGAGTTGGACTGGACCAGTTTATCTCTCAAGAGACTAACGAATACGAGCTGAAGTTGCCTAAGGGCAAATCCCAGATTGTCGCGATGTTTGAAGGTGGCGAGGCAAACGGAGTCAATTTGGATACTCAAGGAATCAAGCTGATGAATCTGTGGAGAGGCAGCGTGCAATCGAATACTCTGACAATCGAACGATAGTTACACCCAAGGCCATAAACGAACTGGGTTCAATATAATTTTGCGGAACAATCGTCTCAGTTTCGGTGCATATTTCTCAGCAAGCTAACCTTCTTCAACAGGGAGAACGGAATTGGTTGGCGGCGCAACGATGCACACGCTGTGGTATAAACCAACTGTCAGTCAACAAGAGTTTCGAATTGATTGTTACGTTCTTACGCCACGATTTCAGAGAATAATGCTACGGGAAAATTTAACTACGAACAGAGGCTTGAGGATGTCATCAATGGACAAGCCAGCTTATGGTAAGCCCTCTCACTATTCCATTGCTGAATTCAGCTAATCGGCCGCAGTTTCCGATAGTAGGCGATTATCGGCCTCGCTGCTGATCTCCAGGTGGTGATTAGGCGCTACGTGGTTCACCGGCAGTGTCCGTTAAGAGACGCTGACCTTCAGGTGTAAGTCCGCCCTGGATCATTACAAAATCAATCTGCTCGAGACCGTGGCGGGTGCGCTTTTCGACAAAGAGCTTTCCAATTAGGCCTAGTTTCTCCATTTCTTGCAGTCGATGAACGGTGTCTTGAAAATCGTTTAAACCCTGAGCATCGCGACGGAAAGGTTCATAAATCACGACTCCGTTGGCGACCTGTTTGAGCAACTCAAGAAACGGCTGATTCATAGGAGAAGCATTGCAGCTTAACGAAGGAAATGACAGAACCCTATGGGTATTCCGAAATGAGCATCATTCCGGAATCACTGCTCACGATTTCCGAAAGGAAAGTACTCGTTAATTTTCTTTATGAGAGTGATGTTGTTTGGGAGGGGAGCGGGCAGGCTGGAACGAGTCTGATAATGTAACTATGTTATCGGACTCACTGAAGGCGCTCTGTATACTCGGACGTGCAAACTAGCGTTTACGCGTGTTTATTCATTAGCGCCCGGCGCAAACCAGGCAAATTTGACTGAGTTAATTTTGGTTTGCTTTGCGTTCTGCCCAGCGCTGTCTCATCTTCTCTGAAATGGCTGTTTTTTGAGCCTGCGACATCTGCCGTCGTGGTTTGCGATCTCGTGAGGTTAACAGATCGTCAGCCTGGTTCTTGAATCCAGCGATCTTCCTTCGACGGTGAATACCATGCTTTTTCAGCATTGCTCGCAGCTCATCAATTTCAGCATCGATCTGTCGCCTTTGTTTTTCCAGATTCTTCAAAGCTAGTTGCAGTACTGTGCTTTCAGACAGGCTCATAGGCATCCTCTGTTTATTGGTGATAGAAGTAAGTCGAGAGCATAACACAATGATCAGATTGTTTAAGCGGCCGAAAAGGATCTACAGCGTGGTGATTGACAAACTGGCCACAGGGAATGACAATGGCACCTACCATAGGATCTGCCTTAGAAGGCAGTATTGAGGCGAGGCAAAGCTTCCGTCAGTTCGTCATAAACTCTTCCTTCCCACCGGACGCGTCCTATATGCGACCATAGGGAAGAGGAGGAGGAGCGGCACTCCTTTATGCACGAATATGCACGGGGGCTTTGCAGTTTCGTTCAGTCTCGGCCTCTACATTTCATAAATACGCTTATCTGACGCGTGCCGCGAGAAAAACGACGCGGTAGCCCTCTGTATTCCATAAGGCGCGTTTATCGGACCCCTAAAGCCGGTTTATATTCAAAATCCGGCCGGAAAAATCATTCGACTGGAAGATATTTCAAAGAATTTCTTGGCCGAACTTTAGGCCAGGTGTATATTAAGCGCGTCTTCTGGGTTCTTGCCTCGGCGCTAACTCGATGAACTCTGAATAGAAGACCCCGTAACTGACCGCTTGTTCGGGTAATCTAAAGATCCGAAATTGCCTTTTGTCATGGCCTGTATTGGTAAATAACTCGAGTTTATAGCCTGAAATGCCCTAATAACAATTTCTCGTTACAACATGAGAAAGTTTATTAGTTGCGGTCTATTCTTGGAACGCAGACCTGAAAACATTCGCCGTAAGCTCGACAGTGACAATCGTTCTTTTGAACGCATTTCTAAAGACGTGAGCAAAACAGTTAAAGATTTCCTCTCAATTTGAGTGATCTTGCCGGAGAGGAAGAGGAAAATTTAAGGAGCCGCCCAAATGCGCAAACAAACATCGTTAACTTCCAGCAAATTCCTTCGCACGATTGTAAATCGAAAGAGGCTTGCTTTCCTAGCGCTTCTACTGATTACAGTAACAGCGACAGCCGTTGCGATTGTCTCTACTGCGCACAAGACGGGAACACTATCGGCTAATGCGGTTTCTGGCTTATCCGTCGACGCACAGGTCGCAACTGCGAGGCAGTTTAAGCAACAATATGTCCAGCGGGCGAGGCTTCAACCGTTGTTGAGGGCGGCGCTCGAAACAATTGGCGACCGGTTGGAAAAACCAGGTAAGGAAGCCGTTGTTATCACAGGTCAGCTTACCCGCAATACCGCAAAAGGACAGGTTACCGGCCCAGTCCGTATAATCTTGCAGCAACCGAATCATATCAGAATTGAAGAACCTGGATCGAACAATCACATTACTACTTTTGATGGACAATCTGCTCGCGCTAGCGCAGGTCTAGCTGATCGCTTTGATCAAGACTTGATCGAGAGTCTTGTATACGATTCGGCTGATCGTTTCTTCCTCGGTCAGATGCAGGAGCTATCCGCGAAATTGCTGGGCAGCGGTTATAGGCTGGACGATGGCGCTGATCCAAACTACAGCGGTGGGTATTATCATCTTTACCAGATTCGCGACCACATTAGCATTGCCGAAGGCAGAGATCAGTTCAAACAATACTTCATCAACAGAGACAGTCTCCTTTTGGAATTGGTTCGGTACGACCTCGTAAGAGATAGCCGTACGGTCGGAGTCGAAATTCACTTGAACAACTGGCAGGAAAAGGACGGGCAGCGATTTCCCGCATCGATTGTGCGGTTTGAAAACAAACAACAGGTAATGGCGCTGACGATCAATTCGATCAATGTCGGCGCCAAGCTGGACAATGGCCTTTTTGCGCAAGCACAGTGATGGATAAGGAGCATAAAGATGAGAATCAATAATCATAATGGAATGAGAAGATTGATTTCGGCAATGTTGTTTTTGCTGTGCATCACGATCACCATCCAGGCGCAACAAGGAGAATCGCCACAACGAGGCTTCCAGCCAGCGGGGTCCTATGCCTTGAGTGATATGGAAACGGTCAGTATGACCAGTGGCAACCTGATGCTTCATTTACCCGTGGGCGCGCTGCCTCCGGGACGGGCCGGACTCGCTGCGAAAATTAACCTCAGTTACAACAGCAAGCTCTATGATACAGAGTTATCCATCGGCGAGGACAGTATCACTTGCGATCCGAGATTTGACCCTAATTGCGATCCATTCAATCCACAGACGGTTTATATAAACCAAAATTTGATCAACGATGCAGTCGGCGGAGGCTGGAATTATGGTACAGGCTACGCTTTGCAATACTACGAGCGTCCGGTTATCGCGGATCCAAACAATGGACCGCAGAACCCTGTATGCAGTCCCTATTACCAATCTCAACAATATGAGGAGAATTTCAAGCTGGTTGTCATCTTCCCGGACGGCGGTCAACACACTTTCATTCCTATCGGCTCAGGAGTCTACGGCGACGGCACTTATTTCAATACCAGGGCTGACGGATTTGTTCGCAACTGTACAACCGGCAATCATTGGTTAACTGGCACTGTGACCTACATTAGCACGGATGGAACGCACGCGCGCCTGGAGGTCTACCACGATAGCGATCAGCAGGTTTGGAATAACCCGTGGACACTTTACCTGCCTGACGGGACTCGCGTGTTACGCAGCATCGATACAAGCGGCAATCAACATGAAAAAATCTATGATTCAAAAGGCAACTACATCGAGATTTTACATGTTGCCAATTATGCTGGAACAGGCTGTCAAGCCACATCGGGCTGTGCGGCAACAGAATTCACCGATCAATTGGGAAGAATTCTGTATCTGGTAGATGATTACACCGGCGGTCACCACGTCGACAGCATTATCATGAACGGTGTCGGCGGGCAGCAGCTCATCTGGACAGTCTCTTGGAAGACCCTTCAAATAACTAAGAACTATTACGCCACCAATGGATTCGATCAGCCCAACGGATTTAGACCGAACGTGCAACCGTATGATCCGTATATGGAATACTTCTATGATTATCCAGAAGTGGTCGATAAAGTAACGATGCCATCGCAGATTGGTGGACTCAGTTATGGATTCTGCTATAATGCCTCGATATCAAGTTCGGATACAACTTGTTCCGGACAAACCTCTCAAAATGGCTGGGGCGAGCTTAGCACTATAATTCTGCCGTCAAATTCCAGTTCTCTGCCGTCGTCGGCTGAGGCTACATACACTTACTCACTCGGGACGGAGGACGGGCTCAACGATTGGATCAATTACCAAAACGTCACAATGGACACTCCCGGAAGCAAGGTGCTGCATTACAATCTGGAATACGATGGGACCGCTACGGCAACAACAGAGACCACCACATACACTTTTCACTCTGTCAATTACATTAATTCAAACCAATCGCCGCCATATATAGATTACAGCACAGTCAAAACTCCGGATGGCGGGATAACTCGCGAGGATATAGACCAATATTCGCATTCCAGTTTTAAGACTACACATCCGGACGGTGCTGTCGTCGAGCACCTTTGGTACTATTCTGATCCGATCACCGGATCGCAGGGGCCGATGATTGGCAATGTTGCGCCAACCAACACTTTTATCAAGACCGAATTCACCTCCATTCCAAACGCATCAGGAACACTGATTCTTACAGCGGCAAAGGATTACGGTTATGATTGGAATGGGAACGTTGGCAGCGTTGCTGAATACGATTGGCAGGCGTACAGCGATATACCCAGGGACAGCAACGGTCGACCGACAGGGCCATTCGGCACTCCTGTTAAACGGGCATTTAATTCGTATGCCAATGGCGGAGTTTCGTATACAAGTTCACTATGTAACATACAGCCAGATTGCCCTAATCTGCACAACCTGATCACTTCAACCGAAGTGGATACAGGGTCGGGAACAGCATTATCCAGAACCGAGAATTATTATGATAACAGCGCGTGGGGTGCGCTGATTACGACTGGAAACCTGACGAAACAAATGAGTTGGGATTCAACCAAGGGCACTTACAATAGCCCGCTGAGTTCGTCCAATTCCGTTAACGTTCAGCACACATACGACAGTTACGGCAATATGCTGACGACAACTGACGCCAAGGGCAACGTAACGAACCTTATCTATGACTTAAATAACCTTTACGTGATCCAGACGGATACTGCCTTCAGCACTGGCGTTCAGCAAACTCAGACGATGGTACACGACTTCTCTACCGGTCTGGTCACCACCACAACCGCTGTAGACAGCAACGACCCGACAAACAAGAACATAACGACAACCACAACTTACGATCTCGCCGGCCGTCCAATTCAGGTCGTTACCAAAGATAGTCATAACAATCCTTTGTCTTGCGCCGCAACGGTCTATTCGGACACAGACAGGAGAGTGATAGTACGAAAAGACATGATGGCCCCGGGCGATGGCAAGCTGGTCAGCATACAGCATTACGATCAGCTTGGCAGAGTCAGGTTAACGCGGAAACTGGAATCGACTACCGCGTTGACCGGCGGCAATTCAATTTGCACGAATCCTGCATTTAGCGTAGCCACCGATTCGGCTAATGACGAAACTGTCGGGATAAAAGCCCAGACGCGATATTTTTCCGGCAATGCGGCCGGTACGCCTAGTTATCCAAACAGCTATCAACTCTCGTCCAATCCATACCGGGCGAATTATTCTTACAACGCCGGCAGCGAAAGCACTATGGGATGGAGCAGAACGAAGTCGGATCAAAACGGGCGAGTAGTTGAAGTTCAGACCTTCAGCGGATCAAGTCTGCCTGCTCCCTGGGGCAGCAGCAGTAGCTCGACAGGGACTGTAACTACCGCCTACACAAGCACCACGACGACTGTCACAGATCAGGCAGGGAAAGTCAGAACTAGTGCAGTTGATGGGATAGGTCGCTTGACTCAGGTTACCGAAGACCCAAGCGGTCTCAATTATCAGACCAATTACAGCTACGATGCTCTTGGTAATTTGACGCAGGTCAGTCAAGGCAGTCAGACCAGAACTTTCAATTACAGCAGTCTGGGCAGGCTCACGTCTGCTACCAATCCAGAGAGTGGCACAGTCAGCTACACCTATGATAATAACGGCAATCTGACAAGCAAGACAGACGCCCGGTCAATTACGTCAACAATGACCTATGACCCACTGAACCGCATAAGCGGTAAGAGCTACAGCGATGGCACTCCGTCTGTGGCATATGTTTACGATTACAATTCATTGCCATCGGGCGCTCCATCAGGATTCGACAGAGGCTATGGTCAAGGCAAGCTGATTGCTGTCACCTATGGAGGCGGGAGCGCTGGGAGCTACTACGGCTATGATGCTCTTGGTCGAGCGTTGAGGCGAACTCAGCAGACGGACAGCACAAACTATCTTGTTGAAGCGACCTACAACACGGCCGGGGGAATGCTGACTGAGGTTTACCCGACGGTACCCGGGGCGAGCGACAGAAGAACCGTCAGCAATTCCTATGATGATGCCGGAAGACTGCTCTCTGTATCAAGCGGAGCGACGAGTTATGCTCTGGGAGCGAGCGCGACCTCGATCAGCTATGCTACCAGTGGCAACCTCACAAGCCAGACATATGGAACAACCACACCGCTAATCCATGCCATTACCTATAATTCCAGACTGCAACCGGTCGAGATAAAACTGGGAACGAGCAGTCTGCCTGCGTCCGTCATAGATCTAACCTATGACTATGGCACAACCAACAACAACGGCAATATTCTTTCTGTCGTTAATAGTGTTGTCAGCGGCAAGCAATTTTATAGCTACGATGCATTGAACAGGCTGACCGACGTGACTGAGTCGGCAGCGGGCGGTTCGCCAATCTATTGGGAGCAGACATTCGGTTACGACAGATATGGCAACAGGACCTCGACCAGCTCGACAGCCAGTTTAGGAGCTTACCCATCAGCGCCTGGTATGGACGCCTCCACCAACAGGTGTTTGACATCGGGAGGATACAGTTATGACAATGCGGGAAACGTTACAACGGAGCCGACCTGGTATGGATCCTCGACATCGAGGAGCTACACCTACGATGCGGAGAACCACATAACTTCGGCCAGCCAGGGAGCTACCCAGCTTAGCAGTTATATTTACGATGGAGAAGGCAAGCGAGTAAAAAAGACTCCGCAGGATAGCATAAGAATGATATATGGAATCAGCGGAGGTATAATCGCTGAGTACGATTCCAGCGCTTCGCCGTATACGCTGAAGAAGGAATACATTTACGGAGCAAATGGAATGCTGGCGACAATCGAGCCAGGGCTCGGCGACACCAGCAAGGTGAAATACACGATGTCGGATCATTTGGGAACACCAAGAGTGATAGCCTACGGTAACGGCAGCGTGTTCTCTCGACACGATTACCTTCCGTTTGGAGAAGAGATTCCGGCTGGCGTAAACGGGCGAACCAGCACGATTGGCTATGGTACGGCGGATGGCGAGAGACAGAAGTTCACCTCAAAAGAAAGAGATACTGAGACAGGGCTTGATTATTTTGGCGCGAGGTATTTATCATCATTTCAGGGAAGATTCACAAGCGCGGATCCACTCATGATAAATTCAGATCGGATAGTAGACCCACAACGCTTAAATCGATATTTATACACCCGCAACAATCCGTTGATCTATGTTGATCCAGACGGTAATGATCTGAAATTCAAGAACGGGATGAGTCAGAAAGATCAGGACAGGCTTCTCAAGGAGGTTGTTAGGATTTACCGCAAGGAAGCTGGGCGGAAGATAATTGATCAACTGGCAAAGAGCGACATCATTTATAAACTCGGAACTCGTGATCTCGCTTCGACCTCGACGAACAATGGAGACATGCTGGACCAGTTTGGACAAACCATAAACGAAGAGAAATTGAAGGCACACATCGATCCAGGAACAGGCAAACCAGATTCCATTGACCGTAAAGATGTGGTAATTGATATTTCGATCGATTTACAAAAGCTTGATAATGCTCGAAGCAGCTCCCTGACGGGAGCCACCAGCACACCTCCATCTGAAAGTGATGTTATTGACCACGAGATTGCTCATGCTAAGGATAAAGATGATGATTTAGTGAAGGAGTATAATGAAAGCAATGCTGATGCGGAAAAAAAGGCCAAGGCGACGGTTCGACAAATAAACAACGATCCGAACACTTTGAATCCAGATCAGGCCGAAGAGCAAGTTAGAAAAATTTTTAATCTTCCCGCGAAAGATAAGAAGAAAGGCGAAGATGAATGACCGCTTCAAAATTATTAACTCTTACCGTTTTTCTGATTTGCACAGTCTTAGTTTGTCAAGGTTATCAGGAAGCAAATAAGGGAAAAGAGTCCTTTTGGCTTAACTTGCCGGATTGTCCTATGACGATTCGTCTGTCTTCGAACAAAAGGCATATGGAAATCAGTAATGACTCTTCTAAGAAAATTATAGGCTATCAGTTGGCCTATGTTGTCGTAAAGGGCACCGCAACATCAATATTGATGAAGATGGACCCTGAAAAGGCGGACCTCGCCTCACGAGATAATCATGGAGCCTGGATATACGCCTACGATGATTACGGCAAATTCAAGAGCCATTGTGAGCAAAACAATGTAAAGCTATCTGTTATCCGCGTTAGTTTTGCGGACGGCACAATATGGGAGTTTGCCAATGGAATTTAGACACGTCATTCTTATTGTCGAATTCTCCCAATAACCCGACAGTTCCAAGAGTAGAATAGGCGGGCAAATTGACAACCTCCGACGAAAGAATATTGCCGGCGACGCACTCTAGATACAGGAGTACCCACTCACCTTTGTCCTTAAATATTTGATTTGTGACTGGGATACTTGCCATTCCCGCAATTGGCACATGTGAACATGAGCGTTTTTATTAATGATTAATTTTGATTGTAAGTTTTTCTTGAACGGTGATCAAATCGGCACCTCGTGCGACGCGCTCTCGGCTGTAGTCCGTCGTCGCTTGTCATAGATTTGGGTGGTGGTGATATGCCGATGACCGAGCAGCTCCTGAACTTTTCTAATATCGACGCCGGCGTCAAGTAAAAGGGTCGCTGTAGTCGCTCTCAATGAATGAGGCGTATAAACGCATTGCATTGATGTAATGCCATCGGGACGAAGATCTTCTCTGATCGCTCCTGGCAACTTTTCCAAGTAACGCTGAATCACTCGATACATTGTGGCCGGATCCATTGCTCGATTTGAGAGTTTCCTGCTGCGAGGGTTGAGCTGCGGCCGGAAGAGGGGACCGCTGGTGAGATCGGCGCGTTCGATATATTCCTTGATCGCTTGCGCGGCGGCGTAATGGAGTCCGATTGTTCTCCGCTTGTCTCCTTTCTCCTGCAGCCGAATGGTCGCTCCGTGATCGTCCTGAAGGTCTGAGATTTTGAGTCGGCAACCGGTCGAGAGTCGAATCCCGGAATAGAGAAATACTTTCAAAATGGCGCGATCGCGGTAATCGATGACCTCTTCTCCGTCCGGCAGCTGCATAAGTTGTCTAGCTCTCGATGCGCTGAGCGCTTTTGTTTCGTCGCGCGGATCGGTGGAGTCGCGAGCAATGAACTGAGCGTGTGCCGGATTCGGCACTGTAATTGGCAAGCGCAGTTCGCTGGCAGCTCCCGCCAGGTATTTATAGAAACTCGAGAGTGAAGCAATCCGGCGGTTGAGAGTTTTGGGTGCGAGCTCGCGCGCAAGCATATCGTCTCTGAATGACAGTACATCTCTGATCGAACAGGTGAGCAGATCGATGGAGCGTTCCGGCCAGACGATACCCTGGAAGTCTATGAAGCTCATCACGTCGGCGCGGTAAGCGCGGCGGGTGTGCGGACTCTTCCGCCTGGCAACCCAGGTCTCGAAGATCTCGGCCACGGAAAAATAGAACTGCTCGACCGCGCGTCTGGCTTCGGGAGTAAGAGCGCCGGCCAGGATCGGCGGCAGAGTTCGACCCTCCTTGGGAGCGAGCGCGAGGCGATTTTTGGCCATTTTGGGAGTATCGGTTAAGGGCAGTCTCTATGCCAGATAAAATTGGTTATCTTGCATAGTCACAACTTCATATTACGCCTCCTGGGCAGGCCGTCAAGAGATGTCAAGAGGAGAGTCCGGCCGGGCGATTCAAAAATGTTTTGATTGATTATCGGATACCAACTGCCCAGATGAAATCAATGATGCCTGAAAACTCTATAATCCAAGTTATCGGCCCTGGACTAAATTAAAATCTAAGATCGGTATTGAAACCGGCCATTGTTGAATGACCCGCCATAAGAAAAGCGTTAGGATAGCTGATCAGATTTTTCTGGATATGCGGCGATTTTGATTAACTGGCCGGTTTAGAAAAAGTATAATAAAACGTTTATCGGAATCCCGCGATCGGCGTTTAAGGAATAATGGACGATTTATTATTTAAGGCTCCTCCGGAAAGGATGACGAAAGAATGCGAGAGATATTATTTAGCAAGCCGTCAATCCGCACTGTTTCTTTTTAATACCCTTACATTTTATAAAACCTTAGATGGCTTTCTAGAGACTATAGGAGCTGCAGGGGGTCTTCTTCGTGCTTTCGCGGCGACTAATCTCGACGACCCTCAGAGTCCGGAAAAGGAGGAACTCCGAAGAAAAATAGCAGAGGCGCTTGAAGGAGTTGATAAAATCGAGGCTAGGGATGACGGACAAGGTTTTCTGAAAGGATTTGCTCAAAGAAAACTTTTTGAAGACTTACCGATGCTGTGTGAGATGCTTGCATGTCGTCACGTGGATAACTATCTCTCCTATATTTCCGAAATACTGACTCTGATTTATCGAGATCGTCCGGAACGACTCAGATCTAACGAACAGGTTACCCATGAGTGGGTGCTTAAACATAATACAATGGATGAGCTGATTGCTGCGCTCGTCGAAAAAACTGTTTTGAACCTTTCGTTCAATGGAATGTATGATCTTTGGCGCGATATAAAGAAAAAACTCAACTTCAACTTATTCGAGACAGAAGACGAATATAAATTTGCGACTGAGATTGTTGAGATTCGAAACCTCGTTGTACATAATCGAGGTATTGTTAATCGTGTCTTTCTATCGCGATCCAGAAATTCAAAATTGGAACTTGGACATAAAATCGCCCTGGGAACCGGAGATCTGAAAAATTATTCTAAAGTGCTGTCGTCATCTGTTTATGACATAGATTTACGAGTTACTCAACAATTTGGCCTCGCGCAGCCCGTACTGAGAAATTCCTTGCCTGGTTATCAAAAGAACGATGTGGTCCAACAGCCGAACTAAGCGAGGCTCAAGATTCGTATAATCAGTAACCTGTGTACAAGCCTAAAAATCGAATGTGAGGATGGAAAATGAATCCAGTTGAGCGGAAATCGTGTGTCAGTTGTGAATCCAATCCAGGCCAATGTTCCAAATGTAATGGTAATGTAGTCTGCAACCGCTGTAATGGAAGAGGGACTCGTTACAGCGGAGATCCCTGTAGAGTGTGTGGTGGTTCTGGGAGGTGCCCGAGTTGTGGAGGCACTGGTAGCTGCGGAGCTTGTAGGGGCACAGGCTGGGTATAAGAACGAGAGCTCCGGTGGTCTTAAAGAACGCAGGGATTTCGAAAGTTCTCAAATTCATATTGCCTAAGTTGGCGTAAAATACATTATCAGACGCAAAAACAATGTTTTGATAATTCATCGATGCGGTTCATATAAATTCATTATTGCGCCTTTATAACCACTCCGATTCTCCGCGTTTCTGCATTTGGGACGACTTTTGGCCAACCGCTCAGGTTTCTCTTCAAATCTGCTAGATTTCATTTCCACCCATCGTTAGGCTTCCAGCTTTTATTAGGTAAAGCTTCCCGAGCGGCAAGCGAAATAACCGGCATTAGAAAATCATTTAGTCGCGCAATGACTTCTGGAAGCATCACAGCTTTCGATTTCAATTTGCCCCGGCGAACAAATGCGCGCCATTGTGCTTGCTTCTCCGGGTGCTCTGCATACTCTGTCGATAATCCGATTGGAACGGTTTGAGGAATCGCCGTCTGCCGACGTTCAAACACAGCTCTAATGGACTCAGATAAAGTCGCTCCATCGAATTCAAATGTTCCAGCAAGAATCCAGATGTCATAATAGTCTTTCATTCGGCTATTGCTGATCCCTCGCTCAATCATCGCATGAAATTTTTCGGCAATCGCCGTTTCCATTCGATAGGCGCGCAGTCGCGGCGCTGGGAGATCGAGCAAAGTTGGAAAAGTGGTTTCGATCGGTGCCGGGACGACGGAGTCGCCAAAGCCGACATCTATCTGAAGAGGAATGCGCGCGTTACCCAGCATTGCCACGACGTGTATTCTGACTCCTTCGTATACCCGATCCTCTCGAATGACATTCCCTTGCACGCTGGCAGGCAGTATTTCGAGTCCATCAGCTTCGCACTCCGTCAAGCAAATTTCCAGAAAGATTCGCTCGACTTCGGCAATGGAATTCGCTCCGTAACCCAGCAGATCAAGGTCCTGGGTTGCTCTATGCGGCTCATCGGTCCAGAGCGCAAAGAGCATTGCGCCCTTAAGAAGATAACGGTCACGATATTGAGACCGGGAGAGCCGATATAACCAACGTTCGAGCGCATAACTGATGAGTAAGTTCTGGAACTCCTCGCCTCGCTGCTTAGCTATTTTTAAGAGCCGGTCACGAATCGATGCGGGAAGATTCGTTGGCTTCTCCCTCTTCAACCCAAAGCCTCCATATATGGATAGATTACCCGAGCCACACGACAGATTTTAGCAAAATGCCAGATCTCGTCCGGGGTTGCTTTTTTCTTACGCAGACAATCGCGGAGAGCCTCAAGCGCAACCTCTATTCCGATCTTGTAACGGAACTTGAAGCAATCGGCGACCGTCTTAGCTGGATTGTAGATTCGCAGAGGCACGCCTTCAATTCGATGCTTTTCGATTCCGGATGTGAAAGCTTTTCCGGAGAAGTAGTGAACTCGCAGCGGTGGTACATCTTCGGTCGGTCGGCGCATCGTACGATCAATAGCCATCCAGACTTCGAAAGGCTTCTGAGTAGTTAGTTCGTGAAACTGCAATGCAGACAAAAGACAGATTACACCCCCAGGCAGCCTTTTTGCGGCCTGAAGCAAACTATAGTACTCGCCAACATCATTGGCGGCCAGCCTGTACAGCCCCCTGCCTTCCCGCTTCACTATTCCACGATCCACCATCCGACTAAGCGTCATTGGATGGATGCCTTGGGCGGAAAGCTCACGCAGACGAATGATCCCCGCTACTTCGATAACCTTGATAGCTCGTTCTGTTTTGTTCATAACACTGCCAATCATTCTGTGAATAAACATTGGCACTTCTATATAACCGCCTGCATTATTTCACATAGATTGCCGCTTGTCTATAATGTCCAAATCAGTCATTGAAATATAGTGTCCATTAGTAACGGACAAGACTCAATATGGGACAGCATAAACGGCGGGAGCATATCGTTATCAGCAAAATTTTATATCCTGATAAAACCGTTATCCGATTTGATCATTTCCGGCAAAAAACGCAAGGTATTTATGTGTTTTGGCGGATAAATTCAAATATGGATCAGGATCAAAGAAGTCTCGGGCACTGACCCAGTCTTCTCCACCAGACAGTGGGGTGACGATCTCACAACAGCTTCCGTGATCTACGAAACTTGGTAGTAGCGCCCAAATCCCGCTATTGTCTAGCCTCAGCTTGTTCATTACCGGCTCTAATGTAATCCAATGGCCTGAAAAGATCTTATTTCGTCGCATCAACTATTCTGCGCTCGAAAATCGCCTTATAAGTCTAGCGTTGCAGCTATAAATATCTCAGACTTGGCGAACCTCGATTCAACAGGTATCCTTTCAACAAGATATGGCCCTTAGCGGGACGGAGTCTGACGCACGGCCTATCAATTAAGCGGTGAGTCCGCGTGATTCCCCTCCCCAGCAGAACTTTGCGAATTTTTGTATGGATCTATTTCTGCTTGACTTTCTTCAGGCTACCAGCCATTCAGAGCGCCAGCGTATGCGCGATGAAATAATTCTGGAACGCGCGGCTCCGATTATCAAAGATATAATTCGGCGCCGACTCGGCCAGCGCGTGGATCAGACTAGAATCGCCAACATTGACTCTGTCGGCGCCGATCTGTATCACGAGGTAATTGTCAAACTGGCAGAGCGATTGAATGACCTACAAATAAATCCTGGTAGACCGATAAACAATTTCTCGCAATACGTAGCACGAGTAACGATCAATGTCTGCAATGATTATCTTCGATTGAAGCATCCTGTTCGTTATAGATTGAAACATAGTCTACGTTTCCTGATCGATCGCCATCCTGACTTTTCGATGTGGAGCAGCACAGACGACGAATTGGTCGTAGGCTTCAAAGACTGGATGGGCCAGAAGTCTCCGATAGATTCAGCCGGAGACAAACTACTGAATCTCAATCCCGCCCAGATTAAAGCGCTCTTGAAAAGCGAAAAGTGGGGAAATGCCATTCGCTTATCGAGTCTCGTTGGTCGTATTTTCAGCTTTCTCGGCGCACCGATATCCTTCGAGCGATTTGTGGATATTGTAGCTCATGCGTTGGAGATCGAAGATCATTCGTTTGAGTCTCTGGATAGCAGACAGTGGTATTGGGAAGAGCTAATTATCGATCAGACTCTCGAAATACACTCGCAACTTGCCGCTAAGGAAATTTTGACTGCACTCTGGCTTGAAGCATGTCAACTGCCGAAGAATCAACGGCAGGTATTTTGCCTCACTTTCACTGATGACGACGGGTCCGACATAGTAAGTCTACTGGTCGATTTCGAGATCAGAAGCTTGAAAGAAATCGCAGAAGATATTGAGATGCCATTAGCGAATCTCAGTAAACTTTGGCCATTCTTGCCGCTTAAGAACCCTTTTATCGCCACTGAGATGAAAGTAACCGCTGAACAGGTCAGCAAATGGAGGCACCGCGCAGGCAGGAAAATGCAAAAAATAATTTCTGCCTTGTGGAATTATGGGGCAAACCTTCCGTCTATAGTTTTATGAAAGACAAAATCCATCCGAATTAACGAGAGACCAATGAATACAGTCGGGTCGCATATATCTGAGGAGCAAATGAGACAGTTTTGTGACCGCTCCGCCGATATAACTGAACTGGTTTGGATGGCGGAGCATCTTGGAACTTGCGAGAAGTGTATTGACTTGTTTCGTTTTACGTTTCGCGCAAAAAAAGGCGATGCCCCGATCTCTCTGAAAAAAGCCCTATCCTTTGACTGGTTAAAGGATGAACACTACGACTATGACCAACTGATAGCTCATCTGGAGGACGCTCCAGAACTCGATGATGATGACAGAGAAATGTTCGAGTTGCATCTTTCGATGTGCCGGAACTGTCGAGAAGATTTTGAGAGCTTGCGACGCTTCAGCCAAGAGATAGAACCAGAATTATTAATTCGTTATTCGCCTCCGAGAAAATCTTCAACCAAAGCTAAGCTTCTCGCAAACTGGTATTGGGCAACGATGGAGTGGAGGCCGCGTCTCGCATTATCTGCCGCAATCCTGATTATTGTTGCCTCAATCACGCTATTAATTTTTCAAAGAGAACGTAAGGCTACTGCTCCTTCTCCAGCAAAGGAGTCCGTGAAAAGACAGAATTCAACCTCAGGGACTGGTCAAATCGCCGAGCACGCGAATATCGAGGATTCGGAAATTGTGCTTCGTGACTCTGATAAAACTATTTCACTGCAAAAGGACGGCAACATTTCCGGTGTCGAAAATATTACTGACGAAAGCACCACATTGGTCAGGAACGCTCTAATTGCCCAGAGCCTCGCTCAGCCCGGGGTTCTTAACAACGTTATCAGCGAAAAAGATGCATTGCGCGGCATTGGAACCTCACAATCAGATCTCAAATTGATATCGCCTGTTGGAGTGGTAATTGTCGAACAACGACCAAGGTTCAGATGGAGAAAGCTGAAAGATGCGACGTCGTACCGAATTGAGATTGCCGACACCATAGGTCACGAAATTGCCAAAAGTCCGGAGCTCTCTTCTTCAACATTTGAATGGATACCATCTCATCAATTAAAACGAGGCGGTATCTACTCATGGCAGGTTGTTGCCACTGTCAACGGTAAAGAGATTGTATCCCCCAGACCACCAACGGCAGAAGCTCGCTTTAAGGTTCTTGATCGTGAAAGCTTAGACCAGCTCAATCAATTAAAACAGGCGACGCAATCGCATCTGGCTTTAGGCGTGTTTTACGCTCATTTAGGATTAATTCCAGAGGCGGAAAAGGAATTAGAAGCACTGGTGAGAGAAAACCCTGATTCGCCAATTGCCCTGAAATTGCTTCACAGTGTACAGTCGTGGCGTTAAGGAACCTCAATTCGCGCCGATCATAATAAATCCAGCCCAGTAGAATGGATGGCTAAAGCGGGGATTCTTTAGAGTCTGGAGGGCAGCTCTCCTTAAAGCCTCTGCTTTCGAATTCCTGTTGCCATTGCCTAGGTCTTTATAGAATCTAAGCATCTCTTTGGTTGTACTCGCCGAGCTTACCTCCCATTGGCTAACGATCATTGTTCGACAACCGGCAGCAAAGAAAGCCCAGGAAAGCCCGACAATTCCTTCGCCAGCCCCTATCCTGCCTCGCGCGGTCTCACATGCCGAAAGAACAACCAGATCCGCTTGAAGATTCAACCTGACGATTTCTCTGGCTTCTAAGAGGCCATCATCCTGCTTATCCCTGGACAGAAGCAGATAGGAATAAAGAGGACGATCATTGTCCATCAACCCGTGACTGGCTATGTGAATGATGTCGAATCGTCCCGCGGTCGATTTGAATGTTTCTTCATTGGCTGCGGCTCCGGTTAGGACAAGACTGCGAGAAGCACCAAACATCTTCCCAATCTGCTTGGCCTCAACCGTCGTGCCCATCAAGAAACGAGATCTTTGAAAATCCAAAGAAGTCTCAGTTGAAGCTGCTGGTCCACCGAACGCTATCAGACTGTGGGCATTCTTTTGAAACTGCGGAGTCCGCGAGATCTCATTCAAGATGCTGATCGAGGGAGCGTAATAGATCGTATAGTCTTGAATTAAGTATCTGTCCTTAGGCGATAGCAAAGCTTGAAACGGCAGGTCCCACAAGGCCTTGTCTGGAATGATGCAGAGGATGCTTTTGCCCTTCAGGCTGGGCTCCGCCGGTTTGATAAGCAGCCTGTACAGTTCTTTTGAACGGCTGGCGAAAATTGACCTTCGGCCGGCCATCATATCGTGAAATTCATTAATAAGATTATCAAGTTCTTGGGGAGTTATATCGACAGAATATAATGTAACGCTTGGTGTCGCATCTCCTTCATTTTTGGATGCCACGAGCAAATAAATCCGATCACCAGCGAGAACATATTCCAGATAAGCGATTTGAGTATCCCTGATAAATTGAGCAAGTACCGAGGAAGTCAGTATTGGAGTATTGCCGCGCCTGAGCCTCAGTTCCGGATGATTAGCGTAAATTATATCCAGGAAGGATTCGTATCGCTGGCGAGCCGAATCGGCCAGCGCCTCCAGTTCGCCAAGGACTTTGCTGTTCGATCTTTCCTTGAGGACTTCACGTCTTATTTTTAGGTTAATCTCGGCGAGTTCCTGGTTTAACTTCTTCTCCTCCGTTCTCTCCTCATCACTCATTGCTCCGGTGATATCGATTTTACCGCTGCTTAAGATATCATAGAGAGTTCTCGCCTTTGACATCTCGCCGTAGCGAAGTGCGCTCATTGCATCGGATTTTTTTGCAAATAGATCAACCATCAGATCATAAGCAGAGGCCTTGCTTTCGAAAAGTAGTTGTCGCCCCTGAGCTTCTCCGGCCACCGAGAGCCGCATCCGTTCTGACTGGTTTATCGCTTTTGAAAGAGCTTCGTAGGCCAGATCGTCCTGATTTAGTTTCAAAAAGTATCTGCCTTCCGCCGTGAGGGCCAGATAAGAAATAACTGGCAGGCGAAGATTATCCGATATTTCAATTGCGCTCTTGGTCGATGAAATGGCCTTCTCAAGATCATTCTTGAGGAAGTAGGCCTCACCTTCGCGCCAGTAAATCTCCGCAAGCCGGATGTGACTATCCATTTTTCTGGCAAGGGTTTCAGCTTTTTCAAGCCATGAAAGCGCAGCATCAGGATCGTTTAGTTCGATGTAAACGGCCCCGAGTCCTTCAAAGGCTGCGATCGGCAGGTCCGGAACGTCACCGCCGGCGGTTTTGGCCAATACCTCTCTAAAATCATTAATAGATTCCTTGTATCTGCCCTGCCGCTGCTCAACAACCCCGATATCCAGGAGAAGTCTGGCGCTCTCGATTTTATTTCCATTACTCGTATAGATTGAGAGGCTTTGCTGATAATACTCCGTAGCTTTGCTGTAATCATTTTGCTCGCTGTAGAGGACGCCGATACTGTTGAGAATACCAGCCAGCTTTTCTCTCTGGAGGAGCATCTTTGCGACATCCATAGCTTGGCTGAGATAGAGCAAGGCCTCATTGTTATCACCTATTACTCTATACAATCGTCCAAGCTCAGCCAGAGCATCTGCCACATCGCCCTTATATGCAGAAGATGCCTTGGAGAGCAATTCTAGAATAGACAACCCCTTTTGGAACTGATGAATCGCTTGCTCGTACTCTCCGTCTTCTTTATATGTATCTCCAAGATTTAAAAAGTTAATGGCAATTCCGTATGGTACCGGACCGATGAGAGTTGGCGCGTCAAGTGAAACTGTTTTTACCAGTTCGAGACCTTTAATCGAACAGTCCCTTGCCGCTTTGAAGTCTCCTCGATAGAGGTACACGTTTCCAAGCTCGCTCAGAACAGTTATTAAATCCGGATTGTCTCTGATGCTCTCAAAATCTCTCTTGCTTTCGAGGAGCTCACGTTCACCACGTCCGGCATCTCCATTGACAAAATGATAGACTCCCAGCTCATAAAGGGTATATCCCACAAATCTGGTGTCTTCCTTAAGAGCCGCCGCGTCTTTGGCCGCCAGTAATAAGAACAACTTGTCCGATCTGTTCCAAGGCTGGGATAAGTGCTCCGCTTTATTGATTAAGTCTTGTATCAGTTTTTCTGTGATCAGACTCTTATGGGATTTGAGCAATTCATCACATTTTGAAACATCTCTCGGATTGAGCGACAGAATCGCCGACAGCAGAGCGTCGTCCGTTTCGCTTGCGAGTGACTGGCCTGAGCACTGAGCGCAGAAAATCACTATTATTAAAATGCATAATATAATTCGCATTTAGCTCGTTGATGGGAAACTGGGGAGAGGTGTAAGCGAAAGATCAATGCATGATTGAGGAAATCGCACTCACAATAAGGATTAATGTTTTCATATCAACCTGCGATGAGCCTGAGTTACTCTGGCGGGTTGCGTCTGATGCCCCCTGTGTTCCACCATCATCTGCCCTGGCTATTTGCAACGGCGCGAAGAGCCCGGACATCGCAATTACCAAGGCTGTCGTAATTAAAGTTGTTTTGATCCTTTTCATGAAAACCTCCGGTGAAAGCCGCAATCAGAATGCGGGAATTGAGTTACAACCCTACCTGTTGTGGGGAGTAGACAGGCAGAAATCGAATATTTAATCAACCATTCTGTTTAAGCAGATACTCCTGGATAAAGAGCACAGTCGAATAGAACACATAATCTATGTTCCTTTGGTTGATGAAGTCGTGCCCTTCATCTTTGGCAAGCAGATACCAAACCGTAGCCTTATTACCTCGTAATGCGGAGATCATCTGTTCGGCCTCGCTTGCTTTGACTCGCGGATCGTTTTTTCCCTGAACAATGAAGAGAGGTTTGGTTATCTTCGAGGCGTTGTGCAGCGGCGAGATTCTCTCAAGGAACTCTCGGTCCTTCGGATTGCGTTCGTCTCCATATTCCTGCCGCCTTACATCGCGTCTCCAGCCTTCGGTATTTTCGAGAAAAGAGGCAAGATTCGTTGGGCCTACTATCGATTCGGCTGCTCGAATGCGGTTGTTGTAAGTAGCAGCAACCGATAAGGCGGCGTATCCTCCATAACTTGAACCGGTCACCATTACCCTATTTGCGTCGAGATCAGGCTGTTTAGCAATCCAATCAAGCAGTGAGCCAATATCTTTGATCGCATCTTCTCGTTTAAACTCGTTATCAAGATTCAAAAATGCTTTACCGAATCCAGTCGACCCTCTGACGTTAGGGTATATCTTGGCTACACCCTCCTCGTTTAACAGGTAGTTGTCCTGCCCCCAGAACGTCGGTCGGTATTCGTCTTCCGGGCCACCGTGTATTTCGATCACAACCGGACGCTTGCCAGTGAACTTCTTTGGAGGACGAAATAAAAAGCCGGAGATTAGCCTTTCATCAAAGCTCTTCCAATGAATCAGCTCAGGATCAGGAATTTCGCTCAGGTCGGCTTGTCCGGTAACGCCGCTGCTCCAGTGCTCCAGGTTACCCGTTTTTATATTTATTGAATAAACATCCCGAGGCGTGTGCGAGGATCTTAAATTAAACCCGACGTTCTGAGAATCGCTGTCCCATTTAAGATCGGACATCACTCCAACTGGAATCGCTGGAATATCTCGTTCTTTGCCGGTCTTAACAGAGAGCAAGTGGAAGCGCGAGATCCCATTTTCGTTAGTAATGAATGCTATGACGCTACCATCCGGCGAAATACGGAATTCTTCAACGTCCCAGTTAATTTGATCGGAAAGATAGCTCAACGCTTTTGTAGTCAGGTCGAGGAAGGCCAGACGACGCACATCTGAATTGTGATCGGTTATGACGTATATCCCTTTGCTATCTTTGCTAAATTGCGGCAGGTCGTAATAATCCGCCTCTTTTGTTTCCGGCGACAGCCTGGTCCTTTCGCCCGTGGCAACATCAATCATCCACAGAACGCTTGATGCGTTCGAAATAGACTCCGTATAAACAGCCATCTTGTCATCTGGGGACCAGTCGAATGCTTTAAAGTAATTGCCTGAGGATTTCACCAAAAGACGATTCGTTTCGGGAGATGCAGGATTCATTACGTATAAGCTGACACCATTCTCCCCGCTAGGAGTCGAACTATAGATGATCCGATCCCCGGCATTGGACCAGACAGGTTCGGTATTTCGTGACTTACCGTCTGTGATGCGAATGCTCTTATGAGTTGAAAGTTCATAGAAGTACATTTGAAATGCTTCGTTGCCGTCTGTGTCCTTGTTATAGACTAGATACTTCCCATTAGGATCAAAATATAGATCGTAAACACCGCCTACTGGAATGAGGCTAATTACCTGGCGATCTTTTCCTGGCGAATCAACACGGCTAATCGCGGTGAAGCTGTTTGAGAGGTCCTTCAGCATGATAGCGTGCTTCTGCGGCTCCCACGCCGCCATTGGCAAACCATAGGCGGTGGTGTAGCGCTTTATCGAAGTTGCAAGGGACTCAGGTATCCGCGGAACGCCTTCCAAAACGAGATCCGGCCCTGGATCGATCTCGGCAGTCTGAGCGATTGCTGTAGTCCCAAAAGGCAACAACAGAAGCATCAGGCAAGTAATGAATTGGCGATACGATAAAACATGAAATCTTGTTAAGATATTCATAAACCTATCCGCTTGAAAGCTGATAACCCAAATTTCAGCCGCTCCAATTCAAATGTTTGAAGAGCATGAGATCGATAAAGTTTGCTCTTCGATATCATATAGACGGAAGAAAAGTCCCAGAATTCCACTAGCAAGAAAATATTTTTTGGCTGGAATTTGCGCAACACTCTTCCGTCTATTCATGCATGAAAGCACAAATAGAAGATGAATATGAATGAAAGAAGATTAGAGCAACCCGCGGGAACAGCATTCCTGCTTATAGAGTCTATCGCAGCAGTTTCTATTGAGGCGGTGTCGTCTCTACCATCTTCTTCAAACTAATTTGTCACCGGCAATCTGGGCGAGAGTCGTAGATGGAATCGAGAGAATTTGTTTCAAGGACACGGACAGGCTCATTCAACGGGCAAACTGAAAGGAACAGGCAATCGTTTGCTCTTCATTCCCTGGAACTGCAACAATTCTCGCTCGTCGATCAATATTTGATTGGTAATTCGTCCTCAGTGCAGGAGCTAAAACGCCTGGTTGAACAGGCAGCCCGTCACCGCTGTACTGTACTCATAACAGGAGAATCCGGCACAGGAAAGGAGCTTGTAGCTAGGGCTATCCATCAGCTAAGCAGGCGCGCCTCAAGCCCGTTTGTGGCCGTCAACTGCGCCGCTCTGACAGAAAGTCTGTTTGAATCGGAGTTGTTCGGATATGTGAAAGGAGCATTCACCGGCGCCGTATCAAATAAAAAAGGACTCTTTCAATCGGCACATGGTGGCACGCTCTTCCTGGATGAGTTGGGTGAGATGCCGCCCGCCATGCAGGTTAAGCTTCTTCGTGTTTTGCAGGAAAATAAAGTAAGACCTGTCGGGGCGACTGATGACAAAGAAATAGAAATCGATATCAGGGTTATAGCCGCTACCAATCGTGAACTCAAATCAGAGATTGAACTCGGGCATTTCCGTCAGGACCTTTATTTTCGCCTGAACGTATTTGAGCTTAAGTTGCCGCCGCTTAGAGAGCGCCGCGACGATATACCAATTCTTGTTCATCATTTCCTCCGCAAGATTGCAAAAAGAGCTGAACTCAATGCGCCGACAGAGATCACCGAAGAAGCCGTTGCTCGCCTTAGCGAATACGGTTGGCCCGGAAATGTTCGTGAGTTAGAAAATATTCTTGAACGATTGTCAATAATTGCGGAATCAGGCTCTTTGATTACTGACGATTATGTAGAAACAGCTATTGGGTTGCGGTCACACCAGCTATTGAAAGACCGCCCATGCCAAAGACAAATTGATTCTAGTCCTGACCTGATTCTAATGCGCCGGCAACTTAATGAATACGAACAAGCATTACAAAAATCGGGCGGCAACTGTTCAGCCGCCGCGAGATATCTTGGAATTTCGCGTACAACTTTCTGTCGGCGAAGGCAGACCCTGAAACAACTCTTATCAAAATGCGAGCGTCTGCTCAAATCTAATCGCAAGAGCAGGAATGATGAAAAGTAACAATCTGTCTCAATATACTCTGTCACGTGTAATTCAAAAGCCATTAGGCTTATATACACCTCTACCAGCCAATGCCAAAGTTGTTGTTCGGAATCGCGCGGTTTGGTTCAGAATTAATGTTGAGTTGCGATGAATGACTTGTGCCTGCCACTGCCTCAAGAGCCATCTGCTTATCAACCTGGCGGTCGAGCACGAAACCTATGTCATCCTTGGAGTCAGTATAAATGGTTACCTCGTCTCTGGCCCGCGAAACCGCGACATAAGCCATCCTGTCGTTGAGCGCAGGTCCTGACTCCATGGATGTGGCATTAATCAGCACACGATCTACAGTCTGACCCTGGGAGGAATAACTTGTCACCGCGTAGCCATGATCGAAATGAGGAAACTGTCTAGCATCGACCGCTGCCAACTTACCGCTATCAAGCCTCACCCGCAGTTCTGAATCTTCAATTCCTTCTATCTTCCCTCTCTGTCCGTTAGCTACTTTCTGATCGCGCAACGGTAAGCGGAACTGAATCTGGTCTCCCACCGCAAACGCTCGATTCGCCTCCTGATAAACAGTCACACCCGAAAGTCTGCGCGGATCGTACGTTATCTCTCTTCCTTCATCCATTCTTACGGTCAACAAATTCTTCTCGTGATCGGCCTCTATTACTCGACCATATTCCCCGGCTCTGACACCATAGACTTCACTGCGATTGTTGTAGCGAATGATATCCTGACTTGGCTGATACGCGCCGGCAAAGGTTCTCTCCGCTCCGGTCATTTCCTGCCGGGCAACATAGACAGTGAAGTGATGGTCTTTCTTATCGACAACTCCCTGACTTTGCAGCTCCTGATGAATCAGGGTATTGATCGCAACTCGCTCACGATTGACGGGCGCAATCACCAAAGTGTTTTCCGGATTTGCTGCGTAATCTTTGGCTATTTCATGGAATCTGGTTCTGTCATCGGAAAACTCCAGGATCCTGCCCTGATCATTCAGCTCTCTTATTGCCTCTCTAACATTACGTTCGGAAAGCTTCTCTACGGCGCTTTTGAGTTCAGGATTCTTCTGTCTTACAATCTCCGTCAATTTAGCAGTCTCTACTCCGTGAAGCTGTAACTGCTCAAAAGGGCTACCGGCTTGAATTGCCTGGTGCTGTCTTCTGTCACCGACCAGCAAAATCCTGTCATCCGGACCGAGACGGTCAAAGAATTTATAGATATTGCGAGTGCTTGAGAGAGAGCTTTCATCAAGCACATAAAGATTCTTGCTATCAGTCGGTATTGCAGGTTCGTAAAGAAAGCGCTGAAGAGTCTTGGTCGGCATTCCGCTTTCAGCCAGCAGCGCCGCCGCCCTGGTTGTCGGAGCAAGACCCTGCAGTCTGTATCCGGATTGCTCGGCCGCGTCCTTCAGAAATGTAAGGACAGTGGTCTTGCCCGTACCAGCGCCGCCCTGCAAAGCAATGATTCGATCTCCGCTGGTAAGAATTTCCGTTAAGGCCGATTCCTGATCTGAATTCAGTTTTACTCCCTGTCTTTCTGAAAGAAAGTTGATTAGCGGGCTCGCATGCTTTTCCGAAATAATTGGCTGAACTGTCCCTCTGGCATCAAGGACTGTTTTGATATTGGAGTATTCGAGGTCGAGCATGTGCCGGGTCGTCATTTCCTTTGGTCGGTTTACCTGCTCAATCCCGACAAATTCTCCCGCCCGCTGACGTGCGGCGATCTCTTTTTCAATTGCCTGATAGGTAGTTAAACCCAGACCTCTGCGGTAGGCATCAGTTCTCAGTTTGCGCCAGTCGGCTACTGCTTCCCTCTCCATCGCGTTGTCACGGGCAAAGGTGACGGCTTCGCTAGTCCATCTGTCGATCTCTTCCGCTGTCTTCTGAACCGGACCGCGTTCCAGCGCCTGCTCAACCACCATTCGAGCCTGGTTTCCAAACCCGGCATCCATTGCCAAATGCCGAGCTTTCATCTCTTCTCGATCAAACTTCTTGCTTCGCCTGTCTGCCAGCGCCGCCGCCTGATTAATTCCCGCTCCTTCTTTGACAGTTACTCCTTCTGCTTCCAGACGCGCTTGCATATTCGAAGCCTGTCGCTCTATATCACGACGGCGTGGACTGCTAGCGTCAATATATTCTGGTGAGATACCTTTAATCTGCGGCGCTCCTTTACGATCAACTCTGATTTCATAGCCCAGTTGTTGCAGCCGTTCCGCCAGATTGATGCGATAAATTGCAGTAGCGAAATGCTGACTGCGGAAGATCTCTCGTTCCTGCAAAGCTCTGATTCTGCCTTCCGCTGTTTCCGTCATGTTGAAGATGACAACGTGGGAGTGAAGCTGAGGAGCGGCGTAACCGGTCTTTTGATCTGGGCGCGCCGCATCGTGTTCGAAGATTGCCGCGGCAAATTTGCCTGTGGTCTGCGATGGTTTGTTACCGCCCATCCGGCTTTGCGTGAACTTCTCAAGCTCGCCTAAAGCGATAAGAACGCTCTCTCGATGCGCTTCTTTGATCCGTTCATCGCCTCCCACCAGTGCCGCCAGCGATACACTTTTAGGGGCAGAGAAAGTGGCATCCCACCCGGCTCGGTGTTCCGTCGTAGTTACCTCTTCGCCATATTTGTTGGTCTGCTTGCGGGATTTGACGTGTTTGACGAGCTGCTTTCCCGTGTTCGGGTCCTGTCCATCAGCGAGCCGCTCAAACTGTTCCTGCTGGACGCCGCCTGCAAGTCCCCATTCCTCCGCCAAACGACCATACCACTGTCCGGCAATCTGGTCCCTCTCAGAATAGTAGCTCTCTCTTCCATTGGCGTATTGCTCCTGATGATAGTTCTTTGCCTGTCCAGCCGACAGCGGCTTACTGAGGGTGAGCATAGACTCCTGTCTCCGCTTCAGGTTTCGGCTGCGGGATTTCTCCCTCATCAAATAAGCGCTCGAGCTGAAGCTCAAAGGCAAAGACAACGCTGCCGGCGCTCAGCGATGCCTCAAGATCATTAAGGCAGGAGGTAAATAATTCGCTGATATGAAAGTCCCCCCAGATCGCGTCACAATCCGGGCAGCCCTGGGACAGCACCTCTTGACGCCTCGTTTTAGAAAAGCGTTTCCTTACTCTCCCAAATCTTGTTCTTACATCCGGACGTTCAGCAAAGAACTCTCTCAACTGCCGGCGTACTCCTGGGTATCGGAAGATGTCTGGACCGTCAGTTATGAGACAGTTTCCTGTTTCCAAGGCCATGACATAGCCAAACTGTTTACATTTCCAGCAGTGCTTTTCCAGCGCATAGCAGTTGATTGAGTCGCCGCGAGTAAGCGAGATGAATATCCAATAATCAAGATTGTCGGGAATGCGTCGCACAACCATCTGCGGCTTCCATTCGATGCCGCTTTCGCTCCCGTTTTCAAACGTGACGGTGATTTGGTCGTCTTCGATATCGCTAATGATGACATTTTCGTGTGGAAGGGCAATGATGTCACCAGCCCGCAATTCATTCGGTTGAACTTCTCGGTTGAAAGGGTCGGTGATCGCTTCAAATAGTTTCATCAAACTCATGATAGTTTTCTCCGTTGCTATGAACCACTACCACCCCATGCCTTTAGCCTCGGTATCAATCTTTGCGGTCTCCCCAGGCTGGTGCTGAGTTGCCGAGCCCAGATTTATTGCAGGAGTTTGCAGCGAGTATTCATTCGGCTGGTTGTTATCAATCGGAATCGATAGCT